>Ga0129306_1000202_pt1 | contig 103654 bp, 75 predicted proteins | sample P827metagenome_FD_94438 | JGI IMG/M metagenome (GOLD analysis project Ga0129306, IMG submission 94438) | Capybara group fecal microbial communities from Wisconsin, USA - P827 metagenome | ecosystem: Host-associated > Mammals > Digestive system > Large intestine > Fecal | place: USA: Wisconsin...
GGTTGAATGCGCGGGGCTTGGTCCAGTCGGTCTTGCCGCAGGTCGGGCATTCAATCTTGTTGTCCATCATCATCTGGTGGACTTCGTCAAAGTTCTTGCCGGCGCAGCAGCCTTCGCCGAGCTTGTCTTCCAAGAGTTGGTCGGCACGGAAACGTTCGTGGCAAGCGAGGCAGTCGACCAGCGGGTCAGAGAAGTTGCCCACGTGGCCGGAGGCCTTCCAAACGCGGGGGTTCAAAAGAATGGAGCTGTCGAGACCGAGCACGTCCTGGCGGCTGGTCACGAACTTCTTCCACCAGAGGTTCTTGATGTTGCGCTTCAGTTCCACGCCATACGGGCCGTAGTCCCAAGTGTTGGCGAGGCCGTCGTAAATTTCGGAGCCGGGAAAAATGAAACCGCGGCGCTTGCAGAGGGAGATGATGTCCTTGAGGGCATCCTGAACTTTCTTTGCCATTTTATATCCTTTTTCGGCAGGCGCTTCGGCGTGCCGGACTAGGAACCTACCTGGATGATAGGCCCTGACGGCGCAAATATAGAAAATAGACGATACGCGAGCGAAGAAAAAATAGAACTGAATGCGACACGACAATGGTCTTTATCCATTTCACGAATCAATCACTCTTTCAATATTTCCGCATGGCGGATAATCGGGTACGATTCCCCGCTTTCTTCCTTGACTTTATCGAAGTAGCCGATAATCACGATGGTCTCCCCCTCGGCAGGATATTCGTCCGGGAACTTACGCGGTTTTGCAAGCGAAAAGGCAAGTCCCTGGGAACAGCAGGCCAGAGCATCCGCAATGACACAACCGTAAAAGCGCTGGTCGGTTTCGTTATCGTAATAGCTCGAAAACACGCCCTTCATCTTGATGCGCATTCCAACGAACTTCTGGGGAGTCGTCACCATCTGATTAACTTGCGCAAAGACCATGGTGCTACTCATGCGCGAAAGGTCTATATCGATTTTGCTTGTTCCTTTCGCCTTCGGGTCCTTCGCAAGCACCGATACAGCCACGACAAGCAAAAACGCCAGAATAACTTTATACAAATCAGACCCCTCGTCCACGGAACAGGCTAACCCCATAGAACAAGCAGAACGCCACGATGTCTGCAGCCACGATAGTCGAACCCACAGGAGTTCCCGCAAGGATGGCGATGACAATCCCAATGAGCGAGCACACCACCGAAATAACAGCCGCAGCCACAGTCACCGAGAAGAAGCTCTTGAACACACGCATAGCCGAAAGCGCCGGGAAGACAACCAGTGCAGAGACCAGGAGGGCTCCCACCAAGTTCATCGCAAGCACGATGATAACCGCCACGATAACCGCAATCATCAGGTTGAAAAGGGTCGTATTGACGCCCGTCGCCCGCGCAAAATTCTCGTCAAAGGTTATGGCAAAAATCTTGTGATAGAAAAGCACGAATGTCAAAAGCACCACGCACGAGAGCACCACGCACAGGTAGACCTCCTCGATTTTCAGCGTGAGAATCGAAGTGGAGCCAAAAAGCGTAGTACACACGTCGCCCGAGATATTCGCCGACGTAGAGAAGATATTCATGAGCAGGTAGCCTATGGCTAGCGCCCCCACCGAAACCATGGCGATGGCAGCATCTCCCTTGATGCGCGCATTCTTGCCCGTACAGAGCAGCAGCACGGCAACCGCCACCGTCACAGGCAAAATAAGCAGCATATTGTTCGTCACCTTGAGCACCGCCGCAATAGCGAGGGCACCGAATGCCACATGAGAAAGGCCGTCACCGATATAAGAGTAGCGCTTGAGCACAAGCGTCACGCCCAACAGCGACGAGCAAAGCGATACGAGTACGCCCACCACGATGGCGTAGCGCACAAAGGGAAAATCCAGATAGAACGAAAGTTTCTCGACAAGTTCGGGCATGGCTACTTCCCCTTCACTGAAATATCGTTGAAGTCCATTACGCGGTTAGCATCATCCAAGGCAGTATCCACGTCGTGAGTTACCATGACAACCGTCATTCCCTTTTGATGAAGGTCCTCAATGATGCGGTACATCGTCTCCGTCGATTCAGGATCGAGCCCCGTCACCGGTTCATCCAGGAGCAACAGGCGTTCGGCAGCGCAGAGGGCCCGGGCCAAAAGCACGCGCTGCTTTTGGCCTCCCGAAAGCTCGCGGAAGCACGACTTCGCGAGGCTTTCGGTGCGGGTTAGCGCCATGCATTCCATGGCGCGATCCCGCTGGGCCCGCCGGTAAAACGGCAGCAAGCGGTGCTTACCTTGGAAAGCCGACAATACAATTTCTTCCACCGAAGCGGGAAAATCCTTCTGGACCACGGTCATCTGCGGCAAAAATCCAATCTCGCTGCGTTGCAGGCCATCGCAAAATTCGATACTGCCCGATCTAGGCGAGAGCAGGCCCGAAAGCCCACGGAGGAACGTCGTCTTCCCGGAGCCATTACGTCCGATGATACAGAGGTAATCGCCCACGTTCACATCGTAATCCAGGTCGCGCACGAGGTCCTTGCTCCCGTAACCGAGAGTCAACTGACGACATTTTATCAATGTTTTCGTTTCGTTCATGTTTTTTCCCAATGATTCCTTCAACAGGCCCAGTGAACTTGACGCAAGGTCACTGAGCTTGCCGAAAAGACCGTATCTACTTTAACGCCTTCTTCAAAACGTCGAGGTTCGACTGCATGATTGTCAGGTAATCCAGACCTTCCTTAATTTGGGCATCTGTCACGGACTGCATGGAATTCAGCGTCAAGATTTCGACGTCCTTCGATTTCTTGCTTGCATCAAGGATGGTTCGGGCGATTTTTCCGTTGCCGCCTTCAATCGTGAATATGGCCGGCAGCGATAGAGAATCCATCTTCCCCGCAAGGAACGTAACCGTTTCGAAGCTCGCCTCGCTTTCGGCGGAACACCCAACAAACGCGGCATAATACTTAATGCCATAATCATCCACCAGATAACGAAACGGGAACCGGTCGCCGAAGAGGATAGTCTTATGCTCCACATTTGCGACAGCCGTGGCAAAGGCCCCGTCCAGATTGTAGAGCTTTGCAGCATACATGGCTCCATTCATCTTGTAGATTGCGGCATTGGAAGGATCCAGTTTTCCCAAGGACTCCGCGAGGGCGTTCACCAGAATTATGGCATTCTTGAGAGAGAGCCAGATATGCTCATCGTTCTCGACCTCTTCCTCGTGGTGATGGTGCTCATGTTCATGCGCCTCGGCATGTTCATGATGTTCATGTTCTTCGACATTCTCCCCTGCCTCTTCACTCTCGTCTTTCGTCTCAGCTTGCATGCCTTCCACGATTTCTTCTTCCTTCACGCGGTTACCGAGAGATTCCATGAGGTTCACAGCGATGCGCCCTTCCTTCGGAGTCGCAGCCAGAGCCTTCCCGATCCACTCGTCGGATTCCCCGCCCACGTAAACGACCATATCGGCCCCGGCGATAGATGCGATATCCTGAGCCGAGGGCTTGTAGCTGTGTAGGTCGGTTCCGTTCTTGATGAGCAACTTCAGGTCAACCGCATCGGCACGGTCGCCCAGAATGTTCTTGAGCCAGTCGTACTGCGGGTAAATCGTAGCGACGACGGAAATCTTCTTCGTGGAGCCTTTCTCTCCGGAACCCGCACCACAAGCGGAAAGCAGCATCGCTACCGCCAAAAATGCAAAAATTGCAAACTTTTTCATTAAATGTCCTTTACCCTTCCGGGCAATTTTGAATTGTGATTTTTCCTAGCGTTTTTTGCGAGCAGGAAATCAATTCAATAAAAGGACCTTCTGAGAAACGAGGGTATGCGTTCCCGACGGAACAATCTTGAAGCTGACCAGCCTAAAGAAGAAACAACGAATCGCAATAACGAAAGGCGCCGCGACAATTTCCATGCAGACCGAAATCACTTCTAGGCAGCGATGGATATGGTGGCACACATGGCAATGTTCGCCGTGACAATGGTGCTCCAGGTGCCGTGACACGTAAATCGACGCGAGTACGACCAGCAATCTGTCGAACAGAGCCTTAACCATGGCGAGCACGCCTCCTCGAACAACTGGAGCAACGGCCAAGCAGTACGGACTGCTGCTGGTCCAGTTCGAAGCCCTTGATCCGCTGCAGCGAAAGTTGCAGCATCTTGAGTGCCGTACCGTCCAAGTGGAAAAACTTGCCGCATTTCTTGCAAACGAGGTGCATTTTCGCTTCGCAACGGCCAGGACCCGTATAACGGTACTGTAACTCGTTATTGGCTTCTGCGCCCACGATTTGCACCACCCCCGCCTTTTCCAAGCGGGAAAGATTGCGATAGACCGTAGAGAGGGAAACCTCGGGCAGGCTCTGCGCAAGGTCCGACGCCTTGAAAATCCGGTCAGGATTTTCTGCCATGCAATCAAGAATCCGCTGTCGTGCCTGCGTTTTGTATTCCACTTTTTCCTCTGTCCTCGAACGAACCGCAAATTTTTGGGGTAATGTCGCCCACCGGAACCAATTTGCAAATCATTCGCAAATTGAAATTTAGCAAAAAAGTTCCACCCCGTCAACGAACAAGGCATATTCCGGCCCAAAGCCATTTAAAAACGCTCCCGTCTCACAAAGTAACTTGCAATGACATAAAAAGGGCTATTCCCAAACCCTGGCAGTTGCCACGACGTAAAGATTGTCATAAATTTATGGCATGAATCAGAATCGTGAAAACTGGGGTTCCAAGATTGGAGTCATCCTCGCCGTCGCCGGTTCGGCGGTCGGGCTCGGCAACTTCCTTCGATTCCCCGTACAGGCGGCCACCAACGGCGGTGGCGCATTCATTATCCCCTACCTCATCGCATTCCTCCTGCTGGGCATCCCGCTTGCGTGGATGGAATGGACGCTCGGCCGCTACGCGGGCAGGCAAGGCTACGGCACCGCCCCGAGCACGCTCCACATCATCTTCGGCAAGAAGAAACCCTGGGCAAAGCACCTGGGTTCCATCGGCCTCTTGCCGCCCATCTTCATCGTTTTCTACTACGTGTTCATCCAGTCGTGGATCCTCGCGTTCGCCTACTACTCGCTCACGGGCAAGCTCATGGAAGTTACGGCCCAGGGCAGCGCCGCGGTGACGCAATTCTTCGGCGACTTCATCATGCTCAAGACATGCGTGGGTCCCATTCCCGTCGCGATTCTCTTCTTCCTCATCACGTTCGCCTGCAACATGGTCGTCCTCGCCTTCGGCGTGCGCAAAGGCATCGAGCGCGTGAACAAGATTTGCATGCCCATCCTGCTTATTCTCGGCATCATCCTCGTGGTGCGCGTGCTGACGCTCCCGGATATCGGCAAGGGGCTTGCCTTCATGTGGAACCCGAACTTTAGCGAACTCGCCAATCCCAAGGTCTGGATGGCGGCCGCAGGCCAGGTGTTCTTCACCATGAGTCTCGGTATGGGCATCATCTGGTGCTACGCGAGCTACCTCAAGCCCAAGGAAGACCTTGTACTTTCTTCGCTTACGGCCAGCGCCACGAACGGCTTTGCCGAAATCATCATCGGCGGCACGGTCGTCATCCCCATCGCAGTCATCATCGCGGGCGCGAACATCGAGGAATGCGCGAAGCTCGGCACCTTCGGGCTTGGCTTCCAGACCATGCCTTACGTGTTCGGCACACTTCCGCTCGGCGGCGTCCTGCAGACGGTCTGGTTCGCCCTGCTCTTCTTCGCAGGCATCACCAGCGCCATTTCTATCATCCAGCCGCTGATCAGCTTCTGCGAAGACGACCTCAAGTTCAGCCGCAGAAAGTCCGTCACGACGATTAGCACCATCACCTTTATCGGCGGCCTCACTGCCATCTTCGGGCTTGCAGCCGGCACGGTCGACGAACTCGACTTCTGGGGCGGCACGTTCCTGCTCGTGGTGTTCGGCGCTATCCAGGCGCTCTTGTTCTCGTTCATCCTCGGTCGCAAAAAAGTGAAGACCGACGACGGCTCCGAAGACAACGAGGCGTTCGCCTTGATGAACGAAGGTTCGCAGCTTAAGCTTCCCCGCTTCTTCAGGCCCATCATCCAGTATGTCTGCCCGGCCTACCTGATTATACTGCTCGTGTCGTTCACGCTGACCGACGGTCTTCCGCTCATTACGCTGAGCAACATTCCCGCCGACGCGAAGGTCACCTTCCTCGGCTCGGAATTCTCGCAGCTGTATTTCACCTGGGGCTTTCGCGGATTCCTGCTCTTGCTGGTCGTCTTGCTGAACGTCGCCATCGCCTACGCCTGGCGCAAGGGCGGCACAGCAGAACGCGGGCGCAGCACGGGCATCCAGAAGATGCCTATCGGCAATTCCGACGAAACCACGACCAAGGAGGCATAACATGGATGCAGAATTCACAACCGGCGGACTCGTCTTTATGCTCACCTCGTGGGCGGCAATTATCGGGCTGTGCGCCTTCTGCTTTGCGAAGGTATTCAAGAAAAAATAAAGGAACGTTTATGGATATCCAAAAGAAAATCGAAGAACTGGGCTTGTTTCTACCGGCCTGCCCGAAACCCCTAGCGTCGTACGTTCCAGCGAACCGTATCGACAACCTCATCTACGTCTCGGGGCAGCTCCCCTCCATCAAGGGCGACCTCGGATCGTATGTCGGGTCCGTTCCGTCCAGCATGTCTCCCGAAGTTGCTGCTAGGGCGGCAGGCCTCTGCCTGCTCAACAGCATTGCAGCAGCCATGTCCGTGCTGCAACCCGGCGAAACACTCAAGCTGGTGCAGATGCAGGGATTCATCCAGTCCGACCCCGACTTCCACGAACAGGCAGCCATCCTGAACGGAGCAAGCAACCTCGCCGTGAAAATTTTCGAAAGGAACGGATATCATGCGCGCACGGCCGTCGGCGTTTCGAGCCTCCCGAAAAACGCAGTCGTCGAACTGAGCTGCATATTCCAGGTCATCGCAGACGAATCCAAGTTCACGGGACGTAACGACTGGCTGCTCTAAGGCTCTCTAAGCCTTACGGCATAACCGTCTTAAGCCATTCACGCATTTCGTAAACATCAACGCCCGCAGTCAAAGACTTGCGGGCAATTTTTGCACCCGCAGCGGTCGCCATCTTGTGCGGATTGAGTTCAAAGCCGACGCGGCCCAAGTCCAGGCGGTCGGCATCGTAGCAAGTATCTATGGTTGCATCGCCCGTGGAACGTTCCTTTGTATGGAACTTGCAGGCGTGATAAAGCTTTTCGAACTGTTCCTGCGTAATGTCGAGGAGCTTTTCCTCGAAGCACCGCTTGGCAAATTCCGCCCCGCGCTCGCCATGTTCACCATCATAGCCGTCATCTTCGCGCTTGCTGTCGTGGAAGAGCGCGAACAGGCGTACTACCGTAATGTCCGCATGCGTAACCTTCGCAAGGCTCACCCCGTTAAACTCCACCTGCCGCCAATGTGCAAGACCGTGGATGTTCGAGTCGAACACCCGGTTCTCGTAGACGAAATCTTGCAAGGCAGCGAAGTCAATCATAGAGCGGTGAGCAGTGAGCGATGAGGTATGAGGTGTGAAGTGCGGAGCACCGACCTATTTCCCGTAATTCTCCTTCAGTTCCGTCAGGCATTGCAGCGCCTGGAGCGGGGTCATTTCTTCGGGCTTGAGGCGGCGGATTTCTTCCTTGAGCAACTGCGTGGATTCGTCGGGAGGCGCGAACAAGTCGACCTGCGGCTTTTCCATGAGTTTCTTGTGCGTGGCCCCGTCGCTCGGGTCAATCTTCTGCTTTTCGAGGCGCAGCAAAATTTTGCGGGCACGGCGCAGCACATTGTTCGGGAGCCCAGCCATCTCGGCCACGTGAATGCCGTAGCTCGAATCGCAAGCGCCCGCCAAAATCTTGTGCAAAAAGACGAGCTTGTCGCCCTTTTCCTGGACGGCCACCTGGTAGTTCCCGGCATGTTCCAGGCTATCCACAAGTCCAGTCAATTCATGATAGTGCGTCGCAAACAGCGTAATGGCGGCGCGGGCCGGTTCGTCGTGCAAGGTTTCGACAATCGCCCAGGCAATAGAAAGTCCGTCGAATGTACTCGTCCCGCGGCCGATTTCGTCGAGCAGCACGAGGCTGTGCGCAGTCGCATTGCGCAAGATGTTCGCCGTCTCGATCATCTCGACCATGAATGTCGAGAGGCCACGGCTCAGGCGGTCGCTCGCGCCCACACGCGTAAAGATGCGGTCCACCACGCCGATGCGGGCACTTTCGGCAGGCACGAAGCAGCCGATTTGCGCCATCAGCACAATCAGGCCGGTCTGGCGCAGGTAAGTCGATTTACCGGCCATGTTCGGACCCGTGATGAGCATGAGGCGAGTCGCCTCGGGCGAAAGCGAGACATCGTTCGGTATAAAGTCCAGGTCCGGATTCACGGCGACAATCACCGGATGGAACCCGCCCTTGATTTCAATCCCCGAACCTTCAAAGACTTCGGGACGCACATAGTTGTACTTGCGCGCGGCACGGGCAAAACTGTAAAGCGTATCGACGCGGGCAATCGCGTTCGCAATCTCCTGCAGTTCAGCGCGCCAGCTATTCACGCGCTCGCGCAGTTCGCAGAAAATCTTGTATTCAAGCGCATGGATATTCACTTCCGCGTTGCTGATGACGGATTCGCATTCCTTCATCTCGGGAGTGATGTAGCGTTCGGCATTCACCGTCGTCTGCTTGCGGATATATTCGTCGGGAATCGGGCTCGTTGCCTTCGCCATCGCGGCACGGGTCACTTCGATGTAGTAGCCGAACACACGGTTGTAGCCGACCTTCAGGCTCGAAATTCCAAGACGTTCGCGTTCGCGGACTTCGAGCGAAGCAATCCATTCGCGACGGTCCTTGATATCGGCGTTCATCGCGTCGAGTTCCGCATTGGCACCCGCGCGAATCATGCCGCCCTCGCGTACGGTCAGCGGCAGGTCGTCGTTGAATTGACTCAAAAGTTCTTCGCCACGGCCTCGGGCGGCAATGAGGGCCGTTCGCATCGGTTCAAAAATCGGGGAACGCAAACCCTCGAGCACATCGGCCACCTTGGACGCCTGCGAAAGCGAACGGCCCATGCCCGCCAAGTCGCGGGCATTCGCGCGTCCGGACCCCACACGGCCCATCAGGCGTTCCATGTCGAGGATGGACGTCAGCGATTCCTTGAGTTCGTCGAGTGCGACAGGATTGTTCACCAGTTCCTCGACAGCTTCCTCGCGTTCGCGGATGCGGTCCACCGAAATCAGCGGATGGCTCACCCAGTCCTTCAGGTTTCGCCCGCCCATCGCCGTCACCGTGAAGTCGAGCACGTAACAGAGCGTGCTGCTGATGTCGTCGGCGTTCAGCGGACGCACCAGTTCCAGATTCCTGAGCGTACTCGGGTCAAGCGTCATGTAGTCGTCGAGATTCAGAATCTCGAGGTTCGTAAAATGCGAAAGTTCGGACTTCTTCTGGTCCATCAGGTACTGGAGCAAGGCCCCCGTCACCTGTGTTTCGGCAATGCGCCCGTCAAGGCCGAGCCCGTCCAGGGCCTCCACCTTGAAATGCGAGAACAAAACGTCCTTCGCGGCATCTTCGCCAAACAAAAAAGCCGGCAGTTCCGTCACCAGAATATTCTCGGAGCGAATCAAGTCCATCACGCCAGAGGGAATCACGGTCCCTTCGGGCACCACGACTTCCTTGGGCATACGGCGACAGAACTCGCATTCGAACGCCTGCTGCGAACTCTTGCAAGCCGCCAGGTAGCCAGTCGTCACGTCGGCAATCGCAAACGAGATGCCGTCTTTTTCGGGGATGAACGAGCAAAGGAAATTGGCCTCCTTCGCGTTCAAGTTCGATTCGCTCATCGCGGTGCCCGCGCTGATAATCTCGACGATATCGCGCTTGACAATCCCCTTCGCGAGCTTCGGGTCTTCGACCTGCTCGCAGATAGCGATGCGGTAGCCAGCAGCCACCATCTTGGGCACGTAGCGTTCGGCAGCATGGTGCGGGAACCCGCACAGGGGCGTGGCCCCGGCGGCGCCATTGTTACGGCTCGTGAGCGTAAGCCCCAAAATCTTGGAGGCGATGACGGCGTCGTCCTCGAAAAGTTCGAAGAAGTCGCCCATGCGGAAAAACAATATGCAGCCGGGATTCTGTTTCTTTATCTCGTAATATTGCTGCATCAACGGGGTTGCGGCCATTACGCATCCCCCATGGACAGTTCCACCTGTTCAGGATTCTCTTCGGGCGGAGCCATCACTTCGGGTTCGGACTCCTGCTTCGCGTACTGCGGAACCAGAGCACCCGCTTCCAGAAGTTCACTGAACTCGCGCAGGCGCGGCAAATCTTCGGGAATGCGGTTGATTCCGAAATACTTCATGAATTCCTGCGTGGTCACGTAGGTATAGGGGTTGCCAACAGTCTCGGCACGTGCGCCCAGCGCGATAAAGCCCTTGTCCAGCAAGTTGCGGATCGGACCGTCCGCCGACGACACGCCGCGCACCTGTTCGATGGCCGCCTTGGTAATCGGCTGCTGGTAAGCGATGACGGCAAGCGTCTCGAGCGCCGCCTGGGAAAGTCGCCTGGCATTGGCCTCGGGGAAAAGCTTGCGGACCCACGGATAATACTTGGCACGGGTGCGGAAGCGGTAGCCTCCGGCCTGTTCCACAATCTCGAACGGGGCATTAATCTTGTTCAGGGAATCGTTCGCCAGAATCAGCGCATCCGCGACGGTACGCGCGTCCAGGAAATCGCCGAGAATCTCGCGCAATTTTTTCAGGGTCACAATATCGGGCGAAGCAAAGACTAGCGCCTGGATAATTCTCGCCAAGTCCTCACGGCTCTCCACTTTCGGGAGTTCCGCAGATTCCTCGGCCAAATCGTCTAAGTTCTGGTTTTCTTCCATGATTCCCTTTCAGTTATAATGACTAGAACACGACCAGGTCGTTCTTGTGAATGAGTTCGTCCGGGACATCCGCGCCCAGAATTTCGTGCACTTGCGCCGTTTTCTTGTGCAGCACGAGCTTGAGCGTTTCGCTGTCAAAGCCAGCGACACCGCGCGCGACCGCGTCACCCGACGGGCTCAGGACCTCAATCAAGTCGCCCTTGTCGAAATGCTTCTTCACCGCACACACACCCACGGGCAACAGGCTCGAATGCTTTTCGCGCAACGCCTTCACGCCGCCCTCGTCCACCACCACGGCCCCGCGCGGAGTCGTGATAAAGCTGAGCCAGCGCTGGCGGCTATTGAGCTTTTTCTTGGAACCCACAAAGAGCGTCCCCTGCGCATTTTCGAAAAGCACCTGGTGCGGCAAAACCTTCATGCCGCTCGCGAGGAAGGCATTGCAGCCGCTCTTCGTCACGTTGCGGATGGCTTCGAGCTTGCTGCGCATACCGCCGGTACTCACGGCAGAACCCGTCTCGCCGGGCTTGCCGGCAAGGGCCAGAACGGCAGGCGTAATCTCGGGCACAAAGCGCAACAGGCGGGCGTTCGGGTTCTTCTTCGGGTTGTCGTCGAAGAGGCCGTCTTCGTCCGTGAAAATCAAAAGCAAGTCGGCATCGAGGAACAACGCCACGTCGCTCGAAAGCTTGTCGTTGTCACCCACCTTGATTTCGGCGACGGCGAGAGAATCGTTCTCGTTGATAATCGGAACAATCTTGCGCGCAAGCATCGCCTTGATGGTGTTCTGCAAGTTCTTGTAGCGGGTGCGGTCACGGAAATCGTCGGCAGACAAAAGGATCTGCCCCACCGAGAGCTGCATCCAGCGGAACATTTCGCGGTAGGCGTACATGAGGTCGATCTGGCCCACAGCGGCGCAGGCCTGCTTTTCGGCAAGCACGGTCGGCTTTTCCTTGTAGCCCAGCTGGCTCATGCCGGTGCCCACGGCACCGCTCGTCACAATCACGACTTCCTTGCCCGCTTCCATGAGGCGGGCGACGGAATCAGCAAGTTTCTGGATATAGCGGGTACGAACACCGCCCTTCTCGGAATCCACCAAAATACGGGACCCGATTTTCACCACGATACGGCGGGACTCATCTAAAATATTCTTACGAAGTTCACTCATACAACTAAAAAATAGAATGTATCAGCGCAACGAAAGAAGTAGGCGAAGAAAAACTAGCGGAAAATAGCGGTTTTACCGTTCTCGAACCGAACAATGCGTGTCGAGCCCGTCGCCTTTAGCGACCCCTGCCAGATGCCACTACGGATAAAGACTCCGTTCACGTCGAACTCGTTGTAACGCAAGCCCAGCAAAGAACCGTTTACCGGTGCCTCGCGCGAAATGAAGAGCGGTTTTTCCGTCGAATCAGGAGTTGTCACATTCGCAGAATCCCCCTCCTGGACGCCAGCGGAATCCTTCGGTTGCTCACCTACCGGATCTTTTGCCGACGTGTCTGCCGGAGCGGGTTCCGCCGATTCTGCCAGAATTTTTTTTTGCGGGAGACGGGCAGCGTCCTCATTCGAAACACCTCCGCCTGCACCACCTCCAGCCGGCGAGCACATGCATGCCGAACGATTTTCTTCGCATCGAGCAGCATGGTGCATACGACAACCTACAACAAAATATTCATCCACAACCCTATTTATCAAATTTTGGGCACTATCCTTTGTCATCTTAAGGATTCCCCACTCCTGCCATTTCATGAACTCGAAACGCAAGACCTCCTTTATGTCGTGCCGGAACACAAACGACGTAGCTAGAGAATCAGGGATCCAACCATAAACTTGAATTTCTGCTATACGAGGATTAGAAAACACAGCATAATCCGTATCTAAAGTCGAATAATAGGCATGCCCTTTCTCTAACGAACAATTAACATAAGAGGTATCGACATTGCAAGTTTTTGTCGTGTCTATATTCAAATAGCCATTTTCAAACTGCAAACTGGCCCACTTCACGCCAAAAACGGACCACGAAGAAACTGTGAAGAGTAGAATGCATATTGAAATCAGTTTCATATCGCCACCTTTGTTAAACCATATCCGTCAATGGAATAGGACTGAAATGTATCCGATAGATAGTCAGCCAATTTCCCAAATAGACCTTTTTAGCAACAAATGAACCATACGCAGTATTTTTCGCCTGACCTAAAGTCAGTTCACACCACCTTGCGTGAATCGTTCCTGCCCAATCTCCTTCAATATGGATATAGCCAGGCGCGTACTCTATTAATTTAAATCCTTTTGCGACCGTTTGCAAGTCCGAATTGAGAATTTGAGCCCTCCAATTCAGGAATCCATCAGCAATAATCACCGTTTCGCGGCCAGGATTGACAAATTCCAGTTTACTACCCGATTCCAAGGTAATGTTTCCAACATGTACCGTTCCGGCCCCCAACTTAAGAGTCGCATTGGGCTGCACCGTCAAGTTCCTATATGAGACATTGCCACTCAAGGTAACCGTTTGACCAGAAGCAACGTTCAAATCAAGCCAATTTTCCTTGCCATCTAATGAATGGTGAAGGTTGTCGGAAACGACATACGGCCATTCTCCCACATTTTTCACGCTTGTCGTTCCAGTCACAGACGCATTCGAATACATATTCGGCGATATTGACGCCATCGGCAAAGAATAAACAGAGGCATTCCCCACAACATGAGCATTATCCCGTAACTGGACACCTCCCTTTGAGAAAACGTCACCGATCGTAGAATTTGCACCTACAGAAATCGAATAATAAGGCGCACTAAACTCCGAAGCTACCTGACAGAATCCGTGCATTCCGGAATTGCAAGTCACATTATCTCCAATATTGATTCCTTCAAATGCATAGATGCCAACCAAGCTTGGAGCATCCCATATAACAGTTTCTACCGGATTAAAGTCCGTAGTATAATCATCTGAGAACTTATACGGATCCGTTTCACCATTATCCACATAGCCATTATGATTTAAATCTTCTGCTCCATCTGGGAGGCCGTCATTGTTCGGATGGTCAGAATCCACATCATTTTCAGCGCGGGCATTATCACCATCAATATCAGCAACAACTTCATAACGCCAAATTGTTCCTATTTCGTCATCTGTACAATCACCCAAATAAAAATCATCTGTATATGTATAGCCCCAGGACTCATATTGCACCGTCTTTACAAAAGGTTCCCTAATCGTGTAAGAAAAGATCTCTACTTTATCCTCAATTCCATCACCATCGGAATCCTTATTGAAGGGGTCGGTATCAAAACGTTTAGACTCGTCAAAATCAACGATTCCATCGCCATCGGAATCAATATGAACACGATAATCACTCATCCGCGGGTGTGTAACATTTTTAGGAACGAAATAAGCTCTAACAGCCCTACTTCCATTAGGGAACCAATCGGCCTCCCCTCCATTGTACAAATTCACGAGATGCACCTGGAATTCATCAGAAGAATACCTATAACCATCCACAATCATGAAATGGTTCTCTTCCATATAATAAATGGGACGCCCTGCATTGATATGTTCTTTAACAAAGTTTTCGTCAAAAGGGGCTCCACAGAAGGGATGCATCGGTCCAGGAAAACAGCCATGTTCTAATTGAGAATCATCTATATTCAGCGCCCATTTCAGCAACATTTTTATTTCTGGCAGATATCCAGCCCCAGCCCAGCCTAAACCGAACGCACCTATAATTGAATCACGTTTTGATCTTGAAGCAGTTCCAAAAACGGTACTTACATTTTCAAAACCAACAGTCTTTCCATAGAATTTAATCTCATCCTGCGTTAAATTTCCGCCATAATAAGCATTAAGAATCTGCGTAGCAACGGCCCAACAACGCGATGAGACTTCAAGGAAAAGGGGATTTGGATAACCATTCGGGAGGATAGTCCATGGATCATGAAAATGATTATACACAAACACATCCGGATGATCCCACGATATTTCAGGGAATTCGGCCAATTCGCCCCAATTGGGAACAAGCATTCTCGTATCCTTGTGGACCCCATATTGAGGAACCTGCAAATAATGTTCATCGGAAATATCATCACATGCCTCAATAGTTTTTGTTTTCCATATCGCATAGTGATCAATCCAAGGATTGCTCACAGCATATTTATCATTCCAGAAAACAACACGGACACTCCACTCATATACCCCCGCACTCAAATTAGCATCGTAATGGACATGGTGCGTAAATTGGTCGAAAAGGACTGTACCATCTGATTTGCGTATTGTCAAATTGTAACCAATTGCGCCCTCCACAGGACGCCATGCAAACCGCACCACCCTGCTTAAGGCGGAACCTTCCAAGCACAACTTTTCCTCATTAATATATGGAATGGGCCCAGGCCGTTCAGTCGTATTGACATCATATTCACCTATTTTGTAGCTGTACCATTTCCCATCGACTTTTTTATAGAAAATCCCATTAATAACTTGGTTCCAATATTCATCATGGAAAGGGTAATCTACTCGAAGTCTTGTATATTGAACATTTGCCTCACGAGCATCTGCTGCAAAAACACCAGCATTACGGCCCCAAGACAAATAGTCCATGATTTTTGTATTGTAGCGGAGAAGAAATTCCCCTTGCACGTCCTGCAACATAGGCACGGCAGCAACAAGATCGTCATCCGGACAATTTAACTGAGTAGGGCAGATTCGCAACCTTTTACCAGGCTCCAACACAGCACTCGATACCGAACTCGAGCTAGTCCCCGAACTTGTGGCCCATTCTAGTGATATGTTGCTTAAATTAGCCGGCGTTGTCCCATAGTTTTCAATTTCAATCCAAGAAGGAATATCTCCATAAGGCATCGGCTGCAGTCCCACAAAACGAAGACTCGGATCCACCGAATTAGGGTCTATGTAGGCGTTTCCGCCAATCAGCGTATTTCCCTGGAATACTGCATAATCCAAGGCCTGGGCAAACGTAGAGCCCAACGGGAATCCATTGGCACTCGTTTTAGACATGGGCTGCCAATCAGAACGGTGGATACCTACGCTGTATCCGCTCTGATCCGGCGCGACTCCCGAAGGAAGGTGCGAGATGTTTATAGACACAATGACATTTTCACCAGACTGTTCCGAAATGGAGAAAGACCAGTTGCCGGTATAATAGGGATCTAGGACAAACGTTTCTGAGGCATTCTTCTTTAAGTGATACTGCACGGTGACATTGTTGTACGCCTGTCCGGAATTATTGACAACACGGACCCGCAAGCCCAACATAGCCTGATTATTCGGCTGTTCATCCTTGACTTCGACCTGAACCTGGGCAAAAGAGATAACAGCCGACAACAAGGCCAGTACAAACAGTAACTTTTTCATCAAAAGCCTCCAACTTCAACAAATTATATTCTAAGCATTGAATATAATTTATTCGTTCCCAAAAGTACTTTGTTCAGAAAAATTTACTTACAAAATTATCTGCAAACAAGCAGTCGAATTGCATCCAAACGAATTTGCGGATTCGAAACTGTCTTCTTCCATTCCTGCACGTTCTTACGGAGCTGCTGGAGCTGGGCGCTGTTGCCCCCCTTGCCGCGCATGGTCAGCAAGTGGTTCATGCGCTGGTATTCCTGTTCGCACCTGGCCTCGACGGCAAGCGATGCGGCTTCCGCATATTCCTTGGCCGAAACCATCGCTATGCGGCGAGCTGCAGAAAAACCTTCTTTCGCAAAGAACTTAAGCGTCATGTCGACAGCGGGATTGCCCTGCGGCACGCCCACATCCTTGAACTGGCCGCAATGCAGCGATTCCACGAGGTCGGAATGGTCTTCGCCCTTGGCGTCGATAACCACGCTCACGTACCTGGGGCCGGCGATATCGGCAACGCCCCATTCTTCAAGGACAGGCAATTCCACTAGGAAATTGTACTGCATCATGAGACCGCGCATTCCCGAATTCTGCCAGATGTTGCAGGCCACGGCACCATGAGAAAGTCCCGTCTCGAAATCGATAACACCCTGTGCAAGCGGATGCTCCAGACTCACAAAGTCAATCTCGTCGTGAATCATTGCCGTCGCACGGTCAAACGTAATCGTGAGCGAGACGTTGTCGGAACCTTGTTCCTCTTCGGCGTTCGCGACAGCGATCATGCCCTGCGTGGGCATGCCGGGAACAGTCCCCGCTTCGATTTGCGGGCCCATCGTCACGACGCAGCAATTCGGAATTGCGCTCGGTTCCACGTACAGGCCCCTGTCGCGCAGAGATTCCACCAGCAGATTCTGGAGTTCCGGATTCTCGTCGATACGCCTGATTTCATCTGTAATTTCTTTCGCCTTCTCCGGATTGCGGGAATTGAATTCCAGCAACTTGTCACGGCCCTTCTCGATGTTCTTGCGCATCTGTTCGCAATCTTTCTTCACCTGCGGAATAACCTTGGCGACAAAGTTTTCCAGGCAGCCCTGCGGATCGGCCAAGGCCTCGATAAGGCTGTCCGTGTACTTGAGGAACAGCTCGCCGCCACTCATGAGCGGAGCACCGAAAGCATTCAGGCCGTCGTTGTACCAGCGGAACATGACTTCCTGGCCGGAACCGGCAACATAGGGAACGTGGACCACGATATCCTTCGTCTGCCCGATTCGGTCGAGACGGCCAATACGCTGTTCCACCAGGGCGGCGTCCAGCGGCAGGTCGAAAAGCACCAGATGGTGCGAGAACTGGAAATTGCGGCCTTCAGAACCAATTTCGGAAGCAATGAGCAGGTTAGCCCCATCCGGACGGCTGAACCATGCAGCGGCCTTGTCGCGGGCCATGATGGACATGTCCTCATGGAACATGGAGAACGTCCCCTCGCCCAGATATTCGGTAAGCAATTGCCCAAGGGCCTGCACCACGTCGATAGACTCGCAAATCAAAAGGACCTTTTCGTCCTTGTACTCCTTCAGGAACTTTTTGAGCCACACGAAACGTTCATCCATGGCCCAAGCGTCGGCATACTGGGTGCAGAGCAGGCCATTTTCCTGGATATCCGTGGAAGCGTCCAGGTTCTTCTCGGCGGCGATATTCACCATCTCGCGATACCGGGGATCCGGTTTCAGGCGGATTTCATCGAGAACGCGACTGGGGAAACCACCCACACCCTTACGGGTATTGCGGAACACGACCGAGCCGGTACCCATGGCGTCGACAATGCGGCGCATCCATTCGCCGGCAGGCATGCTCTTCGAGTTTTCCTGCTCGAGCCACGGACGGATGGGGGAATTCTTCGGGACCGATTCGTAAAGGTCGTCCCAGCTCATGTGATGATTCGGGTCCGTCGGAAGCTTGCTCAAGTCGTTCACGAGCTTGCGGTAGGATTCCTGGGACTTGATAAATTCGTTGTAATCCGAGAAGCGGGCCGGGTCCAGCATGCGCAGTCGGTTAAACTGAGATTCCGGATGCAATTGCAGCGGAGTGCCGGTCAAAAGCAGGATGCCCTTGGACTTGGCCAGGATAGCATTGGCGAGCATGTACTCGCGGCTAGTAAACCCGTCTTCGCAAACCAGGTGGTGCGCCTCGTCGATAATGGTCATGTCCCAGCTCGTCTTGAGCAGGTCCTCGATAAGCGCGGGCTGTTCCATCAAGAAGTCAATGGAGCAGATGATGTCGTTACTCTGCAAGAAGGGGTTCGGTTTCTCGTCTTCCTTGTCCACGGAAATGAACAATCCGCGGACGTAACCTTCGTCGACCAAGGTGAACAACTGGTTGAAGCGGCGCTTCATCTCGATCATCCACTGGTGCTTCAGCGTCTCGGGAACAATAATCAGCGTACGGGAAACGCGGTTGCGGGACTTGAGCGCATGCCAGATCATGCCTGCTTCGATGGTCTTGCCCAGACCGACTTCGTCGGAAAGCATGAGCCTCGGAAGAGTCGAACTTGCGCAGGCCCTGTAGCACAGGTAGTACTGGTGCGGAATCATGTCCACACGTGGACCGATCATGCCGCGCACGATGGACGACTGCCACTTGCAAGACAGCTTCATTGCACTTTCGCGACGCGCAAAGTCCTTGCAGGAATAGGTATCGCTATTGAGCAGCGCCCTGAAAAAGTCCGCCGGTCTGGAAGAGACCTTGGAGTTCAGCTCGGACTCCTTCATCTCGCGACCGCCACGGCCCACATAGACAACCAGCCCGTTCGCCTCGCGCACCGACTCCACCGCAAACGACGTGCCCTTTTCACTCTTGGCCGTCTCTCCCGGCTGCAACACGTACCTGTCAACAGGGGCGCTATCCGTCCTGTACATGCGACATTGATTTACTGCGGGGAAATTAAACTTGACGGTCCTTCCCTGAACTTCGGTGACTATTCCTAATCCCAAATCGGGTTCCAGTTGGCTTACAAAACGCTGGCCGGGCTTAAATACTATCATAGTGCCCCAATTTAGTTTTTTTTGAGGATTTCGGCATACCCCGAGGTTTCTAAATACTAAATTATAGGGCGAATATGAAATGGTTTTATATTGACGAAAGCATAACCGACGGTGACCGAAGGCAAGGCCCATTTTCCATCGAGGAAATCCAGAGCTTTGTCAAGGAAGGCAAAATCACAGGTTCGACCCTAGTATGGCACAGCGGCGAAGAGGCCTGGAGACCCTGGAAGGAAGCCGCTGCCGAAATGGAACAGAACGAGGCCAATCAAGACAAAATACTCCAGGAGACCATCAACGAAATCCTCAAGCAGCAAGTTTTGACCAAGCGCTACGCCGGATTCTTTGTCCGAAGCCTCGCCATGAGCGTAGACAGCTTTATCCTCGGCATTGCGGGACTTGTGGTCCTGGGAATCTTGTGCGCCACGGGAACCTTAAACCTCCAGGAACTCCTCCAGACATACCAGAACTTCGCAAGCAATCCCTCGATCGAGACCTTCAACAAGATTTTCACCGTGCCCGGTATGGACTTGTTCGCGAGCATATCTTTTTTCATGCAAACAGTCTATTTCATCCTCCTGCACGCCCTATACGGAGCGACCATAGGCAAGAAAATTTTCCAGATTCACGTGGAAACCGGAGCAGGCAACAAGATTACGTGGATGGGAGCCATCATCCGCTACATAGCAAGCATCATGAGCGTAATGCTATATGGCCTTGGTTACCTTACCATCCTCATCGACCCCAAGCGCAGGGGCCTTCACGACTTTATCGCAAGCACATGCGTTGTCTATAACACACCCAAGACTTTACAAATCACGGAGAAATAGCTATGGATCAGTTTGTCGTCCCCCAAGTCAAAGGGCCCGTTGACGGCGAAGTAGAAATTTCTGGTGCAAAGAACGCCGTTCTCGCTGTTATGGCGGCGACACTCCTTGCCGACGGTATTTCCGAAATTACGAACGTCCCGCACCTCAAGGACATGAAGACCATGTCCGACGTGCTGCGCGTCATCGGTTGCCGCATCAGCGGCGGAAGCCATGTCCTGAAGATTGACACCCGTGGCGCCGACCACCTCGAAGCCCCCTACGAGCTGGTGAAGACCATGCGCGCGAGCTTCTACGTGCTCGGACCGCTCGTGGCCCGCTTCGGACGCTGCCGTGTTTCCCTCCCCGGCGGATGCGCCTGGGGCCCGCGCCCTGTAGACCTGCACCTGAAGGGCCTCGAGGCGCTCGGCGCGAAAATCACCGTGACGCACGGCTATGTCGAAGCCACTTGCGAAGGTCGCCTGCCCGGCGGCAACTTCAACTTCCCGATTTCGAGCGTAGGCGCAACAGTGAACGTACTCATGGCCGCGACCCTCGCCAAGGGCGTGAGCGTGCTCCAGAACGCAGCCCTCGAACCCGAAATTGACAACCTCATCGACTATCTCACCAACATGGGTGCAAAAATTCAGGGACGCGGCACACGCACGCTCACCGTGCAAGGCGTCGAGAGTCTCCGCCCCGGTAACGGCAACACCATCCCCGACCGCATCGAAGCGGGCACCTTCCTGTGCGCCGCCCCCATCACCCACGGCCGCGTGAAAGTCACCAAAGTCATCCCGGAACACATTGCGTCGACACTCGACGCCTTCCGCGAAATCGGTTGCAAGGTCACCACCGGTACCGACTGGGCCGAAGTGGACGCCCGCGATGTGCAGCTCAAGCCCATCAGCATCTCCACGCTGCCCTTCCCCGGGTTCCCCACCGACATGCAGGCACCGCTCATGGCCACCCTCCTCGCGGTTCCGGGCAACAGCCTCATCCAGGACACCGTCTACAACGACCGCTTCAAGCACGTCGCCGAACTCGAACGCCTCGGCGCAAGCATCCAGCTGAACGGCAACACGGCAACCATCAAGGGCGGCCTCCCGCTCGAAGGCGCCGATATCATGGGTTCCGACCTCCGTGCAAGTGCGGCCCTCGTGCTCGCCGCCATGATGGCCGAGGGCGAGACAACCATCAGCCGCATTTACCACTTGGACCGCGGCTATGAGGATTTCGAGGCCAAGATGGCCAAGATCGGGGTGACCGTCAAGCGCGTCAATCCGGACGCAGCCGAAGAATAAGCCCCCTATAAAAAATTTAAAGACGGATTGCTAAATCCGTCTTTTTTTGTGCTCCGAAAAAAAAATCCCCGCTTCACAAGCGAGGATTCTTTAGGAAAAATTTCCTTATCGAAATTACTTTTCGACTTCGTACTGAGCGACGAGGTTGCCTTCAGCGTCAAGAGCGCGGACGACGTTTTCATCGCGCTGGAGAGTGAGGTTAGCCTTCTGGCCTTCGGCGGTGGTGACTTCCACGGACATCGTGCCGTCGGAGTTCTTCACAGCAGCGATGGTGTTGCCCTGGGCGTCCTTCTCGAAGTAGGAATCACCGGAGGCGAGCGGGTTGGAGCCAGTCCAGAATTCGATCGTGTTCAGGACAAGACCATCCACGAGGCCGAGGCAGATGCCGTAGACCGGGATGACGCAGAACATGAGGAAGTGGACGATGGAGTTGATCCACTTGTTGCCAAGCGTACCGTTCCACTGGTGAAGCTTGTTGAAGCAAGCGTTAGAGCCATAGCAACCAGTGAGCATGATAACACCGGCGCAGAGGAGAGTACAGATACTTTTTTTCATTTTTTTTTGCTCCTTGAGGAATGTTGTTTGAATGTCCAAAAATATAACTAAAAAAATTTTTTTTGGGGTTTAAAAGCATACATTTTTATTTTGTTTGATGTACGTCACAGTCGGCGGAGACAATTTTTGCAATCGTAACTCATTGTATTTCAACCACTTACAGCGATTTGGTCCCGAAATAAAAAATTTCGGAGAAGCCGTATGCATTTTTACCGGGAAAAATCGGTATCCGGGCATTTTTTCACAGCAAAATGCCGGTTCCAGAGCCCCGGAATGCGCTCGTAAACCCGCCGACTCAAAGACCCAGGATTCCGTTGAATGCTCTATCGTATCCCCGAACTCCACTGGTGTCATCGGGAACTCCCAGGAACCCGCATAGGGCGCCCCCGGCAACCGCCTGCGCACAAGGACACGGTCCCCATATTCGACAATTCCCACGGCAATAAGCATTTTCCCTCCAAAAAGCCTAAATATTTTTTTTCTTCGCTCTTGCGAATTTTAAAGTAATTTACAATTTAAGAATCCCGCAGGCAAATGCACCTGCGGAAAAGGTATTACCATATGACAATTACTCTCGGGAGAATTTTCGCATCCGTTGCGCTTGCCGTGTCGGCCGTTTTTGCATCCAAGCAACCCCTCACCATATGGATTATGCCAAACGGGGCGTCTCCGAAAGAAAAGCTCGAACAGGCTCTGGCTCAGTTTACCCAGCAGACGGGAATCCCCGCCCAGGTCCAAGTACTCGACTGGGGCGAGGCGTGGAACAAAATTTCGACAGCCCTTGAATCCGGTGAGAACGCCCCCGACGTATTGCAACTCGGCACGACCTGGGTTCCCTATTTTGCCGCACGCGGAGAACTCAAACCGCTCAACACGATTCTCCCCCAGATAAACCCCGACAGGTTCGTCCCCATAAGCTGGAGCACGACGCATATCGACTCCGACACGACTATCTATTCCGTCCCCTGGTTCATCGACATCCGTCCTGTACTCGGGAACAAGCGCATTCTCAAGAAAAACGGCATCACACGCGAAAGCATCACGACATACCAGGGATTCATGGACGCGGTCCGCAAAGTGAACGAAGCCAAGGAAACGCTCGAAGACGGAGTCAAGGTGAGAGGTTACGCCTTTCCCGGCAAGAGCGACTGGAACATTCCGCACAATTTTGCGCCCTGGGTCTGGAGCAACGGAGGCTCCTTCGTCAAGAAAGATTCGACCGGCAACTGGCAGGCCAACATCATGGACGAGCACACCCTGCTCGGCATCGGACGCTACCTGAAATTCGTTCTCGACACGCTAGTCTCTCCTGAAGCTTTACAGAAAAATTCAGCCCAGATTGCACAGCAGTTCAACAATGGCGAATTTGCGTTCATCATCCACACCGCAGAAATCATCATGCAGACGCGCATCCACGATGACCGCGGTGGGCTTTCCAATGCGCGCATCGGTACCGACAGCGTGGACGTATTCCCCATTCCACTGGGCTCCGAAGGCAGCGTGAGCTTTGTCGGCGGTAGCAACCTCGCCATTCCATCCAAGAGCACCCGTCCCGAAGCGGAAAAACTGATATTATACCTCACACAGGACGACAACCTGGATGCCTACACAAAGCAAATTGGGTTCCTCCCGGCCTCCAAGAACGTTCTCAACTCCTGGTCCACGGACTCTGCCTACAGAGTGCTCGTCAAGGCGCTCGAAACGGGACGCACCTACACGACCATTCCGGAATGGGGGGATATCGAACAAATTCTCGTGGCCATGTTCAGTGCCGTATGGGACCAGCTCGAAATCCAGGCCCTGTACTCCGAAGAAAAGCTCTACGACACGTTCATCGAGTACTCCAAACAAATCAACAAGAGGCTCGGCTTCCAGGGCACGACAGTCATGACTCTTGCCGAATTCCAAGCCCTCTGGCACAAGATTGTCAATCCCACAGACGAGCCCGAGAAACCAAAGGAAGCGACGAGCACAGACCACATCCGGAACAACCTGCGTATAGCCCCATGGCTGTTTGCGATCCTGTTCGTATTCGGATTTGCCTCCGCCTATAAACGCAAAAGGAAGAAATAGGAATTATGGCTGCCAGCGACATCAAAACAACCCGGATTTCCAAGAGTATCATCTTCAAGAGCATCTTCCTCTTGATCGTTTCCATGTCGCTGATTATCGTCTCGGGGACGGTGTTCTTCACGCAACGTCAGCTCAGCCTGATCTTCGAGTGGAGCCACAACAACAACTCCAGCCTTCTGCAACAGGCTTCAGCGACCGCTCATAGCGAAATGGAGAAGTTCGGCAGCACGCTTGAACTGCTTGCCAAAACGTCGGCTATCCAGAGCATGATCGCCGATACGGCGGCCAGCTACCTCAAGAGCTACAACATATCCTCCCTGTTCATCTCCGGCGAAACGGTATCGCTCTTCAACCGCGAAAAGAAGATGATATGCGACAACTCGATGCTGAACACATCTCCTGCCGCCTACCCCATCGACTTTAGCAGGATAACGCCACACCGTCCCCTGCTTTCTCCATGGTACCGCGACGAGAACGACACGCCCACGAGAGCCTTCGGCACGGCAGTCACGGACCTTAGCTCCGGTGACGGCAGCCTGGTCGGCAACTTCTCGTCCAAGCGCCTGTGGAAAATATTCTCGGAACATCGCATCGGGAAAAACGGGTTCCTAGTCGCCATCAACGCAAGCGGGGAAATCATCTATCATCCCAACCTGAAAAAGTGGTTGAGCGGGAGCCATAAGATTTCCGAGCTCGGCATCCAAGATATCGATCCAAAAACTTTCGAAATCGACAAAGCAACCTTCATCTCGCTGAATGACGGCAACACCTACCTTACCAACTATGTGTATGATCCAAACTATGACCTAGGACTCTTCTCATTCCAGCCACAGGCCGAGATAAACAAGCTCGCCATGGCCGTCATTACGGCAAGCGTCATCATCCTCGTAGCATCCATCATCGCTTTACTCGCCACAGCTATTTGGCTGTTCTTTATCCTCGGACGCCCGATGAACAGCCTCATCTCGCACATCAAGCAAATCAACAACGGCGACCTCGACATCGACGAGATCAACGTCGGACGACGCGACGACGAGATTGGACAGCTTTCCAAGGCGTTCAATACGATGCACGGCACCATCAAGCGGCAGATCTGCGAACTGAATGCCCACCGCAACATGCTTGAGCAGGAAGTCAAGGAACGCACCCGTGAACTCGAAATTGCGAATGCCAAACTGGATATAATATCAAGGACGGACGAACTGACCGGGCTTCCGAACCGCCGCGACATGAATCGCACTGTAAACAACGAAATCGGCCGCAGCGAACGTTCCAAGAAACCGTTCTGCTTTATTTTCATCGATATCGACCACTTCAAGAGCATCAACGACACATACGGACACAGCTGTGGCGACAAGATTCTCCGAGAAGTGGCGCATACGATACGCGGGCTGTTGCGCCGCTACGACGTGCTGGCCCGCTACGGCGGCGAGGAATTCCTCACGCTCCTCCCGGAGACCGACCTGGACGGCGCGGCCGTGGTGGCAGAGCGTTTCCGCAAGCAGGTGGAAGAACAGGAATTCACATATGCCGACCACAAGATTAAGGTAACCATCACGCTAGGCGTGACCCGCTTTGACCCAAGACTCGGAGCCAGCCGCAGCATACAGACCGCCGACAAGGCGCTGTACGAAGGCAAGGAAACCGGACGTAACAGGGTTATCATCTGGGATCCCGCACGCACGACAGAGGACGACTACAGAGCGGCCGCCATAGAACTCGCCGAAGAACAAAAGGCGAACAAGCAAAAGAAAAACGGGATAAAGTAATACAAAAAATAATCCCTCTCTTGACGAGAGGGATTATTTTGTTTCTGCGGGTGCCAGGACTCGAACCTGGAACGGTTTTAAGACCGGACGGGCTTACGCCCGTCCTCTCGCCGTCTCGGCCCGCTTGCGCCGGGCCGCTCCGGCTCACGAAGGTTCCGGCTCGGTTCCTGGGACTTCTATTCTCCCTATCAGTTGCGAATGATTTCCATTGATTAAACAAAAAACAAACCCGATTCAAAAGAACCGGGTTTGTTTTATTTCTGCGGGTGCCAGGACTCGAACCTGGAACCTTTTGGTTCGTAGCCAAACGCTCTATCCAGTTGGGCTACATCCGCTAGATGTGCCCCAAATATAGCTAAAAACATGCTGTTGTCAAGGGGTTTTTGACAAAAACAAAAAAATAATCTTAAAAAGATTTCTAGATTTAGCCAAAAAATTTCAAAGAAGCATCGATGAACAAGCTCCTTCCCTACCTCGAAAAAATCAAGCCCGTCCTGGACGTGGTTCTCCAGTTCCTGAAAAAGCTCTTTTCCGACAGGAAAGTGGTCAAGTGGCTGCTCATCCTGTTTATCCCCGTCGTGCTGGCATTCGTTGCCGTCATCGTGACTTACGTGCATTTCTCCCCCGAACTGCCCTCCCTCTCGCAGCTCGAGCAAATCAACCCGCGCCTTGTCACTAACATCTACGACATGAACGGGAAAATCGCCCACGAATATTATGTGGAACGCCGTGAATGGGTCAGTTTCGACTCCATCCCCGAAAACGCCTACCACGCCGTGATGGCCATCGAAGACCGCGAATTCTTCAACCACTGGGGCATGAACGTCTGGGCCATCCCGAGCGCCATCCTGGAAAGCGTGACCTCCGGCAAGAAGATGCGCGGTGCATCCACCCTCACCCAGCAGTTGACAAAGCTTTTGTTCCTCACACCGGAACGTTCCATTTCACGTAAGATAAAGGAAGCGATGACGGCCATCCGCATCGAGCAGACCTACACGAAGGAAGAAATCCTCGAATTCTACATGAACGAGGTCTACCTGTCCGGCGGAAACTACGGTTTCCAGGCAGCAGGAAGGTTCTACTTCGGTCGCCCGTTGGACAGCCTCACCATCCCCGAAATGGCCGTGCTCGCCGGCATGCTCCAGCGCCCGGAGGCCTACCGCCCCGACCGCAAGCCTGAAGCCGCCCTCGAACGCCGCAACACGGTCCTCTACGCCATGTACGACGCCGGTTTCATCACCAAGGACCAGTACCGCGAATTCATCAAGACACCCATCACCCTCGCCGAAAAGGAAGAAGACCAGGGTGCAGGGCTGTACTTCTACGAAGAAATCCGCAAGTACATGGAAAAGAAGTACGGCGAAAACTCCCTGTACGCAGACGGTGTTTCCATCAACTCGACCATCGACCCCGATATCCAGGCCTTCGCGGACAGCGTCTCCCAGGTACAGGTCGAAAGGGTTCGCAAGCGCATCAAGCGCAGAGCCTGCAAGAGGCTTTTCCTCCACAAGAAGTATGACATGCCCGAAGACAGCATCATCGCCCACTTCGACAGCATCTACGCCCTGTTCAAGAAGGATTACCTACAGGAAGACCTCAAGCGTCCGGCACTCAAGCGCCGCTTCCCCGACAGTATCCTTTACCACCACGCCGAAGTCGCGGCAATCCTTATCGAAAACGAGACCGGAGCCATCCGCGCCATGGTCGGCGGCAGCGACTACAACCAGTCCCGCTGGAACCGCGCCGTCCAGTCCCTCCGCCAGCCGGGTTCCTCGTTCAAGCCGTTCGTTTACGCTACGGCCATGGACAACGGCGCAAGTCCCTGCGACTCCGTCAACGACTCCCCCGTCACCATTCCCGACCCGGATGACAAGAACCCGAACAAGGTCTGGCGCCCGGCCAACTTCGACCACGATTTCCAGGGCATGATGACGCTCCGCGCCGCCCTCTACAAGTCGAAGAACCTGCCCGCCATCCTCACCGGCATGAAGTACGGCCTCAGCAACGTGGTGAACTACGCCCGTAAATTCGGCATCAAGCGTGCACCGCTCATGGCGGTCCCGAGTCTCGCCCTGGGTTCCGTCGGCGCAACCCTCATGGAAATGACATCCGCCTACACAGTGTTCCCCAACGGCGGTAACCGCATCGAGCCCTACATGATCGAATCCATCGTGGACCGTAACGGCGAAGTCATCGAGAAGAATTCCAAGGTCGAACACGAAGTGCTCCGCCCGGCATCGGCATACCTGATGGTCGACATGCTCAAGGACGTGAACGTCCGCGGTACGGCTGCACGCGTATGGGCCAGTGGATTCACGCACCCGAGCGGCGGCAAGACCGGCACGACGAACGACTACACCGACGCCTGGTACATCGGCTTTACCAAGCAGTACACCATGGGCGTGTGGATTGGCTCCGACAGTCCGGGCACCATGGGCGCAGGCCACACCGGTACCGAAGACGCGCTCCCCATCTGGATTGCCACGATGAAGCAGTTGCACAAGGACCTCCCGCGCAAGCCTTTCCCCGTGCCTAAGGGAGTCGTGAGTCGCGGTATCTGCAACCACACCGGAAAGATTGCCGGCGAATTCTGCAATTCCAAGACGTACTGCCTCTACACCGCAGGTTATGCGCCCGAAGAGATGTGCGACGGCAACCATTTCGAAGTCAAGACGAAGTCTGCCGACGACGCAACTCTCTTCAGCAACAAGAACGCCGCCAAGGGTGTCATCAGCGATCCCAAGGACAAGAAGAGCGGGCCTGTGAAGAAGAGTGCAAGAAAGATGTTCTAGGGTGCGCTTTTCCCTTGATTTTAAAGGGATTACGTCATTTCGGCCCTTAACAAAAATCTTAAAATTTTCTATCTTTTGGGCCTATGGAATGGCCGCGCAACATAAAGACTTTGACGACTGACGAGCTTAAGGCTTGGCTCAGGGACGTCAACGAGAAACAGTACCGCGCCGACCAAATCCAGAAATGGCTTTTCTGCCAGCAGGTCCGCAGTTTTGACGAAATGCTGAACGTTCCGCCAGCTCTGCGCGAAAAGATGGCCGAGCAGTTCAGCATGCTCGCCCTCAAGGAAAACCAGCACCTGGTCTCTACCGACGGCACCGTGAAATGGCTTCTGGAAACCTGGGACGGCCACCACATCGAAACCGTGATGATTCCCGCGAATGGACGTTTTTCCGTTTGCGTATCGACGCAGATTGGCTGCGCACAGAACTGCGCCTTCTGCCGTACCGCCAAGATGGGGTTCACCCGCAACCTCGAAGCCGGCGAAATCCTCGAAGAAATCCTCACCGTCAACTGGTACCTTAAGGACAACGGCATCCTCGACGAAGACGGCAAAATCGCCCAAGTCACGAATATCATCTTCATGGGCATGGGCGAACCGCTCAACAACCTGGAGCAGGTCCACCGCGTCTGCTGCACGCTGCACAACCAGAGCCTTTTCAACATGGGTGCAAAGCGCATGACCGTGAGCACTTCGGGCGTTGTCCCCAAGATGAAGGAACTCGTGGACAGGAACACGCCCTGCTGCCTCGCCGTGAGCCTCAACAGCACGAACAACGAATACCGTTCGTCCGTGATGCCCGTGAACAAGGTGTGGCCCATCGAGAAACTGTTGGAAGCCGTCGACGAGTACATCCGCCGCACCGACAACTATGTGACCTTCGAGTTCGTGCTCATCCAAGACATTACCTGCACCCCGAAGGCCGCCAAAGAACTTATCCGCATTTGCGCACCGCGCCGCGTGAAGGTGAACGCCATCGTCTTAAACGACGGCGACGATCCGACGCTGCACGCCCCGACCCCCGAAGAGGTCGAAGATTTTCTCGCCACTGTGCGAGCTGCAGAAGTACAAATAACGATCCGCAACCCCCGCGGCAGGGACATCCTCGCCGCCTGTGGGCAGCTTGCGTACAAAAAGGAAGGTAAAGAATGTTAACGCAAAACCTCCCGGAATTTTGGGACAACCTCTATGTCGAAGGCAAGGATTATTGGAATTTCAAGAAGGCAACACCTGCCCTACTTGAATTCTTCAAGCACCCCTCCTGCCCTGCAACGGGTTCCGTATTGATTCCCGGCGCAGGGTTCGGCTACGACGCCGAAGCCTGGGCAGAACGTGGTCACGAAGTTCTCGCCGTAGACTTTGCCCCGACAGCTGTGGACGAACTTGACCACTTGAGCCGCAAGCACAAGAACCTGCACTCGCTGGACCTCGACCTGTTCTCTCTTTCGCCCAAGGACGCAAAGCGTGGCGGACAGCTTTTCGACATCGTTTACGATTATGGTGCATTCTCTGCAATCCACCCGGGACGTCGCGACGAATTTTTCGAAGTCTGCTACAAGATGCTCAAGGACGAAGGCCTGTTCATCTGCCTCATGTACCCGCTTATGAACGGAAAGACCCTGCAGGGTCCTCCGCACTGCACGAGCGAAGGCGAACTCATGGCCCGCCTGGGCGGCGTGTTCGACGTGGTGGAACGCATCCCCGCAGTGAACAGCATTCCCGGCCGCGAAGGCAAGGAAGAATTCTGGCTCATGAAGAAGGTTGTTTAGCGGTGAGCGATGAGCCATGAGCTATCAGCAATGAGCAATGAGCTATGAGCTATGAGCCATGAGCCATGAGCTGCGAGCTGTTCAGCATGGTATTAACTAATTTTTAAAATTAAAAAGAGCATTGAGCAAAAGTCCTCATCACTCAAAACTCACTGCTCATAACTGATAAGGATGGAATATGTCTAAAGATTTATGCCCCTGCGGAAGCGGAAAAGAATACGGCGAATGCTGCGAACCGATTATCAAGGGAACTGCCCTGGCCGCCTCCCCCGAAGCCCTGATGCGCTCCCGCTACACGGCTTATGCCAAGCACGAAATCAAGTGGCTCAAGGATTCTCTCGAAGCAACCCAGCGTAGCGACTTCGACGAACCGAGCGTAACCGCATGGAGCAACGACTCCGAATGGCTCGGAATCGAAATCAAGCAGACCAAGACCGAAGAAGAAAAGAACATCGGTTGGGTCGAATTCATCGCCCGTTTCAAGCAGGGCAACGTCACCCGCAACCACCACGAACTCGGCGAGTTCCACAAGGTGGGCGGCGCATGGTTCTTCTACGACGGTCGTGCTGTGAAGCAGGAAACGGTCCGCCACGAAGGTCCCGTCGTTGGCCGCAATGATCCGTGCCCATGCGGCTCCGGCAAGAAGTACAAGAAGTGCTGCGGAGCAGGAAAGTAGCAACGAGGACGGGGCTAAAGCCCCTTGAGGTATGAGCTCGGTCGCCTACGGCCTTCGGCCAGCTCCCTTTGAGTAATAATCGCGCCATAGGCGCCAACTCAAAGGCACGAAGTGCCGACCTCACACCTCAAAGCACACCCCGTGTGCGGCCTCAAAACCTTTTTCCGAAGGAAAAACCATGTTCAAGATATTCGTAGACGGTGAAGCAGGAACGACTGGCCTGCAGATTTATGAAAGACTCGCAAAGCGCAACGATGTCGAAGTGTTGCGTATCGCTCCCGAATTGCGCAAGGATACCGCCGAGCGCAAGAGGCTCATCAACGAGTCCGATGTCACCTTTCTCTGCCTGCCCGATGCAGCCGCTATCGAAAGTGCCGCCCTCTGCGACAACCCGAACACGTGCGTGATCGATGCCTCGACGGCGCACCGCGTGAACCCGGCCTGGACCTACGGCATGCCCGAGCTCTCGGCGGCCCAGCGCGAAGCCATCTCGAAGAGCAAGCGCATCGCGAACCCCGGCTGCCACGCCTCGGGATTCATCCTCGGCGTGTACCCTCTGGTTGCCGCAGGCATCCTCCCGAAGAGCGCGAACGTTTCTGCCTACAGCATCACGGGCTATTCCGGCGGCGGCAAGAAGCTCATCGCCGAATACGAAGAAGCCGCGGCGATGGAACACAAGGCCGGCGAATCGAAGGCTATCATGGCCCCCGCCCCCTATGCACTCGCTCTTGCCCACAAGCATCTCCCCGAGATGAAAAAGTACTGCGAACTCGAGAACACGCCGTTCTTCAACCCGGTGCTCGGCCCCTACTACAAGGGCATGGCCGTGACGGTTTCCATCTTCGCAAACACGCTCACCCAAAAGCTTAACCCCGAAGGCCTCACCGAAGTCCTCGCCAAGCACTACGAAGGTAGCCGCTTCGTGAAGGTGATGCCCTACGAGGCAGCCCCCGTGCTATTCAACGGAAGGCTCGACCCGACAGTCTGCAACGACACGAACAACGCCCGCATCCAGGTCTTCGGCAACGAGAACGTGATGCAGGTGACGACGATTATCGACAACCTGGGCAAGGGCGCAAGCGGCGCCGCCATCCAGAACATGAACATCGCACTCAGCCTCGACGAAGGAATCAGCCTTTAATGTTTTTAGACGAAAAATCCATCGAAGTTCGCTCCGGAAAAGGCGGTGACGGCATCGTCAGTTTCCACCGTGAAAAGTTCGTGCCCCTGGGCGGCCCCGACGGCGGGGACGGCGGGCGTGGCGGTCACGTGATCCTGCGAGTAAACGAGCAGTATTCTACGTTGCTCGACATGGGCAATGCGCGCCTGTACAAGGCGAAGAACGGCCAGCCCGGCGGCGCGAAGCGCTGCACAGGGGCATCGGCAGACGACCTTATCGTAGATGTTCCGCGCGGCACCATCGTCAAGGATGCCGACGGACGCATCCTCGCCGACCTCACCGAAGTGGGTCAGAAGTGGATTGCCGCACGCGGCGGCAAGGGCGGCATGGGCAACCAGCATTTCGCCACCCCAAAAGTACAGGCACCGCGCAAGTGCACTCCCGGCGAGAAGGGCGAAAAGCGCGAACTCTTCCTGGAACTCAAGCTCATGGCCGACGTAGGCCTCGTGGGTTTCCCGAACGCGGGCAAGTCGAGCCTCGTGAACAAAATTTCTAGCGGTCGTCCGAAGGTCGGCGACTACCCCTTCACTACTCTCGAACCCGTCCTCGGCATCGTGCAGATGAACGGGCACAGTTTCGTTGTGGCCGACATTCCGGGACTCCTAGAAGGCGCCAGCGAAGGCAAGGGCCTCGGCCACCAGTTCCTCAAGCACATCGAGCGCACGCACACCCTTCTCTTCGTCATCGACGGCTTTGCCGAGAACGCCTACGAGCAGTTCACCGTCCTCAAGGACGAGCTCAAGGCATTCCACCCCAAGCTGGCCCAAAAACCGTATGTCATCGCCCTGAACAAGAGCGACCTCGGGATAGACGCCGCCATCAAGAAATTCAAGGCCCACAAGGAAAAATTCATCGTCACTTCGGCCCTAAATGGCGACGGATGCCGCGATTTGGCCACCGAACTGGACAAGGCAGTCCCCCATAAGCAGAAAAAACGCTCCGGATGGTCATCTAAAGTTTGACTTTTATCCAAAATTTTTATAAATATATACGAGTAAGTTCTTGATTTTTACGGAGTTACGTTAATGGCGGCAGTCAAAGGCAACATTACGAAAAAAGATATCGTCGAAGATATCTCGGCACGTACCGGCCTGACACAGGTCGATACCAAGGCTATTGTCGAATGCTTCCTCGACTCCATCATCAAGGCTATGTCCAACGGGAACAATATCGAGATTCGTGGTTTCGGCCGTTTCAAAATCAAGGAACGCAAGGAACGCCTCGCCAGGAATCCGCGCACCGGCGAATCCGTGAAAGTCGACGCCGGCATCAAGCCCGTCTTCGAAGCCAGCCGTGAACTCACAAAACTTCTGAACGATGTCGTTTCGGACGTCATTCCCGAAGAGATGACCACGCGTACCGATGGCTAACAAAGAGCAGAAGACACCCGTCATCCAGAACCGCAAGGCCAATCACCTCTACTTCGTCGACGAGACGTTCGAAGTAGGTATCATGCTCATTGGTTCCGAAATCAAGTCCATCCGTGATGGCAAGTGTACCCTGGGCGAAGCCTGGGTCGACATCACCGAAGACAAGAACGAACTCTGGCTCGTCGGGGCGCATATCGACGAATACCTGTTCGCGAACAGGTTCAACCATTTCCCCGCCCGCCGCCGCAAGCTGCTGGCGCACGTCCACGAAATTCAGAAAATGCGCAAGGCGAAGGAGCAGAAGGGCTGCACCATCGTCCCGCTCAAGATGTATTTTAAGAATCGAATTGCAAAACTCGAAGTAGGAATATGCCGAGGCAAGGATCAACGCGACAAGCGACAGGATATCATCAACCGCGACGCCAAGATGGAAATCGCGCGCATTGCAAAAGCGCGTCGCTAATTTTGGCTTTGGTGCTGATGGTCTGCTGGACATTCGCGCTAGCAGACACTAGCGAGCGTGTCGACGTCGAGACGGCGGCAAAGGACCACGGCCTCTCGTTCCACTGGTTCCCCGTCCAAAAAACATTCATCCTTGAAAAGGCGAAAGACACTGTACGCTTCGCCATAGACATGCCCTTCGCCACATACAAGGGCAAGTCCATTGAACTTTCCAAGGCTCCCGTCATGGAGAACGGGCACATCCTGATTGTCGCAGCGGACATCGCTAAGATCCTCGGAAAGCAACCAGCCAAGGCCACCGAGACAAAAGCATCCGAGACCAAGGCTCCCGAGAAGCCGGCACAGAACGTCGCCAAATCCAAGAACGAGACCGCCGGCACGCGCGAAGTCCGCACCATCGTCATCGATCCCGGACACGGAGGCAAGGACCCCGGTGCGCAAGGCAAGAAGGCCAACGAAAAAGACATCGTCCTCGCCGTTGCCAAGCTGCTGCGCGACGAACTGGAAAAAGAAGGATTCAACGTCAAGCTCACCCGCGAAAAAGACGTGTTCATCGAACTCGGCGAACGCGCGAACCTCGCCAACAAGTGGGACGGCGATTTGTTCGTGAGCCTGCACTGCAACGCCATCGACGCGAACGCCGAACGCAAGAAAATCATCCACGGCTACCACTTCTACGTGCTCCGTGCTCCGGAAAGCGAAGAAGACAAGGCCATAGCCCGCCGCGAAAACAAAGTGGCCACACTCTACGGCGAGAAGAACGCCAAGGAAGAACTCTCCCCCCTCGAATGGTTCAAGCTCGAAGCTCGCCTAGAGAAGTACAAGCAGAACAGCTACATGTTCACCGAAGAGTTGCTGAAGAGTTTCGAAGGCGGAAAAATCAGCAAGCAGGCGAACGGCGTGGGCGGTGCAGGATTCATGGTCCTCGTCGGCGCGATGATGCCCGCCGTGCTCATCGAACTTGGATTCATCAGCAACCTCGAAGACGAAGCCTACATGATGACGACCAAGGGACAGCAAGACCTGGCTGAACGCGTTGCCAAGGCGGTCACCAACTACAAAGCCGCAGTGCATAGCTACCGAGAAACCCTCGGACACTAGCTACTTCACCATCATCGTATTCGTAAAACCAGTTACCTTGTCGTACTTGAGCAAGAACATGTACGAGCTTGTTTGTATGTACTGAACCGGAGCCCATTGCTTTGTAATGTGGAACTGGGCGTAATCTGTTTCGGAAGGGAGTTTATCGTTCGACGACGTACGCATAAGCATGCTGCTCTGCTTGACCTTTTCGAACTTTATCGCCACAGGCCCGTTGTGCAGATTCTCGATAGTCCAATCCTGCAAATCGCTTGAGGAGAGCCTAAAGCATCCGCCGAACACAAGATACTCGTCCGTGGAACCGGGAATGAAGTAAACCGTGTACCCGCTGTCGTTTTCCATGATGTACGAGTTGTAGACGATATTTAGTTTATCTGTATAAAGATTGAATCGACGGTTTGCGGAATGGCTCGCCTTGACAAGCTTCAACAAGAGGCCATCTTCTATATTCTTTTCGGCAAAGTCCTTCGTGAGTTTTCCGTCCCTGAAATCGATACGGGCCAGCTGGATATAGCGTTCATCCTGAAGGCCATAGAAAACGGCAAAACCATCCTGCATATCGCCCTGCGCCACATAGCCTTCGAGCTTGTCCAGCGCGGACGGGTCTATACTTACAACAAGTGAGTCGGAAGCTATCCAGGCAATTTTGTCCTGCGATGCGATGGAAGCCCCGACAGCTTGGCGATTTTCGATAATCCTGAAATTTTCGGCATCCAGCGCGGTGATGGAACGAGCCTGTTCCTGCACGCCCTTATTGGCAGCACAGCCGACCATAAGGAGAGTCAGCACAGAAACAACAAGAAATGCCTTCATGAATGTATACACCTATCTAATTACAAATATAAAAAATGAACCCATTCCACGGAATAGGCCCATTTGTAAAAATAATTTGTACATCAATAAAATGGCGGGATAGACCGGAATTGTCATTCTTCGAGTTTGATTTCTTCTAATTTCTTATTGATTAAATCAAGGCATTCCTGAAGAATATCATCGTACTTTTGCCGATATCGTTCCGTTATTACGGGCGAGCCGTCTTCGCAAGTCTTGGTTTTGGCGATATAGCCGCTAAACCAATTTTTGGAGTCTATTTTAAAATAATAACTAGATTCAAACAAATTATCAGATGGATAGGGAGAAACAGAAAAACCACTGATTCCATTCGGAGATTCCCGCAAAGTTTTCTTTTCGTGATTCAAAAGACTATCCAAATACTGCCGTCCAGATTCAGACAAAGTTGAATCATTCTCGAGTTTCTGCACAATTTTTTCATACAGTTCTTTTTGAACTTCCTCTAGAATACCCGTAAATGGAAGAAAATCCTCATGCGGACAATTCTTCGTCATTTCTTCAGACGAGCTTGAACTTTGATCAGCACGATATTCGTCTATTCCATAAGCCCACACCCCAACTCCATCAACATCTATTTGATTAGAATCTAAACGGCACCCTACATAAATACTATCATTGGAACATTCACATTCAAATTTTTCATAAACTGGAATTTTGCAAGACGGCTCAGGCGTACCGTAAAGTATACCCGTAGCATTCTCCAAAGCATGACATGATTCTAGTTCGTCTTCTATAAATGCCAGTTGCTTTTCAGAAATTAAATCATCCTTTTCTAAATCACGTATAGCATCATAACAAGAATTATAACAAACACGAACGCCGTAATGTGTCATCTTGCAACTAATTGAAGGGTCTCTCGCCAATATATAACCCGCAGAACTCGAACTGCCAATTTGGCTGGATGAACTTTCAGCAGCCACAGAACTCGATTCAACCGATTCCGACGAATTCGGTAGAATATCCGCCGAAGAACTCCCAGGATTAATACCGGAATCCGCACCCGTCGAAGAATCCGTATCGCCGCCGCAACTAGCCCAGAAAAAGCTCGCAACAGACAAGCAACCCAAACGAAAAATTCTACGAATATTCATACCAACCTCTTTTTAAGAATATACATACTTTTGCGTAAAAAAAGAAATCCCCGCACAAGGCGGGGATGACTCAATATAACATAACCTCACAGCGACCCTGTAGCTCAGAGCGCCGTAGGCACGACCTTATTCAGCGTCCATGTCCGCTTCGTCGATTTCGGCGTTGTGGTACACGTCCTGAACGTCGTCGTGGTCTTCGAACTTGTCGATGAGCTTGAGAAGCTTCACGGCGTCGTCGTGACCGAGCTTGACCGGGTCGTTGGCGACGTAGGTGATTTCAGCGCTCATCATTTCGATGTTGGCAGCTTCGAGAGCCTTGGACACAGCGTCGAAAGCTTCGGGGCTCGTGGAGATTTCATGCACGCCGTCTTCGGTCGTCATGTCTTCGGCACCGGCTTCGAGCACGAGGTCCATCACCTGGTCTTCGGGATACTTTTCAGCATCGACGACAATCACACCCTTGTAGGTGAAAGCCCAGGACACGGAACCGGATTCGCCCATGGAACCGTTGTTCTTGTTGAAGATGTTGCGGATTTCGGCAACCGTGCGGACCTTGTTGTCGGTCATGCACTGCACCATGATGGCGATGCCACCCGGGCCGCGTCCTTCGTACAGCGGCTCCGTCATTTCGGTACCGGAGTTGGCACCCGTACCCTTGGCAATAGCGCTTTCGATGTTCTTGGTCGGCAAGCTCTGGCTCTTGGACTTGAGGATTGCCGCACGCAGGCGCGGGTTCGCGTCGGGGTTGCCTCCGCCGAGCTTGGCAGCGATGGAAATTTCCTTGATCAACTTGTTCCAAGCCTTGGCGCGAGCGACGTCAGTCTTGGCTTTCTTGCGTTTGGTGGTGGCCCATTTGGAGTGACCGGACATAGATTACCTCAAATATTCAGGTTTTTGGATTTTAGTGAAACTTAATCTCTTTTTTTCTTTTTCTTCTTCTTTTTCTTCGGCTCCGCAGACTTTGATCCTGCGTTTTTCGCCTTCATCTGGCAGCGACGTTTTTCCTTCACAGTCATTTCCGGATCGTCGCATTCGTCAGCAACAGCTGCCTTCTTCTTTTTCTTGGACTTCTTCGCCGCCATCTTGGCTTCGCGTTCCGCCTCTTCAGCGGCCGCGGCTTCTTCGGCAGCCTGCTGCATCGCCCTGACGGACTTTTTCGTCAGCGGGTTTGCGGAGGCCTTGGTGATTTCGCGATCATATCTGCCCTTCCAGATTTTACCAAGCAACGTACCGGAGGACTGCGCATCATTGAACGCACTCATCGCCCAGTCGTCGTTTGCAGGCGGCAAGAGGGTAAATTTCAAGTTGCGGATTTTCGTCGGTTCATCCTCAAAGAAAAGCATCATGTCGAAAAGCCCGACCTGGTATTCCTGGCCGTCCGTACCCGACGTCGCCGACGGGACATAAGCAAGCACGGCATAGAGATCACCGTCGAAAAGGGCGTTGATAAGCATGTCGGAATCGCCACCGGGAGCAGCAACTTCACCTTCGGCCCTGAAGGCCCAAGGAGCTGCAACGATTTCCAACATAAACTTGTGGTAGCCCTTCTTCGCCTTTTTCAACTTGACCAAGGCGCCCGAGAAAGCCTGGAATTCAGGCTTTATGGAGCTGTCCTGGGCATAGCCCAGCAACGCGCACGCCATGACAATGATGCTTATGAGTTTTTTCATGATTCCAACGATCCTATTCCATTTTTTGCAAATTTAGTTCTTGAAGAACAGAGCCTTGGCAGCCTCGAACATCGGGTCCTTCTCGTCGGGGTTGCGGCATTCCGTATAAATGCGCACCTTCGGTTCGGTACCGGACGGACGCACCAGCATCCAGGAGTCATCGTCGAAGATCACCTTCACGCCGTCGAGGGTCAGAAGCTGCTTCACAGTCTTTTCGTTGTTACCGACCATGACCTTTGCACCCGGCTGGGCGATTGTCGCGATGGCGTCGACCTTGGCCTTGAGCGGAGCGCCAACGAGGGACTTGTCCACTTCGAAACCAGAGCGCGTCGGGTAGAAGCGGCCGTATTCCTCGTACAGGGCGTCGAGGTATTCGCCGAGGTTCTTGCCGGTGACAGCCATGATTTCAAGAGCGATGAGGAGGCCGAACTGGGCGTCCTTCTCGAGCGTGTTGTTGAGGCCCGAGATACCGTCGGATTCTTCGAAAGCAACGAGAGCCTTCTGCTTGGCGTTGCGGGAAAGCCAGGGGCGGAAGTTCTTGAAGCCCACCGGAGTTTCCATCACAGGCACGCCGAGCTTTTCGGCGATGATGTTCACAAAGTTAGAGGTAGCAACGGACTTAGCCACGCAGCCCTGTTCCTTGCGCCAGGTAGCCATGTAGTGGAAAGCGATAGCGCCGAACTGGTTCATGTCGATTTCACGGGTACCGTCGTAGAAACGGATACGGTCGCCATCCGGGTCGAAGATGGCGCCCAGGCGGAACCAGGACTTGCTCTCGTCCAGCACCTTGCGGACCTTTTCGAGGTTCTTGCTGGACGGTTCGGGAGCGATGCCGCCGAACAGGGAGTCGTCTTCGTTGCGGAGCGTGATGAGGCATTCCGGATTGTCGAGGAGGGCGGCCGGACGGCGGCGGGTAGAACCGTGCACGTGGTCGCAGACGAGCGTGAGGCGGCCCTTCTTGATAAAGTCCTTGATGCGGTCGAACTTGATCGTGCCCTGCTTCACAAGGAAATCCTTGTAAATCTTGAGGGAGTCGATAATTTCCCAGTCAACCTTGCCCACCGGTTCAAATTTCCAAGTGGACATCATTTCGTTAGAAAGCTTCGTGATGACGTTCGTGATTTCCGGACCGGCAGGACCGCCGTCGGCCGGGTTGAACTTGATACCGTTGTAGTGGCTCGGGTTGTGACTCGGAGTCATGTTGATGGAGCAGGCGGCACCGAGCATCTCGATGCAGGCGCTGAATTCCGGAGTCGGCATCTCGCCACCGTAGTAGACCTTCACGCCGGCCTTGGCAAACTGGTCTGCCACGGCTTCGCAGAATTCATGACCGAGCAAGCGGTTATCGTGACCCACGACCACGCCACGCTTCTGGAGTTCGGCAAAGTCCTTCACGCCGAGGGCTTCGAAAAGTTCCGGAGTCGCTTCCTTGTAGAGGCGCACGATAGCGGCACCCACGACCTGCAGATTGCGGAGGGTGAATTCAGAACCGATTTCGCCGCGCCAGCCGGACGTACCGAAGCTCACCTTGGCACTTTCCTGCGAGGTCAGGGCGACCTGCTTCACCTGTTCGACCAAACCCATATCCGTTGCGGGGTTGAATTCCGGGGACTGGATCTTCTTCCAAATCTGCGTAATGTTTTCCATAGGGGTTCCTGTGTTTGAAATTTTACGCGGGAAAATTTAGAAATTTTTTCATTAGGAAGAAGGATGTAAGCAGCAGGAAAAACCGCCAAAATCAGGATATTCCAATTCTTGTAAAAAAAAGGGGGAAGTCTCCCCCTCGGCGGCACTACGTAGCCACCGACCCCCTCCAGCGGGGACACCCCGCAACGCCCCGGACGTCCCCCGTAATATAATTGCTATATTTATTACAAACAACTTATCTTCAAAGCTTTATGAAGTACCTCCCCGCCCTTATCGTATCTGCCTTTATCGTAACGTCCAGCCTCGTCGCCTGCGGCGATGATTCTTCATCTGTCTTCCCCGACGCGGTCGGGGACCTCCCTTCCAGTTCTGCGAAGTCAGATGATGCACCCGCCTCGAGTGGCGATAACTCTTCTAGCAGCTCCGTGAAGTCTTCTACGGGAGGAAAGTCTTCTGCCAAGTCAAGTAGTTCTGTGAAGTCGAGTTCTTCGACGGGTTCAAAGAGTTCCGTTTCTTCTTCAAGTTCCTCAATTGGAAGCTCTTCGGTATTGACGCCGTGTGATGAAGAAGGAAATATGATTCAGAGGATGGATTTGGAAACGAAAAAGAAAGATTGGTATATCTGCCAGGACGGCTTTTATGTTCTGCTTGTGTTGTCCAGTTCATCTGCAGAACCCAGCAGTAGTTATTTCAACATGGACAGCCTTTACAATAGCGAGACGTCTTACGGCGAGTTTACGGACCCGCGTGACGGGCAAAAATACAAGACGCTCCACATAACGACTTCATGGTTGGCGCTCCCTGAATTCGAGGCGTTTGCGCAGAATTTGAATTACGGTGTCCAGATAAAGCTTGATACGACAGAATTTGATGACGGAAAAGTTGAAAAGTACTGTTACGATGACGATCCCTGGTATTGCGACAACGGTTTTGGCGGACTGTATAGCTGGAGCGAGGCGATGGGGCTCCCCAAGGCCTGCGATAGCGTGTGGACGGGGACGACTCCCGCATGCCCGGATTCCATATTCCCAGGGTGGACATACGACCATGAATGGGATGATTTGATTATTCAAGGAGCATGCCCGAATGGGTGGCACGTGATGAATGGGAGTGAATGGATGGCCCTTAAGTCATTGGATGTGACTGAGAGTGGCTTAGATCTTGTTTCAATGGTGAGCAGGGGAAAAGGAGCCAATGGGACTGGATTCTCTGCATTGTTTGCGGGATATGCTGATGTTCCGACACAGTATCTTCGTATTGGAGAATTGGGTGTCTATCACTTGGCTTTTGAGTATGAAGCCGGCAGGCACAAGTCAGTAACAATGACTAAAAGTACGAATTTAAGTTACAACGGTATTCACCCTAAAAAGGACGGGATACCTGTCCGCTGCGTGAAGGATTACTAAGCCCGCGCCAAGACGTTCCTAGCGGTTCAAAATAAAACCCGAGTTTCGCGAAGCCCGATGGGACTAACTAGTCACGAAGGCGGAGCAGTTACCGCGCTGCACACGTACCCAGCAGTAACAGCCCCTAACAGAGCCCCTCTCGTGTTTCTTTGCGGAGAGGAGGCGTTTCGCAAAGCAAACACTTCAACGAAGTGATCGTGTTTGCGTGCGAAATGCCACTCGAAGCAAACACTATTATGAAAAGCGGTCCTGGATCCTTCCCCTCTACGAGGGTCAGGATGACGGCAGCCGGGGCGTTGCGGGCCGGCGCCTGAGGGCCCGCAGAGGGGGTAGCGGAAGCCGGGGCTGGAGCGAGGGGGATTCCTCCCCCCTTCGAGAACACAACAAATAAAAAAATTATATATTTAGGGCACTATGCAGATTACTAACGCTTCTCAACTTACTGGTGTTTTCCCCGCGTTGTTCACCCCGCTCAAGAACGACGATCCCAAGAACCTCCGCAACTCCATCGACTACAAGAAGATGGGTCAGATGATCGACGACGTGATCGCCAATGGTGCAAGTGGCGTGCTCCCTGCCGTGACCACGGGTCAGAGTGCGACGGTTTCCCCGCAGCAACACCTCGATGTCATCAAGTTTACGCTCGACTACGTGGACGGCCGCGTGCCCGTGATTGCCGGTGCCGGTTCCAACTGCACCCGCGAATCCATCGAAATGATCGAGAACGTCCAGAAGATTGCCCCGGTGGCGGTCCTCTGCGTCACAGGCTACTACAACAACCCGCCGCAGGAAGGTCTCCTGAAGCACTACCGCACGCTCAGCAGTGAGACGGGTGCGAAGATCGTGATTTACAACGTCCCGGGCCGCACCTCCAGCTACGTGCATCCCGACACCCTCATCGAGCTTGCCGAAGACAAGAACATCATCGGTCTCAAGCAGGCGGTCGAGTTCGGCTTTGGCGAAAAGTTCCACGAAGATACGATGCGCGTCATCAAGGAAACCAAGGGCAAAGACTTCGCCGTGATGAGCGGTGAAGACGGCTTGTTCGCAGACCTCCTCGAGATGGGCGGCACGGGTCTCATCAGCGCTTCGGGCAACATTCCCGAGGCCACGAAGACGTTTGTTGAGCTGTACAAGGCTTTCCAGGCCGGCGACAAGGACAAGGCGCACAACCTGCAGAAGGACGCCCGCGACTTCATCGACATCACGTTCTGCCGCAAGAACCCGATTCCTCTCGGCACGCTGTTCAACAGCCCGCTGTTCCAGCCGCTCGTGAGCGTGAAGGACACCGCCAACGGTGCCGACGCTGTCGCCCGCATCATGAAGTTGATTGAAGAAAAGGCCCCGAGCCTGAAGAAGTACCATATATAGGAATGAGCTCGCACCTACGGTGCTTTGAGGAATGAGGTCGCACCCTACGGGTGCTCTGAGGTAAAATACAATACGAGAAGTTTTGCCCAAAGGGAGCCTCAGGCGACCGACCTCAAAGCGAAGCGTGCCCATAGCCCAAACCCTTTTCAACTAGGAGGCATTCCATGGCCAAGAACAACAAATCCATCACTGACATCGTCTGCGACTTCCTCAAGAAGCAGAAACTCTCCCCCATCCCCGTCCAGACGCTGAACGAGGAAGTTGAAGCATCTCGCTACTTCGGCGGCGAGCTCAAGGAATTCATCGCTGCAGCCAAGACGCTCGGCGCTAAGGGTATCTTCGTCGAAACACTCTACCTCGAAGAAGACGAATTCTACTACGACAGCGGCATGGACGACGAAGAGTACATGGCACTCTACGGAAACGACGAATGCTGCGACGGTGAGTGCAAGTGCGGCAAGTGCGAAGGCAAGAAGTCCAAGAAGAAGGCTAAGGAAGACGATTCCGATGTCGACGGTGTCTGGTTTGAACCCGAAGACCTGGACGGACTCGACCTCACGCTTCTCAAGCCCCAGATGGCCAAGTACCTCGACCGCATCGGCGAAGCCTGCGGCGTGCGCCTCACGGTTCCTGGCGTCGATCACCTCGAAGTGGAAATCTTCGCCGACTGGTACGACGAGTTCGCCGAAATGGTGGACGAGGCTTCCGAAGCTATCGAAATCGATCCGAACGATGCTTTGAGGCAGGCTCAGGCCATGTTCGAAGAAGCCGAAGCGGCTGCCGCCAAGGCAGACAAGAGCGTCAAGAAGATTGCCGCTCATCCGCCCAAAAAGGCTTCTAAGAAGTAATTAGGCAATAGCCCCTTTACCTTTCGCGCCCCGTAACACGGGGCGTTTTTTTACATCCTGCCCCCAAAAATTGCGCCATACAGAAAGGCATCTCGGCAGAACCGAGATGCCTTAAGGCAATATGAGGAGTATTAGAATATCCACCTACGCTCGCAGCCCCTATAGGAGCGCGAAGTCAAACGCGTCAAGAAATGTTGACAATGGAAAAAAGGCTTGCACAGCAAACCAAAGCGGTCCTGGGGACCTCTAAGCTAACTCTATTCATATCCAACTCCATTCGCCCAGGAAGCATTTTTACATAACGTCAAAAACGCCCCCCAGGCCAACCTATATATATAAAATAGAAAGAATTCGGCAAAACAGGAGCTTCCACAAGCATATCTTTGTTGTAAAACGTCGCAACAAATTAATTTCAGCAAAAAAAAGAAAAGGTACCCCGCCAAACGAGGCACCTTTAATAGCACAAGGAGTATTTTAGATCAGAAAATCCTAATTAGCGAGCCACGGACACCATCTTGACCCGGTTGCCGACCTTGACCATGTAGACACCGGTCATGCCGAACTTGGCCTTGATGGCGTCAACGAGGTTCACTCCTTCAGCCCTGGTCACGACACCGAGCAGGCGCCCCTGCATATCGAACACCTGACATTCAGAGGCATTGACCTGCATATGGAACGATTCTGGGATGGCATTGATGACGGCCTCGCTGGCTATGGAACTGCTCACCGGAATAATGCCGATCGTCGCAGAACTGGATGTAACGTTGGAACTGGAAATCGGCGAAAGGATGGTAACGATAGAAGACGATGAAACCTTATCAGGCCAGAAATTCCTGCTGCTCGAAGCCGGAGCCGTTGCGCTGGAACTGCTCCTATGGGAACGGCGGCTGCTCGAACTCGAGCGAACCGAAGCGCTGGACACCGCTCTCCTTGAGCTGCTGGATTTCGGCGTAACCTGCGTTTGGGTTTCCGAGCCGCTCGGACTCCCCTTGTTGCTCATCTTGAAATACGTAAAGTCGATCTTGCCCGTCGCGCCGCCACCGGCTTCGGCCAGCACCTTGACCTCGTACATCTTCCCGAGTTTCAAGCCGACTTCCGCCCATTTCTTGAAATGGGCGGTAATGTCGATATGGCCGCACTGGCGGGCATTGCGGCGCACGCTGAAGAACTGCGGGAAAGTCGACGTCCCTTCGATAGAAGGCTGGTTCACGCGGGTGTACGTGTAGATGTCGTACGTGTCTCCATCCACGGTGATTTCACCCTTCTTGGTGCCAAGATATTGCGTGCTCGGCTTGGTGAACCAGTCGTCCACAATGTAATACTCGACCAGCGGATTCTGCGTCCATCCATAAATGCCTATATAGGAATATGCCGCATTGCCCGATTTCGTAAACTTGTAATCGGCCGTAAAATAGCCAATCTGGTCATGCGTCTGCGTACTATTGTACTTGAATCCAACGCGAGCCAGGAAATCGTTCGAACCGTTCCATTCTGCAGAGAATGTCCCGTCGTTGTAGTAAGTCATCGAGTTATTGCCACCCTGATACCAGATTTCGTAATGGTATCCCGAGTTCCCGATATTCCCTGTAACGCTGGAATTGTTTTGGCCCCTGGTTGTGGTCCCGGAACCACTGTGTCCGCCCGTTTCAGAACAGGCATCCGCAAATGCTGGCGTCGCCAATCCAACGGCAATGCCGAAAAACAAGGCTACTTTCGTAACCTCTAAGAACTTGTTACTCATGTCCAACTCCATTATGCCAACAGTCCCCCTTTGCATTCACAAAAGGAGCCCATTGGCCAACCTAATGAGTAAAATAAACTGATATCTTCCGCAACGTGCCGATTGTAAACATTTGTTCGTTGCAAAAATGTCAAAACAAACTAATTTCAGCAAAAAAAGAAAAGGTACCCCGCCGAACGAGGCACCTTTAACAATATAAGGAGTGTTTTAGATTTGAAAAGCTTTTGTTAGCGGGTCACGGAAATCGACTTGACCTTGCTGCCGATTCTCACCATGTAGACACCGGCCTTGCCGAACTTGGCGAAGATAGCGTCGTTGAGGGAAGCGCCATTGGCGAAGGTTACGCTACCCAGAGAACGGCCCTGCATATCGAACACCTGAGCCACATGGCTGGTCCTGTTCATGCGGACATTTGCCAAGGTCAGCGGATCATCCGGATTGGTGTTCACGCCCGGATCGGTGCCCGGATCAGTGCCAGGATCCGTACCCGGATCAACATTAGCGGCACCCGGCAGGCTGAACTTCACATAGTCCACATTCGTATTTGCATTCGCGATAGTGATGCGGAGCTTGTGTTCGCCGGCAGTGAGGGTCGCCTTGCCCGTTGCCTTTTCATAAGCATTCCAGTCATCAGCAGTACCCGTGAAAGCGAGAGAAGCAAGAGCCGTGCCGTCCAGGGACAGTTCAAGCGTACCTGCACCGGAACCATTCGAAACGTTGGCTTCGATATCGTATTCACCGGCCTGAGTAACGTTAATGGTGTATTCGAGCCATTCATCAGCAGCCGTGTAGCCGATAGCCTTGCCAGAGCCGCCATTCACGATGTCAACATAGGCATAGTCTTCACCGCGATAGTCGTGGTCACCGTCATCACCCGATGCACCCTGCACACCGCTGTACGTAACGCCTTCGTTGCCTTCGTCAAAGTTTTCGGCTTCGACAGTACCCGGAATCGTGGCAGCAGTGCCACCAAACGCCTTGCGTTCGATTTCCTTCGGCGGAACGACCTCGGAAGGAGATCCGTTATCCTTCATATCGAAGTAGGTGTATTCCACGGAACCCGTAGCGCCACCACCAGCTTCGGTCATGAGCATCACTTCGGTCACCTTACCGAACTTCAGCGATGCAGAGCCACCGCCCTTGGAACCCTTCAGCTGCTTGTTCTGGCCAGTGAAGAGTTCGTCCCACTTTTTGAAGTGGGCGGAAATATCGATATGGCCGCACTGACGGGGATTCTGACGGATACTAAAGAACTGAACGAACGTGGAAGTTCCCGACTTGGAGGGTTCCTGCTGGCGGAGGAAGGCATGGATGGTATACTTGGCTCCATCAACTTCGATTTCGCCAAACTTTTCACCGACGTAGTTTTCGCTCGGCTTGCTGTACCAGTCGTCCACGATATAGTATTCGGTTTCCGGGTTAGCGGTCCAGCCATAAATACCGATATAGCCGTACTGGGCAGAACCCGTCTTGCTGTACTTGTAATCAACAGTGAAATACTTGGATTTATGGTCAATACCACCACCACCATACTGGTAACCCACACGGGTCAGATAGTCGTTGGAATTGTTCCAGTTGGCCTTGAACGTACCATTGTCATAGTAAGTCATCGAAGCGCTGCCGCCCTGGTACCACTGTTCGTAACCCCACGGGGTGCCACTGATAGAGCCGACCGAGTTGCCACTCACGCCATGGCCGGAACCTGCAGACTTGCTCATCTGATCCTTACAAGCATCCACAGCGAAGGCGCTGCCGAGGCCGAAAGACAGTGCAAATGCGAGGCTTAATTTGGTTATTTTGGAATAGTTCTTCATAATTTACTCCTCATAAAGTTATTGTTTATAATATATGTGCTAAACCGCAAGAAATAGCGTAAAAAGACCAAAAGTCGTTGTTATAAGAAACAACACAAAACAGTTTACAAACAATCATTTCACAGCTTTTTTTTGACAAAAAAAGACCCGGTTCCGGGAGGGAATCGGGTCAAAAATCGTTAAAATCGCGATTTAGCGTTCTACAGAGATCATCTTAGCGACGGAACCGCGCTTGACCATGTAGATGGCCGAACGAGCGAACTTGCTTCCGACGGCATCCTTGAGAGACGAGCCATCCCTCAATTCGACCAGGCCAAGGAACTTGCCCTGCATGTCGAACACCTGGTAGGTGCCAGCCATGCCAAAGTTCTTGATTTCGGCCGGGAGGGCATTAGTTCCGGAGCTGCTGGAGCCGGTAGCCACAGCCGGAGCCACGGAGCTAGAAGAGTTGCTCGGGGCAACAATAGCAGACGGATCTGCACTGCTAGACGTAGCGACAACAGAGCTGGAAGCCGGAGCGTCAGAGCTAGAGGACGCGGCTACAGAGCTGGAGGCCGGAGCCTTATCAGAACTGGACTTCGGAGCCGAAGAACTGGATTTCGGGGCTTCGGAGCTAGAAGACGGAGCTGCAGATTCGAGAGGATGAGCCTTGTCGGTCATCTTGAAGTACGAAACGTCGAACGAGCCCGAACCACCACCGGCTTCGACAAGCACCTTGGCTTCGTACATCTTACCCATCCTCATGCCGAGTTCTTCCCACTTCTTGAAGTGAGCCGTGATGTCGATATGACCGCAAGAACGGGCACCCCTACGCTTGCTGAAGTACTGCGGGAAGGTCTGGTTACCCTTGATAGAGGGGGCGTTATTACGCGTGTTCTGATAAATTTCATAGGTTGCACCATCAACCGTGAACTCGCCCTTCCTCTGGCCCAGAAGGTTTGCACCCGGTTCGCTGAACCAGTCATCCACGATGTAGTATTCCACGAGCGGATCAACCGTCCAACCATAGATACCGATGTAGTTATAGCCACCGGCACTACCTGATTTGCTCCACTTGAAGTAAGCATCAATAGGACCAAGTTCACTGTAAGACTTATCTTCGTTGTACTTGAAACCGACACGGGCAAGGAAGTCGCCGGTGCCATTCCAGCTGGCCTTGTACGTACCGTTGTCATAGAACGTCATGTTATTGTTGCCACCCTGGTACCAGATTTCGTAATGGTACGGAGAGCTACCGACGTTCCCTGTAACGCTCTGGTTATTCTGGCCCTGGGTCGTCTTGCTATCGCCCTGGTGGCCCATTTCGTCTTTACAGGCATCGATTTCCTGGGCAAAAGAAAGACCTACGCCGCAGGAAAATGCAAGCGCAAGGCCTATTTTGAACATTTTTGATACTTTTTTCATTTTGAACTCCTCTTAAAGTATTACCTATAATATAGGCGGGGATACAAAAAAGGCTCAAAGAAAAAAGCAAAATACGTTGTTAGTGCAAACAACGCAAAAAAGTTTACAATTGGGGGAGCCATGGCCAACGACCATGGCTGCTAAACTAGATGACCCGATCCCGAAATGGCGAAATCGGGTCAAAAACGGTGATTATCGTTAGATTAGCGCTTTTCGACAGAGATGACCTTGACGGCGGCACCCTGCTTAAGCAGATACATTCCGGACTTTCCGAACTTGTTCACGACGATTTCCTTCAGGGAAGCGCCAGCCTTCAGTTCAACAGTGCCGAGGTACTTGCCCTGCATGTCGAATACCTGGGCGGTACCGGACATACGGAAGACCTTCATTTCGGCAGGGAGAGCGAGAGCAGAGGAGCTAGAGCCCTGAGCGGCAATGTCACTGCTGGAAGCCGGAGCGGCACCAGAAGAGCTAGAAACCGGAGCAACATCAGAAGAGCTAGAACCAGCAACATCAGAAGAGCTGGAACCCGGAGCCACATCAGAAGAGCTAGAAGCCGGAGCAGCTTCAGAAGAGCTGGAGGCCGGAGTTTCAGAAGAACTGGGAGCAGCACCTTCGATATAGACCTTGGCATAGGGGAAGTCGTACTCGCCACGGGCATTTGCACCCGAATTGCTTCCGGCTTCGCCAAGAATCTTGGCTTCGTGCATCTTACCCATCTTCATACCGAGTTCTTCCCACTTCTTGAAGTGGGCGGTAATGTCGATGGTACCGCAATCGCGCATTGTGGTACGGACGCTGAAATACTGCTTGAAATAGGTATTGTCGCCATCGATGGAATAGGAAGTGCGGTCACCTTCATAAACCTTGTACTTGGCACCGTCAATTTCATACTCGCCATGAGACTTTGCAGAAGAGCCCTGGGCAACCCAGTCACCGGGCATGTACTGGCTACCGGAGTTGTCCACGATATACCATTCCACCAGAGGTTCACGGGTCCAACCGTAAATACCGATGTAGGAATAGTCGATTCCGGAAAGATTACCCTTGACCAGCTTGAAATCAGCCTTCATGTGGCCAATTTCCTGGTGGGTCTTATCGCTATTGAAAGAAAGACCTGCACGGCACAGATAGTCCTTGGCACCGGTCATCTTGCAGTTGAAGGAACCATCGTCATAGAACGTCGCGGAACCACCGTTGCCGCCTTCGTTCCAAAGTTCGTAGCCAATTCCATTGCTGAAAGCATCCACTTTATTCGTGGAAACCTCCACCTTAGAACCGCTATGGGCGGCAGTTTGGCAAAAATCCTGAGCCAAAGCGCCAGAAGCGGCAAAAGCCACACAAAGAGCCGAAGCTCCAATAATTCTCGTTTTCATAAAACCTCCAAAGTTTGTACCAAATATAGATAAAAACTGCATTTTTTCTTGTTTTTTTTGTTTTTTTGCAATTTTCTGTAGTAATTAGCACAATAAAAAAGGGTTTTTCTTGCCGAAAATCCCTTTAAAATCGTTATCAAGCCTTTTTTGCAATTTATTTCGTCACGGAAAGTACCCTGAACACCCCGTCGGACTGCACCATATAGATACCCGATTTGCCGAATTTTGCAAAAATTGCGCCATTTTCGGTCATTCCCGCCGGGACGGTCACTTGGCCCAGAACACGGCCCTGCATATCGAAGACGACCAGGTTACGGTCGGACAAACCAACACGGGTCATTTGCGGCAGCGCCGTGGTCGATTCGGACGAGTTTGCGGCAGGTTTCAACTCCTGAGTTACAGAGCTAGAAGATTCGACGAGGACGTCGGAACTGGTCGGTGCGGCAGAGCTCAATTCCGGAACTACAGCGCTGGATTCCGGAGTCTCAGAACCGGAGGACTCGGCTACAGAGCTGGAGGATTCTTCAGGCCCACAGCAAGCCCTCGTTCCGACACGGAGGTACGTGAATTCCACAGAACCCGTCGCCCCATCGCCCACTTCGACCGAGGCGGCAATTTCAAATACCTTCCCCAACTTGAGCACGGCACTCTTTTGGGCATTCCGGGACGTGGGAAGGGTTTCCGTCTGCCCCGTAAAGAGTTCATCGAGTTTCCTCAAATGGGCCGATGCGCTAATGGTGCCACACTGGCGCGGAGCCTCGCGAACGGCAAAATACTGCACATAAGTAGAAATGCCCGTCCACGATTCTATGTTGTCGCGCAAAAAGGCGTGAACCGAGTACTTGGCGTCATCGAGTTCGTATTCGCCGAGTTTCGGGCCGATATACGCCTCGTCTATTTCGCCGAACCAATCGTCCACAATGAAATATTCGGCCTGCGGTTCTTCGGCCAAGCCATGGACGCCAATATAGCCGTAAGGGGTATTTCCGCTCTTGATAAACTTGAAATCTACGGTATAATTTCCGGTTTTGTAGGCATTATTAACGTCACTGCGGATCCCGACTCGTGCCACATAGTCCCAAGTATTGCTCCATTCAGCCTTAAAAGTCCCGTCACCATAGTAGGTCATGGAGTTGTCTCCATCGGCCGACCACAGTTCAAAATTATACCCGGTACCGCTGATAGTCCCAGTCTGTTGACCCGTAATGCGGTGCGCTTCCCCCTGGTGAGCATCATTGATTGAGCAAATATCGGCCGCATAGGCCGAAATTGCAAGCCCCATCGTGAACACGAAGCCCGTTTTTAGGATTTCTTTTCTCATATTCCTGCACCTACCTTCTCAATAAACTATAAAAAAAGAGGCCATCCCGGAAAGATTGCCTCTTTTTTTACTTTCTGAGTTCGTTTTTTACGGACTAGACGCCTTCCGGAGTCGGATTTTCGCCTTCGGAAGCGGAAGCATCCACGGAATCGTCATCGACTTCGACGCCTTCCACCTTGTCGAAGGTTTCCTTCGCCTCGGCGCTGTCGTGCTCGATATCTTCCACGCTCGGGAGGGCGGTCGCATCTTGCACCACGTCGCCTTCGCGCAGGCTGATGGCCTTCACGCCCTGGGCGTTACGGCCCGTGAGGCGGATGTCGGCAGCCTTGATGCGGATGACCTGGCCTTCCTTGGTGGTGATGATCAAATCATAATCGTCGGCAACGCTGTCCACGAACACGGCCGAGCCGATCTTGTCGGTGACGTTCAGGTTCTTGACACCCTTGCTGCCACGCTTGGTGACGCGGTAGGTGCCCGGTTCGCTACGCTTGCCGTAGCCCTTCTCGGTAATGGTGAGCACCTTGTTGCCAGCCTTGAGCCACAAGAGCGAGATGACCTCGTCGCCTTCGGAGAGCTTGATACCACGGACACCATGAGTGCCGCGGCCCATCGGGCGGAAGCAGGTTATCGGGAACGTGACCGCCTGGCCGTTGCGAGTGGCAATCATCAGCAAGTCATTCGGAATCGGGCGCGCTTCCAGATTTTCGGCATCATCGCCTTCGGCCTCCCCTTCAGCCGGTTCGGCAGTCTCGGCAGACTGATCGGCGGCATCTTCGACATCGCCTGCGTTCAGGGAAGCCTTGTATTCTTCTTCGGTCATGCCCACGAGTTGCACCTTCACGAGTTCGTCGCCCTCGTCCAGGCTGATGGCGTTCACGCCAGCCTTGCGCGGACGGCTGAACAACTTGAGGTCCATCTTGTTGATGATACCCTTCTTGGTCACGAACACGAGGCAGAAGAAACCGCCGAACTTGCGAACCGGCACAATCGCCTGTACAGTTTCGCCGTCCGTAAGCCCGACAAAGTTGACAATCGGGCGGCCCTTGCCGTTGCGCGTGCCTTCGGGCAGGCGGTAGACCTTGGTCCAGTAGGCGCGGCCCTTGTTGGTGAACACGAGCAGGTAGCTGTGCGTGCTCGCCGTGAAGATCTGCTCCACGTTGTCCTCGTCCTTGAGGCCGGCACCGATAATGCCCTTACCGCCGCGGTTCTGCGCCTTGAACGTGTCGATGGGCAGACGGCGGATGTAGCCTTCGCGGCTGAGCGTAATCACCTGTTCCTCTTCGGCAATCAAGTCTTCTTCGTCGCTATCGTCGATGGCTTCGCCAATGGTGGTGCGGCGTTCGTCACCGTACTTCGCCACGACGGCATCGAGCTTTTCGAGCATGATGGCGATGCGGCGTTCGCGCTTTTCGAGAATGTCCTTCAAGTCGGCGACAGTCGCCACGAGTTCGTTGTATTCGGCTTCCAACTTTTCGAGGTTGAGGCCGGTGAGCTGGCCGAGGCGCATGTCCACGATAGCCTGCGACTGGATTTCATCGAGGCCGAAACGGTCCTGCAAACTCTGCTTCGCGATGTCGGTCGTCTTGCTCGCCTTGATAATCTGCACGACCTCGTCGATGTTCTGCGTCGCAATGCGCAGGCCTTCGATGATGTGGAGGCGGGCTTCGGCCTTCTTCAAGTCGAACTGCGTCGAGCGCGTAATCACGTCGAGGCGGTGATCGATGTAGACCTGCAGCAGTTCCTTCATCGTCAAGACCTTGGGCAGGTTGTTGATGAGGGCCAGGTTGTAAATGCTAAACGTTGTCTGTAACTGCGTGTACTTGAACAAGTTGTTCAGGACCACTTCGCCCACGGCGTCGCGGCGCAGTTCAATCACGATGCGGATGTCTCGGCTGGATTCGTCGCGGATGTCGGTAATGCCGTCGACACGCTTTTCGCGCACGAGGTCTGCAATCTTCTTGCAGAGTTCCGCCTTGTTCACCATGTACGGGATTTCGGTGACGATGATACGCGGTTTGCCCTTGGAATCCGTCTCGATTTCGGTGCGGGCACGCACGCGGACGCGGCCATGGCCCGTGAGGTAAGCTTCACGGATGCCGGAACGGCCACAGACGACAGCGCCAGTCGGGAAGTCCGGGCCCTTGATGTAGTCCATCAAGTTCTCGTCCGGAAGGTCCGGATTTTCGGCCAAGGCGTGTATTGCGGCGCCGACTTCGCGCAAGTTGTGCGGAGCCATGTTGGTCGCCATACCCACGGCAATGCCGGAGGTACCGTTCACAATCATGTTCGGAAGTGCCGAAGGCAGAACCAGCGGTTCTTCAAGAGACTCGTCGTAGTTCGGGCCCATGTCGACAGTATCCTTTTCCAGGTCTTCGAGCATGAGCGCACCGAGGTTGTTCATCTTGGCTTCGGTGTAACGCATGGCAGCGGGACTGTCGCCGTCGATGGAGCCGAAGTTTCCCTGACCGAACACCAGCGGGTAGCGCAGGGAGAAGTCCTGGGCCATACGCGCAAGCGTCTCGTACACGGCGGAGTCACCATGCGGGTGGTACTTACCGATAACGTCACCCACGATACGGGCAGACTTGACCGTACCCTTGTTGGGAACCACACCCAGCTTGTGCATACTGAACATCACGCGGCGATGCACGGGCTTGAAGCCGTCACGCGCATCGGGCAGTGCGCGCGCAACGATCACGCTCATGGAATAGCGGAGGTAGCAATCCTGCATGTCCTTCTCGATGAGGGACTTGAACTGCGATCCTGGGACCATTTCTTCTGACATTATTATTCCTCTAACATTTCATTTATTACTTCTAATCTTTTTTCGTCGGTCTGGTCGATGCGGTGGGGAGTGACCGTCGCATAGCCTTGATTCAGCAAATAATCATCGCTATCCACGGGCTGCTCGTCCCACAGTTTGTCACCGTCCAGTTGCCACAAACCCCCATCGTGGGAGTAGTGGTCCGTAAACATTCCAAGGGCCATCCTCGTCGCCTTGAAACCCTTGAAGGTTTCGGCAGTGGCCTTTGGGAAATTCACGTTCCAGAAAACACCAGCGGGAATATTTTCGAACAGGCGTTTCTCGACAATTTTCACGGCAAAATCAATTGCAACAGGCAAGAGGGAGGCATTCATCCCGCGCAGCGAAAGCGCAATGCCCGGCACCCCCCAGAGGGCCGCTTCACGCGCTCCGGCGACAGTCCCCGAATAAAGCGAAGACACTCCGGAATTTTCGCCCACGTTCACGCCCGAGAAGCACACGTCAAAAGCTCCCGGACCATGCCCCGCGGTTACCTCCAAGCCATAGGAAGCAAAATGCCCCAAGGCAAACTTCGTGCAATCGGCAGGGGTCCCGTCCATCGAAAAGACCTTGTAACCGGCCTCGGAAGGGGCTTCTTCGACCTGGAGGCCACGGCGTACCGTAAAGGCATGAGAAACACCGCTCTGTTCCGATTTCGGCGCAAACACAAAAACCTCCCCATAGGGAGAAAGAGCGCCAGCCAGGGCGTGCATATTCGCGCTACCTACCCCATCGTCGTTTGTGATGAGGATACGCGGTTTCCGTGCTTCTTGCATGTAATATAAAGATAGCAAAAATAGCCGCGAAATTACTCTAAATTGCGGATTATCGAGTCCAATTTGGCGGTAAATTTCACGGCCCCGTCATAGCACAAATGGTCGAAATCTCCACCCATATTCGAATAATCGTGGTAGCCCATCTTGTTCTCATCCATCAGGTAGAAATTGTCGTATTTCTGCACAAGGGAATTGACCTTGCTGATGAGCAATTCTGCGGCCGAGCGGCGCATTCCATGGCGCCCGTATGTCCCAGTTTTCCGATAATACGGACTCTGGGGGAACACCACGCCGACAACCTTGATTCCCTTGTCCTGAGCGGACTGGATAACCCTTTCCATAAAACCCAAATTGACATCGGCGCCGTCGCTCACGTCACTGTATGTCGAGTCATTGAGGATTTCGACATACTCTTCTCCTTTGGAAGCCCAATCCTCGGTGCAGTCGACACGGCGCCAACCCCTAGAAGCGGTATCGATAGGCAAGTCAATATCCAGCCTCGAAATTTCCGCCATCCAGTTCACAAAGAAATCGTCAACCCCATCAATCCAGTAACCATGATTTCTGTCATAAGTGAAGCCCTTGGAATTCTGCGTGATGGCCTGGATGTCCTTATCGGGAGTCAGATATTGCCACATATCCGGATCGATGCTCAGCACCAGATACTTGAGCTTGGGCATATGCATGTACAGGTAGTTGTTCACCAGGAATTCATAGCACTCCCCTTGGCAGGCGAGAATACCCAGGTTTAGTGCAAACTTGCTCATCCGCTCCGGAATCATGCCGGCCCACAATCTCGAAATACCCAGCCCGACCAATTCGGTAGAATCCTTGTATTGCCATAACAGGCCCATCTTGCGCGCGAAAAGGGGGCCAGCATCCGCGTACTGGCCAAGGCTATCCAGGTCCCAGTCAGCCGATGTCGACGGAGCGTTTTTTACCCAAAGGCTCGGATGCCACACCTCCTCGCCCGCGACCAGTTCAACGATACCGGCGGTTTCCAGATTCGCCGCCACGATTTTCTGATGGGCACCATCGGCATTCGCAATCGTTGCCACAAACCTGCCACTGGAATTCTTCAGCCATTCCGTATGATCAAATGTAAAGCCGTCAGGCGCCTCCATGTAGTTTACAAGTTCTCCCGTGCTATCGGCAACAAGAACCACGCCATGCGTACCATAATCATGCCCGACAAAAGATTTCCCCCTGGCGCCTCCAAAATCGAGGAATAAAGTTTGGCGAAGAGAATCCGCGCTCAAGGAAACGTTGCAGGCCTGTTCGCCATCGTACCATGTTTCCACAGAACCATCCCGATAAGCCTTCAGCAACTTGCTTCCCGTCACGGCAAACTTGCCATCCGGCGACACTCCCCCATGGAAAGCGCCATCCATCAACTTGGACGGTTTACCGAACTTCCCTTTCGAGAAGGGAACCTGCCATGTGCTAGCCGAATTCCAGATAGATTCGTCGTTGTGCCCAGCGTATGTCACGTAGACAATGGCCGTATCGCCATTTTCAAGAACACGCCAGCGCGGGATAGCCGCATTTTCGACATCGAGGCGCACAAGCCCGCTACCGGAAGCATCCAGGTTGCGCACATAAACGGAAGACTTTCCGGAAGCACCTTCGAGTCCTGTACAGAAGGCAACCTTGCTTCCATCGGGAGATATATCGGGGTGATAGGCGTCTATGTCATCCTTTATTTCGAACAGCTGAGGGTTGCCCAAGGTAAAATCGACAAAGGCGAGGTTTCCGGAGACTTCGTTGCGGAATACCAGCTTGGCGGTCCCCTTCCCCGTCAAGGTCCTGATGGCGGACGCCCCCACCAAGACAGTCGCTCCAGACAGACCATCATCACTTACCTTGGTCGCCCACGACGGATCAGGAATTTTGCCAAAAGCCAGACGGAAACCGACATAATCCGATTTCGAAATCGGCGTCACAAAATACACGTCACCACGGCTATAGTAATTGATTGCGGATGGAGAGTTCCTGAAGGAGCCACCCTTGATGACGATTTCTTCCAGGTTCGCCACCTCGCGCCTTCCGACAAAGTCGACATACACAGAATCATGCAGGTCGGAAAGTTTGTCATTCACCCATTCCATGACGTTGCCGGCCATGTCGCAAATGCCGTGGCTATCCTTTCCAGCGGAACAGACCTCGTGAGCTCTGTAGCTGGAGTTTTCGCTGTTCCAGCTCCTGGAAACATCCCAGTCCATCGATGCGGTAAATGTCCATTCCGCTTCGGTCGGCAGTCGGAAAGCCTCCTTTTGAGGATTGAAAACAAGCCCGACCAACTCGGTACAGGAGCCTCGATCGTCAAAGACAGCTTTAGTATAAGTGTAGGCCGTGTCATAGCCCAATTTAACGCTCTGCGCATTCGCATAGAGAATTGCGTCGTAGTAGGTAACGTTGGTTGCCGGCATGGAACTTGCGCAATCAAGCCCCATCTCCCCGCAAGTCACCTCGTGCTTGCCTATATAAAAGTCATAATCGAACGAGACCCCCATCGAAGGGCGATCCTTCTTGCTTGCGTTCACGTCGTCCGTTCCGAGCAAGACAGACCGGCCCTTTGCAGATACCTGCACTAGGCAATTGTCCGCATCCAGACAAAGAACGGGATACTTCGCAGAAGGATCCTCGCTCGTGACCTGGGAATTCGAACAACCATTCCAAAGCAGGAAAGACGAACCCAGAGCAAGCAACAAGATTTTTTTTGCGTTCATACACATCCAATATAGCTATTTGGGCATTCTATGAATGCTATATTTCTTCCATGTTTTCCGAGAAAAAGTTTTTAGCGACCAAGGAGACATCCAAGGCAAAGCGCATGGCTGAGCTCCTGCGAGTCATCATCCTGCAGCTGGGTGACGACGTTCCACGCGCAAAACGCGAATACGAGACCTACGCCGAATGGATGCACCTCCCCGAAAGCGAACGGCTAATCGGCAAAAATCAGGCACAAATGATCGACCTCTACAAGACTTTCCGCACGCGGGCAGGACTTGGATTTGAACGAGACGTGTACCTGGAACAGGAGCCGGGAGACCGCGAAGTCGCAAACGAAAAGCCAATCCCGTTCGCCGTACTCGTGCATAACCTGCGCAGCGCATTCAACGTGGGCTCCATCATCCGCAGCACGGACTGTTTTGGGCTCGAAGGCGTCCACCTGAGTGGCTACAGTTGCGGTCCCGACCACGTGACCGTGAAGAGCGCTGCCCGCGGCTGCCAGGAATGGATTCCCATCAAGCGCTGGGAAAGCCCGTTCGATTGCGTCAAGTGGCACAAGGAAAACGGCTACGAGATTATCGCACTCGAAACCGGCGAAGACATTCCAAGCATCAACGAAGTCACCTGGCCTGAAAAAGGCCTAATCATCCTCGGTAACGAGGAATTAGGAATCGCCCCCGAGCTTATGGCAGAGGCGACAATGAAGGTGACAATTCCCATGGCGGGTCGCAAAGCGAGCATGAATGTAGCCGGAGCGTTTGCGATTATGGCGTTCTGTCTCAGAAGCAGCCAACCGTAAGCCAACACTCATATCGCTTTTTGGAGCACTTATGAAAACTTGCAGAATTTGCGGACAAACATCAGAAGCAAAATCATACTTTGCCAAAGAAATGATGTACCAAAACGCAGGACATTTTGAATATTTCGAATGTCCACACTGCAAGTGTTTGCAAATTGCAACCGTTCCAGACAACCTAAGCGAATACTACGGTCCCAACTACTACAGCTATACATTGCCCGAGGACACCGTCACACGCAAAGAAACCGAGCACCACAAACGCGTACTCGATGTGGGTTGCGGGGCAGGTGCATTGCTCTGCGCCATGGCGGCCACCTCGGGAATAGAAAGTCTCACAGGTTGTGACCCGTTTATCGAAAAAGATTTGGCATACGAAAACGGCGTTCAGGTTTTCAAGAAAAGCATTCACGAAATGACCGGCGAATACGACATCATCATGCTCAACGATTCTTTTGAGCATATGACGGACCCACACGAGACCTTGGATAGCCTCAAGAGACTATTGGCAAAAGACGGAGCCATAAAAATGACGCTCCCTATTTATCCGAACATCGCCTTTGACATGTACAAAGAAAATTGGTACCAGCTCGATGCCCCGCGACATATCTTCTTGCACTCCAAAAACAGTTTAAAGTTGCTCGCAGACCAGCACGGGCTCAAAATCGTCCAAATGATTTTTGATTCCAACAATTCCGCCATTTTGAGAAGTTACTTGTACACCAAGGGCATCACATTTTGGAAACAAGATCCCAAGGACATTTTCAAATATTTCACGAAAACCGAAATCATCGAAATTAATAAAAAGGTGGCCGACGCCAACAAAAAAGGCTATGGCGACCACGCCACAGTCTTTTTTACACACAAATAACAGAGCTGTATATAGGCTTACTTCGCCAAAGCCTTCACAGCATCAGTCAAGCGATCGATAGCCTGAATGAGTTCATCCATCTTGGCCTCGCTTACACCACCGGCAACGGCAGCAGGCACATTCGCTACAGCAGCAGCGGCTTCGGCAGCAGGCTTCGGAGATTCCTTCACCGGAACCTTGCCCAGCCAAATGTCCGGCCAGCGGTCATTACCCGTGTGGTAGGTAATGCGGGTCGCGGTTTCCACCGGTTCACCAATCTTCCAGATGTAGAGTTCGTAGTCGAACAGGTCGTGGTCATGACCTTTGTCGGTTGCACCCCAGACAAGCCACTTGCCATCGGGAGTGAGACGCGGGAAATATTCGTGGCTGCGGCGACCGGGCAGGTCCATAAGTTTCACGTTCTTAGGAATACCGAAGAAGCCGACCTTTTCGACCTGCTTGCCATCCTTAACCGAGAACCAAAGGATTTCACTCGGGGCTGCGGTACCACCGTTACCCGTCGGGTTCACACGGTAAAGTTTGCTACCGTCAAAATTCCAGTCAATCTGGCAGCCGTCACCGGACTTGGTCCACACGGACTTTTCCAAATCCCACACGCCCGTCTCGCGCATAGAACCGCGGAGCGTGATAGCCAGGTGCTTTCCGTCGGGGCTCATATTGGGCTCCTGCAGAATCACGCCGGACTTATTGAAAGCCTTCTCGCCATCTAGGACCATCTTTTCAGCCTTGCTCGAAAGATCCATTGTAAAGACCTTGCCGGCACGGCTGAACACGATAGACTTGCCATCGGGTCTCCAGGTGCCCCATGTGGCATTGTCCACCACTTTGCGGGCATTTTCACCCGTAATATCGACCATCCAAAGGTCCCACTTTTCCGGGTAGTTCGCATCGTTTTCGGGAACCCAACCACCCTTGCTGCGGTTGAACAGAACCGTAGAGCCGTCCGGAGAAATGCGCGGGAACCAGTCCACGTTGTCACCGCTCGTAAGCGCACGGGCGTTCGTACCGTCGGCATTCATAATCCAAATATCGTGATGGGAGTTTGCACGACTCGTTGCCCAGACAATGGCTCCTTCAAGCTTTCCCTTGAGGGCGGAAAGAGCCTTCTGCTCGTCGGCTGTCGGGTCAACGGCGGCACCCGTCGGGGCTCCCTGTTGGGCAAAAATCGAAGTCACGGCAAAAAGCACCGCTGCTGCAAACTTAGGATAAATAGTTTTTTTCATAAAAAGACCTTTTTATGCGTGGAAAAATACAAAAAAAAAGCAGGAAAGGAATTTCACCACATCCTTTCCTGCCTTTTATCAATTACAAATCGAGTTACTTGATACTAAACATGCGAATTTTGGCCGTACCGGCAGACTGCACACGCACCAAGTAGGTTCCGCTAGGCAAATCGGCCAGGGAAACGCTCGTGGAGTTGTCCGCACTGGCACGGAACGACTTGACGACAACACCCGTGACAGAGATGATGGCCACACGGGCATCCACATGCAAGTTCAGCTGAAGCACGCGTCCATGCACAGAGAACGATTCCGCCGGAAGCAATGCAGAGGCTGCGATAGCATTGGCAGCAGAACTGCTGGATGCCGGTTCAACATCCTTGCTGCTAGAGTTGGGCTGCACAGGAGCCGAGCTGCTGGAAACAGGTCCCGGCGCAACACTGCTGGAAGATTCGGACGGAGAAGACTCGGGTCCGGCACTGGAGCTCTGCGGAGCCGCAGGGGGATTGGCAAAGTTCGGCATGTTGCCCGAAACGAGGAGCCCGCAAAGGACTTTCATGGACTGTTCAAAATAAGCTTCGTCGCCCAAGCTAACGGCTTCTGCCCAATAGGCGTCCAGTTTTCCCTGATTCGAAGCATCCGTAACCAGAGAAGTCATCAACGTTGCAACAAACGTGCTATTGTGGTCATTCCACATCTGCTCTCCGCCACGTTCAATCGTTCCTTTGATATCCGCAGGATTCTTGCCACTTACCCACTTTCCAAGCTTGTCGAGCATCGTCTTTGCCTTCGACTCACCGAACCAGTAAAAGTCCTGAGCCAAGCGCCAAGGCGTGCGAGCCGCATCGTACCCATAGTACTTATCCATGCCCTTTCCGCTGGCATCGCACCAGTTGTCGAAAAGGCCCGTAGAGTATTCTGCCGAATTGGCTTCGAGTAAAGTATAGTTGGCATTCAGCGCCGTGGTTTTCCAGAACTCGGCATTTTCCGTATCTACTTCGGCAAACAACTTGTAATATGCAGGGGCTGCATACGAAGGGTTCTTTTTGTCGTTCCACGCATCGCCCGGCTTGTGCAATCCGTTTTCTTCAAACTCGTACTTCTTTACGTTCTGCAAAAGTGCACGCGCTTCGTCGAGATACTTTTCGTCGCCAAACTGGTACGAGGCCATGATCAAGGCGGCAGCGACATCCATTTCGGCGTCGGTCGCAGCATTGGCCTTGTTATCCGACGGAGTCAAGGTTCCAAACGCCCAATTCATGAGGCCGTGCTCGTTGGAGCCAGCCTTGTAGAACGCCCACAGTTTATCGAACTGGGACTGATAGCTCGTCGTGTTGTCGCTGAAATAGACCATCATCAACATGCCGTAGCCGGTTCCTTCCGAAACATAGCTACCCGGGTCTTTTTCAATAGCGGCATACGAACCGTTTTCCTTGTACTTGTTCTTCAAGTAGTAGTCAAACGCCGCCTTCAACTGTGCGGCCGATTCAGTCGGATTCGAAAGCACAATACCGTTTCCACCATAATTGGTGCTCTGCGGGTACGGGAAATTGACCGTCGCCTGTGCCAAGCCGAACGCAAACAGAGACGAGACCGCTATTTTTACCAAACCATTCATAGGCTATCCTTAAAGTGTTTTACGCCTGATGCAACATTCATCAAACATCCGCAATAAAAATAATGAATTATTCGAAAAATAGGGCACACCGCAGGAAACTTGCGTGTCCAACATCACTTTTTTTCCTGAGAAATCTTACCTTTCGCTGACAAGATTCCGAAAATTGTGATTTAGAACAATGTAGAGAGAATCACGGTACACCACTTCCCAATCCTTCTGCTGTTCAAGCGCCGAGACCAGCCGCCCCCAGCGAGCATAATAACGGAGTGGGAAAATGGCACGACCGACCTGTAGCGAATCGGCATCGCGCATGAACAGCACAGGGTCATCGGCATAGAGCAGATAACGTTCAAAGAAATCCGCCGTCTTGAGGATAAAGCGCCCGTCAATGTAAATGGGATCGTCCGGATTCACGAATGCGAGATACCCGCCAGCACGGTCGTCGTTGAAAAGTCTCCCTTCATGCGGATGCGAGGCCATCCAGGCGGCGGCTTCTACCGGCACACGCTGGAAAGCAATCATGGACGAATCGTACACGAGGAGGGAGCGAACCCACAGGCCGAGAAGGAAAAAGAGCAAGCAAGTGGGGACGACTAGTAATTGGCGGTTAGGGACGAACGTGACCAAGCCATACAGAAACACAGGCATAAACAGCACGAAGTTGCGCTCGGCAATAAGCGCAAGGACTGCCGTAGCAAAAAGGCAGATATGAATCAAGCCGAGCCGCCCCTTGAGCGCATTCCAAACGGCAATCACGAGAGCGACGATACACAGGGCAATCATTACCACGCATTCCAGGACATTCTCCCCCGCCATCAGGAGCGTCAAAGGCGAGCGGTTCTCGGCAATCTCGCTTGCAAATACCGCAGCCGACGGACTCATTCCGACAAGACGGTCCAGCAGTCCGAACGGATAGAGGAACAGGTTCAGCCCCTCGCCGTGCAGGAAGGGCATCGCAAACAAGGCAAGTACACTGGCGACATGAAAGAACCGGAACCTTTTCGGCAACTTTATTTTCAACCGCCAGGCATCCAACCATACAGAAACGAGTACCGCCACCGCAAAAAGCGGGCCTAAGATATAAAGCCCCTGGCACTTGCACCAAAGCCATTGAACGACAAGGACGAAAAGGAGAAGGAAATAGGTTCGAGGCTTGAGGTGTGAGGCACGAAAAATGTGTGGAAGGAGGTTCCAGTAGATTCCAAGGAACAATAGCGAAAAGAGTACGGGGCGGATTTCGAAGTGATAGCGGAAAATGAAAAGGACTAGTGTAGCAAGCGCAGCACCGGCAAGTGCAGCGGGCTTAATCAGACTTTCTGCACAAAGTTTCCTTTGCGGCAACAGGAACAGCGCAAAAACGACGCCCCACAGCAAAGCCTTGAACGCAACCAGGAGCGGAGCACCCCCTATGCCATAGACAAAGCCCACCACCCTCTGGAAATATTCGTGGACATTGACTACCGGTGAGCGGGAGGGTGTCCAGGTCTGCACCCACTCGCGAGCGCAAGCCAGATGCCACCAGATATCCGTATCCGTCAACGGAAATACAGAGAACAGGGCGGCGGCGAAAGCCACCAAAATCAACATCCTGTTCGTTTTCGCTGACATCGACAGGTCACCTTTTCTTTTTGCTCAAGAGGGAATCCAGCCGGACAGCCATCTTCTTGGCACCCAACAGTCCCAAGTGGTCATTGTTGCTAAATTCTTCGTAAGTAAAATCGTGATGGCCGTCGTGATATTCGTCCATTACCGTAAAGTTGGGATACGCTTCCGTCAGTTTCTGCACAGCCTTCTGCATCACCTTGACTGCCTTCCGTGTCGGCCCATAACGGCCCCATGCTCCGGTCTCAAGATATTTCGGAGACTGCGGATAGACAACACCGACAATCTGGACATCATAATACCGGGCAAGATCCAGAATTTCCGAAAGACGGCTCAGGTTGTAGACATAGGCGGAACTGTCATGCGCAAACCAGAGAGAATCATTGGACACATCAGGATCTCCCTCGCCCCATCCTTCCGTAGTCGAGTGGTAAGTGCCACGATGGTATCCGTACAATTCATATTCGTCTTCAGGCGGATTCAAGGCGTTCCTCGAAATCTCGTCCATATTTTCCGGGACGCCATCGCTCCAGAATCCATGATTCTTGTCGTACTCGTAACCGGGAATGTCCGAGAACCACGCAATCCAATTCTCGTCCTTCACGTACCATCTGTCGTAATCCAGCGTAAGCACGACAACCTTCAATTTCGGCATCAGCGGCAAGATGTAATTCTTGATGTAGAACAAGGTTCCTGTCAAGTCCTGGGCAGAATAGGACATGTTTATCGAGAAATGCGACTTGATATATGTAGGGTCCATACCAGCAAAAGACCTGGACGAACCAATAATTACCGCTTCGGCAGAATCTCTATACTGCCAGAAATAATCCATTTTCACTTTCATGATGCGAGTCGTCACGTCGGACACTCCCGTCATGTAGATGCAAGCGCTGTCCAGGTCCAAGCCGTCATCGCCTTCAGAGCGGCGTTCATCAGCAAACCAGAGATTCGGATGCCAAAGTTCATCGCCTTCCACAAGGGTATGCACATCGCCACTGACCACATTCACGAGCACAATTTCCGTATGTGCGCCTTCCGCATTAGAAAGCGTCGCTACGGCGACACCGGATGATCCCGGCGCCCATTCCGTATGGTCAAAAGTACGGCCACTCGGAGCAGGAACAGACCGAAGCAGCTTTCCGGCACTATCTGCCAGGAACAAGCGTTCATGCACCCTGTATTTTTCGCCAACAAACTTCTGTCCGGTCTCGCCTGCAAAATCCAGGAAAAGGGTTCGCTTGGATCCGTCCTTCGCTAGAGAAGCGTTGCAAGCCTGTTCTCCACCATACCACACCGTATCGTAAGCATTGTCATCGACCGTAGAGCCCGATTCGGCGATACGTGCACGCAGCAACCTCGCCCCCGATACAGCAAGCGTTCCGTCTTCACTTATTCCGCCATGGTACGCTCCATCAAAAAGTTTCCGAGGCTTGCCGAACTTCCCCCCGGCAAAAGGCACTTCCCAGGTAGAAGTCGCCTTGAATGCGCCCTCATCCTTGTTGTTGCCCGCATCGCTTACATACACGATAACCGTATCACCGCTGTCAAGGACTCTCCACCGAGGAATCGCGGCACTCTTCACATCCAGTTTCACAAGATTCGTCCCTTCCGCATTCAGATCGCGCACATACAGCCGAGAACGTCCCGAAACGCCTTCAAGACCGGTACAGAAAGCCACCTTTTTACCATCGGGCGATATTTCTGGATGATACACACTGAGCGTATCGTTTATCTCGATGACCGACATGCCGCTTCCCAGATAGTCGATATAGGCAAGGTTTCCGGATACATCGTCGCGGAAAGCCAGTTTCACCTTGTTAGAATGCGTATACATTTGCAGCTTCGACAAACTAGCTACAGGAACGACCCTCGAGAAGGACACGTCGCCACTGGCAGTCATCCAGGTCGGATTGGAGATGGAGCCATATGCCAGACGGAACCCCACATATTCCGCAAACATCGAAGAAGTCACGGTATAGACATCCCCACGGCTGTAGCGCGTTATAGAAGAAGCCCCATTGCGGTAGCTTCCCCCCTTAAGGATCCTCTCTTCAAGGGAGCCCCCGTCCGAAGCCCCCACGTAGTTGGAAACAACCGTATCGCGGAATTTTCCAAGCCAGTCATTCACCCACTCCATCGCATTGCCAATCATATCGCAGATTTCGTCTTCTTCGGCAAGGCTACAAACTGGGTGCAACTTGTAATCCGAATTTTCGGCAGTCCAACCTTTGGCGCTCTCCCAATTTTTTGATGCGGCATACACCCATTCCGCCTCCGTGGGTAAACGGACCGCATTGACTTCGGGATGGAACACGAGGCCTTCTAGATGAATACAATGATGTTCCCGGTCATAGGTCACCGAACTGTACGTATACGACGTATCAACGTTCCAAGCCTTGCTCTTTGCATTTGCATAAAGGACCGCATCATAATAGGTAACGTTTGTCACCGGGACATTCTCATCTTCGCAATTGCTCGCATAACCATGCGATGGTCCCATCAGGTTATTAAACTCGCCGCAGGTGACCTCATGGCGCATCATGAAAACGCCGTCTTCCAAAACAACGCGCATTTGCGGACGTTCGCTTGCAGGAGCCTTCTTGTTGTTGGTTCCCAGCAAGACTTCTACATTGGCATCACTGATCCGGCGCCAATCCCTTTCCAATTCAGAACTATTGTCCACCGGCGTTTCCGCGTTGGGGGGAGCAAGGTCAACCGACGAACACGCGAACAGACACAAGCCAAACAGTCCCACCGTCATCTTATTGATAATACGCATGGTCACTCCGTAAATATTACAAGCCCTTCAGCTTGGCATCAACCCTTTCACTCATCTTATAAGCACCAATATAGCTCAGATGGTCCATATTGTAGCCCATAGATTCGTCCTTGTAATCGTGATCTCCCCACTTATTTTCATCCATCCACACGATATCGTACTTTTGGAGGGAATCAAATAATTCCTTTGTAACAGAGCGTCTCGGGCCGTATATCCCGTATGCCCCCGTATCTTTGTATCCAGCATGGCGAGGAATCACAAGAGCAACAACAGTCACCTTGTGTTTCTTGCACATATCGACAATGGATTCGAACACTTTCATGTTCACATCGACAATCGCATCGTCCAAATTCATCGCCATCGTATCTACGGCCACATCAGGAGTATACCAGGACGTTGACGGCAACAGGAAATTCTCGAAATCGTAAGGATGCATCAGAACGGAAATGGGTTTCGGAGCATCCTTTACCGCCTCGATAAACCCGTTCGGGATGCTGTCCACCCAGAATCCGTGATTGGCATCGTAAGCATAGCCGACTGCATTTTCCAAAACGGGATTCCAAGATTCATCGGCGTTACGCCAGAACATATCGGGCGAAATTTCCAAGACAAGGTACTTGAAACGAGGCAGATGATTGAACATGTAATTTTTCAGCAGATATTCCGCACCGTAGAGGTCGCCCGAAGAATACGCCATGTTCAACATATTCACCGACGTGAACGATTTTTCGTACAAGCCGAACAACATGCGAGAGCTGCCCATCGCCACCGCCGTGACAGAATCCATGCGGGTCCAGAAGTTTTCCATTTTCACGCGGAGTTCCACAGAGTAATAGGGCAAGCGGTCGCTGTAGTACATGCCGGCACTATCAATATTCACGTTGCCCTCGCCATTCATCGACAACTCCGGATTGACCCACAGGCAGGGATGCCACAGTTCATCACTCTCGGCAAGGATAATCGTACTGGAATCGTCCAAATCCGTCAGCGAGATTTGCGAATGATTTCCGGAAGACGTCACCAGCGTTCCCACAATCAAATTCGTATTCGACACCCACTCCACATGATCGAACGTATATCCCTCAGGGGCCTTAACGGACTGAATTAACCGTCCCGTACTGTCGGCAACTAGAATATATTCATGGACAGCGTATTTTTCGCCCACAAAGTTGTCTTCGGTCCTATCTCCAAAATCCAGGAATGCCGTCCGTTTAGAACCATCCTTAGAAAGAGAAACGTTACAAGCCTGCTTGCCACCATACCAAAGGGAATCTTTGTCCGACATCCGGGCGCGCAACAGCCTCGCTCCAGAAACAGCAAGACCAAGGTCATCACTAACGCCACCGTTGTAGGTTCCATCAAACAGTTTTTGGGGTTTCCCAAACTTGCCGCCAGAGAAACCGACCAGCCAAGTTGACTGCGCCTTCCAGGTTGCCTCGTCGTCATTTGTTCCGCAATCGGTCACGTAGACAATCACCGTGTCCCCAGCCTCGGTCACTTTCCAGCGGGGAATGGCAGCACTTTCCACATCCAACCTGACCACCTTGGAATCCACAGCCTTCAAGTCACGCACATAGAGGGTCGACTTTCCGGGAACCCCCTCGGCCTTCGTGCAGAACGCAACTTTGCTTCCATCGGGCGAAATGTCGGGATGGTAGGAATCAATCGTATCGGCAATTTCCAGAACAGATAGCGTCCCGTTCATGTAATCGATAAAGGCGATATTCCCCGAATTCTCGTTACGGAACGCCAGCTTGGAATGGAAAGTCCCCGTTTTTGTACGCACATTCATCGATGATGCCGTGGGGAAAACCCTGGAACTCGTAGCGACCCCATTTTCACTGAGCCACACAGGATCCGGAATTGCCCCAAAGGCAAGGCGGAAACCGACATAGGGGGCAACCGTCGACGAGGTCACCGTATAAATATCCCCACGGGAATAGAGATTAATCGCGGCAATGTCGTCCCTGTAGGAACCGCCCTTGAGAACACGTTCCCCGAGGCTGCCACCATCAGGAGCTCCGACATAGTTCACGACCGTCGTATCGCGGAAAAAGCCCAGCCAGTCGTTCACCCACTCCTTGACGTTCCCTTCCATATCACAAAGTCCCGAAGTGCGAGCGCCCTTGGTGCAATAGTCGTGCAAATCGTAGCCAGAATTTCCGCCATTCCAAGATATTTCCGGAACAAAATCAAGGGACGCCGCATACACCCATTCCGCTTCTGTCGGCAATCGGTAGCCTTCAACATCAGGATGGAAAACAAGGTCTGCCATGTTGATGCAATTCCCGATATTGTTGAAGTTCTTCTGCGAGTACGAGTAAACCGTATCATAGCCTTCACTCATACTTTTTTTATTAGCCATCAAGATAGCATCGTAGTAGGTAATGTTACGAATGGGCAAGAAACGGTTTTCTTCGTCGGCTGCGCCTCCCATCACCTCGGCATACTCGGCATGAGTGACTTCATGAGCGCTGATAGAATAATCGTAGGTGAATTCCACCTTCATGCGGGGACGTTCACGCGATGTCGAAAGCGTGTCGTCTGTACCCAAAAAAACAGAATATCCCGTAGAACGGATTTTCACCATTCCCAAATGTTGCAGGTCGTTTTCCGCATAGTCGTATCCTTCCTGAACATTTGGAATATTAGGCTGCGACAATTTCTCTATGGAATCCGTGCACGCCAAAAAAACAGGAACCAAGACAACTAAAAAGAAAAACCGAATAGACCTCGTCATGATACCCGTAAATATACAAACACACGCTAAGGTGGCGTTATACCTTCCAAGCTATCAAGCAGCGTATTCAAACGGGCTGTTAACACTTCTGCGCCCAATCCGCTCAAATGATCCCTATTGGAGGCCATGAGATTACTATAGTCGTGGTCTCCCATCTTATTTTCGTCCCAGAATATAAAATGCGGGTAAACGGATTTCAGATCCTGGATTTCCTTCAACAATGCCGGGGCCTCGCTCCTGCGAATCCCGTAACGTCCAAACGAGCCCGTATTCTTGAAATTCGGACTTTGCGGGAAAACAATGCCGATAACGTACACATTATGGTTTTCTGCAATTTTCAGAATATTTTCGAAATGCGCAAGAGCCGCATAGAAATTCTCCGAGTGGGAATCCATCCACGTACTGTCAAAATCAACACTCGGCTCATCTTCCCAATCCCCCGGGGTCGAATAATCGTATCCCATCGTACTCAACAGATGCGTTGCGTAGTATTCCAAGCCCAACGAAATCTGGGTCAGTTCAGCAAGTCCCTCCGGGTATCCGTTTTTCCAGAAATCATGGTTCTCGTCGTAAACATACCCCGGATGCTTTTTGTAATCCATGTAGAAGAAATTGTATTCGCTTTGTTCATCCTTGTGCCACAAGTCGATGTCCAAAGAAACGACAAGGTACTTCAGGTTCTTCACATGGGGGAAAACATAATTACTGGCAAGGTAATCCGAGACCACCATCATATTCGGGACATTGGACATATTCAACATCCTAAAGGGTTCCCGCATGTTTTGAGGGATAATTCCCCCTTGAGAACGCGACGATCCTAGCACAACCACGTTGGCCCAGTCCCTGTACGTCCATAGCAATTCAAGTTTATAGCGCAAGATAATCGCCGTAACATCGTCCGCCACCTTAAAGTAGAGGCCGGCGCTGTCCAAATCAAGCGAGACATTTTGCACGGCATTCCCCTGTTGGCTCCACAAGGCGGGATGCCAAAGTTCATCCCCTTCGGCAAGGTCTACGATACTCCCGTCGAGAAGGTTTACAAGGACAATCTTCTCGTGAGCGCCATTGGAATTCGTCAATGTTGCAACAGCCATGTCCCCAGCCGAGCCCCATTCGCTATGATCAAACGTATAACCCGCAGGCGCCACAACTGAACGAATCAGGTTTCCAACGCTATCCACCACCAGGATTCTCGCATGCGTGCTATAGTTTTCACCAACAAAAGTCCGCCCTGTCATTCCCCCAAAATCCAGGAACAACGTACGCTTGCTGCCATCCTTGGCCAAAGAAGCATTGCAGGCCTGTTCCCCATTATACCAAATAACGTCCTGTCCCAAGACATTTGCCCGAAGAAGGCGGGCTCCAGTCACCGCAAACAAATTATCGTTACTGACACCACCATGATACGCCCCGTCGAACAGTTTCTCTGGGACACCAAAGACGCCGTTAGCAAACCGCACTTGCCAAGTAGAAGCCAACTTGAAGGTAGCGTCATCCGCATTATTGCCAGCATCCGTCACGTAAACAATAGCGGTATCGCCATTTGCCAGAACACGCCAACGCGGGATAGCAGCCGATTCCACTTCCAGTTTCACGAGGTTTGTTCCATCAGCATTCAAGTCCCGCACATAGAGAGCAGACTTGCCCGGCACGCCCTCAAGGCCCGTACAGAAAGCGACCTTCTTTCCGTCGGGAGAAATGTCCGGATGGTATGCATCGATCGTATCTGCAATTTCAACTACCGAAAGTACGCCTTCTGCATAATCAACAAATGCGATATTCCCCGTCTGATCGTTGCGGAAAGCAAGCTTCGTGCGGAACGTACCCGTCATAGAGCGGATTGTCGATGAACTCGCCAACAAGAGCAAACGGCTCGTCGTCGCATTTCCATTCGAGTTCATCCAGGTCGCCCCGGGAATCTTACCGAAGGCAAGTCTGAATCCGACATAATCAGCACGCGTCGAAGAAGTCACCGTATAGATATCGCCACGGGAGAAAATGTTCAAGGCAGAAGGATCTGTGCGATAGCCGCCGCCCTTGACAATGCGCTGTCCAAGAGAGCCCCCATCGGGAGCACCCACGTAATTCGACAGCGTCGTATCGCGGAAGTTGCCGAGCCAGTCATTCACCCACTCCATCGCATTCCCGGCCATGTCACAAAGAGCATTTTCATCAGCAACAGCCGAACAAACGTCATGCAGCACGTAGCCCGAATTACCGGCATTCCAACTCAAATCAAGGTCCCAACTCTGAACCGCAGCAAAGACCCATTCCGCCTCGGTCGGCAGGCGGTACCCGTCAACATCCGGATGGAAAGCAAAGCCCTCCAAGTTCGTGCAATGACCTTCCGCATCAAGATCCGCCTGGACATAGGAATAAACCGTATCGAAATTTTCAGCCTTACTCCGGGCATTGGCAAATAAAACCGCATCGTAATAGGTCAAATTCGTGGCAGGAAGATTTTCGCCGGCACATTGCAAAAAAGCGCCTGTAATAGGCATCATCAAGCTATTGTATTCTCCGCACGTCACCTCATGACGCCCAATCAGAAAATCATAATCGAAATGCACCGGCATTATCGGGCGCTCATTAGCCTTCGCCGTAGCAACATCCGTTCCCAATATGACCTGCTGCGTATTCGACGCAACTCCAAGCATCCCCGGCAGAGATTCCTCTGCATACAACGCGGGGAGAGCTTCCGTCGACGAATCGTCAGAGCCCTCACATGCAGACAAAAATATGACTGAAATTATGGCAATTAAGGCCAACTTCATGTTTTTAAAAATAAAAAAACATCAAGGCCGCGCCAAGGGTAACTTTTTTTTAGCAATTTCCTGATTCACCGATATTCCGGGATTATCGGGAGAAAGCACCTCCGGAGACGGAACGCTTGTCACAGCATTTTCCTGTTGCACCCAAAAAGCAGGGTGCCAAAGCTCGTCACCATAGGCTAAATCTGTAATAAAGCCATTGGTCATGTTTACAAGAACAATCTTTTCATGGACACCATCAGGGGTCACCTCAATCGCAATAACAAAGTCTTTCAAACCGACAACCCACTCGGTATGGTCAAAGACATAAGGCGAAGGAGCAGAAACCATCTGAATCAAAGTTCCACTACTGTCGACCACCAGGATTTTTTCGTGCCCTTTATAGACTTCACCCGAGAATGCCCGTCCCATTTTTCCAGTAAGGTCCAGGAACAGCGTGCGCATGCTCCCATCCTTGGCAAGGGATGCATTGCAAATCTGTTCTCCTCCATACCATATCGTATCACGATCTCCTATGTGGGCGCGAAATAAAGAAGATCCCGTCACAGCAAACAAATTGTCCGTACTGACCCCACCATGATAAGATCCATCAAGAATTTTTTCGGGGATACCAAATTTACCATCTGAAAACTTCACTTGCCATGTAGAGCCCGACTTGAACTCTGCATCATCATCATTGACCGTCGCATTTGTCACATAAACAATGACCGTATCTCCATTTTCAAGAACGCGCCAGCGCGGGATGGCAGCCGACTCCACCTCAAGCCTCACCAAGTTCGTTCCTTCTGCGTTGAAGTCTCGCACATAGAGACTCGAAATGCCCTTCAGCCCATCGTGTTTCGTGCAGAAAGCAACCTTCTTCCCGTCGGGAGAAATGTCCGGATGAAACACATCGATACGATCCTCGATTTCGGCCATCAACGGAGAATCACCTGAATAATCAACAAGGACCAAATTCCTTGTCATGTCATTACGGAAGGCCAATTTCACTTGAGACGCCCCCACCAACGAACGGACTTCCAATGAATTGAGCAGAAGAAGCACATGGCTATTCGCCGGATTCTCCGTGAACGACACATTGGGAATTTTTCCAAAAGCAAGCCTAAATCCAATAATATCCGCCTTCATCGAAGAGAGATACAAACCAATATCGTCACGCGAATAGTAGGTCATATCGGCAGCATTCATAAAGTAGGAGCCCCCCTTCAGAATACGCCCGCCCAGAAAACCGACATCCACTCCTCCCACATAATTTGACATTGTGGTATCCTGAAATTTTCCGAGCCAGTCATTTACCCATTCCATCGCATTCCCTGCCATATCACAAGGCAAATCCTCCTTAGCAGCGATAGTACAGACTTCATGCACTTGAGAACCGGAATTGCTAAAGTTCCAGCTTGAATCGGGGGTCCAATTCTGCACAGCGGCAAAGACCCATTCAGCTTCTGTCGGCAAACGGAAGCCCTCTACTTCAGGATGGAAAGCGTAGTTTTCCAATCCTAAGCAATGGTAATTGGAATCAAGTACCGCATAGGTATAGGTATAAGCGGTATCGAGATTTTTCGCCTTGCTCAGCGCATTGGCAAACAAGACAGCATCATTAAAAGTCAAATCCGTTGCAGGGAGATTTTCACTTGCACATTGCAGCGTAAGGCCCGTTGTCAGCGGCATCAGTTTATTAAACTCACCACAGGTCACTTCGTGCCGACCTATTGAGAAATCATAATCGAAACGCACCTGCATTATCGGACGCTCAATGGCTTTCGCAGTCTGATCATTCGTTCCCAACGAGACAACCTGATTGAACGATTTCATTTGAAGCATTTCCACAGGGAACTGAGGCCATTCCACAGGAAACGGTTCTCCAACGCTGGAACTTGACAAAGAAGAATCCAAGCCCGAAGAAGAATCATCAATAAAGCCACATCCAGCAAAAAGACTCACTAGAAGGACAAGGAATATGCTCCACCTCATATTTTTCAATCTAAAAAATAATCCACTTCTCTATAATGAATCCGGCAATCGTTTCTTGACAATTTCCTGATTCACCGAAATGCCCGGATACGCAGGGAAAAATTCCTCCGCCATCCGGTACCAGGCCAATGCCCGGCGAGGTTCAGAATCCATATACAAGTTTCCCAAATCAAATGCGGCAAGGCCAACAAACTCGCGAGTTTTCAAAGGCTTGAACTCCAGTCCTGTCCACGGGCCGTTCTTGTACTTTTCACGATATTCCTCGTCCGTGTAAGAATACCCACGACGATTCGGCTCCAAGTTTACCGTCTTGCGCGCAAAGCCAAACTCTTCCAGCCCGTTCGATTTCCCATAGCGCAAAAAAACATGACCGGGCAAGAGAATCGCTTTCAGCGGCAGGTTTCTAGCTTCCGCCACCATCATGGCAAGCCAGGCAAGGCCCATGCAGCCGGACTTTCTGTTCTTCAGCACCAGCAAGGGGAGCACAGCATCCTTCGAAACAGCGGCCTTCCCCGCCCCGGCAAACTCAATGTTCCAATAATCCCAGAGAAGAGCAGTCAAGGATTTGAGAGGATCCCTGGACACAGCCACGGCACTGTCGTAAAAGGCAAGTCCCGATTTCCAGTCGGCAATCGAGTCGACACACCCCGTCGGTTTTTCCTCGAACAAGCAGGCCATCTCGGCATACGTCGGCTCAGCCGCGCGGCCACTCCACAGAGCAGCGGCGAGCGCAGCGGTCAAAAGCACTACGAGGCACGGCCAGAACAGTCGCTTCAGCATAGCCCCCCGCACTCCCGATTACAGTTTATCCCACTCCATGGGAGACTGCCAGAAGTCCCTGGCCGTCATCATGTAAATGACAAGACGCTTGCTCTGCATGTCCTTCGTCATCTTCATCATGCGGCTGCGCACGCCGGGACCGCCGCCCCAGCTTGTCGCCACCTGCACGTCGAGGCCGACAGCATAGGCCAGCAGCGAACCCGGGCCGCCACTCTTCTGGTCAACAGATTCAAACACGCCCGTGAACGAATCGCCCATCAGGAGAATCGGGGCATTCTTGTCACCCTTGTAGGCCTTGTCGCCCTTGTAAATCTTCATGCCGGCGAGCGTGTCGGCAGGATACTTCGACTTTTCGGCATCCGGCAGGTGAGCCACCAGGTCGCCTTCGCGCAGCACGACCGTATCCTTCATGACAAGGCTTCCCGGACGGGCACCGGATTCCGCATACCAGGCGTACTGCGTCACCCTGGCAGCAAGCAGCTCCATGGCGGCAAGCATTCCAGGCAGCGCCCAGTGCGTGTCGTAGCGCTGGTAGCTGTAGTGCGGAGGTTCATCGCCGGAGCGAGCAGCCTTCAGTGCCGGGTACAAATCCAGCACATCGATTCCGGCGGCAAGCATCTCGCGCATGAACTCTCGGCCGCTCACACTCACGCAAAGATCTTCCGGCGTACCGGCAATCATCTTGTCGGCATAGATTTCTTCCTTCACGGGGACCGGCACCACAAGCAGCTGGATGTTGAGGGAATCCAGGTGCTGTTTCAGTTCAATCATACGCGGCAGCGGATTGTGCAGACTGTCCTGTGCGCTAATCTTGTCGGCAACCAGGTAATTCGCATTGCGACGGAACCAGAGCATTCCATTGTCGGACCAAGCATTCTGTTCCTTGGGAAGCTTGTCGAGCTTGGCCTTCAAGGCCTTCTGGAACTTGGCAGTCGCATCGTTCGCCGGGCAGCTATTTTCCATCGATTCCAGCGTGGCCAGTCTAGCCGCCGAACTCGTATCCAGCGTGCGGTCTACGGGCACGACCTCACCCGCAGCAAGCAGGGAATCGGCCTTGCGCTGTGCGTAAATGTCCTCATCCGTCATCCTAAACGCGGGCACCTCAAACGCAATCCACATCGGCTTGCCCATCGGGTTTCCGCGCATCACGGCGAAAGGTCTATTATTCTTGTCAAGCCAGGAATCTCCAGGAACGTGCTGTTCCAAATCGGTATTCAAAGTCGGGTACCAGTAAGACGAAAGCGTACGCGCCCAGTTCATGGCATCTTCGGAATTCATCTCGGCAGTCAAATAATAATTGAGCACCTCGGCCGTCTCTCCGCCCGAGACAAGTTTCAGCTTTCCGTAAAACGCCTGGCGCTTGGTCCACGAAGCCGGCAACACCTCGATCCACCATTCTACGGAATTGTCCTTTTTCACGCCCCATAAACGGGTGACGCTCTGGAAAGCGCGGAACACCTCGGGTTCGCCCCACTTGACCGCTTCCACGGAATTCAAGACGCTTGCAAGCGAATCGGAACCCGTCTGGGCATACAGAATCTTGGAGAACGGCTCCCACGCAATCGGCGAAACCCCGGCAACGGCCTGCGGCATATACGCAAGGATCGTGTCGAGCATCGGGAACGGATAATCGGCAATTTTCACCCCTTCCATCGAGCCCTTGTAGTTTTCGGGAACTTCGTCCTTACCGGCCAAGCGGATAGGGTTGCTCGAATAGGCGGCAAAGTCAAGAGCGGCAAGGGTCGGCTTTTTCACGACACGCACCTGGCGGTCGGCATCGACAACCTTTATCTCGAAAACAGCCTCCGGCGTCACGTCGGCCCCGATCGGTCCGAACTCGGAACGCGCTGCCTCGACAGCGGGCGGCACGGAATTGCTAGACGCGCAAGAAATGAAAACCAATGCAGCGGCTATACCAACTGCGGAAAAAAGCGGGAAAAAGAGATATTTCGTATTCACGTGAAAAATATATTAAAAAGATTCACGTCTACTTATTCTTTTCCATGACGCGAATTAGGGAATCCAGTTGTACAGAGAAAAGAATAGCCCCTTCATGGCAAAGGTGGTCATAATCCGTGGCATATTCATCCCCATATCCATGGTCCCCCATCTTATTCCTGTCCCAGAACACAAAATTGGAATAAGTGTGCGTCAAGTCCTCTATTCTCTGAATCACTTTCTTGGCAAGGCTTCTCCGCATTCCATAGCGGCCAAAAGCGCCCGTTTTCTTGTAGGCGGGACTTTGCGGAAAGATGATTCCAATAACAGTCACGTTCTTGTTCGCGGCGACACGGATTATCGAATCTAGAGCGGCCATGCTGTTGTCGATCAATTCCGGATTGTCATCGAACATCGTCGAGTCCTGCTCGATTTCCGGTTTTTTTCCGCCCCAGCCCTTACCACAGCCATTCGCTATATAGCGTCCGCGTTCGGTCGTATAAATACGTCTCGCAAGCGTGTCATCAACCGGAGCGTCTCTCGTAAGTTTGTAAAGGTTCTGCGGATTGTTGTCCGCCCAGTAGTTGTGGTTCTTGTCGTACACATATCCCGGATAACGCTTATACTCCCTAGCAAAGAAGTTGTCATCCTTGGAACCATCATCCTTCTTGTTCCAGAAATCGATATCAAGCGAAATTATCAGGTATTTCAGATTGAAAAGATGGTTGTTGACATAGTGCAAATAATAATCCCTGATTGCATAAATTGAGTTCGGTGCATGTGCAAGGTTTATCGCAAAATGATTTACATCAAAAAAGCTGGGAGACACGGCATACAAAGGCCTGGACGATCCCATAATAGCAATACGCGTTGCACTCCGATACCTCCAGAGCAGTTCCATTTTGTAGCGGAGCATCACTGCAGAAACAGGATCGTCAAGAGAATTCAAATACACTCCGGCACTATCGGGATCAAGCGTGGCGGCATTCCTCTTGGACATGGAAGAACTCATCCACAATGACGGATGCCACAGTTCAACCCCGCTCACAAGTTCAGTAAGACTGCTATCGGCCATGTTCAGCAAAACAATTTCCGAATGCATCCCGTTCGCATTAGCCAAAGTTGCAACGGCTATTTCTCTTGTAACTTCATTCGAGTAGTTCAGCGCCCATTCAGCATGGTCAAAGGAATATCCCTTGGGAGCAGCAAAAGAATTCACAAGCTTTCCTTCAAGGTCCATCACGAACAAGCGCTCATGTGCGCCATACTTTTTTCCAACAAACTTTTTCCCGGATTCCGAACCGAAATCCAGGAAAAGGATTCGTTTGGTCCGTTCCCTGGACAAGGACACGTTGCAAGCCTGTTCCCCATTGTACCACACAGAATCCCGATTATCGGTCCTTACCCGGAGAAGCTGGGAGCCCGAAACAGCAAAAGAGCCATCCGTAAATATACCACCATGATACGCCCCGTCAAAAAGTTTTTCCGGTTTCCCGAATTTTCCTTTTTCAAACTTGACTTTCCAAGTACTTTTCGAACGCCATTCCGCCTCATTCCTGTTGTCGCCAGAATCCGATACATAAACAATTACCGTATCCCCATTGGACATCACATACCAGCGAGGAATCGACGCATTATCCACATCCAATTTTACAAGATTCGATCCTTTCGCATCCAAGTTGCGCACATATACGCTAGATGGGCCCGACACGCCTTCGAGTCCCGTGCAGAATGCAACCTTAGAGCCATCCGGCGAAACATCCGGATGGTATGCATCCAACGTATCCTTTATTTCCGTAAGGCCAATCACGCCCATCGAATAATCAACAAAGAACAAGTTCCCGGTAAGGTCATCTCGGAACACTAGCTTCATCTTGTCCATATTCGCAACTTTCTTTACCGTTGATGAATTAGCGACAATGAAGGTTTTCGAGAATTGCACGGCACCGGACGCATCAATCCATTCCGGAGAAGGAATGCGTCCGCGAGCAAGACGCATTCCGACATAAGCCGCCTTCGTGGCAGACGTCACCGTATAAACATCCCCACGAGCATACAGGTTGATATTTTCTTTCTGGTTCTTGAAACCGCCCCCCTTGAGAATGCGTTCCCCGACACCATTGCGTTCCGAGGCTCCCATAAAATCGGTTACCGTGGTATCGTGCAAGGGGCCCATCCAGTCATTCACCCATTCAACAACATTTCCGGCCATATCGCACAAGCCCAAGTCATTCTTCTTTTTTTCGCAAACTTCGTGGGATCGATATTTCGAATTCGATGCGTTCCAAGATTCCGAGGAATTCCATCCCTGGCTTGCCGCAAGGACCCATTCGGCCTCGTTCGGCAACCTGTATCCATTCGTTTCGGTCCTAAACACAAGGCCTTCCAGGTTGATACAGACACCATCATCGTCATAAATCGTCTGCAAGTATGTATAGGCAGTATCAAGCCCCATCGAAACGCTCTTGGCATTGGCATACAGCACGGCATCGAAATAGGTAATTTCCGTAGCAGGTAGTTTCGCCGACTTGCATGCGACACGGTTCTTGAGCGCCGACTTCTTTGCACCGACAAGCTTGTTGAACTCGCTGCACGTCACCTCGTGTCTGCCGATGGAAAAATCGTAATCGAACTCCACCCTCATTTTTGTCCGTTCGTTCGCCTTGACCGTAGAATCATCCGTACCAAGCGTCGCATGGGCATTCTTTGCAAATATACGGACCATGTCCTTATCCAACGAATCCTGGCCGAAACCGACCGAGGAAAACTCGTCCGGCAAAAGATTCCCGGCAGCATCGGTATACACATCGGAACAGGAGACAAGGAACAGCGCCAAAACGGACAATGCGAAAAAGAAGGGCATTGAGGTGACGGCCCTTAACCAAGCTGATTTCACAATCGTACGATCCAGCGACATCGCTGTAAATATAAAAAATCCACTGAACCGAAGAGAGAGAGGTGATTATCGGTTCAGTGGATCTGTCTAAGAAGACAATCGTTAATTCTTTATGCAGCGGACATAGAACTCGTTGGTTCTCTGGTCGCCATGCATGAGGGCATCGGCCTCCGTATCGGAAACTGCAAAGTAGTAGGCCCCGGATTCCCCGAACTCTTCCGTAGTCCAGAAGCGCCCGAAGTGTTCAGACCAGCCAAGATCCCTGACCCGCTTGGAGCCGTCCGTAATGATGCCGATTCCGTCATTTTCTCTGCCCACGATAGAGCCGTCCGCAGCCATATGGAGGAGGCTGTCTACTTCCCCGTATGTCGGCACATGGAACCCGTTCGGGCAAACACCCTCAGCCATCGCAGCATCCCAAGTGAGAGTCTGTCCATGCGCACCGAGGTTTCTCATCCAAACCTGCGAGCCGAAGATCACCGTATCCACCAAAGGCGGATCAAACGGTATATACGCAGTGTCAGAGCTCGTCGGAAGATCCGGTTCACGCGCAGTATCGGAAGAAGCGATCGGTGTGTTCGTTCCAGCAGCCGAACTTCCCGCGGAAGCCGCAGCCGAACTTAACACAAAGGAGGAACTGGGGCTCACGACCATCGAACCCGAGGACACGCCGCCCTTGGGCAAGTCGAAATCAATCACGTGACCACTACTCGGTTCGTCCGCATTCGGACTGGAAGCCGGCTCAACAGTAGTACCCGCATTAACATAACCATTGGAATACGCAACAGAGGAATACTTGACATCGGCCGAACTGGAACTTTCCGTGGAAATAGGATTCTCTTCTTCACCCGATCCCGCTGCATTTGTCGCATCGGCCACAGGACTAAACGCATTCGTTTCTTCCCACGAGCCGCCCGAACAGCCGATTATCGCTAACAGCGATGCCGCACCAGCAATTACTACAAACCTTTTCTTCATACCGCCTCTCTCTTATTTCTGGTCAACGGAAAAAGTTGTAAATTTAATCTATAAACCTGGTCCATACCATCTTCTTCCGTCGCAATGGCAATGATTTTACGACGGAACGAATCCAATTCCGTAACGATGCGCTGGTAAGCCCTTCCCGTAAGCCCCAAAGTAAGCCCCGTAATGTTGCGTTCGGTAGGAGGAATCTCGTCTACAGCCTTCACGGCGAATTCGGCCATCTGCCGATGCATGGCCCTCACGGCAACGGGCATCGCTTCACCAGAAACCTTCACGCTCTTTTCGCTCTGCTCGTAGGAATTTTCGGAAGTCTTCTTGAGAAGCCCCGCCTTCACAAGGAAAGCAAGCGTATCCTTCACCTCCTCCGCAGAAATTTTCTGATAGCACAGATGCGCTAAATCACTGGGCTTGGCCCCGGGCATGTTCGCCGCCAGTTCGCGAAGCACGGAATTCTTCCACGATTCATAGAACGCGAAGGCGATGTTGTCCAGAACACGCACCTTATGGGCGTTGGCGATTTCCATCATTCCCTCGTAAGCGCGCTTTTTGTCGGCGTCCTTCTTCGCCTGGTCAAAAGCCACTAAGGAACGGAAATAGACAAGTTCATACCCGGCAAGCCCCATGGCCACGGCCACACGCTCCACCCCAATTTGGCTTAGATTGCTTTTCCCTTCGCAAACCAATTTGAGGTATATGGGCGAAGAGAACCCCGCCAAACGAGAAAATTCACGCCACGAAAACGCAGAACAGCGCTTGCGCTGATCATAAAAGTCCTGCATGTAGGCGCGGTAACTCTCGTATTCGATAATGGGCTTCATAATAACCCTAATATATATTTTCCCTTTCGAAAGTCAATAGGCTATGATACAAATATTTAAAAAATTTACAGAAAACGCCATTTTTGTAGTTAAAAAAGCCATTTTTTAATGTATCATGATACGTTTAAAGCTACACGGGCCATCCACAGTCCAATTGGAGTAGTAATTTTTGGCCTTTGCATCTAGCTTTGGCCCATGCAGCAAGAAAATTTCCCAAACATCATTTCATTAGACGAAATGCGCGAAAATACGGGCGGAAACATCGAAAAGATTGAAGGGGATTCCCGCTTTATTTCAAGAATTGTCTCTATCGGCCTCACACCGGGTTCCACTTTTTCACTTCTTAAAAATGATGGTCGCTCTCCCCTGCTCGTTTTTTGCCGAGATACAGTTATCGCCGTAAACCGCAAGGAAAGTTCGCAAATTCTTGCGAAGGTAAACGCATAAAATGACAACAACGAAAACGATTGCACTGCTTGGGCAGCCCAATTCAGGCAAATCTACCCTGTTCAACAACCTTACCGGACTCCACCAGCACGTAGGCAACTGGCCCGGAAAAACGGTGGAACGCGCCGAGGGGTTTTTCGATTATAATGACGTACAATATAAGGTAGTCGACTTGCCCGGCAGTTACGGGCTTTCGGCAAATTCCGAAGAAGAAGTCGTTACACGCAATTTTATTTGGGACGGGAAAGCAGACCTGATTTGCATTCTGGTGGACGCTTCACAGCTGGAGCGCAGCCTCTACATGCTCGCCGATTTTGTGGGCATCAAGGCCCCCGTGATGCTTGTGCTGAACATGATGGACGTGGCCGAGGCGGCAGGCAAGAAGATTGACGTGAAGGCCATCGAGAAAAAGTTGGGCGTTCCTGTTCTCGGGTTCAGCGCAGCCGACACAAAGCGGTATCCCGACTTCTTAAAGAAACTGGATGAAGCCATTTCTCACCCTTCGTACATTGATTCTGCGGGTCTCCGTGAAGAAATGATTGGCGGAAACGACTCTCCGGTATATGTGATTGAAAAAATACTGGACGACACGCAATTGGGCAATGTCGAGAACATCTGGCTCGCCGTCAAGCTTCTTGAAAACGACAAACTCGTGCAAAAAGTGGTGAATGACAGCCTTCCGTTTGCCAGACGCAATGCGGTAAAATGCATTTTGAGTAGTGCGGAGGGCCGCGAAGGCGGAATCGCGACGGGCGAAGCCAAGTACCGCTGGATTTCAAAAATTTTGAAAGAAACTTGCAGCGAAAAAACACCCGACAAGGTGTTCGGCAAGTGGGATCGCATCGCGACGCACCGTATCAAGGGCAAGATTTTCTCGTTCGTCATCATGGTAGTGGCACTCCTAGCATGCATGATTCTCGCATTCCCTGGCATGGGAATCGGTTTCGGTTTGCAGCCGGTCTTGCAGTCGCTTGTGGAAAAAGTGGGTGAAGCGCTCGGCTTGTGGACAGTGGTGGTATCGTTCATCAACAACGTGTTGGTAGGCGGAACATGCATTACCATCTGCATGACAAGTTTCATTTTCTCGATAATATTTGTCTTCCGCATTCTCGAAGAAATCGGCTACATGGCGCGATTCTCTTATGCGTTCGACAACTGGCTTTCGCGTTTGGGCCTGCACGGCAAAGCCATCATGCCGCTTTTCTCGGGAATCGGCTGTACGGCGGGGGCAGTCTGCGGCACGCGCGTTCTTGACACCCGCGGGCAACGTCTGTTTGCCCTGGTACTCCTGTGGGCGATTCCGTGCGGAAGCAAGGTGGCCGTGGTGCTGTTCCTGGCATCCACATTCTTCGGTTCTGCGGCGCCGTTCTTTGCCATCGGTTACGTGGCATTGATTTTCCTGTCTTTCTGGCTTTCTTCCTTATTATTCGGCAAAAAACTCATCCCCGAAAACGAGCGTGTGGGCATGATCATGGAATTGCCGCCTTACCACAAGCCGCATTGGAAGATGATCGCCGCAATGGTCGGGCGCAGCACCTGGGGCATTTTCAAGAAGGCCCTCAAGATGATTCTTATAGTGGCTGCGATTTTCTGGGCACTTTCTTATGCGAGCGACGGCAACGTCGAAAATACGATTCTGTACAAGATTGGCAACGCGATTGAACCCGTGACGATGTTCTTCGGCATGCGCTGGGAGCTCTTCGTCTCTTACCTGGGAGGAATGTTCAGCAAGGAAGCCTCCCTCGGCATCATGAGCACACTTTTCAACCATACCGGCGAGGCGTTCTCGTTGGTGACCCGTGTGGCAGCAAGCGAAAATCTGGGCGAAGTCTTGGCCAAAACGATTTCAAAACCCGAAGCTCTGGCATTCCTTTTCGCATCCATGTTCAACGTGCCTTGTGTACTTGCCATGGGTACCACCTACCGCGAAGTAGGCACCATCAAGTGGCTAGCAACAATCATGGGCTACTACATTGCACTTTCGCTGGGTCTGGCCTTTATCGGCTACCATATCGGGCTTCTTATTTTCTAAGGGAGAAAGCATATGTCTAATGTGAAAACGACCGGAAAGAAATCTTCGAACACCTTGGTGCGCGACCTAGTGAATGTCGGAATTTTTGCGGCACTCTACATCGTACTCGGATTCATTTCATCGAGTATAGGCTACATTCCGGCGTTTATTGTTGTCTCGACATGCAGTATTAGCCTGGTAACGAGCATTCCTGTATTTTTATTCTTCTCAAAAATAGATAGGCCGATTCCCTGTTGCATGCTGTTTTGCGGCATTTTCGGGGGTGCAATGCTGGTTATGGGACAGGGCATTTTGATGTTTGCAATTAGTCTGGCTGTCGGCCTTGTGGTTGGCTCGTGTCTGAAATTCATCGGCAAGGGCTTTGCAGGTTGTTACTCCGCAAATATCGTACTAAGCCTCATGTCGTCTTCGATGATGCTTCCGCTTTGGACTTCTACTGAAGAATACCTAGAATATACGCGCACTATGTGCGACGCGGGCTACGTGGCAAAACTGGAGGAACTTTCTCAAAGTTCTTGGCCCTTGGTCGCAATCTACGCTTTCGGCATTTTGGGTGCAATTGTGGGCGGGCTCGTAGCGCGTCGCGTAATGAAAAAGCATTTTGAACGCATCGGACTTGCGTAGAATTGTCATTGCGAGAAACGAAGTAACGAAGCAATCTAGGGCTAAATTTGTGATTACGTTAGACCCGCGGACAAAACTTTTCTTGGCGATAGCGGCGAACAGCATCATTATTTCGGCTCCGCTTGTTTACAGCGCTTTGATGTTTGCGGTTCCTGCGATTTTGCTTTTGTTCGAAAAGAAGTGGAAATTCGTCCTTGCATTCTTTTCATTGTATTTGGCAGCGGCACTTGGCTTTGAGCACCTAAAGACGATGGATGTCGGGAGAGTGGGAACGCTGGCCGTTTCGACAATGATGCTGATTTCCCACATGATGCCTATCGGCATTGTGCTTTACTATGTCATGCAGACGACCAAGGCGAACGAATTCATGGCGGGAATGTCGAAGATGCATATACCCAACAAGGTGACGATTCCCTTGACGGTAATGATTCGTTTTTTCCCGACAGTATTCGATGAATCGCATGCCATCAGCAACGCGATGAAAATGCGCGGAATTCGCCTGTTCAGTTTGCAAACGCTGAAGGACCCGCTTACAATTTTGGAATATCGGCTGATTCCCTTGCTTGTCTCACTGACGAAGATTGGCGACGAACTTTCGGTTGCCGCATCGACTCGCGGACTAGCTCCCGAAACTAAGCGCACCTGCGTTGTGCCGGTCGGCTTTCACGTGCAAGATGCAATTGTCTTCGTGTATTGCCTAGCTGTTGTAGCTTGCTTTGTCATTGCGGGCAGAACGAAGCAATCCATCATTGACATTGTATGTGCTTTTTTCAGTTAAAATGAACATCACATTAAAAAACGTCTCCTTCTCCTACACCGACAGCATTTACGATGCCGTTCTCAAGGACATAAGCTTACAAATAAATTCTGGCGAATGCGTGGTGCTGGCAGGAGAATCGGGTTCTGGTAAAACGACGATTTCCAAATTGATTAACGGACTGATTCCACTTTATCAGTCGGGAACAATGGCCGGCGACGTACTCTTGGGCGACAAGAATACCGCCGACATGACACTTGCTGAAATTTCAAAGCATGTGGGCTCCGTTTTTCAGAATCCGCGATCACAGTTTTTCAATGTCGATACGGATAGCGAAATTGCATTCGGCTGCGAGAACTTGGGTATTGAACCGGAAGAAATCCGCCGCCGCATTGAAAAGACGGTCAAGGACTTTCATTTGGAATCGCTGCTGGGTCGTAATATTTTCCACCTTTCGGGTGGCGAAAAGCAGAAAATCGCCTGTGCTTCGGTGAATGCAACAGGCCCTGACATTTTTGTACTCGACGAGCCTTCTGCAAATCTCGACTTGAAAACCGTTGCGGATCTTACCGAAATCATCAAGCTTTGGAAATCGAGAGGCAAGACCATTATCGTTGTGGAACACCGCCTGCATTACTTGCGGGATGTCGCCGACCGCATTATCTATGTGAAAGAAGGACGCATTGAATGTGAATGGACCCCGGCAGAACTTGAAGCGAAGGGCACTACATATACAGCAAGTCTCGGGCTACGCTGCATGAATTTGGAGTCGCTTGGCGAGCCTAATCGTGAAGATTGTCATTCCCGCGAAGGCGGGAATCTCCCTTCTTGCTCACAAACCTCGAATATCGTCTTCAAAGACCTTTGTTTCGCCTACAATCCCAAGTTTCCTATTTTAGAGATTCCGACGTTCACGCTCCCTCGCGGTCAAATTACAGCTCTTATCGGCCATAACGGCGCCGGAAAATCGACCCTCGCGCAATTGGTATGCGGCCTTTGCGGTTCCCGGAGCCAAAAACGCGCCGTCCGCAAACTGGGAACCTACCTGATTATGCAGGACGTGAACCACCAATTGTTCACCGAAAGCGTACTTGACGAGGTCCTGCTGGGCATGAGCCCAAAAGACAAATCAGCCGCTCTTGAAATTCTCGACTCCCTCAATCTTAAAAGCTACGCCGAAAAGCACCCGATGGCTCTTTCGGGCGGCCAAAAGCAGCGTGTCGCCATCGCAAGCGGAGTCAGTTCGAACCGCGACCTGATTGTATTCGACGAACCTACCAGCGGTCTCGATTATCGACAGATGCTTGCCGTTTCTGCAACGTTAAAAACGCTTGCAAACCGTGGCAAGACGCTCTTCGTGATCACCCATGATCCCGAACTCGTTCTGAACTGCTGCCATCACGTCATCCATATGGACCATGGCCGCATTGTCAACGAATTTCCCCTACAGGGAAACGAAAACAAACTTATCCATTCATTAATGTGCAAATAAAAATAGTCACCCCACATTGTAGGGTGACCATTTTGTTCCAGGATTGGAGCACTACACAAATTAGTCTGCAATCGGGACGATGTAGTAAGCGGTTCCTGTAGTCACATCCATTTCCTTAGTGACCTTGCCGCTGGCGATGTCGTAGCGGTAAATGCCACCACCCTTGCTGTCGGCGTGACCCACGAGGACGCTCTTGTCATCGGCATCGCGGTGGATGGAGGGCGCAAACCACGGAATGGTCGGAGTTAGACCTTTGACTTTTTCAACTGTCTTTTCATAGACATTGACCACCACAAATTCCCATTCAAAGTTGTTAAAATTGCTCGGATCAGCGAAGTTGCCGAAGAAACCGAAGAATTTGCCGTCACCTATGTAGGTACCACCGACCATCAGGCTGTTGTTGTTGGTTTTCTTGCCGTTGTAGGCGGCATCGTGCATGCGGAAAACCCAATTCTTATCGAATTCAGACTTTCCTTTCTTAATGCGCACCCAGCCTTCCTGATAACCTTCGATAAAGCTGTAGGAAGCATTGGAATAGAAGTAGATATCGCCCTTTTCGTCTACAAATGAGGCAGTTCCGTTCATGTCGTCCATGCCACCGAGAGCCGCCACCTGATCGGTGTAGATGACCTTTTCTACTTCGTCTGCATCCAAATCGATAATCGCCACGGAACCACGCGGGCCCGCAATCAAATTGGTAAAATCAACGAACTGGTTAAGCGATACATACATTTTATGTCCATCAATGACTGCGGAACCCGGAACCGTACTCATGGCACCGCTTTCTTCATCCAGGTAGTCAGAAAGGTCGATTGTCTTAACCGTCTTGAGGGTCTTCACATCGACAACCGTGATTGCATCGCCCAGAGCCTGTTCCACGTAAAGTTTTCCTTTCGAGTCCTCTGTACGGAAGAACTTCATGGCGATGGCGTTTGTACCCGTGAACTTGGCCGTAGCAGCAGGCTTGTCTGCCATCTTGAGGTCCTTAACCTCGTAACGGGAAAGCGTACTGTTCATGGCGTCATCCGTTGCAAGCACATAGACGGAACCGTTGAAATAGGCAACGGAGCCAGCGTTCGGGGCTTCAATAAAGTCCTTGACCACCTTTTTCTGGTTTGCAGAAAGCGGAGCAATACCCACAAACTGCGACGTTTCCATCATAAAGGAGAGAAGGTAATTGGATTCGCCCTGCTTTTCTACTTTTTTAGAAGAACTGGAGTTTTTGTCTTCCTTTTTAGAAGAAGAGCTTGATTCATCATCATCCTTAACCGAAGAGGAACTCTTATCCTTCTTCTTCGAAGAAGAGCTTTTGGCATCGGCAGCTTTAGCATTAGTTATTACGATCTCGGCGGAACTGGAACTTGTCGGTTCGTCAGCAGAGGCGTTAGAACTGGAATCGTCACCACAGGCAGCGAGCATTCCTGCCAAAGTTAAAGCAACTAGAGATTGCTTCGCTACGCTCGCAATGACATTGCGTGATATTTTGTTTTTGAAGAGGTTCATTGGGTTTCCTTTTGTTTATAGTGTAAACTTGATTTTGGTCGCAAAAGCACGACCGGGCTTGGATTCGCCATACTTGTCGTAAACGAGTTCATCCATAAAGTTGCGCACTTCGAAATTCCACGAGAGTGTGTTGGCAAGAATTGAATATTCCACACCTAAATCTTGCGAGAAGGAACTTGGAATGGTTCGATCCTGTTTGTTGGAAACTTTCCACGAGTAGTAATATTCATCGGTGTAATTTGCAAGCCAGTAAAATTTGAAGAAGTCATCGCGGAAGAGTAAGTCGCCAATATGGAATTCCGCACCGAAATTCATATAGAGCGTTGGAATATTCGGCACTGTCAATCCCTTTGCAATACCAAACGCCAAATCCGTTTCTCGGCTTTCTGCATCTTGCTTGGTCAAGTTGTAAGAAAGCGAAATGTATTCGTTGATATCGACGGCTGCGTCAATTTCAAAGCCAGTCGTCTTTGTTCCGACGCTATTATAATACGGACGTGGAATAGCAGCGTAATTATTCCAGAAAATACGGTCGTCCATAAGCATGTAGAACCAGTTGAATTCCAAGTGCAACTTGAGCAGCAACGGAATCTGTCGCAAGTCAAGTTCAGTACCCGCCGTAAAGTTGTCGGATTTTTCGGGTTTCAGGTTCGGGGCACACTGCACGTACATGCCGTCGCCAAAGATTTCTTCGCGCGTCGGGAATCGCAGGCTATGCTGGTAGCCACCCTTGACCGCAAACTGATCAATAACAGCCACTTGATCCAGGATTTTCACGCGCAGGTTTTCACTATAACCAAAATCCTTATTGTCAGCATAGTCATCAGTAAGTTGCTGAATTCGATCTTCACCATCATTTTCAGCTTCGATGACATAATAATACCCCTTGACACCCGCCACATTCTGAATACGTTCATTCCAGAAATTATTTTCGAGAGAAAGGCCCGATACTAACGAATGGCTATGCCCCGGGAACCCTGCGTTGTTGAGTTTTTGGCCTTTAACGGAGCGTTTATCCGTCGGATCCTGCGATTCGTAACGATACAACCCGCTCCAGGTGAGAATGTGATTTTGGGTAAAGGCGTAATCAAAGTTCCAAGGAGCGACAAAAGTCTGGTTTTCGCGTTCTATGTGCGAGGCCCCACCCAGTGAAATTTCGCCAAAAGCTTTCTTGCTTTCGCGGAAATTATCCCTCCCCCAGCCATAGTAATACGTGTGGCTTGTATCCACAATAGATTCTTCGCCATACGCATAGCTCAGCGAAAGACCCATCGAAAGTCCCTTCACAAACAGGTTCGCCTTTTCAAGGGAAAGGTTCACTCCATATGACTGCGCATTGGCTGTAGCATTCTCGACGCGGTGGGCATTCGACTGGATTTCTTTATCCATCGCGTTGTAAATCACGCCCAACGTCGACTTATCAAAAAAGAACCTTTCGAACGAGACATACGGCAACAGATTGTAACTGTAATAGCGGTCGTGGTCGCGCGTTACGGTCGTATCCATGTAAGGCGTGGTGAATTCGTAATCGTTGTCGGAGTAGTTGAAGTAGGCCGAAATACCCGTGGCGACGGAGCGGCTCTTGAGCGAATCGACTACCCACACGTATTTTGCATCGAGCGAAGCCTTGTGCGTATTGAAACTCCCGAAGCTGTAAGAGCCCGTAATGGAACTCTTGGGCAAGTCATGCGTCACGATGTTAATCACGCCGCCCATGCCGTCGGTCGCGAAACGTTCAGGCACATAGCTCTTGTAAATTTCGATACGGTCAATCTTGTCGATCGGAATATCGTTGACCGAGAAATTTCCGTTGCCGTTATCGACAGGCACACCATCGACAAGCACCTTCACGTTTTTGCCTTCCATGCCGCGGATATTGATTTTGCTTTCGCTGCCCATGCCGCCCGACTGGCGGATTTTTACGCCCGAAGATCGATTCGTGGCGTCTGCGATTGTGGCGCTGGATCCCTGCAGTTCCGTAGCGTCCATCACCTTGACTGATTCGGCCTTGGTTTTCTTGTCGATAGGAGCCGCTTCGTTGATTCCTTCACCTTCAACGCCCATTTCATCAAGAACGGTTACATTCGAGTTCTTTCCCGGCGCACTTGCAGGAGCAACTTCATTTCCAGAGGGTTCCTCAGCAAAAATGTCATCGAAATTTGTCACATCCTCGGAAGACTCGCTAGGGTTCGTCCCCATCGATTCCTCCGCTCGCGTTGCAACCGCCGCGATAGCAATCAAAATAATGGCAATGGTTATCAGCTTGTATACAAAAAAACGTTTCATCGGCCTCAAATTGAGAAATTGGGGCAAAAAACATCTACTCCAAAAGGTTTAATGGAAATCCGTTTGGAGTAGAAAAAAAAGTTGTTTTTTCCAAAATTTGGTTGAGCCCATTTTGGGAGGAAAATAATGAAAAAGAAATCTCTGCTCTCTTGGATTTTCCTGTTTGCCAAAAACAAGAAAAAATACTACATCGCAAGCATCTTCTTTGCGCTTTTGCGCGTCGCTTGCGGAATCGCTCCTTACATCATTATCGCAAACATCGTACGCGAGCTACTTTCGGGCGTGCGCGACTGGGATGTTTACCTTAAAGAATGCCTGATTATTGCGGCATTTTGGTTCGGGAATGTCCTGTTCCACAGTATTTCGACGACGCTTTCGCATGTGGCGACTTTCAACGTGCTTGGAAACATCCGCAAGGACCTTTGCGACAAACTTTCACGAGTGCCGCTGGGTTCCGTTCTTGACATGCCTTCGGGTGCGCTCAAAAACATTCTAGTAGAACGCATCGACAGCATGGAAACGACGCTTGCGCACGTAGTTCCGGAATTTACCTCGAACCTGATTCTCCCTGTGCTCATGTTCGTCTACCTTTTCCATATCGATTGGCGCATGGGACTAGCCTCGCTTGGAACGCTCCCGATCGGTATGGTCGCCATGGCCGTCATGTTTGCCGGAGCGCAAAAGTGGTTCGACAATTCTATCCAGAAAACGAAGGCGTTGAACGACACCGCGGTTGAATACATCAACGGCATCGAAGTCATCAAGGCGTTTGGCAAGTCAAAGTCTTCTTATGACAAGTTTGTAGTAGCCGCAAAAGAAGGGAGCGACTGTTTTGTCGAATGGATGCGCAATTGCATTTGGCCGCACGCCCTTGCCATCACGGTCGCTCCTGCCACACTATTGACGGTGTTGCCGTTTGGCGGTTACTTCTATTACAACGGCTCCATTACGGCAGTGGATTTTATCACCGTCATCATCGTTTCGGTGAGTATCATGATGCCGCTCCTCACCATCATGAGTTACAGTGACGACATCAGCAAGGCGGGCGTTATTTTCGGTGAAGTCGGCTCGGTGCTCGAAATGAACGAACTGCAACGCCCCGCGACGGACAAGCGTAAACCCGCCGACAATTCCATCACATTGAAAAATGTCCGGTTCAGCTACCACAAGGGCATCGAAGGCGAAGAAAAGAAGGAGATTCTCCACGGCATCAACATGGTTCTCCCCGAAGGGAGTTTTACCGCATTCGTGGGCCCGAGCGGTTCGGGCAAATCGACGATTGCTCGCCTTATTGCCTCGCTGTGGGATGTTGACAGCGGCGACATCGAAATCGGCGGCGTGAACATCAGGGATCTTTCGCTCGAAGAATACAACCGCCGCGTCGCCTACGTTTCGCAGGACAATTTCTTGTTCGACATGTCCGTCCGTGAGAACATCCGGCTCGGGCGGCCTTCGGCATCCGATGCCGAAGTCGAAGAGGTGGCGCGCCAAAGCGGCTGCTACGAATTTATCATGAGTCTTGAAAACTGTTTCGACACGATTGTCGGTGGCTCGGGCGCCCACCTCTCCGGTGGCGAGCGCCAGCGCATCGCCATCGCCCGCGCGATGATGAAAAACGCCCCCATCGTCATTTTGGACGAGGCAACCGCCTACACCGACCCCGAAAACGAAGCCATCATCCAGAAATCCGTGGCAAAACTCGTGCAAGGCAAGACGCTCATCGTCATCGCACACCGCCTTTCGACCGTCAAGGACGCTGACAAGCTCTACGTCATCAAGGACGGCAACATCGATAGCTGCGGCACGCACCAAGAACTACTCGAAAAGGGAGGTCTCTACAAGTCCATGTGGCAGGCCCACATCAGTGCCAAGGATTCCGAGGAGGATGCATAAATGTTCGATACTCTCATCAAGTTCTTCAATTTCTGCAACGCGGAAAACCGCCACAAATTCTACGGCTCTATCGTTGTAGGAATCTTCAATTCCTTCTTCATGGCACTCCGCATCGGTGCCATGGCCGTCATGTTGCAGGGCGTCATTCGCCATGTACAAGGCGAAGCGCCGTTTACCATGGATACAGTCTGGCTTTCGCTTGGGATCATGGTGGCAAGCCTTATCGGTGCAACCGTCACCAAGCGCGTCATGAGCATGTGGCAAACCGAGGGCGGTTACCGCACTTGTGCCTCCAAGCGCATCGAAATCGCCGAACACCTGCGTTACCTGCCCATGGGCTACTTCAACAAGAATAGCCTCGGTTACATCACCTCCGTCACCACCAACACCATGGAACAGCTTGGCGATGTGGCAACACGCGTTGTCATGATGGTCACGCAGGGCATTCTCGACACCATTCTCATCATCGTGATGATTGCCTTTTTCGATTGGCGAATTGCGATTGTCGCAACCATCGGCTTTGCGATTTTCCAATTCATCAACACGCTCATGCGCATGAACGTCCGCGCCGTTTCTCACGAAAAAGTAGAATCCGACAGCAAGGTGGTCGAAAAGGTTCTCGAATACATCCAGGGAATCGCCGAAGTCAAGGCTTACAACATGACCGGCAAGCGCTCCAAGGAACTGAACGAAGTCATCGACAAATGCACAGCAGCAAACATCAGCATGGAACTCAAGTGCGTCCCGCTTTCGAACTTGCAGACTTTTGTCGCCAAGCTCACGGGCGTTGCCATCATGATGTTCTCAATTCATTTCTACCTGAACGGCAGCATGGAACTTGCCAACTGCGCCGTCATGCTGGTGTGCTCCTTTATGCTCTTTGCGGCTCTGGAACTGGGCGGTAGCTACGCGGCGCTCCTCCGTGCGGTCGACATTTCGGTCAATCGTGCAAACGATATCTTGAACAAACCCACCATGGACATCGATGGCGAAGATATTGCCCCCGCCAATCACGACATCAAGGCCGACACCATCGATTTCGCTTACGATAAGCGCAAAATCATTGACAACGTGACGCTTTCCATTCCCGAAAAGACGACCACGGCTATCGTGGGCCCGAGCGGTTCAGGCAAGACGACGCTTTGCCATTTGCTCTCGCGCTTCTGGGACGTAAACGCGGGCTCGGTGACATTGGGCGGCCGCCGCGTGCAAGATTACAGCATGGATAGCCTCATGAAGAATTTCAGTTTCGTGTTCCAGAACGTGTATCTGTTCCGCGATACGATTGAAAACAACATCAAGTTCGGGAATCCGAGCGCCACGCACGAGCAAGTCGTAGATGCCGCCAAGAAAGCCTGTTGCCACGACTTTATCGAAAAACTCCCCGATGGTTACAATACGGTCATCGGCGAAGGCGGCGCAAGCCTCAGCGGCGGTGAACGCCAGCGCATCTCGATTGCACGCGCCATCATGAAGGATTCTCCGGTCATCATTCTGGACGAAGCGACCGCGAACGTGGACCCGGAAAATGAACGCGACTTGATGCTTGCCATCCAGGAACTGACCCGCGAAAAGACCGTCATCATGATCGCGCACCGCTTAAAAACCGTGCGCCACGCCGACCAAATTATCGTCTTAGACAAGGGCCGCATCGTGGAACAGGGCAAGCACGAAGAACTCGTGAAGAACGGCGGAATCTACGCCCGATTCATTGATTCCCGCCGCGAAGCCGTCAGCTGGAAGCTGTAATGCAGATTCAGCTTTCGGATCACTTCACCTACGGGAGGCTGCTTCGCTTCGTCTTTCCGTCTATCTTGACAATGTTTTTTACCACCATCTACAGCATTGTCGATGCCGCATTTGTCTCGAACTTTGTCGGAAAGACTTCTTTTGCTGCCGTAAACCTCGTCATGCCGGTCCTTATGCTTATTGCCGCTCCCGGCGTGATGATGGGGGCCGGCGGCAGCGCGCTCGTCGCAAAATTCCTCGGCGAAGGCGATAAAGAAAAAGCGAACAAGGCGTTTTCAACAATCGTGTATGCGACAATCGCTTACGGAATTACCGCAAGCATCACGGCATCCTATTTTATGGAAGGATTAGCCGCATTTCTGGGTGCCGACGGCGAGTTCCTTTCGCAGGCGACTCGTTACGGGCGCATTGCTGCCCTTGGCGGAATCGCCTTCGTGTTGCAGCATCTCTTTTACTGTTTCATGATTGTGGCAGAAAAGCCTAAGCTGGGTTTTGCGCTTACGGTTTTAGCGGGCATCACAAACATTGTACTGGACCTGTTGTTCATTGTCGTTTTGGAATGGGGCATTTCCGGAGCGGCCTTGGCGACCGTTATCGGTCAGTCCGTCGGAGGATTCACCCCGTTCGTATTTTTCCTATTGCGAAACAAGACTCCTCTCCGAATCGTAAAACCCGTTTTCGATGGCCGCACGTTGTCAAAAGCCATGTCGAACGGAGTCTCCGAGCTGGTTACAAATATCGCCATGTCCATCGTAAGCATGCTCTACAATTTCCAGCTCATCAGAATTGCCGGAGATACGGGCGTTGCCGCATACGGGGCTATCATGTATGTAAGCTACATTTTTTCGACATTCTTTACGGGCTATTCGTTTGGACGTGCTCCCATCATAAGCTACCATTACGGAGCCCGCAACACAAGCGAACTCAAAAATCTATTCCGTATGGATTGCGTGATTGTCGCGGTTGCGGGTGTCGTGCTCACCGCCTCATCAGAAGTGTTGGCGTTACCTTTGGCAAAAATTTTCGGCGGCTACGATTCAAATTTATTCGAAATGATTCGCCACGGCATCGTCATCTATTCATTCGCCTACTTGCTGATGGGCGCGAACTATGCAGGATCCTCTTTCTTTACGGCCCTGAACAACGGCCTAGTTTCGGCACTCATATCGTTCTTGCGGACATTCGTGTTCGAAATCATCGCCGTGCTCGCGCTCCCCATTTTCTTCGGGCTTGACGGCATCTGGAGTTCGTGCGCTGTCGCTGAAATCGCCTCGTTTGCGGTTACTGCAACCTGCGTCGTGGCCTTCCGTAAAAAATATGGCTACTGTTGATTTAATATTCATGCAAAATTCTCCATTTAAATCATGGACAAGAATGTCATTGCGATTGGTTATGCGATAGCGGCGGCCGCATTTTATGCACTGAATGTTCCCTGCTCCAAAATGCTGCTGGCCCACATTTCGCCTGTATTCATGGCGGGGCTACTCTATATTGGCGCGGGGCTCGGCATTGGCATCCTCTACCTGTTCCATGTCAAGCGCGAGCCCCAATCGGAAAGGCTCTGCAAAAAAGATTTCCCCTACACGCTGGGCATGGTTCTGCTCGACATCGCCGCACCCATATTGCTCATGTTCGGCGTCAAGTACGGAACCTCGAGCAACGCATCGCTGCTCGGGAACTTCGAAATCGTCGCGACAACGCTGATTGCGCTGTTCATCTTTAGAGAAAAGGTGTCTACGCGTTTGTGGATTGCCATTTTATTTATAACGACATCCAGTTTCATTCTCTCGTTTGAAAACACCGACAGTTTCAATTTTTCTGTCGGATCCATCTTCGTTCTCGGAGCGACCATCTGCTGGGGGCTCGAAAACAACTGCACCCGCAAAATTTCGGACAAAAGCACATACCAGATTGTGACCATAAAAGGCCTCTGTTCCGGAATCGGTTCCATCGTCATTTCGCTTACCACAGGCGAAATGAACTTCGCCGCAAAATACATCCCGCTCGCCCTGCTGCTCGGCTTTGTGGCTTACGGTCTGAGCATTTTCACCTACATCCGCGCGCAAAAATACCTGGGAGCCGCAAAAACCAGCGCCTTTTACGCATTCGCGCCCTTTATCGGTGTTCTTTTTTCTGTTGTGCTCCTGAACGAAAAAATCACGCTGCAATACGTCGTGGCGTTCCTGGTCATGATCGCCGGAACCATTTTCGTGGTCTGCGATACGCTTTTGCAAAAATCAAAAAAAACAACAGTATGATTATATGATTTTCATAAATCGGACTATATGATTTTCATAAACTAGACTATTGCTTTTTCATAAAAAATATGCTATATTTAAAGAAAAAGGGCGTTTTTATGATAAAAAGGGCAATTTCAGATACAATTCTAGATGTGGCGACGAGATTTCCCGTGGTAACGTTGACGGGACCAAGGCAAAGTGGCAAATCTACATTGCTGAAGTCATGTTTTGCAGACTATAAATATATTTCGCTAGAAGATCCTGATGTCCGCCAACTTGCCGAAAACGACCCCCGCGGTTTTCTAAGAGAATGCGGAACAAAATGCATTATAGACGAAGCGCAACGCGTTCCGGACTTGTTCTCTTATCTACAGACAATCGTGGATTCTCACGATCAATGCGGGCAATTTATTTTGTCCGGTTCGCACAACTTTCTGTTAATGGAACGCATCTCGCAAAGCCTTGCCGGCCGCACAAGCGTCCTCAAACTTTTCCCGTTTTCCGCCGATGAATTACGGGAGGCCGACAAGCTTCCTAGCGATCTAGACGAGTTTTTGCTCAAAGGGTGCTACCCAAGACTCTATGACAAGAAAGTTACGGCAAAGGAATACTTTACATCATACCTGCAGACGTATGTCGAACGGGACGTACGCCTATTGCGAAACATAACGGACATGGCCGCATTCAAGCGCTTCCTCAAGTTATGCGCCGCAAATGTGGGCGCCGTAATGAACGTCGCTTCGCTCGCCAAAGATGCAGGGATATCCGTCACAACTGCAAACTCCTGGATTTCGATTCTTGAAGCTAGCTTTATACTTCTCCGCCTTCCTCCGTACTATAAGAATTTTTCGAAAAGAGTCGTTAAATCATCTAAAATTTATTTTTGCGACACCGGGCTCCTGTGTAATCTGTTGAACATTTTTAATCAAAAACAGTTGCAAAAAAGCGGATTACGCGGGGCAATTTTTGAAAATTTCGTAGTTGCCGAATACATGAAAAACGCCTTGTTCAAAGGCGAAGAACCGCAACTCTATTTTTGGCGGGATTCAAATCAGAATGAAGTTGACTTGCTTTGCGAAACCGACGGAGAACTGCACGCAATAGAAATCAAGTCCGGCGAAACAAAAAATCAGAAATTCTACGACGGACTGAAAAAATTTGCCGAGGTCTCGGGCATCCCGCTTTCTAACACAAGCGTCATCTATGGCGGAGACGATTCATATCGCGGTGAAAATCAAAAATTCATCAGCTGGAAAGAAATAGCGCCAGCCGTCTGACCTGACTCTTATCTGATCAACTCCGTGAGTTCGCTTTGCGCAGCGGGGTTGTTTGCGTAGTTCCGCATGACAGATTTCATGTCGAGGAAGATGCAGTGGATTTTGTGGTAATCCTGACCACGGTCTTTCCAGTCTCCGTAGATATAGCCTTTGCGTTTCATTCGGAAGGTCGCTGAGCTCGCCGAAGCGCCTTCCACATCCGCGCAGTACGGCATAATGAAAGCGTTGTAAATGTTGCCCGATGTCATCTCTGCGAAGGCGGGGATCCTTTTTACACAAAAGTCCCGCGAAAAAAAAACGCGGGACTTTTCCATTTAAATGCCTTTCTAAAAAAAATAAGATGCAGATTATCCTAATACATCTTCCAGCGATTTCCAATCGTTGCTACCAATATCATCGGAATAATTTTCGGTACAGATGTAAAGATCCATGTCGTTTTTGTTCTGACGAACAAATCCTCCCTTGAGATTATGTTTTGCCAAATATATTTTCAAAGCCTCAAATTTGAACTTTGAGAATTTGTCGATATCTTCACTATCTCCAGACGCTTTGAAACCGCCCTTGGTTTCTATTATCCATGTTTTGCCATCAGTCGTTTCAATAATGTAGTCAGGATAAAACGACTTTAGCTTGCCAAAGTTGTCCCTGTAGACGATAGAGAAATATTCGCTACCCTTATCTCCATTTTTATAGAACCACTTGACAGAATTGCTTTTTTCTAAATATTTTTCAAACAGTTTTTCGGGCGCTGAACGAGGTGCCGCAGAGTTCAAATAGCCTTCATACACATTTTTTTTGCTCGTTTTGGGTGCTTTCGCCTTTCCATTGTAGGTAAATAAGAAATCCCGTGGAATTGTAAAATCAAATGTTGTGATTTTATCTGGATTAGGCATTTGAATTTGTGTAAGATAATCGGACATTGAATCTACAATGTCAAATCTCAATTTATCACTGTTGTTAAGAACAAAAGCGTATAGCTGTTTAATTTCGAGGGACAAAATTTTCTTGGAAAACGAACTTTCTTTTCCAAATAGGCGGCGAATAATGAGATTCATTTGGTCATACGGCAAGCCTATTTTTAAACCGATATTCGAAAGTTCATGATGGAACATACGGCCGTGTTCATGAGTATCCAATTTCGTGATGTAGTCTAATTTATTAAGCTTATCAAAATCAGATTTTTGCGTAAGACGGACTTCGCCTGATACTGTATGCTTTACGATATTCTCGCTAAAGGCATAACCATGAGTTTCAAGAATTTTCAGATTCTCTTTAACGCTTTTACCAACCTTATAAATTTTCTGGAAATGTTCCGCGATTGCTTCTATTGCTAGCGTTCCATCACGAGGAATATTTTCCAAATCAGTCTTGTATTCGCCTTTCAGCGTAAAGTTCTTAAACTCGGGTTTGAGATATAATTTTGCAGCATTTAGCGCACCTTCGCCAAGTTCTCTCCGAGCTTCTTCTGTGAATTTTTCATCAAAGGTGTATAGATAACAGTTATCAAGTAAGTCGTTTTCGTAATGCATTGCTTCAGGCATACGGCGAATTCTTCCAATAGTTTGGATTTCGAATGTTTCGCTCATGTTGTCACGTAATTTTACAAGAATATGTGCTCTAGGGCAGTCCCAGCCTGTTGCAATAGCCTGTTTGATGATGACTGCAATAGGGGGTGCGTTCAGATTTTCAATACCATCAAGATTTTCTTTCTTTTCACTGAGCCAAACAGCAAGAGATCCATTTTCATAGGAAATCTCTTTACTTTCAAAATAGCGTTCTACCTGTTCCAGCAAAACATCATTCTTATTGGGAATTTGCACAACAATCAACGGATTGATATATGCATGAATTTTTAGATACTCATTGCGCAAGGCATTTTGTTTTGCTACAGCCTTTTCCAAAAGAAACTCGATTTCATTTTTGACGTTTTCCTTTTGCTGAATATCCTCGTTTACGATAAGAAGCTTCTTGATAAGACCTTCTGCAATAACGTCTTCTTCTTTCACTTCTATTAGCGTCGCATCTGTCACGTTTTTGGGAGTCGCGGAAGCACGAATGATTTTATCGGCTCCGAACAGGTCTATAATTTCTTTAGCCTTGATGCTGTCATTCTGATGACTTTCATCAACAATCACCTTGAAAACTAGACCGTTTTCAAGAGCTGTTTCAATATGTTCCTTGAAATTCTTGCGTTCCCCCTCTTTTAGAGCATTATTGCCGCTTTTGGTAAGCATTTCCCAGTTGATAAAGCAACAGTCGTTTTCTTCGAAACCTGCTGTCATCACATCGCCAATAAGTTTTGTATTAGCGTTTGGAAAATACATATCCATTTTCTTTTTGCTCTGTTCCTCCAAGTTGCCCTTGCCGGGAGTGAGCCAAACAAAAACATTTTTGTGGAAACTTCGACAAAAGTCGTTCATAAAATAGGTCAGCATCAAAGTTTTGCCACTGCCGGTAGGGCTTTTCAAGACGATATTTTGCACAGACGTATTCATAGCGCCTTTGAGTTTGAGGACAGTTTCGTATTGAAAATTCTTAAGTTCCATAATAAGCCCTCCTACTTTTCAAGTTCCTGATAGTAATAGTCAGGGATGACATTGAGCTTGATGTTGCGTTCTTTCATAAACGCGGCCTGTGCGCCTGAAAGCAAGACATTGTGACCGTAGTAAACCTTCTTTACGTCAAGGTTCTTTTTCTTATTTTTGACAAATTCAGCCATTTCTTCATCGGTGAGAATGATGGCAATTTCGGTGTTGTTGTTTAGATTGATTCCGTTTTCAAGTTCCACTAATTCACGGATGTGCAGAAGCAATTCATCGGCATATTCATAATAAAGTTTTTCGGAGATGGGAACATAGTCTATCCTATAGTATTTTAAAGAAGCAGGGTATTTCTCTAAATCACCTTCGTTATTTATTTTTCCTTTTAAAATAGATTTGAGCCTTTCATAAGTAATTTTTCTACAAATACCATTTTCATTATTTGTACACAGAATAAATTTGTGATTTAATTTTTTTTCTGAATTATACTTTAACAAAGCGTGTCCCGTTGAACCGCTGCCCGCAAAAAAATCCAATACAATTTTTCCGCCCTGAAACAGTCCACTCATATCAAAACATTGTTGTAGAAAAGCAATAGGTTTTTTCCCATTTCTAAACTCAACACCGCCTTCATATCCAACATTATTAAATGACTGTTCAAAATCAAGAAAATTGGCAAAAGGGACTTCCTTTGTTTCTGAACGAAATTGGGGCACCCCCTGCAAATAGTCACCATTTTTTCTATTTAATTTATCAGGAATAATAAAGTATCGGTAGCCCAAGCCGTCATCACCCATATTTTCAACTTTATAAACATATCCTAGTCGCTTTCCTATAAATTTATTTAGATGCGCCATAAAAAAACGACCGCTACTATTCCCTTCCTTTATACTTCCTCGAATACTAATTCGCTTTAAATTACTAGGCGAAGCTTCTACTTTTTCCAAAATATACTGGCCAGGTTTAAATACGGAAACATTTTTATTTCCCATTTTTACAACTTCATACGGAGCACCTTTTTCTTTTATAGACCAAACATATTCTTCGTTTGATGTATTATCAAATATTCGCTTACTAGTTTTATGTTTACAAGACTTTCTATAAAACAGCAAATATTCAAATACTTCATGAAAATCTTTATCACCTTTAAGTATTCGATTTTCGTGTCTAACCTTTACGGCGAACGTCGTTAAATAATTGTCACTTCCAAAAATTTCATCACATAATAACTTTAGTCCGAAAACCTCGTTCTCATTGATAGAAATGAGAATACACCCCGTATCCTTCAACAAATGAGCAGCTTTTTTCAAACGCGAATTCATAAAAGACAGCCATTTTGAATGAAAGAAAGCGTCATCTTTATTCACAAAATCATCATCATATTGAAAATCATTGCTTCCCGTATTATACGGCGGATCAATGTAGATGACATCAATTTTACCCTTGTGAGTTTTCTCCAACAATTTCAATGCAGCAAGGTTATCTCCTTCAATTAAAAAATTCTGCTCACCGCCATTATCAATAGACAACTTTTCCTCTTCGACCAAAACAGGAATATGCGATTCCAGTTTTTCATCAATCGCTTCGCGGTGTTCTTCAAAAACGAGACCATATTTCTTGCCCTTCACATCCTTTGCAATTTCGTTCAGGTAACGAAGCAGATTGGTCGAATTTTCATCGCGGTTTGTTTTTTCAATAAATTTGCGAATCTGAGAAATTTTGTCGAGTAAGTCATCCCGATGCAACTTCGAAATATTGGCCATGTTCGTGTGCTCCATTTTGAAAGTGAACGAGTTCACTCTCGCGGGAGCGGTTCTGGTCGATTCGCTTGGCCGGGGTGCGGACAAAAAGAAACGGCGGGGAGCCGACTCACTCCTCGCCTAAAAGCGCGACATTTTCAAATCAATACAATACACCCGCAACATGACTGTCAGAGATTGCTTCGCCCATACGGGCTCGCAATGACACGGCACACCACCCTAAGCGTACAGTACGCCCAGGGTACACTACGCCCATGCAACTCACGGGCGACGGCGAGTTATTGTCTTATCCTTAATAACCTTGAAAGTGTCTAGTTTTCAGATGAAGAACAAGAGCTAAACTCAGCGAGCGTTCGCCCCTGTTCAAGCAATCAAAGTACGCATTTTCTAAAAACAAAAAAGGCGTGGAGTTGAATGCACTTACCATCTGAAGGCCTAGACTGCCCGGTTACAATAAGCACAAACAACTCACGCCCCAAAAGGCCGCTTGCATACAGGCGAACTGCGATAAATCAATAAGCCATGTAGCGAGACGATGCGGCTGGCATACGCCGGTCGCAGACGTGAGCGTTCGTCTTATTCTCCGTAGCCTTGAAAGTGTCTAGTTTTCAGATGGAGAACAGGAGCAAAAACTCTATTTTCTGTTGGAAATATAGATTTTTGGAATGGCAAAAGATGACACCTGCCGTTTTTGTTGTAAAAAAGCGACCTAAAACGGCAAAAACCGGCCCCTGCGGACCGGCTTTGGGCTTAATTTCTTGAAAAGGGCCTGCTTAAAGAAGCCCGTGTTCCTTGAGAATCTTCTCGTACTTCTCGGCACGGGATTCCGCCGCATCCGCACGGGTTTCAGCCTCGCTGGCACGTTTTTCGGCAGCTTTAGTGCGCTGGCGTTCATCGTACACCAAGTCATCCAATTCCTGTTGCCAAGTCATATAGCGCTTCCTCGTTTCGTTATCCGACAGATACCATTGCCGCTGAAGTTCGATGTTCTTTGTTCCCTTGGATGTTGCCTTGTTGGTCGCAAAGTATTCAAGATACTCCTTGACCGACTGCTCGGCGACATCCCTGTACTTATTGAATATATAAAAATTTTTGTAACAGAGGTCACCCAGTTCGTGTTCGGGATGCCCTTTTTCCAGATTCTTGAACCTGTAGACGGCGCGATCCTGCTTGAAGATGTCGTCAGGACAAATAAAGATGATGTACTGTTCCTTGAGGTTACGGTAGGATTCGCCCTTGTTCAGGGCTTCTGAATCGCACAGTGCCTGGTAGTAGCGGGCACGCTTCGGAAGCTCGTGGGTGTCCTCAATCTGCATCTCGATGTCGAAGGTACGCATAATCTCGCCA
>Ga0129306_1000203_pt1 | contig 103581 bp, 79 predicted proteins | sample P827metagenome_FD_94438 | JGI IMG/M metagenome (GOLD analysis project Ga0129306, IMG submission 94438) | Capybara group fecal microbial communities from Wisconsin, USA - P827 metagenome | ecosystem: Host-associated > Mammals > Digestive system > Large intestine > Fecal | place: USA: Wisconsin...
CGGCATTTTCATCCTTCGTCAGATCCAGTTCACGGTAGATGTCACGCCGCCACACCACTTCCTCGGGCATATCCACGGCCGTCGGGAAGGATATCTGTGCCCGCATGCTCATTGCCGACGAGGGACTCTTCTTCTGCGGCTGCTGCTGTAACCACTGTGGTTTGCGCTCCTCCTGTTGGAAACGGCGCTGTCTCGGCTGGGCCTGTACCGCACCAGCCATTAGCACTATCGTCAATAAGAACAATACTCTTTTCATATTATCTATAAACTATAAACTCTATTTCACTATGATTTCCATCGGGTTCTGAAGCGTACGAGTCAGTCCGTCGGGGCCTACCACCGTCACACGGGAGATATAGAAACGACGGTTGCGTGCCAATTTACGGAAGGTATCCCTCTGACGGCTGGAGAACGAGGCGCCCTCTGAGGCCATCGGCACGGCATTACCCATGTTGTCGAAGAACACGGTCTCAAAGGACTGCACACGGAAACCGATGTCGAGGATGCCGTCGTCGATGGCCGCTCCAATGGCATCGGCTGCTACCAACTGTGACTTGGCCAGACCACCACCCTTGTAGCGGGTGGGATTGCCGTGCTCGTCTTTCATGGCGATATATGGCGTAGGATCGGGCAACTTACGCACACGGAAGGTGTATTGTCCCATCTGTTGGGCACGGCCTGTATTAGTAGAGATAACGGTGATGGTGGCATTCTCGCCAATCTTCGCAGGACGGGCAATATACTTACCAGGACCTACGGGCTGGAGGGTGCCATTGGTCATCGAGGCCTGCACCTTTGTTAGGGGCACACCAGGCACACTGACGCTGATGGGGTTGTTATAGCCCGCATACAGCATATTCATCAGGTCGGCCGACACCGTTGCACTGGGATCCACCACCGTGTATTTCTGCGAGAAGTCACGGCGGATACGCTCTCCGTTACCATTGACGGTCTCCAGATAACCGGCGAGCGTAAAGTCGCCCGTCGCACCACAGATGCGCTCATAGAGATTATCCTGGAGCGTCACCTTCTGATTACCTATATAGATATCAGGCACCTGTGTGGTATCCACGGCAGCCATCACGATATGGGCGGAGAACTTATCGCCACGCACGATGGTCTGGGAGTTGGGGATGACGAAGGCCTCGAGGGCATTCACACGGATATCTTTCACATCGATATTCTGTACCAGTGTGTGGAGCACCTCACCCTCAGCATAGCGCACGTCGCTCTGCAACTTTGAGAGCAGGGTGACGGCAGCCGCTGCGGGCATCGACTCAAACATATATTCCTGCCAGTTCTTGCCCATCGTCATGGCATTCTTGGGAATCTCCGTGGTGAGGTTACTGGCAATGATCTCCTTCTGTTTCTCGTCGGTCACCATCTTGAGCATCCGCTGACGGAAGGAGTTGATGGCATCGAAGAGTTCCTGACCGCGGCCGCCACTGAGTGAGAGCATCACCTGATTAGCGGCCTCGAGATCCTCCTTATTACGGATATTCTGCGGATCACCGTTCTTGCCGTCGGCCTCCTGTACGATGGCCAGTTTCAGATCTGCTGCGAGGTTATAGAGCGAGTCACTCATCTGGCGCACCCGCTGGGCACGGTCGTACCACATCTTCACCTTCTGGGGATTAGCCTTCATCTGCGCGTCGAAGTCCTCATAGATGGCCAGGTTCTCCTTTGCCGAGTTACCCGTCGTACGGTTCAGGCTCTCTTCCACGATGGAGAAGCCGTTGAGCACCTCCGTAGAGACATTCAGCGCGAGCATGGCCATCAAGACGACATACATCAGATTGATCATCTTCTGGCGCGGTGATACGGGTCTTTTCTTGATTGCCATCTTACTATACGTTCAACTTGGCGGTCATCGCCTCAATCATGCGGGCGTAGATCTTATTCAGTTCAAGGATCTGAGCAGCCATCTTCTTGGTCTGTTCGTTGATCTCGTCGATAGTACCGATCTGTGCACTGGCACTCTTCAGTTGCATCTCATAAACCTTGGTGATACCTGTCAGCGTACGGTTCAGATTCTCCATCTCCTCGGAGTCGTGGGCCAAGCGCTCGCTCTGCGTGGAGACGCGGGAGAGCATCTCTGTCAGACGCTTCAACTCATCTACATAGTTGGTCGTAGCTTCTTCCAGTTCGGGGTTGATTGGGAGCACACCACTCTCGGCTATTCCGGAAACGGCAGAACCTCCAGACACCGTTACCACTGATGAAGACACAGCGGCGATAGCCTCAGTATCCACGACAGGTGCCTCTTCTGCCGACGGCATCGGCATACTGCCGCCAGCACCTCCTCCACCAATAATGATCGTACCACCATTGCCACCAATAATGGTAGCCTGCTGACCCTCTTCCGGTAGTTCTTCCCCTGTCTTCACATGGGTATCAAGTTCCATGCCATCGGTGGTCTTATCAAACGGACGGTCGAAGGCTGAGATAAAGAACACGAACACCTCGGTTCCCATACCAAGGAACAGGAAGAAGTTGGCTCCTGGCAGGTGTGTCAACTTAAAGAGCGTACCTAAGATCACGATCGAGGCACCCCAACTGTATGCGTAGTTCAGGAAAGTCTGGCCAGATACACTGTCCATCCATTTCTGAAGCCGATATACGAAATTCAACTTGCTGTATGTAGTCATAGTTCAAACTATTATATTTCACTTCTTCTTCACTTTCTCACTGGTGGTGTTCGCCAGACTGCGCACACAGCGGAAGCCGATATATGAACGTGGCTGGTTCTGATACTCCGAGGAGCGCCAGGCCGAACGGATGTACGACTCAGGATCCTTCCAAGAACCACCACGCACACTCTTCTTCTTCAGACGGTAGGGATCCTCGATGGCAGCATTATACTTCAACTGCGGATTGATATCGTTCATGGCATCGACACCTGCCTCGGTATAGACCGTGCTGGTCCACTCTGCCACGTTGCCTGCCATATCGTACAGTCCATTGCTATTAGAGGAATAGATACCCACACGACTGGTGATCAGGTTGCCGTCTTTGGTATAGTTACCGTCGTCTGGCTTGAAGTTGGCATAGAAACAACCCTTGCCACTGGCCACGTCCTCGTTGTCCCAGGGGAACTCATTCTGATCCTTGCCACGGGCGGCATACTCCCACTCCGCCTCTGTCGGCAGACGATAGCGCTGTACGAAACGGGCGGCGGGACCCAGTCCTTTCAGCAGGTACTCTGTACGCCAGGCACAGAAAGCATTGGCCTGTTCCCATGTCACACCCACGACAGGATAATCGTTATAGGCGGGATTGGAGAAGTAGTAGCGCATATACATCTCATTGTCGGAGTTGGGGAAATCGTTTACCCAACAAGTAGTGTCAGGGAATACGTTGACGATATAGGTATTCAGGAAGTCCCACGGACCAGTCAGTTGACGGTTGATGGTCTCCCTGACGATCTTGCCCTCATCATCCACATAGGCGGTATCCTTGGAAATCCATACCTGTTCATTAGGATCCGCCGTAATGTCCGTGTTCAGGTTTCGCTCCTGGGGATTGAGACGATTACGGCGCAAGGCGGCGGCTGTATAGTCGTAGATCTCATAACGGTAGTTCATCTGACGGTAGTCGAGCATCTTCTCACCAGTCACGGGATTGGTGACATAGAGACCATCGATGATCTCCTGTTCATCCTCACTGGGCTTACGTGGCAGGGATTTCTTCCAGTTGATAAAAGTTCCGATCTCCTCGCCATCCTTATCCGTCTTCACCGTCTTATAGGTCTCGTCGATCTCTGCCAGACGTTCACGGAGAATGGAGTCACGCACATAATAGACAAACTGGCGGTACTTGGAATTGGTCACCTCTGTCTCGTCCATCCAGAAGCCTTCGACGGAGATGTCCCTCACAGGTGTATTCTTACCCCAGAGACTATCCTGACTCTCAATACCCATCTTCAGATGACCCCGTTTTACCAGCGTCATGCCGTAGGGCGTAGGCTCCGTAAATGTCCTTCCTCCGGTACCAGTCACCTCACCACCGCCGGATGTTGTCATCTTACTGCCTAAGCAACCAGTCAAAAGGATGAGAAATGAAGATAATGAGAGAATGAGAAATGCCCTTTGTGTCACTCTCTCTCTTCTTCTCTTTCTCACTTCCATTTCCATTCTTGTTTTCATATCATATCTCATTTTCTTCATTTCTCATTTCCTCATTCTCTCATTTTCAGAGAATTCTCACGCTCTTATGCAGGTTACGGCCTTTCCTATACAGGTTCAGTTCCGTCTGATAACCCACGAACAACTCGTGACTTCCATTTCCAATATTGATGGCCGAGGTATATATCTCGTAACTGTACCCCACCCTGATGCCACGGATATCTCCGCCAATCTGCACTGTGACAGAGTTAGTCGGGCTATACGACAGTCCTGCATACATGATTCTCTTCTCATGAGTATATATCAGTCGTCCAGACACATCCGCACGATAGGCCACACCATCTGTCCGACCCAAAGCAGAGGTCTGTATGGTTAGAAACGGATTTTTCAGCCGAATATTGTATCCACCCGTCAAATAATAGGAGGATGATACAGCAAGTTCATTCTTTTCCCCCAGTTCCACCGTAGGTGTATTCAGGTGTAATGCCGAAATGCCGATATACCAATTGCGGTGTTTATAATAGACACCCGCTGAGATATCGAATCCTGTGCCGTTGATGGAAGAACTGGTGAATGCTGGATCACTGGAATCCTCCAGTTCTACTTTTGAGCCGTCGAAATTTTCACTGAGCATACTCAATTGCAGACCCACACTGAGTTTTCCTCCAAACAACTTGGGTTGATAAGCATACTGCAGACCGAAACGCTTATGAGAGAAGAGACCAATGTTATCGTTAATAAACTGAATGCCAGCACCATGATAGGACTTCAGGGCATAGAACGGCATATCGACAGCCGCATACATTGTATTCGGATTATGTTCGAAGCCCGCCATCTGGAGTGCATAGGCCACAGCCACGTTCAGTTTCGACTCCTTACCCACAGCCGCAGGGTTGAAAGATGGTTCCATCGCCCAATAATGGCCGAAGGAAACATCATACTGTGCCCTTGCCATTAAGGCGGTAAAGGCCAGTAATACAACTATGGGAATACGTCTCAACACCTCTTAATAACGTATTCCCATCAGTTTTATTGCATGACTTGGATTTCCTTGTTTGACTTATGGTCGTACTGTCAACTGTCCAACACTCACGTCACCAGATCCGCTTTTCTCCTGTGAGAAGCGTTTCACCTGCCCCTTGAGAGTGATATCACCCGAGCCACGAAGTTCGCATTCCACGGCTTCGCAGTTCTCGTGGAACGTCGCGTCGATATCTCCGGAGCCCCTCACAGCAATACGGGACATATTGGTATTCCACAGATGGAGGTCGATATCACCTGAGCCAACGAGAGAGGCACCAAGTTCCGTAGTATCCAGATGATCAAGTTCGATATCACCTGAGCCGATGAGTTCTACTTCACAACGGTCACAAAGCAGATCCTTGACATCAATATCACCAGAACCGCGCAGCATAATCTTCATCTTGTCGGTGTCAATGCGATGATTGCTGATAAAATCACCGGAACCATTCAAACGGATACCAATAAGATCGGGAGAAGTGACATAGACAGCGAGTTCTTCTTCATCCATTAACTGGAAATTGACAACGCCCAACTTACCTTTGTTACGGATGGTCAGTGTCTTGCCGCTCGTCTCTGTCAGGATGTTCTTCACATAATCCTCCGGCCCTGTCACTTTGACAGAGAAAGAGTCGGCCTGTGTATAATAGACCGTAGGAGATCCATTAATCTCAATCTCCTCAAAACCCATTAACTGACGCAACTCAGAGATATTCTTCGTACTGAAGAGCGTCTTTTCGTTACAGCTTCCTACACAAGAAGTCATGGTGGCCATTAAGGCCATCATCACACATACTACAAATTGACATTTTTTCATAACCACCTTACTTTTTATTGTTACTTCTGCCTGTTAGACGAAAGTATAGTGGAAAAAGTTGCAGACTATCAAAAAATAGCCATCTGTGCCGTCAGCCCAATGGCAGATCCACCCAGAAGAAAGAGCCCTTTCCTACATGGGAATCAACACCGATGGTACCGCCAAGGCTGGTGGCGTGTGACTTGGCAACAGAAAGTCCTAATCCCGTACCAGGAATATACTCATCGAGTTTGACGAAACGATCGAAGATCTTCGACTGATCCGCCTTTGGAATGCCCTTACCAGTATCTTTCACCCAAATACGCAGATGATCACCTTCTTGCAGGTCATAACCTAATGTGATACAGCCCTTCTGCGTAAACTTCACGGCATTCTGCATCAGATTGTTGACGATCTCCGTCAATTTAGGCACATCGGTATTGATCATCAGTTGTACATAGGGGAACTGAGTAACGAGCGTCACGTTCTGCTGATCAATGATGGTGGCGTGGTTCTGGGCAATTTCCTTCAATAATGGGACGAGATCGGTTTGTGACTTGACGAGGTTCTTGGCCTCTGCCTCAACCTTCGACATGCTCACCAGACCGTCGATGATACGCAACAACTTGCGGTTATTATTCTGTATTTCATTGATAAGTTGGTTGCGATCTTCCTCACTCTCGACAACAGGCAACAGGTCAGCAAAGCCAACGATGGCGTTGAGCGGTGTACGGATCTCATGACCCATGTTCGCCAGGAAGGCCGTCTTTAGGCGATCACTCTCCTCTGCCTTGTTAGGGGCATTGATCAGATCTGCCTCCAATTTCTTCCGTTCATCAATGCGCATAGTGGTACCTACGATTTTCGAAGGATTGCCATCGGAATCACGGTCGGCGATAATGGCGAAACTCTCTTCCCAATACGTCAGACCTGTGTTACCTGACCTGACACGATACTGCTGGTGGTAGAAATTGCTGCGACCCGTACAAATATCATCAAGTGCTGTAATAACACGCTGGACATCGGACTTGTCGATCATCTCGTACGACAACGCCACAGGAGACTCTGGCAGCGGTATGTAATTATCATGCCCATCGCGGAAGTCGTTGTCCATCGATATGGTGCGAAGTTTTGGATTGACATGCCATGTACACAGTTTCATGGCTTTCACAACAAGCTCATACTCAACATTACCTTCCTTCAATCTATCCAGTTCAGCCAGTTCGTCCTTCAATTTCTGACCTGTGCGTCGCTGGAAGATAAAAGAGACGATGAGACCGATGGTCAACAAGATGCCTAAGCCCCAGATGAAGTAAATCATGAAGGGATTTTCTAATTGTGAGTATAGCAATAGTCCTAACATCATCTTCGTGTATCTTTCGCAAAAGTACATATTTTCTTCGAAACAGCCACATTTTATATATAAAATTTAGCAAAAACCAAAGATTTTTGTTAGATTAACAATAAAAAAAGGTGTTTTTCCGTGAACTTCCATTAACTTTGCACACGCAATTCCACCAATTGCTCAATTTGGAACAAAATAATGGAACAGAAATTTGAATTGATCGCCAAGACATTCATGGGATTAGAACCTATCTTGGCGAAAGAACTGACCCAATTGGGGGTTCAAGACGTGAAAACCGGCAGACGGATGGTTTCGTTTACAGGTGACAAGGAAACCATGTACCGTGCCAATTTCCAGTTACACACCGCTATCAGAATTTTGAAGCCCATCCGCCACTTCAAGGCCAAGAGTGCGGATGATGTCTATGAAGAGATTAAGGAAATCGACTGGACGCAATATATTGATACGGACAAGACATTCGCTGTGGATGCCGTGGTATTCTCAGAAGATTTCCGTCATTCCAAGTTCGTATCCTATAAAGTAAAAGATGCTATTGTAGATCAGTTCCGTGAGAAGACAGGCAAACGTCCAAACATCTCTGTGACCAATCCCGACATCCGTCTGAACATACACATCGCTGAGGACCAGTGTACGCTGAGCCTGGACTCCAGTGGCGAGTCTTTGCATCGTCGCGGCTACCGTCAGGAAAGTGTTGAAGCGCCGCTGAACGAAGTACTGGCTGCAGGTATGATCCTCATATCAGGCTGGCAGGGAGACACGGATTTCATCGATCCGATGTGCGGCTCCGGAACATTGCTCATTGAGGCCGCATTGATTGCCAAGAACATGGCTCCAGGCCTGTTCCGCAAGGAATACGCTTTCGAGAAATGGCCGGACTTTGATGCCGATCTTTTCGACAAGATCTATAACGACGAAAGTCAGGAACGCGAGTTCAATCACCATATTTACGGCTACGACTGCGACATCAAGGCCGTAAACACCGCCCTGATGAACGTGAAGGCCGCAGGACTGACCAGTGACATCACCATCATGCAACAGGACTTCAAGGATTTCACCCAGCCACAGGCGAAAAGTATTATCATTACCAATCCGCCATACGGTGAACGTATCTCTACACCCGACCTGTTGGGCACCTATAAGATGATTGGCGAACGACTGAAGCACCAGTTCAAGGGCAATGATGCCTGGGTGCTCTCATATCGTGAGGAATGCTTCGACCAGATTGGTCTGAAGCCCAGTATCAAAATACCGCTATACAATGGTTCTCTGGAATGTGAATTCCGTAAATACCAGATGTTCGACGGAAAACTGAAAGACTTCCGCTCTGAGGGCGGTATCGTCAAGACGGAAGAAGAGAAACTACAGATGGCCCAGAAGCACCGTTTCAAGAAAGAACGGGAGTTCAAACAGCGTCTGGAGGAGACGGAGCAGAACGAAGAGGCAGATATCCGTTCATTCACCTTCCATCACCATGACTTGAAAAAGGACAATCGTGAATTTCGGAAGAACCGTGAAGACCGTGAGGAACGGCATGACCGCAAGGATCGTAATGACCGTAAGGATCGCAACGACCGTAAAGGTGGTTATAAGAGCAGTTCTAATCGCGGAGGTCACGAGCACTTTGACCGTAGCGGCAAGGGCCGCTCTTTCGGCAAGAGGAATGATTTCGACAAGAAGAACAGGAGATTCGATGATGAAGATTAAAAAGGTGCTGGCAGCAATAGCGCTGCTGACAATCTCGACAAACATGAGCGCTCAGGACAAACTCTTCACACTTGAAGATCTGAACTTCGGAGGTACCAACTACGCCAATCTGCGTCCACAGAACATGTGGCTGACTTGGTGGGGCGAGAAGTTGATACAGACGGATGTTGAGGAGTGTTTTACCATTGACCCCAAAACAGGCAAGAAGAACCTGCTTTTTTCCCTCGATGATATTAACAAATGGGCCGAGAGCGACGATGTAAAATATGTTCGTCACCTAATGAATGCCACCTTCCCCTATCCCGATAAACCTATCGTGGCAGTAGGCAACAGGAAGGCATTTATACTGGTTGACTTTGAGGCTAAGAAGATTGTTTGGCAAGACAGCATCTCAGGTCAAGAAGCCAACGACTGGAATTCCGTATCTCGCGCTACTGCCTATATAGAGGGCCACCAACTATTTGTGGCGGACGCTCAGGGAAAGAAGCACCAACTTTCTACCGACGGAAGTCGCGAAATCGTCTATGGACAGTCTGTTCACCGTAATGAGTTTGGCATCGAGAAAGGTACCTTCTGGAGTCCTGATGGTCAACGCCTGGCCTTCTATCGCATGGACCAGAGCATGGTGACCGACTATCCCCAGGTGGATATATTCCCCCGTGAGGCATCATATGAACCAGATAAGTACCCCATGGCTGGTTTGACGAGCCATCAGGTGACTGTGGGCGTCTATAACCTGCAGACCAATAAAACCATCTATCTGCAGGCTGGCGATCCCACGGATCGGTATTTCACGAATATCGCCTGGAGCCCTGACAGCAAGACCATCTATTTGTTCGAACTGAATCGCAGACAGAATGACTGTCGTTTAGTAAGTTACAATGCAGTGACGGGCGAGAAGATCGCAGAACTCTATCGCGAGACATCGGATAAATATGTGGAGCCCATGCACCCCATCCAGTTCCTGCCCTGGGACGATACGAAGTTCATCATGCAGAGTCAGAAGGACGGTTTCAACCATCTGTACTTGTTTGACAAGAGCGGCAAGGAACTGAAACAGATTACCAGCGGCAAATGGGTGGTGCTGGAAGTGGTTGGTTTTAACACCAAGAAAAAGAGCGTGCTCTACACTAGCAACGAGATATACCCCACAAACAGCAATCTGTGGACTGTAGATATCAAGAGTGGTGTTCGCAACATGCTGGGGCAAGGCATTGGTGTGATACAGAGTGCCCAGCCATCAGCATCAGGACAGCAGGTGGCCCTGAAGTTCTCGTCGCACAACAAACCATGCGTGCTAGACGTGATTAACACCAGTTACTGGGCAAAAGTTATAAATCTGCTGGATGCCGAGGATCCCTGGAAAGACTACCAACAGCCCATATTTACAAGTGGCTACATAACAGCAGCCGACGGTAAGACCGATCTATATTATAGAATGGTGAAGCCACACGACTTTGACCCCAACAAGAAATACCCAACGGTCGTATATGTCTATGGTGGCCCTCACGCTCATCTTGTTGATGCATCGTGGCACTATGCCAGCCGCACATGGGAAACCTATATGGCTCAAAAGGGTTATATCGTTTTCATCCTCGACAATCGCGGATCAGAGAATCGCGGTCGTGACTTTGAGCAGGCCACCTTCCACCAGTTAGGACAGATAGAGATGCAGGACCAGATGAAGGGTGTGGAGTACCTGAAGGAGCAGCCCTATGTGGATATGGATCGTCTGGGTGTTCACGGTTGGAGTTTTGGTGGTTTCATGACCATCTCGCTCATGCTGAACTACCCCGACGTGTTCAAGGTGGGCGTAGCCGGAGGTCCCGTCATCGATTGGAAATGGTACGAGGTGATGTATGGTGAACGCTATATGGGTACGCCTCAGGACAACCCCGAGGGCTATGCCAAAAGCAGCCTCATCGATAAGGCGAAAAACTTAAAAGGCAAACTCCAGATTATCACTGGCTATAACGATAATACGGTGGTGCCACAACACTGTCTGTCATTCCTCGACGCCTGTGTCAAGGCGGGTACCCAGCCCGATTTCTTCGCCTATCCTGGTGAGGAACACAACATGCGAGGCCATGCCAGTGTTCATCTGCACGAAAGGATTACACAGTATTTCGAAGATTATTTAAAGTAGGATATGAAGATACTATTATTAGGAAGCGGAGGTCGTGAGCATGCCCTCGCATGGAAAATCGCTCAGAGTAAGAAGTGTGAGAAACTTTATATCGCACCAGGCAACGCCGGTACGAGCAACTGTGGTGAGAACATCGCCATGAAGGCGGATGACTTCGAGGCCATCAAAACCTTCTGTGTGGAGAAAGCCATCAACATGGTGGTGGTAGGTCCTGAGGATCCCTTGGTAAAGGGTATCTATGATGAACTGAAGGCCGATGCCCGCACCAAGGGCATTCCCGTCATCGGACCCTCGAAGGCCGGTGCCGTGCTTGAAGGCTCGAAGGACTTTGCCAAGAGTTTTATGCAGCGTCACAATATCCCCACTGCCCGCTACCAGACCTTCGATGGTGAGCATCTGGAGGAAGGACTGAAGTTCCTTGAGACACTCGAGGCACCTTACGTGCTTAAAGCCGATGGTCTTTGTGCAGGCAAAGGCGTGTTAATTCTCCCCACCCTCGACGAAGCCAAGAAGGAACTGAAGGAGATGCTGGGCGGTATGTTCGGCAATGCCTCCAGCCGTGTGGTTATCGAGGAGTTCATGAGTGGTATCGAGTGCAGTGTCTTCGTCCTGACCGACGGTCAACACTATAAGATTCTGCCCGAAGCGAAGGACTATAAGCGCATTGGTGAACACGACACAGGCCTGAACACGGGCGGTATGGGTTCTGTCACCCCTGTTCCCTTTGCCACGAAAGAATGGATGCAGAAGGTGGAAGACCGCATCATTCGTCCTACCGTAGAAGGACTGGCCGCTGACAATATCGACTATAAAGGTTTTATCTTCTTCGGACTTATCAATCGCGCCAACACCCCGACAGGAGAGCCCGAGCCATACGTCATCGAGTACAACTGTCGTATGGGCGATCCTGAGACAGAGAGTGTCATGCTGCGCCTGAAGAGTGATATCGTCGATCTGTTTGAAGGTGTAGCCGCTGGTGATCTGGATCAGCGCCATATCGAGTTTGATCCCCGTGCGGCAGTTTGCGTCATGCTGGTCAGTGGTGGCTATCCCCAAGAATACAAGAAAGGCTATCCCATCACAGGCATCGATCAGGTGAAAGGCTCCATCGTCTTTCACAGTGGTACTGCTCTGAAGGACGGCGAGGTGATCACTGCCGGAGGACGTGTCATTGCCGTCAGCAGCTATGGCCAGGACAAGGCCGAAGCACTGCAGAAGTCGTTTGAGGAGGCTCAGAAGATCCAGTTTACAGACAAATACTTCCGTCGCGACATAGGAGCCGACCTCTAAAATATGAGACGGATACAGAACAAGGTGGCGGAGAGCCGTTGGGCTCTGCCTGCGGCGATACTATACAGTGTCGCCGTTTGGCTATTGGCAGGACTGCTCCAAGAGCAATGGTGGATCCAATTTGGTTGTTTCCTGCTTTCTGCCTATTTGATGGTACATCTGAACAATATCAATGTATTGATCCGCATCTATAGCCGTATCGTCTCCATATCCTTTATCGTCCTTTCCACAGCGGCCATATTCTTATTCCCGTCCATCAAAGGAGCCCTCATCCAGTTGTGTTTCGTTGCCTCCCTGTTGCTCTTCTACAATTGCTATCAAGACAAAGAGACGCAAGGCTGGACGTTCTATGCTTTCCTGTGTCTGGGGATTGGAAGCATCGTGGATATCCATCTGCTGTTTTTCGTCCCAGTATTCTGGCTGATGATGGCCATTATCGTCTATTCCATCTGTTGGCGCACGTTCATTGCCTCATTGGTGGGCCTACTGACCCCCTACTGGTTCTGGACAGCCTGGTTGCTCTGGCAGGAGAAAGGAAGCATCCATTCTCTCAGTGATCACTTCATGGCTTTGGCCGATTACCAGGTGCCAGTTCCTCTAACCTTCCAACAGACGCTGTTGCTTGGACTGATCATACTGCTTGGTATCACAGGCGCGATCCATTTCCTTCGGACCAGTTCCCGTGACAAGATCCGAACCCGTCAGTTATTCTACAGTTTCTTTATCATCAGTGCTGCCGCTATCATCTTCCTGATACTCCAGCCACAACACTATGATATGCTGATCCGGATCATGATCATTGCCGTCAGTCCACTTATCGGTCATTTCCTGGCTCTGACGAAAACAAAGTTCACCAATATCGCGTTTTTTGTTATCATAGGAGCCATCTTAGCCTTGACTGCATTCAATTTATGGATTTCATCATCTCCTTTCTGACCCAGTACGGTTACTGGGGTATGTTGCTGGCAGCATTTCTGGCTGGCAGTTTCTTCCCATTTTCCAGCGAGGCCGTAATGATTGGTTTGATGGCTACGGGCCTTGATCCCTGGATCCTGATGATCTACGGCACTATCGGCAATGTACTGGGCAGTATTGTGAACTACGGTGTCGGACGAATGGGCAAGATGGAGTGGATCGAGAAATACCTTCACGTCAAGAAAGAGGATCTCGACAAGGCCCACCGTTTTATGGCAGGTCATGGTGCCTGGATGGGGTTCTTCGCCTTCCTGCCCGTGCTGGGCAGTGCCATCACTATCGCACTGGGACTGATGCGATCCAACATCGTCATCACATTCATCGCCATCACCTTGGGCAAGATATTCCGTTATATTATCTTAATTTACGGAGTCGGGCTATTTATATAGACAGATTTTTAGTACCTTTGCAACCATATTACGATTTAACGACAACAAGATACATTCAATGAAACAATTCAGACTGGTAGATAATGCCTTAGGTTGGCTGGCTTTTCTGATAGCAGCCTTTGTCTATTGTTCTACGATTGAGCCGACAGCCTCGTTCTGGGACTGTCCGGAATTCATTACCACAGGTTACAAACTGGAAATCGGTCATCCTCCCGGGGCACCGTTCTTCATGCTGACAGCCAATCTCTTCTCGCAGTTCACCAGCGATCCCACGCAGGTGGCGCGGATGGTCAATACGATGAGTGCATTGCTCTCAGCCACGTGTATTCTGTTCCTGTTCTGGAGCATTACGCACCTCGTACGCCGTCTGTTCATCAGCGACTGGAGCGAGTTGACCCTCCCGAAGACCATTGCCATTGAGGCCGCTGGTATGGTGGGCGCCCTGATATATACGTTCAGCGACACGTTCTGGTTCTCGGCCGTTGAGGGTGAGGTCTATGCCTACTCCTCGGCATTTACAGCTGTGGTGTTCTGGCTCATCCTGAAATGGGAGGATGTGGCTGATGAGCCTCATAGTGACCGTTGGCTGGTGCTGATCATGTATATGACAGGACTCTCTATCGGTGTCCACCTGCTCAACCTGCTCTGTGTGCCTGCTATCGTATTGGTATGGTACTACCGCCGTTTCCCCGATGCCAACCTGAAGGGTTCACTGATTGCCCTGGGCGTATCTATTGTGATACTGGCCGCCGTGCTCTATGGTGTCGTACCAGGCATCATCACCGTTGGCGGATGGTTCGAACTGTTCTTTGTCAACACCCTCGGCATGCCATTTAATACGGGTGAGATCATCTATATCATTCTGCTGGTGGCCTGTGTCATCTGGGCCGTCTATGAGACCCAGACCCAGAAGCACAGCCAGAATATCCAGAACATTGCCTTCCTGCTTTCCGTAGGTATGCTCGGCATCCCGTTCTATGGTTACGGTTGGCCGGCATTCATCATCGGCATCATCGTCTTGGCCGTCCTCTGGTTCGTCCTGGGCTTTAAGCGCGATAAGCAACTGCTGATCTCCGCCCGCATCAAGAACACGATGCTGCTCTGTATGCTCATGCTGATGATCGGCTACTCCAGTTATGCACTCATCGTGATCCGCTCATCGGCCAACCCACCGATGGACCAGAACTCACCAGAGGACATCTTCACCCTTGGCGACTACCTCGGCCGCGACCAGTACGGTTACCGTCCTCTGCTCTACGGCCAGGCCTATACATCACAGATCGCCTTGGAGAGCGACGGCCACTACTGCCGTCCCGTGATGTCGAAGGGTAAGCCCGTCTGGCAGCGCAAGGAGAAGGCCTCTGCTGATGAGAAAGACTCTTACTTCATCGTTCGCACGAAAGACGAATACAAATACGCCCAGAATATGCTTTTCCCCCGTATGTACGACAGTGGTCATGCTGCCGCTTACGAGTCATGGATGGGTGGGGTCGATGGTACGGAGGTACCCTACGACCGCTGTGGCGAGCCGATGACCATCAAGGTGCCCACACAGTTCGAGAACATCCGGTTCTTCCTCTCCTACCAATGTAATTTCATGTACTGGCGCTACTTCATGTGGAACTTTGCCGGTCGTCAGAATGACATTCAGGGCAATGGAGAACTGGAACACGGCAACTGGCTCTCGGGTATCCCCTTCATCGACAATGCCCGCCTTGGCGACCAGAGTCTGCTGCCCGACGAACTGAAAGAGAATAAGGGCCATAACGTATTCTACTGTCTCCCGCTGATTCTCGGTCTGCTCGGTCTCTTCTGGCAGGCCTGGTACACCCGCAAGCGTAAAGTCGGCGAGAAGACCATCGAAGACCCCGTCGGCATCCGCCAGTTCTGGGTGGTGTTCTTCCTGTTCTTCATGACGGGTCTCGCCATCGTGATCTACCTGAACCAGACACCGATGCAACCCCGTGAGCGCGATTATGCTTATGCAGGTTCATTCTACGCCTTTGCCATCTGGTGTGGCATGGGTGTGGCAGCCATCATCGACTGGCTTAATCGCAAACTCAAAAAGGAAAACATCATCTTAACAGGACTTGTAGGACTGGCCGCACTGGCAATCCCCATTCAGATGGCCTCCCAGACCTGGGACGACCACGACCGTTCCGGCCGCTACTGCTGCCGTGACTTTGGGCAGAACTATCTGATGACCCTGCAGGAAGAGGGTAACCCGATTATCTACACCAATGGTGATAACGACACATTCCCGCTCTGGTACAACCAGGATACGGAGGGTGTACGTACAGACGCCCGCGTCTGCAACCTCTCTTATCTTCAGACCGACTGGTATATCGACCAGATGCGCCGACCGGCCTATGACTCGCCCAGCGTACCTATCACCTGGAGCCGTCTGGAATATTGCGCCGGCACCAACGAGTATGTGCAGGTGGATCCCTCGCTCAAGGAGCAGGTACTACAGCTCTACGAGGAGCAACCCGAGGCAGCCCGTGAGCAGTTCGGTGATGACCCCTTCGAACTGAAGAACATCCTCAAGAACTGGGTACGCACTACGCATAAGGACTTCCACGTCATTCCCACCGATACCGTCTATGTCACCATCGACAAAGAGGCCGTCCGCAAGAGCGGCATGATGATGGCAGCCGACAGCATCCCTGACCGCATGGTAATCTCCCTAAAGGGCAAGAGCGCCCTTTACAAAGGCGACCTGATGATCTTAGAGATGATTGCTCAGTGCAACTGGACGCGCCCCATTTACGTAGCGATGACCGTTGGCGCCGAGAACTACATGAACCTCGGCGAGCACTTCGTACAGGAGGGTCTGGCCAACCGCATCACCCCGTTCCGCACGCACTATACCGACAGTCGTGGCAGTCTGGTACCGATGGAGGGTGTGAAGAACTTCGACACTGAAAAGGTCTTCGACAATGTGATGCATAAGTTCAAGTTCGGCGGCATTGACAAACCGGGTATCTATCTTGACGAGACCGTCATGCGCATGTGCTTCACGCACCGTCGCCTGCTCTCACAGTTGGCCCTGAACCTCGTCCAAGAGGGGCAGACAGACAAGGCCAAACAGGTGCTTGACAAGGCCGAGAAGGAAATTCCAGACTATAACGTGCGCCACGACTACCAGAGTGGATCGCTCGATCTCGTGCGTGCCTATGCCCTGACAAATCAGCCGCTGAAAGCCCAGAAACTGCTTGACGAGCTTTGGGAAAAGTCCTGCCAGTACATGCAATGGTACTGTTCGCTCGACGGCATGCGCTTCTCCAGTTCTGAACGTGACTGTATGCTGCATATCTATCTCATGCAGCAGATGCTTGAAGTACAGGATATGATCTCCGAGGAAGAGGCCGACAAGAAAGAACAGCAACTCGGTGCTTATATGCACCTCTATCAATCAAAGGGAGGAAACTGGGAATAATATGTTTATAGAACAACCCGCCATCTACCTCCGCTGGCTCTATCCGAAAGCCTACTGGAGAATGGACCGTCACGACAGGTCAGTCTATCTGACATTCGACGACGGTCCCATCCCTGAGGCTACTCCCTTCATCCTTGACACCCTGAAGCAGTTTGGTGCCAAGGCCACCTTCTTCATGGTGGGCGACAATGTACGCAAGCACCCTGAGCTCTACGAGCGGATCATCGCTGAGGGCCATCAGGTGGGCAACCACACCCACAACCACATCCAAGGTCTTACCCATACCATCAAGGAGTACAGCTACAATGTGGAGAAAGCCAACACTTATATCAAGAGTCATTATGTCCGGCCGCCACACGGCTGGATGCGTCTGGCACAGTACGCCTGGCTCAGCCGCAAGTTCAAGATCGTGATGTGGGACCTCGTCACCCGAGACTACTCCAAGTGGCTGACGGCAGAGGATGTAATCAATAATATAAAAAAGTACGCGCGTAACGGTTCTATCATCACCTTCCACGACTCCCTGAAGAGCATCGACAAGCTGCGCACCGCCCTCCCCACCTCACTCCAGTGGCTCAAGGATCAGGGCTATGCCTTCAAGACCTTCCCCTGACGATGCCTGAGCCTGTCGAAGGCTAACCTGACTACAAACCCCTAAAACAACATAACAATGAAAAGATTACTAATTACCCTGTTAACAGTAACATTCGCAATGACAATGAACGCTCAGCCCCAATTGACTGCCTCGAATATCGACGAGGTACTCAAGGCGATGACCCTTGAGGAGAAGGCCAAACTACTCGTTGGCGGTGCAAACAACTTCTTTGGAGCAGGTGCCGTCGTGGGCGGTGAAGCCCACCTTGTAGCAGGTGCTGCAGGAACCTCCCCAGCCATCCCTCGTCTGGGTATCCCCGCCACCGTGCTCACCGATGGCCCTGCCGGTGTCCGTATCGACCCCACCCGCAAGGGTACCGATAAGACCTATTACGCCACAGCCTTTCCCATCGGATCATGTCTTGCCTCCACATGGAACACCGACCTCGTCAGTCAGGTAGGAGCCGCCATCGGCAACGAGACGAAGGAATACCGTTGCGACGTGATCCTCGGCCCGGGCATGAACCTACACCGCAATCCCCTCTGCGGTCGAAACTTCGAATACTACTCGGAGGATCCCCTGCTGACGGGAAAGATCGCCGCCGCTTATATTCAGGGCGTGCAGGGCGAGGGAGCAGGTGTATCGGCCAAGCACTTCGCCGTGAACTCTCAGGAGACCGACCGTACCTCCGTCGATGAGCGTGTCAGCCAACGTGCCGCCCGTGAACTTTACCTCCGTGGTTTCGAGATAGCCGTCCGCGAGAGTAACCCCTGGACAATCATGGCTTCCTATAACCAAGTGAACGGCCAATATTCGATGGGCAACCACGATCTGCTCACTAAGATCCTACGTGAAGACTGGGGTTATAAGGGCATCGTGATGACCGACTGGATTGGCATCCGCAAGGGTCTGGAGACCATCAGTGAGGTACATGCCGGCAACGATCTCATGGAACCCGGACAGCCAGCACAGGTCGAGGAGATCATCGCTGGTGTGAAAGAATGCAGACTCGACATCGCCGATGTCGATCGCAACGTGCGCCGCATGCTCGAGTACATCGTCAAGACCCCGAGTTTCCACCAGTATCCTGCCAGCAACGCCCCCGATTTCAAGGCCCATGCTGCCATCACTCGTCAGAGTGCTGCCGAGGGCATCGTCCTGCTGAAGAATAACGGCACTCTGCCTTGGAACTTCCATTACAAGGCACTCAACGCCCACCTTCCCAACCATCGTCCCTCACCCCAGATTAGAACGGTCGCCCTCTTCGGCGAGAACTCCTACGACTTCCTCAGTGGCGGCACGGGCTCAGGCTGCGTCCATCCCCCCTACGTCGTGGATATGCTCGAAGGTCTGAAGAACGCCGGCATCCAGTCGTCGCCCACGCTCACCGATATCTACCGCAAGTACATCGACTACGCCCGTGTGAAGTTCCAGGCCGAGCGTCATCCCGCCAAGTGGTTCCAGACCGAGATGATGGGTCAGCAGAAATACCCCGAGATTGCCCTCTCGCCCATCGCCATCGGTAAGGAGGTACAGGCTGCCGATGCCGCCATCATCACCATCGGCCGTCAGGCCGGTGAGGGTATCGACCGCGACATCGACACCGAGTTCAACCTCATCCCCGAGGAGCGCAGTCTGATTATTGATGTGTGCAACGCTTTCCATCAGGCAGGCAAGCCCGTCATCGTGATCATCAACTCCGGCAGTGTCATCGAGACGGCCTCGTGGAGCGGCTATCCCGATGCCATCCTCTGCGCCTGGCAGCCGGGCATGGAGGGCGGCAACTCGATCGCCGACCTGCTCACGGGTAAGGTGAACCCCTCTGGCAAACTCACGATGACATGGCCTATCGCCGCCACCGACCATGCCTCGACGAAGAACTTCCCCGGTAACATCGACACCTATAGTTACGAACTCATGATGGGTAACAAGATGCCCATCCCCGGACACGACTACACCAACCACGAGGAGGATATCTACGTGGGCTACCGCTTCTTTGACACCTTCGGGAAGAACGTCGCCTACCCCTTCGGCTTCGGCCTGAGTTACACCACGTTCGAGATGTCGAAGCCCGTGGTGAAGGCTAAGGGCAACAGCGCCATCGAGGTGAGCATCACGGTGAAGAACACGGGTAGCATCAGTGGTAAGGAGGTGGCTCAAGTCTATGTCACTGCCCCGAAGGGCCGTCTGGAGAAGCCCGCCCAGGAACTGAAGGCCTTCGCTAAGACGCGCGAGTTGCTGCCCGGTGAGAGTCAGACGCTCACGATGACCATCCCCGTGCGCGATCTCGCCTCGTTTGACGAGGCTAACAGCCAGTGGCTCACGGAGGCTGGCATCTACACCTTCCGCATCGGTGCTAACAGCCGTGACATCAAGGCCACCGCCGCCCTCAAACTCGCCGAATACACCGAGAAGACCACCAACGCCCTTGCTCCCCAGCAGCCGTTCAACCTGCTGAAGCAGTAATCTTATCAGTCATAACTCACTGCTTGGATGAATTCTCGAGGGATTTGCACGTATATAGTACCCATACTCACTTTTTAACCCGCCTATCCCGCCTATCCCACACGTAAGATTTTTTTACCTCCAGTGTGGGATAGGCGGGATGAGCGGGTTGTTTTTGGCTTAAGACAACTACCGCGCGCGGAACCGTCCCCCAGTGAGTTAGTTTACACCAGATGTTCGATGAGGTCGGCACGCTCACCGGGGAGCATATCGATGACGGGAATCTCGACCATTGTATAACAGCCGGCTGAGAGACGCATGGAGGCGCGGGCCACGTTGACGAGCACCTGACCCGTGAGGGCGGGGTTGTTGATGCTCATGTTAAACTCCAAGCGCTGGTTCTGCGTCTTACCACTGACACCCTTACGCACGAGGTTCACACCGTGACCCATGTCGCGCACGTCATCGACGCTCTCCACCTGAAACACGTGGGTCTCGTCGCTGGCGAAATAAGGATCAGCCTTGATGTCCTTCGTGACATCTTCGAGTTTGGCACCGTCCTCGAGTTCTACATACACCATACGACGGTGGATGCCCTCGCCCAAGGGGATGGTCATGCTCAGAGCATTCTTCACACCTTTCTTACTGCGTACGCAGACACTGTGCCCCATCGACATGCCCGGACCGAAGTTGGTATAACTGAGGCCCTTGGGGGCAAGACTCTGCATCAAGGTGCGTACGATAGAATCCGAACCCGGATCCCAGCCAGCAGCAATCACGCTGACGGTGTTCGTCTCCTTGTTGAGCTTCATCAGACGCTCGCGGTAGCCGCGAATGTTCGTGTGGATATCGAAGGAATCGACGGTGTTGATGCCCAGCGGAAGGATCTGGTTGGCATATTCCTCACAGCTACGGGTAGGTGTGGCGAGGATGGCCACATCGACATCCTTCAGTTCGCGGATGTCCTTCACGACGTCATACTGTGCCAGTTCTGCGGGCTTGTTCTCCGCACCATTGCGGCGCACGATACCTGCCACTTCAAAGTCAGGTGCTGCCTCCAGAGCCTGGAGCGCATACTGTCCGATGTTGCCGTAACCGACGACGGCTGCTCTGATTTTCTTCATATCAATAAACTATAAACTGTAAACAATAAACTTTTTTATGGTTGTTTGCTCGAAATCGGTTGCAAAAGTAATACATTTCACTGAAACGCGTGACAATCTGACCGATAAAAACATCTAAAAACTATCATTTTGTGACAATCTGCAAGGAATGGCACCCGAAATACAATAAATTGTTACTTCCCTGCGTTTATTTAGAGGTGAAAACGTCAAAACGTAAAAAAGACATCAAATTATGATTGAATACATCAAGGGTGAACTGACCGATCTGACGCCCGCCATGGCTACGGTGGAGGCGGCAGGTGTCGGCTACGGCCTGAATATCTCGCTGAACACCTTCAGTGCCATTCAGGGCAAGAAAGAGGTGAAACTCTACGTGTATGAGGCTATCAGGGAGGATGCCTATCAGCTCTACGGCTTCATCAACAAGAAGGAACGGGAGATGTTCCTGTTGCTGATCACGGTGAATGGTGTGGGAGCCAACACGGCGCGGATGATGCTCTCTGGCATGAGCGTCGCAGAACTCTGCAATGCCATCTCAACAGGAAACGCCCGTCTGATACAAAGTATCAAGGGTATCGGCAAGATGACGGCCCAGCGCATCATCGTCGATCTGCGCGATAAGATTGTGGCCTTAGGCATCGCCGAGGAGATTCCCGCGGGCGGTACGGTGGCCGCACCTGTGAACACGGCAGTGAGGGATGAAGCCGTCGCAGCCTTAACGATGCTGGGCTTCGCACCCGCACCGTCGCAGAAAGTGGTGGTTGCCATCCTTCAGGAGCAACCCGACACTCCTGTGGAACAGGTGGTGAAGCTCGCCCTGAAACAGATCAAGTAAGTTTTGAGCAGACGAGTCGTTTATATCATATTGGTCTTGTTGAGCGTGGCGGCATTGGCCGTCCCTCCACAAGACGATAAGACCAGACAGGCTAAAGACGAGTCCCAGGCAACGTCGGCGCCCATGGTCGAGGATGAGTCCATCCCCGACTCTCTTTTACGCGCGCGCTGGCACATACAGAAGACCGCCCCTGTGCTCGTGGAGGACCTCGACTCGTCGGCCCTCGACCTGAAGATGCCGGAGAATATCCGTCAGACAGTGGAATACGACGACTCAGCCAATGTCTATTATGTCGGCTCGAAGATCGGTAATTCCTATCTGAACGCCCCCGTGCTGATGACCCCCGAGGAATATCGTCTGTGGGTGGAGAAGCGCGCCCTGCACGACTTCTTCCATCAGAAAAACAAAGAGAACATAGAGAACAAGGGGGAGGATAAGTTCTCATTCTCCGATATGCATTTCGACCTGGGACCTGCCGAGAAGATCTTCGGTCCTGGCGGCGTGCGCATCAAGACACAGGGAACGGCAGAACTGAAACTCGGCGTGACGATGAAGGACATTGACAACCCCTCGCTGCCCATCCGTAACCGTAAGACGACAGCCTTCGATTTCGACGAGAAGATCAACCTGAACGTAAATGGTAAGGTGGGTGACAAAGTCAACATGAACCTGAACTATAACACTGACGCCACCTTCGACTTCGACACGCAGAACCTGAAGTTGAAATACGAGGGCAAGGAAGACGAGATCATCAAACTCGTGGAAGGCGGTAATGTCAGTTTCCCCTCGAACAACTCACTAGTAAAGGGTGCCAGCAGTCTTTTCGGTCTGCGTACAGACATGCAGTTCGGTAGGTTGAAACTACAAACGGTCATCTCACAGAAGAAATCATCCACGAAGAGCGTCTCATCGAAAGGCGGCACACAGACCACGCCCTTTGAACTCGACGTGGCCGACTACGAGGAGAACCGCCATTTCTTCCTCTCCCACTATTTCCGTGAGCGCTACGACCAGGCCATGTCCACCCTACCCGACCTGATGACAGGCATCGAGGTCAACCGCGTGGAGGTATGGGTGACTAACAAGTCAGGCAACACCACGAATACCCGTAATATCGTGGCTCTGACAGACTTGGGTGAGAATACGCAGGTGTCTAACCCCTTCTGGGTACTTTCCGGACTGCCCGTCCCCGGCAACAATGCCAACAATGAGTACTCGACCATCGTGAACAACTATCCCGAGGCTCGCGACATCGACGAAACAATGTCGGTGCTATCTGCCATCCCCAACTTCGAAGTGGGTGTCGATTACGAGAAACTGTCGAGCGCCCGTCTGCTGACCTCGTCGGAATTTACCGTCAACAAGGCGTTGGGCTATATCTCACTGAAGACTGGACTCCAGACAGACCAGGTACTGGCTGTAGCATACGAGTTCACATCAGGAGGCGTTACCTATCAGGTGGGAGAATTTGCCAGTGACCTGACAGAGACCTCGAAGGCCCTCTTCGTAAAATCGCTGAAGAACACGTCGAATAATCCCTCACAGGGCAACTGGCGACTGATGATGAAAAACGTGTATTATCTTGCCTCAACGGTAGAGAAGACCAAGTTCCGCCTCGACATCAAGTTCCAGAGCGATACGGCGGGCGTCTATCTAACCTATATCCCAGAGGCACAGGTGAAGAACAAGACTCTGTTGAAACTATTGGGCTGCGACCGTCTGGATAACAACAACAAGACCAATCCCAACGGCTACTACGACTTCGTAGAGGGTTACACCGTCAACAACGGCCGCGTGTTCCTGCCGGCCTCAGAACCTTTCGGCAGTTATCTGAAACAGCAACTTGTCAAAAACGGACTCTCAGAAACTGACGCAGAGAAGTATGCCTTTACCCAGCTCTACGACTCCACGAAGACAGTGGCGAAACAGAATGCGGAGAAGGATAAGTTCATCCTGACAGGACAATACAAGGGCTCTTCGGCCAATGTCATCTCCCTGGGTGCCTATAACGTGCCTAAAGGCTCCGTATCGGTCAAGGCGGGTGGCGTGGAACTGAAGGAAGGTTCCGACTACACCGTCGATTACTCCGCCGGTGAAGTGACCATCATCAACCAAAGTATCCTGGATGCACAGACGAATGTCACCGCCTCCTTCGAGTCGAACACCGATTACGGTATGCAGCGCAAGACCATGCTGGGTGTGAACTGGGAATACGACTTCTCGAAGGACCTGCAGATTGGCGGTACGCTGATGCACCTCTCGGAACAGGCCCTCACCTCGAAGGTGGCGATGGGCTCCGAACCGTTGAGCAACACCATCTGGGGACTGAACCTGAACTGGAAACAGGAGTCGCAGTGGCTGACATCGATGCTCAATAAGATTCCTTTCCTCCATGTCAAGGAGCCTTCGCATATCACCTTCACGGGTGAGTTCGCACAGCTTATCGCAGGAACCGCCAGCGGTACCCAGGATAATGCCTCTTATATCGATGACTTCGAAAACACGAAGAACTATATCAGTGTGAAGAGCCCCAAGGAGTGGATGCTCTCCAGCGTGCCATCAACCATGCAGGAGGCGGCCGACAGGACGGGTGTCACCAGCGGCTATAACCGTGCCCTGCTGGCCTGGTACTATGTTGATCCCATCTTCACCAACCGTTCTTCCACACTCACACCAAGCCATATCAAGAGCGATCTTGACCAACTCTCCAACCATTATGTGCGTGAGGTGTATGTCAAGGAACTCTACCCCAACCGCCAGCAGAGCACCTATAACGGTGCCACCTCCAAACTCGACGTACTCAATCTGGCCTATTATCCCCAGGAGCGAGGCCCCTATAACCTGACGCGCAACTTTAACAGCGATGGTACGCTGCGCCAGCCCGAAACGAAATGGGGCGGTATGATGCGAAAACTCGACACTAACGACTTCGAACAGGCGAACATCGAATATATTGAGTTCTGGTTGCTCGATCCCTTTATCTACACTCGTCAGGACGGTACGGCCTCCGACTATAGCGGTGACCTCTATTTCAACATTGGTGAGGTGAGCGAGGATATCCTCCACGATGGCAAGAAGTTCGACGAGAGTGCCATGCCCGTCAACGGCACCGACTCCTATCTCACCACCCAGTGGGGTAAGATCGGTGTGCAGACCACTGAGACCTACGCCTTCGTCACGACCAGTGGCTCACGCAACCTGCAGGATGTGGGTTTCAACGGACTTAACGACGAGGAGGAGCGCGGTTTTGGCGCTTACAAGGAGTGGGTCGATGCCGTCGTGAATAGCGGTCTGATCACCAACGACAGCATCATCCAGGCATGGCGCAACGACCCTGCAGGCGACAACTATCATTACTTCCGAGGTTCCGATTTCGACAAGGAAGAGAAGAGCATTCTCGACCGTTATAAGCGCATCAACAACCCTCAGGGGAACTCGCCCGATACGGAGAATCAGACAGAGGGCTATGATACGAGTTACAAGAGCGGCCCCGACGTGGAAGATATCAACGAGGATCATACCCTGAACGAGTTCGAGCGCTATTACCAGTACAAGGTGCGCATCTCGCCGGACATCCTCGATGCCTATCGCAACGGAGCGCCCCCAGCCGACTGCTTCATCACCGATATGCGCACCAGCAGCGTGAAGTTGCGTAATGGCGACACGACGAACGTGAACTGGTACCAGTTCCGCATCCCCTTGACGGAGTACGAGCGGAAGGTGGGCAGTATCAACGACTTCACCAGTATCCGTTTCATGCGTATGTTCATGACAGGTTTCCAGAAACCCATCGTGTTACGCTTCGGATCATTGGATCTCGTACGCGGCGAGTGGCGTATTTACAAACAGAGTCTCTCCATGGGTGGTGCCGAGGGCGGTACGATGGAGGTTAGTGCCGTGAATATCGAGGAGAGCAACGACAAGAAACCCGTAAACTATGTATTACCCCCAGGCATCAGTCGCGTCACCGACCCCTCACAGCCCCAACTGGTGGAGGCCAACGAACAGGCCCTGAACATGGTGGTGAAGGAACTACAACATGGGGAGTCGAAGGCCGTCTATCGCAAGACAACACTCGACCTGCGCCAGTACAAACGGATGCAGATGTTCGTACATGCCAACCATCTGGAGCCCGATGCCACCAACCTGAAGGACAACCAACTGGCCGTGTTCATCCGCATGGGAAGCGACTACAAGAACAACTACTACGAATACGAGATACCACTGGCACTGACCCCTGACCGCAGCGACTACAGTAAATACTCGACAGCCGACCGCCGGCAGGTATGGCCCGAGGAGAATATGCTCGACATCAACCTCGACGTGTTCACCCGCCTGAAGAAGTTCCGCAACCAGGCGAAGGGACAGGGCATGGCCTCGTTCAACCAACTCTTCACGGACTATGACCCCGACCGTCCAAACAACAAGGTCAGCATGATGGGTAATCCGACGCTTGGCGACGTAAAGGTGATGATGATTGGTGTCAGAAACATCTCCGGTGAGGTGAAGTCGGGCGAGGTATGGGTGAATGAACTCCGACTGATGGACAGTAATAACGAGGGCGGTTGGGCCGCCTCAGGAACAATAAACGTACAACTATCCGACTTCGGTACGGTCAACCTGTCAGGCCGCTATGTCAGTGACGGTTTCGGCGGACTGGAGGAAGGGGTTATGCAGCGCTCCACCGACACCCAGAAGGAATACAGTGTAACGACCAGTCTGGAACTCGGCAAGTTCTTCCCAGATAAAGCGAAGGTCAGCGTACCGCTCTATTACTCACTGACGAAGGAAGAGATCCGTCCGCGCTATAACCCGTTGGACTCTGACATGCGCCTGGAAGATGCATTAGATGCAGCTTCTGACCAGCATGAGCGCGACAGCATTGAGTCGATTGCCATCACAAAGACCACGAACTCCAACTTCTCACTCTCTAACATGCGCTGGGGACTGAAGACCAAGAAGCGTCCCATGCCCTACGATCCCGCCAATTTCTCCTTTAGCTACAGTCACTCCCATCGCTCGACATCGGGCGAGACCACCGTCTATGAGGACGAGGACCTGTGGCGCGGGGCCCTGAACTACAGCTACTCACCCGTCTATAAGACCTGGGAGCCGTTCAAGAACCTGAAAGGCAAGTCGAAGTGGCTTAACTTCCCCAAAGCACTCGGACTGAACTACCTGCCGCAGAGCATCGCCCTGAACACCGAGATGACCCGTAACTATTACGAGTTGCAGGAGCGAGACCTCGAGAATCTGGAAAATCAGCAGTTACCGCTGACCTTTAACGAGCAGTTCCTCTGGAATCGTGACTTCTCACTCCGTTGGGATTTCACCAAAAACCTGCACTTCAACTTCCAGTCGGCTACCCATGCAGAGATTGAGGAGCCTTATACTCCTGTGAACAAGGATCTCTATCCTGACCGCTATTCTGCCTGGAAGGACTCCGTATGGCAGAGCATCAAGAACCTCGGTGCGCCACTCGACTACCAGCAACAGGTGACCGCCAGTTACCAATTGCCGCTGAACAAGTTGCCCATCTTCGACTGGATCAACAGCGACGCCTCTTTCAACAGCCGTTATACATGGGTGAGAGGAACACAACGCAACGACGGCACCTCGTTGGGTAATACGATAAACAGCAACCGTAACCTGAACATCAACGGCAACTTCAACATGGAGACGCTCTATAATCATGTACCCTTCCTGAAGAAAGCCAACGACCGTTTCAAGAAAGCGATAAGCAGCAATAGGACGAACCGCACTAACACAAACAGATCCAATAAAACCAAGAAGGCGAATGATCCTGACGATGACGATGATGACGACGGTGATAAAGCCGAGAAGGCCCAACTCCCCAAAAATAAGAATACCTACCAGCGGGAGATTACCCTCAGCCCCGACACGACCGTCACCGTGGCTCATAATAAGAACTCGAAACGTCTGATTGTCTCTGCCCGCACAAAGGAAGGTAAGCCCTATGCCATCTCCTATAAGGTCGTCGATGCCAACAAGATCCTTATCAAGAGCCTCGATACCGTCCAAGTGAAACTCAGCATCACTGCCAAACAGCCACTGGAAAACCAGGCATGGTATAAACCTGCACAAAGCATTGCCCGTTTCCTGATGATGGTGCGCTCCATCAACGTGAGTTACCGTCAACAGTATTCCATGTTACTGCCTGGTTTCCTGCCTAATGTCGGAGATATATTCGGGCAAAAGACGGGTAGTGTGATGTCGCCGGGTCTCGACTTCGCCTTTGGCGTCATCGGCGACAACTATATTGACAAGGCCCTGAATAACGACTGGTTGCTGAGAAACGACAATGTGTCACAGCCTGCCACTGTCAACAGTTCCAACGACCTCCAACTGCGGGCTGTGGTGGAGCCACTACGCGACTTGAAGATCGACCTCAATGCCTCGTGGACGGACAACCGCGCCAAGAGTATTCAGTATATGTACGCGGGTAAGCCGACGACCTATAGCGGTTCGTTCAACATGACGACCATCTCGCTGAAAGGCTCCCTTGCAGGAATCGGTGATGCCAATTCTGGTTATCAGTCGGACGTCTTCGACCATTTCCGTGCACTCATCCCGGAATTCCAGCAGAAGGTTCAGGACCAGTATGCTGGGGCACCTGGAACATTTGCCGATATCAATCCTTACGGTGCCGACGTTCTGGTACCAGCCTTCTTGTCAGCCTATACTGCCGGAGCAGGGAAGTCACTGAGCATCTTCCCCGCCATCACGCGGATGCTTCCCAACTGGACCATCAAATACAGTGGTCTGTCGAAACTCACGTGGGTACGTGACCACCTGAAGAGTCTGAACCTGAACCATGCCTATAAGAGTGTGTATAGTGTCGGCGGTTATGCATCCTATAGTTCTTGGCAGGAGTATATGGACGGACTGGGCTTTATCACCGATCAGACGACGGGCGGTCTGCAGCCCTCTTCAATGTATAACGTCTCGACGGTGAGCATCAACGAAGCCTTCTCACCCCTGCTCGGTGTCGATGCCACATTCCAAAACAACCTGACGGCCAAGATTGAGTACCGTACCACCCGTGTGCTCAGTCTCTCGATGACCAGTGTCCAGATCAACGAGGCCCTCAGCCGTGACTGGGTGATCGGTCTGGGGTACAAGATCAAGGATCTGCAGATATTCAACAGTACGGTGAACAGAAAGATCAAGGGTAACCAAAAAAAGAAGGGGAAAGCAAATGATGATAATAAGCCAGATAATTCCAGCAAATCTGGCGTGAACCACGACCTGAACCTACGACTCGACGTATCCTTCCGTAATCAGGCCTCCATCACGCGCGACATCGCCTCGGGTGTGTCTTCGGCCTCCAGCGGCAACAGCGCCCTGAAGATCTCTTTCATGGCTGACTACACTCTCTCGCGCCTGCTCACGCTCACGGCCTACTACGACCAGCAGACAAACACCCCGTTGCTCTCCAGTAGTAGTTATCCGACAACCACGCGCGACTTCGGTCTCTCCCTGAAATTCTCCCTGACACGATAACGTAGGGGACTGACGGGAGGGGTCAACTACGAGTTGTTCAGATAGTCTCTTCGTGCTATCCGGATAGTCTCTACGACGTGTTCGGATAATCCCTTATAGGGTATAGGAATAGTCCGAACACGGCGTTCGAGCCATCTTAACAAACCGTGGAAGCCATCCCTTCGATTCGCCCACCTCACAGGGGGACAGGAACTCTGTGAGATTACATCAGGGCACAGTAGGGCCTTGGTGGAGATTCTTGTTAGAACTTATAGTCGAGACCTATGCCGATCACGTGGTTCGTACGGCTGTAGGTGTCTGTACCTGTATAGGGCGTACCCTGATAATTGGTCTGTGTCTTGTTGTAGTCACTGTAGAGCGAGCAGAAGTAACTCACGTTAAGGCGCAGTTTCTCATTGATATTCCAAGCACCACCAAGACCGACACTATAACTATCGCAGGCGAAAGAGGTGTTCTGCTGGTAACCGTCGCTCAGACCGTAGTCGGTGCGCTGACCACCGCAGCTGACGGTGAACTTATCGTTGATGTCGTACTCTACACCTGCCAGGATCTCATGTGTGCCGTGCTCCAGTTCCTTCTGACGGTCACCATACATCTTGGCGTGCTTGTCATCGAAGAAGTGATACTCAAGGGCAGCACGGAGTTGCGGAGTAAAATTATAGCCAACGGCTATGGTGAGCAGTGACGGCATGTCATAGCGGACACTTTCATCGGGCAGGTATGGCTTTACCTTACCAGCCATATCCTCACCCACAGCCTGCGAGAGGGCAGCAATGGTCTTCTCGTTGCCCAACTGCTCTGCCAATGCCTTCACGTCGGTAGGCTTCTCCTGTCCGGCCATATAGATAGACAATTCCTGCGTATCATTCTTCGTATTGATCTTCGTGCGCAACTCGTAGCGGGCGGCGATGGTAAGATGTTCGTCATGGTAAGCGAAACTGAAAAGAGGAGTAAAGCCCCAGCCGCGCTGAATGCAGTCGAGATGCAGGTTGATATAGTCAATAGGTCCTACACTGGCAGGACTGACGGCCTCGACGAAACCACGGTTATAACCATCGTAGTAGTTGGCGCGGATACCGAAGGCGGCCGAGAAGTTATCGTTGATCTTACGAGTGATGTTCAACTGTCCACCGTAGATATACTGCTTGCCCTTCATATTGGCGATATAGGCATAATCCTTAGGCATCACACCTTTCGATGCGAGCATGGCACGGATGGGTACCTCAAACATGGGGATACCCTCGTCGTACTCCACGAAGCCTCCGCTACCCACGATGCCAATCATCGAGGAGAAGGCCCAGTTACCTTTTTTATAAGAAGCAAAGAGGGCGGGTACGATGGGAGCCGAGGCCTTACCATTGTATTTCTTGTCGAAACCAGCACCCAGATAGCCTGGAATATTGGTATGGATGTCGCGGTTTTGCCAGGGTTTCTGGAAGTTGAGTGAGAATTGGAATCCCTCATGGGTCCAAGCAAGACCCGCAGGATTGGAGAAAGTAGCATCAATCTCTGTGGTGGCACCGCGTGCGAACATGCGGTCGAAGGCAATGTGATAGTTGGTATTGGTCATCAGTCCACCTGCATGGGCGACTGTCAGTGTAAGGGCGCAAAAGGCCGTCAACAATAATTTTCTCATCATTTCTGTCGATTATAATGGTTTCTGGCTGCAAAGGTAGCAAGAATTCCGCTAATAACCGAAAAAATGATGAGAAAAATGCGCAAATCGGACACAATCGTTTACACGGTGCGCTCGCGGAAGCGCTCCAACAGCCACTCTTTCTGCTCGGCAATGGTCATGTGGCTGTTGTCGAGTTCGATGGCGTCATCGGCCTTACGCAAGGGCGACACCTCGCGATGGGAGTCAATATAGTCGCGCTCCTGCACGTTCTTCAATATGTCATCGTAGTCGGCAGGCATGCCTTTGGCCTTCAGTTCATCGAAGCGACGCTGGGCGCGTACCTCGGCAGAGGCGGTTACAAAGACCTTCAACTCTGCATCGGGAAACACAGTAGTGCCGATGTCACGGCCATCCATGACGACGCCCTTATCCTTGCCCATCTGCTGTTGCTGGGCGACCATAGCGGTGCGCACGAAACCGACGGCGGCGATGGGACTGACATGATTGGACACCTCAAGGGAGCGGATCTCGTCTTCCACACGCTCGTCATTTAAATAGGTGTCGGGCCGACCTGTCTCTGGATTGAACCTGAAGGCAATATGGATGTTGGACATCTCAGCCTCCAGTTCAGCGGTCTTCACGCTACCGTCCTCATTGAACAGTCCGTGACGGAGGGCGTAAAGGGTGACGGAGCGGTACATGGCGCCCGTATCCACATAGACATAGCCCACCTCGCGGGCGAGGTCCTTAGCCATGGTGCTCTTTCCACAAGAGCTATGACCATCGATGGCAATGGTAATCTTTTTCATAATGCGTATGATATATTAATGAGTATTGATGATGCACTGACATGATACTTGCCGTAGGCCACATGGAGTTTGAAGCGCTCCATACTGAGACCAGCACCAAGGGAGAGTCCCGCACCGTGGGCGGAACTGCCGTCGCCATCACTGATCTTCATCTCACTGGCACGACGGAAATTATAACCTGCCGCCACATAGATGTTATAGCCCAAAAGTATATCGGCTCCCAAGGCCAGGTGACGGCTGAAACCCTCGCTCCAGTCCGTCAGTCGGCTCAGTGTAGCGGAGAAACGCAGGGGCGAGTGCCCGATGCGTTTGGTAGCACCCAGTTGCAGGTCGAAAGGGATACGCTCGAACTCATTGTCATAAGCCTTTACTTGTCCACCGAGATTACGGGCAACGGCAGAGACACTCAGGTCATAATCCTCGTTATAGTAGTTAGCCCCAAGGTCAACACCGACAGCGATAGAGTTGTAACTACCGATATAGGACGTGATGAACTTGGCGGTGACACCGCCACTGATCGTGCTGGTGAGAGCGTAGGCGAAGGTGCCGCCAAGGACGATGTCACGGGCAGAAAAAGTACCAAGTTCTTGGTTGTCGGCAGTGGTTTCCTTCATCGATCCGTAGTCCATATACTGTGCCGTAACACCCCATGTTCCTCTCTCACCAGCAGCCTTCAGAAAAGAGGCGCTGGCTGTCTTTGCACCCTCCATATAAGTCATAAAATTGAGGTTGATGGTGCGGTTGCTCACGTCATTGATAAGAGCGGGATTATGGAAGATGAGCGTAGCGTCGTCTTCGACGAGAGAGATATTCTCGCCACCGAGGGCTGCCACATGGGCACTGACGGGCAATCGCAAGAAGTTATAGGCCGTCTGACTCTCCTGAGCAATTGTAGGTAAAGGTAAAAAGATCAAAAGGTAGAAAGGGAAAAGTAGTGGCAGCCCGTGCCACCACTTGCTTCTACGATTTCTTAAGAACCAACACTTTTTACTCATTTTCATCAAAAACGGTCGCAAAATTACGAAATAATTCTTAATATCACCACCTTTTTGGCCTTTTACTTTTTTACCTTCTTACTTTTTTGTGTATCTTTGCACTCACTTTTAGTTAATAACGGAAGAATCGCGTTTTTATTATGGAATCGAGGAAAACTCGCGAAGCAGATCTGGAAAGACAGCAGGTACAGAGGTTCCTGTTAGGACTGGTCGTAGTGCTGGCCATCCTGTTCGTCGCCTTGGAATGGAATAGTTCCGACAGCGGCTGGGCTTTCTTCGATACCGATGAGGATCTGGAGGCGGAAATGGATCTCTCACCCCTGAAGCGCGACAAGGACGAGATACCGATGATGCTCCCACAGGAAAAGGTGGAAGAACTGCCGAAATCAGAAGAACTTCATCTGGTGGATGAGGACGTGGAACTGCCTCAGGAACAGCCTGAGCAACAGGAAATAGAGGAACCTGAGAAGTTCGCTGAAGAGGAGCAGCCAGAGGTGGTGGATATGTATAACGAGCCTGTGGATTTCCGTGTGGTGGAGGATCTGCCGCAGTTCCCTGGCGGTGCTGCAGAGTTCATGAAGTGGCTGACAAAGAACCTGAAATATCCTGTCTTAGCCCAACATACAAAGACCAAAGGCCGGGTAGTGGCACAGTTCATCGTCAATACCGACGGCACTGTCTCCGATCTGGAACTGACGGAGCATCTGGATTCTTCATGTGATAAAGAGGTGTTGCGGGTGCTCAGGATGATGCCGAAATGGCAGGCGGGGATGATGAATGCGAAACCCTGCCGTACGAAGGTATGTATTCCGATAGTTTTTAATATGTAACGATATGTATAGTTCAGATGTATTACTCAAGAAGGTAAACGAGGCCCTTGACGGTCTGGTCTATGACCGCCAGCCTGTCACTTTGTACGACCCTATCAAGTATGTGCTCTCCCTCGGAGGTAAACGTGTACGCCCTGTACTGATGCTCCTGGCGTATAATCTCTACAAGGAGGACCCCGAGAAGATTATGACGCAGGCCATCGCACTGGAGACCTATCATAATTTCACGCTGTTGCACGATGATCTGATGGACAATGCCGACATGCGGCGCGGCCATGAGACGGTGCACAAGAAGTGGAACCCCAACCAGGCCATCCTGTCGGGTGACACCATGCTGTTGCAGGCCTTCCAACGCATGGGACAGTGTGAGGCCGACAGACGACAGCAGGTGATGGACCTTTTTACGGAAACAACGCTGGAAATTGGCGAGGGGCAGCAACTCGACGTGGAGTTTGAGTCGCGTAACGACGTGGCGGAGGATGAATATATCGAAATGATACGTCTGAAGACGAGTGTGCTTCTGGCCTGTGCCCTGAAAATCGGGGCCATCCTGGGTGGGGCCTCCGAGGCCGATCAGGAGAACCTGTACTGCTTCGGAGAACAGATCGGACTCGCCTTTCAGTTGCAGGACGACCTTCTTGACGTGTATGGCGACCCGAAGGTGTTCGGCAAGAACATCGGCGGCGACATCACCTCGAACAAAAAGACCTATATGCTTATCAATGCAGTGAACCGTGCCGATGATGTTCAGCGTAAGGAACTGATGAAATGGATTGAGGCCACAACGTTCGACCGCAATGAAAAAGTGAAAGCTGTGACACACCTGTATGACGAGATCGGCATCCGTCAACTCTGTGAGCAGAAGATGGAAGGATGCTACCAACTCGGTCTTCAGCATCTAGCTAAGGTTAGTGTCAGTGAAGAGCGCAAGGCCATCCTGAAGAATTATGCCGCTGCCATGATGAAGCGCCAGAGTTAAAAGGCATGAAATTCGTTGATACCCATTGCCACCTTGACGGGGAGGAGTTCCGTGAGGACCTCGACGCCGTTATTGCCCGGGCCCGTGAGGCTGGGGTGTCGGCAATAGGCGTGCCAGGCATCGACCAGAAATCGTGCGAGACGGTACTGGATGTTTGCCGTCGCTTCCCTGGTTATTGCTATCCCATGCTTGGTCTCCATCCCGAGGAGGTTCGTGCGGATTGGGAGGACTCACTGGGGACGGTTCTGAGTGAGTTCACCATGTTGCGAACTCACTCAGAACCGTCCCCAGTGAGTCCTGTAGCCATCGGCGAAGTGGGTCTTGATTTTTATTGGAGTCGTGAGTTCGAGCAAGAGCAGTTGCTGGCCTTTGAGGAGCAGGTACGCTGGTCGGTGGAGATGCAGTTGCCCCTGATGATCCATTGTCGGAAGGCCCAAAACGAGATGGTGGCTATCCTGAAGAAATACAGGGACAACCTGCCAGGCGGAGTGTTCCACTGCTTTACGGGAAATGCCATAGAGGCTCAGGAACTGTTACAGTTCGACCGTTTTGTACTGGGTATAGGTGGGGTTCTGACGTTCAAGAAATCCTATCTGCCGGAAGTGCTCCCCGCTGTTGTTCCCCTTGACCGTATCGTTCTGGAGACTGATGCACCCTATATGGCACCTGTTCCACATCGCGGACAACGTAACGAACCTGCTTTCGTGGCCTATGTGCTGCACCGTCTGGCAGAAGCCTATGGCGTAAGTGATGAGGATGTGGCACGGCAGACGAATGCGAACTGCGAAAAAATATTAAATATAATTGTGTAATCTGCGTAATCTGCGGTAAAAACACTAACTTTGCATCCGCTAAACGCAAGGAGAGGTGCTCGAGTGGCTGAAGAGGCACGCCTGGAAAGCGTGTAATCGTCAAAAGCGATTCGGGGGTTCGAATCCCCCTCTCTCCGCAGAAATCCTTTTTCACGATGAAAAGACTAATTATCCTCTTCTCGATGATTGGTTTGCTCTGTATCCCGCAAACCGTTCAGGCCCAAGACAATGTTTTTAAGGACAGTACCCTTGTCGCTGACTCTCTTGTGGCAGCTGACTCTTTGGCCGTGGCCGATTCGTTAGATGCTGAGACAATGCTGGCAGATGATACTGACGAAGCGGAAAGTGGTATCCACAAACAGTTAAAGACTAAGTTCGTTGATGGTAATGTAGGGTTTATGTCATTAGTGGCGATGGCTCTGATTCTGGGACTTGCGTTCTGTATCGAGCGAATCATCTACCTGACGCTCTCGGAAATCAAGGCTTACAAACTGATGGAGGATATAGAAGGATATTTGAAGAAAGATGACATAGAGGGGGCGAAGCAACTCTGCCGTAATACCCGTGGACCTGTTGCATCCGTCTGTTATCAGGGACTCTTGCATATTAATCAACCCATGGATGCCATTGAACGGAGCATCACGAACTATGGTGGGCTTCAGGCTGCGAATCTGGAGAAAGGCTGCTCGTGGATCAAACTCTTCATCGCCATGGCGCCCTCTCTGGGCTTCCTCGGTACGGTGATTGGTATGGTCATGGCCTTCGACCAGATCCAACAGGCCGGTGACATCGGACCAACCATTGTGGCACAGGGTATGAAAGTGGCACTGATCACGACGATCTTCGGTATTGTGGTGGCGCTGATCCTTCAACTTTTCTATAGTTACATCCTCTCGAAGATTGAACGGTTGACGGCACAGATGGAGGAGTCGGCCATCACCTTGCTTGACATGATAACGGCCTATAAGTTAAAGAGCAAGTCATCATGAACAGTATTGTCTCTCCTTTCTTTGCGGATCTGATGCTATGGCTGATGTATCTGATGATTGTCGCAGCAGTCGGTGTGTCAGCCTATTCCGTCTGGCATGGACTGCGTAACCGCCGGAAAGGAGACGATATTATCAACGGTGTACCGGCCGGCAGGATTGGGTGGTGCGTGGCTATCGGGCTTTTGGTATGTCTTGTGCTCACCTTTCTTCTCGGTTCCTCATCACCAGTAGTCACCAATTGCACCCGTTTCACTGATGTGTTCTGGCTGAAAGCCACCGATATGTTTATCTACACCTCTACATTGCTTGTTATTGGATGTTTCGTAAGCGCTATCGTCAGCAGATTCCGGAGCTGAACACCACATCGACGGCAGATATCTCGTTCATGCTGCTGATCTTCTTCCTCGTGACATCCTCGATGGACACGGATAAGGGATTATTGCGCCAGATGGCCCCGCCTCCCATGGAACAGCAACAGCCGCAGGATATCAACAAGGATGCAGTGATAATGGTAGAGTTGGACGGTCATGACCAACTGACCTGCGACGGAAAGGTTGTGAGTCAGAAAGAGTTGGGCGATGCTGTGATAGCCATGATCTCTGTGAACCGCACGGGTCATGTCATTTCTGTTCATGCAGATCGTGAGACGAGCTACGAGGCCTATTTCCAGATACAGAACACCATCGTCAATGCCTATCAAACCCTCCGAGAGCAGTATGCCCAAGAACATTACGGCAAGAGCTATGTCCATTGCGACCTTGACGAACGTTCGCTCATCAATGAATACTATCCCCAGCGCATCAGTGAGATGCCGATTCAGGAAGGAGGTACGCCATGAGACCCATACAGAACAAGTTCCACACGAAACGACACAATGTACCGTCGCTGAACATGGCATCCATGCCTGATCTGATCTTCACGGTGCTTTTCTTCTTTATGATCGTCACCCATATGCGCAGTGATGAGGTGAAAGTGCGATATGAAGTGCCCAAGGGGACAGAGATGCGGAAACTGACCAATAAATCCTCCGTGGTCAACATCTATATCGGACGGATAGGCGATGACTGGCGGGTACAGTTGAATGGCGACTTAGTGGCAGTCAAGGATATTCCCGCCCGGATAGAACATCTGCGGGCAGCCATGTCGCCAGAGAATGCCGAACACCTGACGGTCAGTTTACGTGCCGATCGGCGCACGCCAATGGGCATCATCAGCGATGTAAAACAGGCTTTACAGCAGTCTTATGCCCTACGAATCAATTACAGTGCTACTGAAATAAAACAAGAAAATAATGAGTAAGATTGACAAACTTGACAAGCAAATTCTCCGTCTGATTGCGGATGATGCACGTATTCCATTCTTGGAAGTGGCCCGTCTCTGTAATGTGAGCGGTGCTGCCATTCACCAGCGTATTCAAAAACTGACCTCTATGGGCGTATTAAGGGGGTCACAGTTTGTGATCGATCCAGAGAAGATCGGCTATGAGACCTGTGCCTATATTGGACTGAACCTCAAGGATCCTGGTACCTTCGACGAGGTCGTGGCGAAACTCAAGGATATTCCCGAGGTTGTGGAGTGTCATTATACCACTGGCAACTTTGATATGTTCATCAAGCTCTATGCCGTGAACAACCATCACCTGCTGACGATTATCCACGACAAGTTGCAGCCGCTGGGACTGGCCAGCAGTCAGACGCTGATTTCCTTCCATTCCGCCATCAACCGTCAACTGCCCATCGTTGATATTCCCTTTGGTGAAGAAGAGGAGGAGTGACTTACTAATAAACCTATTAATCATTAAAATCATAAATTGTAATTATTATGGCTTATACAGAAACAACAACGACGGGTTATGGAACCCGAGTAGGTAATTCTTTTAAGGCAATAGGCACAGGATTCCTGATGTTTATTGCAGGTACTGCATTGCTTTGGTGGAATGAGGGTCGCGCCGTGAAGACGGAGAAGATGCTCGACGAGGCAGGTAGTGCCTATGTGGAGATGGAGAATCCCAACAAGAAGGATGCCTCCCTGGAGGGCGAGCTGATCTGTGGTACAGCAATGGCCACGACAGAGGACTCACTCATTGATAACGAATTTGGTATCGGTGCCAAGGCTATTGCCATCAGGCGTTCAGTAGAGTATTATCAGTGGGTAGAGCATGAGCAGAGTAAGAGCGAAGACAAACTCGGTGGTAAGCAAGTGACGACCACCACCTATACTTATACCAAGGAGTGGGTGAGCAGTCCTATTGAGTCTGCTCAGTTCAAGGATCCTGCCTATCAGAACAAGAATATGGTACTGACCACCGTAGAGCGGAATGAGCAGTATGCCGAGAACGTATCGTTTGGTGCCTATCAGTTGAACGAGAGCCTGATTCACAGTATCTCTTCTCGTGAGGGTATGGATTTGGCTATCGCCGAAGATTTGCTGAAGCAGTTTGATAAGAGTACCCAGACTGCCTACGAGCGTTTCTATGGGGTGCAGCCGAAACAGCAACAGCCCGCTCAGCAGCCCGTCCAGCAACCGGCCATCCCTGACTCTGTAAGAGCCCTGCTCTCTGATTCTGCCAAGCATGCGCTCGACTCGCTGCAGGCTGTCAATGACTCTATTAACAGGGAGATGGAGAATGCCAACAATAAGAAAGATCTGGAATATGTGCATCAGGCCAGCAACGTGCTTTACTTCGGCCGTGTGCCTGGCTCTCCTGAGGTGGGTGATGTCCGTGTGACCTTTGAGAAGATCGTTCCCGCCAAAGTGACGGTCATGGCTGTTGTCGATGGAGATACCTTTAAGCCTTTCAAAGCCAAGAATGGCAAACGCTTCCAAACCCTCGTCATGGGTAAGAAGAGCGGTGATGAGATCATCGATGCAGAGAAGGAGGCCAATAATATGATCCTGTGGGCCCTGCGTATCTTAGGTATTATGATTGTGATTGGTGGTCTGAAAGGTATCTTCGGATTCCTCACGACGATCCTCAAGGTCGTGCCTTTCATCGCAGGTATCTTCGGTTGGGGTATCGGTGTTGTCTGCACGGTCATTGGTATCGCATGGTCGCTGATTATCATTGCCCTTGCTTGGCTGTTCTATCGTCCGTTGCTGGGCATCTCACTCTTGGTATTGGCAGGCTTCCTCGTATGGGTATTCGCCTTCAAGGGTAAGGACAAACTGAAGGATCTAGCCACCAAGGCCAAGAACAAGGGCGCTGAACCTGTGCCTGCTCCTGCTGAATCCATTCAGACCCCAGAGAACGTGTAATATATGATGAAAGTGATCCTGAGCATCATCCTTGTAAGTATAGGTGGATGCATCTACCTGATGCAGCGTACAACAGGGATTTTGATGTTCAGGATCATTGATTTCTTAGGATTGACGGATATTGTCGCAGGATTACGGGACTCCATGTTGCAGATGCCTGAGTTTATCGTCTTCAGTCTGCCAGGAGGTTTGTGGTCTGCATCTTATATCTTGTTATCAGATGCCATATTCGCAGGTTATCCCAGACTAATGAGACTATCATGGGGTGCCCTGATCCCGATGATTGGTCTGGTCTCGGAGTTGCTGCAGTCCGTAGGACTCTGCCCTGGCACTGCCGACTGGCAAGATGCCGTCTGTTATGGCATTCCGTATGTCGTCTATGTCTTCTGGGTGATTATCAACAATAAAGAATAACAAATGAAAAAAGTATTATATACCATTTACGTCTTCTGTGCAGCAGTGTTGCTGACGGGTTGTAAGACACAGACCGTTGCTGAACTGCAGGCGCCGCAGAAGCGTCAGGCTATCCAGATGATTCTGGACTCAGACTTCGGCAGTTCTACCGACGATCTTTTCGCCTTGATGATGCTCCATCACTATATGGATGATGGATTGGTCGATCTGAAAGGCATTGTTGTGGACCGTGAGGGTGTGAAGAATGCCGAACTAGTGGATATCTTCAATACCTATTACGGGCATCCTGATATCCCCGTGGGACTGGAGCGCAATGGCGTGAAGAATCCCCGTTGCTTCATTCCCTATAATGGTGTCTGCGACCTGAAGGATACTCAGGGGAATCCTCTCTTTAAGCGTACACACGACCTGACGAATTGTCCTGAGGGTTATAAACTCTATCGCCAGTTGCTGAGTCAGGCCGAGGATAAATCCATTGTCGTGGTGGCCATCGGTTTCGTGACAACACTCTCCGAACTCTTTGAATCTGGAGCTGATGAGTACTCTCAATTGAGTGGTCTGGATCTCTTCGGACAAAAGGTGAAGTCGGTCTATATCCAGTCAGGACGTTTTGAGAGCGGTGACAGTCTGAGCGGCTACAACATGCGTGCCGCCTCCAAACAGTCGGCCATCTTCTATGATAAACTGCCGAAGAATGTTGACCTCATCATGTCACCCAGTAATATCGGTGATCTGATGAACTATCAGCCGCAGGATGTGCTGGTGGATCTCTCTTCGACAGAGCAGAATCCCATCAAGGCTGTGTATACCAATTATACTTGTGACACTGGTCAGCGCATGTGGGACACCAACTGTCTGGTGAATGCCGTATTGGGCGACGGGGCTTACAATATGTCGCCCCGTGGATGGGTAAGGTTCGTGGACAAGGGTGAGGAGTCGCTGATGCTCTTTACTCCTGATCCCGCAGGTAATGCCCGTTACCAACTGCCTGGCGACACCTATTTCGCAGAGGAGAAATTGATGGATATCCGCCGTCATACCCGCATCAATCCTAATCCTGCCCCATACACGATTGAGGCACCGCAGCCCCAACTCATAGGGAAGGCTGCTGCGGAGTGGACGAAACCCCGTATGACCCTGTTGGTGGATAAGTATCTGGGCTCCGCTGGCAACACGTTGGATCCTGACGAGGTGCGTACCCTGTTCCGTCCCTTGGGCTATACTGGCCCTAATGCTACTGATTATCAGGAAGCAGAGCAGTTGGTGGTGGATGCTGTATTCGAACGTATGGTACAGAAAGCCCTACGCTTAGGTAAGAAAGACCTTGCCATCGTGACAGGACCTCCTGCCAGTGGTAAGAGCACTGCTGTTCGCCAGTTGAATCTGAGGAAGGTGGGACTTGTCTATGATGCCGCTCTCACGGGTGGTGACCGGCTGGAGAGTGTTGTGAAGAAAGCCAAGGAACTGGGCATGGAGAAGATCACCATCGTCCCAGTCTATAACGATGTATTGACCAGTTACAAGAACTGCCTGAATCGTGGAAAATCCACTTGGCGCTATACGGCTCTCGACTATCTGGTCAACTCTTATCGTGACAATGTGGGTCAGTTGGAGCAGATCATCAAGACCTGTCCCGATGTGGAGATCATCCCTGTGGATTGTTCCAATAATCAGGGTGTACATCGCGTCAGCATAGAGGATGCCCTGAAATGGAACTACAATGTCACAGACGAGGAGGTGCGCCAACTCTTTACTTGTCTGAAGGACGAACTCGATGGTGATCAGATCGAGGCTGGCTCTGTCCTCGCTGCTGCTGGTGATGTGCTGTCTATTAAGACCAACGATGAGACGAATATCGCACTGGCCCGACAGATTGACCAGAAGATCAATGAGATCATGAAAGCCTACAAGCTGAGATGAAGCAACTGTTGACCATCATGACTGTCGTCGCACTCTGCCTGTGCGTCGCAATAGGTGCCCAGGCTCAGACGTATGAGCGGAAGGACTTTACCTTCAAGAGCGAGAAGATCAAGAATGCCGAGGGTGAAATCTCAGAGATCAAGGTGGGTGCATATGTGGGTAAAAAACTCATCAAAGCATTTACCTACGAACTGGTGCCTGCTCTCTCCGAGGACATGGCAGGGTATGTAGGAACCGTCTCAGAATATGACCTTAACTTCGACGGCTATCCCGATGCCGATATCTATCTCGGCTATATGGGCGGCTTTGCCAATAATACTCAGCACGAGGCCCTGCTTTGGGATCAGTCTCAGCACTGCTTTGTAGAGGGAGAGGGCTATGGCGAGATTGGTGAGCCCGTGGTAGATGAAGAGAAGAAATACATCCAGACAACGCTCAGCGCAGGACCTGACCACAGGGTGACCAACTACTACCGCTGGCAGGGGCACAGACTCCAGCCCTATTTGGACTATGTATGGCCCATTCAAGGTGATGACGATGACTACGTCAGTCTCGATGGCATGCTCAACCTGCCGCTCCAGCGCTACAATGCCAAACTTGACGGACGCATCCCCGTCATCATTGTCTTCCAGACGAATGCCGACAGCATTGCCGCAGGCTACATTTATTACCCGCGTGCCAAGAAGCCTGCCCCCATCATGATTGTAGGGGGAGTCACCCGCTATGGCGATACCGACTACTATCACTTCAGCGAGTACCAGTCCGACGGGATCATCACGGGCTTCATCAATTTCGGACACAAGGTGGTTGACGGATGGAACGATAAGGTAGAAGGCTCCTGGACCAATCCCAAAACGAATCAGGAGATGCCACTGACCGACGTGTCCTTCAATCGCGAGTGTCCCAAGTGGTTCACGAAGTCATTGCTCACACCTGAGGATCCCGGGAATATCGGCCGCGAGTACTCTTTCAATGATTGGCATCAGGGCGCACAGGAATACATGGGAGGTCATATCTCCTTCCGTGGTGCTGGCAAGAACAAGGTGCACTTCGAGTGTGGCAACATACGTCATAATATTGCGGAGGGTCGCAGTGATGATGACCGTCCTGCCGTACTCAAGGGTAACGTATTCGAATACCGCGATGTCAACGAATGCGGTTATGGTTTCCGGGCCACGTTCTTCCCGCGTTTTGTGGTACTGGAGACCATTACGCCTTTCAGTTCGCTCGACTGTTTCGGTGCGGGTGCCGCTTTCGACGGTGTATATATCAAAGTGAAACAATAACGACAACAAAGTATGAAGAAACTGATCATTCTCGCCATCTGTTCACTCTGTGTGATGGCTGCCTGTAAGAACAACAAGGTACAGGGTACAGACGCAGATGCTGACTCCGCCCTTGCAGACACTGTGGCTATCGCTGAGGAACCGCAGGACACCACACCCAAGCCCATGTTCCTCTATTGTCTCGACAGGGATTATATGCAGATGGTCTATTGGACAGACATCCAGGAGCCTCAGAAGGACAAGGACAATGCTAAGTATTTCGATGGCATGCATACTTCGTGGTCTTTACAAGAGGGCTTCCGTCGCAATGCGGCCTTTTATACGAAGATGCTCGTGGACGAAAACAAGATGGTGGATATCAAGTTTATCGGTGAACAACTGAAGAATCCCGATGGTGAGGAGATGTATCCCGGTGAACTGCATAGCCGCACCTCTATCCCCTCCCCCGGTCTCCGCTACGCCTTTGTCAATGCCAAAGACCTGCGAAAAGACATGGGAAGGATGAACATCGTGGTCACTGACGGCTATCTGCAGTCGAGGAAACTGATGACACAGAAACTCTTGTCGCCCTTCGACAAGTCGAATCCCCTGCCTGCAGCCGTTATCAAACAACTTGAGCAGGAGTACGGCATGAAGTGTCAGCGCTCCGAGGCCGTCTGCCGCTACAACGATCGTTATACCTACGGCGTCCTCCAGTTCAAAGGAGTCTATAAGACAGTGAAGGAGTACAACGAGGAGCGCCAGAAGGCCCTCGCCCTCGAGGTACTCACCGATGGCGACAAGATCTATTCCTATCCTGTGGAAGGCTATATCTATGATGGCATGCCCACGTGGAATGTGGATGACGAGGGTGAGTATATCTCCAGTTCCTTCCCCGCAGCCTTCGAGGGTTCCAACGGTCCTGAACTCTGTTTTATCCATTGGGCACCTGAGAGTTGCACCGTCGGTCTGTTCCTCATCCGCGACGGCAAACTGGTACGCGAAGTGTATGAGGGTTATCACTCGATGATCGATGAGAACACGCCACTTTGGAAGAAGGACATCGCCCTGCTCCAGAAACTCTTTGTGGCAGATGATACTCAAGAGAACAAAGATTTTAGACTCTCGAAATACCGCTACCTCCACCTCGACAACGACGATACAGAGGAGATCTGGTTGCGCGACAAGGACGACAAGCATGGTGCCTTCTTCACCCGTCACAATGGCGAGTGGAAACTTATCGCCACGGAGAATGGCCGTCTGCAACCCACCATCCTCCGCAGTCGTGACGGTGTGGGCTATCTGAGAATTTCTGGCTCCGCTGGCGGTCCGTCGATCTATACACAGGTCTTTGAGTTGAAGAACAGTCAGGTGATCCACCGCTTCACCGCCTTAGAGATTTATGGCGAGATCGACGAGTGCTCCTTCGATGGCAGGCCCATGGACAAGGAGGCAGGCAAGCGTTATATGGCATCACTGCCCGAAGTGAACGATATCGCCCTCTGGTGGAGGGAAATTGAGTAATGGTTTTTGGTTTATAGTTTAGAGTTTATAGATGATATGAGAAAAGGTTTAGTTTTAATATGTGCTATGCTGACACTGACGGCTTCCGCACAGAAGCGTATAAGCATCGACGAGCTTCAGGCTCAGTGGCAGACGAAGAACATCCAAGGTCCGAAGAACGGTGGGATCCTCGATCTCGTAGGCATGTTCCATCTCAATTATCCCACTTACAGCGGTGGCGAGTTCCTACAGGATGTCTCGCGCCCTGCAGATCAGCAGAAGTGGCTCATCACGCTCGACCGTCCCAATGGCTTTGCCAGTTTTGCCGAGGGCAGCGACGATGTTTCCAGTGAGTCGATGCAGGCCTGCGTATGGAAGCGCTCGAACGGCCATAAACTCTTCGCCATTGCCTTCGAACAGCAGTCTTCTCAAGTAAAGGCCATGGTGGCTTTCTACGACTGGGATCCTGCTACGGGGATCCTGAAGCCCGAGAAGAGTCTCGACCGTCTCTTTGCGCCTAATCATCCTGAGGGTATCGTTCATATTAGTCTGCCCCAGCACGGCAAGGATCTGAAAGTGACGGAATACTATATCAATGCCATGTTCGCCATTACCCATGTCTATCCTTGGGATGGCATGAAACCTGGGCGCGAGCGCGTGGAGATTGAGAATATCGACAAGATGTGGGATGAGTACAGTGATCAGGCCATGATGGACGGTGAGCATCCTGCCACCCGCTATGCCATCATCGACATCGACCGTGACGGTTCCCCCGAACTGATGCTCGGTGCTGAGAGCGACGACTATCAGGCTGTCTTTGCCCTTTATGATGGCAAATACGAACTCATCGCTGCCAAGGACTATAAGCGCTCATTGAATTTCTATCCCCCGAAGGCCGTGGGTAGTGCAGGCGGTTGCGGCACAGGCTGCTTCTACATCGACTGGACCCTGCTTGAGAACAGCCGTCCAAAGCACAACATCACTAACCAACAGGAGTATAACTTCGAGACCGAGAAGATGGTGGATCACTACGAACTCGACGGCCGTGAGGTGGTCCATGCCGAGGAGGGCGACCGTCTCGTGGAGTCCTTCGGCGAACCCATGGAGATGAATATCCCCTGGCGCCCATTAAATATTTGGTAATGTCAGGGATTTGTTGTAACTTTGCACCCCAAATGACAACCATGGGCAAAATCAACATAGCCATTTTCGTGTCGGGTAGCGGCACAAACTGTGAGAACCTCATCAGGTATTTCGCTGACTCAGAGCGTGTAAACATCGCACTTGTCGTCAGCAACAAACCTGATGCACTGGCGCTCGAGCGTGCACAAAAATTGGGGGTGCCTACAGCCGTTACACCAAAGCCTGACCTAAACAACCCTGACGTGATGCTGCCGATGCTCCATAAATACGACATCGGCTTCATCGTGCTGGCAGGCTGGCTGCCACTGATCCCCAAGTTCCTCATTGATGCCTATTCCCACAGGATCATCAATATCCACCCTGCCCTCCTGCCAAAGTATGGTGGTAAGGGCATGTGGGGCCATCACGTGCACGAGGCCGTAAAGGCTGCTGGCGAGACGGAAACGGGCATGACCGTCCACTGGGTGACACCAGTCTGCGACGCTGGCGAGATCATCGCCCAGTTCCGTGTAGCCCTCTCGCCCGATGACACCGTCGAGGACATTGCCGAGAAAGAACACCAGTTGGAGATGATCCACTTCCCCAAGGTTGTCGAGGACGTGATCAACAGTCTGTGACTGATTGGACATAACAAACGAGAGAGGATGCTCCACTTGGGAACATCCTCTCTCTTCGTAGGGACACCCGGGCTCGAACCGGGGACCTCTGCAATGTGACTGCAGCGCTCTAAACCAACTGGGCTATGCCCCTATGCTTTCGTTTAGCGGATGCAAAGGTAGTGCATTTTCCTGAAACCACCAAAGTTTTTTCGAAAAAAGTGAGAAAAGGCTGGATTTTACATGTCGCGGGTGAGCATGAGACGGTAGTCAACAGGACTCATGCCGATGGCCTCCTGGATACGACGCTGCAGGGTGCGCACATTCGAGAAACCCGCCTCCTCGGCGATGACGGCAATGGTGTAATTAGGCTTCTCGCGTAGCAGCCGCAGGGCAGCCAGCGTGCGCAGGTTGTCGATGTAGGCCTCAGGCGTACGATGGATAGTCTGATGACGGAAGAGCTGATAAAGTCTGGTCATCGAGACGCCCAGCATGTCTGCCAGATCAGTAGGGCCGAAATCGGGACGCAGATGAGGACGATCCTTCTCCACACGCATCTCGATGAGTGCCATCAACTGCCCGTCGTCCTGAAGGTCGGCATTGCGCTGCCGTTCTACGCGTGCTTCCATGATCTCGCGAGCCACTGCCGTACGACGGCGCAGTTCAACATCCCATTCCAACTGTTCCGACAAGTCGAGGTTACGGCTCACCATACGAACCAACTCATCCTTCAGTCGCTCCACCTCTCCTTTCAGAAAGGCATTCTCTGACTTAAGATGCTCACATGCGTCTTGAAGCTGTTTGATTTCCTCTGCTTTCATTCTTTTACCCTTTTAATCTTCTGTGACATACAACTGCAGGAATCCGCTCAGTTGGAAAACCTCTTTCACATCTTCCGAGAGTCCCTTGAGGATGGCCTTATGTCCGTTGGCGCGCGTATGCTTGTAGATGTTGAGCATGATGCGCAGACCACTACTGGAGATATAGTTCAGTTGGGTACAGTCGATGAGGATGTCGCCATCGGTAAAATCATAAACTGGTGCAAGACTGCGCTCTGCCTGAGAGCTGGCTGCATTGTCGAGGTCGCCAATGAGCGCAACCACGAGTCGGTCTTCTACTTGGTTAATCGTAATGTCCATAATCTTATCTTTTTACTTTCTTACCTTCTTACCTTTTTACTTTTTTACCTTTTTAATCTTTAAAACATTGTGCCCATCGATGCGCTGATAATCCAGTCCGTCAGTCATCTGGTGGAGCAGCATAATGCCTAAGCCACCTGGAGGTCGCTGGTCAGGCGGTACTGACAGATCAGTGGGAGAGTCTTGGGTAGGATCGAAGGGCAGTCCATCGTCGTCGATGGTGAGTTCGAGTTGGTTGTCTGCTACCGTTGCCTGCAACTTGATGGCGGTAGCCTGTCCATAGTTGATGATATTGGCCACCGTCTCTTCTGCGGCCAGTCGCAGGCGTTTAGCCTCCTTACCTTCAATCCCTGCCCTATTGGCGGCACTGGTGATAAAGGGCGCCAGTCGCCCGATGTCGTCCATCGAGGGCTTCAGTGTCAATCCGTTGCCCAACCATCTGACAGCCAACATGGTGATATCGTCGCTCTGTAAGGCATCGCCCGTATGGCTGCTTACCTCACTCATCATCAGTTCTATCAGTGGCTTGGCAGCAAGAGAGCGGTGGTCGTTGGCCAGTTGAAGCACATGCTTCCTACCAAACTGCTCGTCGGCAGCATTCTTGGCCTCACTAAGTCCATCGGTAGAGAGGAACAGCATGTCGCCCGACTGTAGTTGCTCCTGTTGACCTTCGTAAGTCCAGTCAGCCAGAGCGCCCACAGGCAAGTTAGGCAGAACTGGCAACGGCTGTCCAGAAAGGAGTGGTGCCTCATGCCCCGCATTACAATAGTCAAGATGCCCTGAAGCCAAGTCAAGGATACCCACGAACATCGTGACGAAATCACCGCCTGCATATTCCTCACTGAGGTTACGGTTCATGGTTCCAACAATCTCCGCAGCACTGCAGGCACGGCGCGCTTCACTACGGAACATCGCTCTCATCACAGCCATAAGCAAGGCAGCAGGTACACCCTTGCCACTGACATCACCGATGCAGAACACCAGACGACCTTTGTGCACAAAGTAGTCGTACAGGTCGCCACCCACATCACGGGCTGGTGTCTGTGTGGCGTACAGATCAATGTCGGAATGTTCAGGGAATGATTGTGGCAGCAGGCCCATCTGGATATCGTGGGCAATAGTCAGCTCGCGATCTACCGCAGCCTTCTGCGCCGCAAAGGGGTCAGCAATCTCTTTGATCTGGCGACGACAGAACAGATAAATGGCCAGCAGACCAATAATCATCACTGCCAGGATAATGATGTTCAGCACTTTGGCATTAGCCATAATCACATCTAAAGGCGCCACGATAACCATCGTCCAATTCACGTAATTGAAGGAACGATAGTACAGCCTTGACTTCACTCCGTCGATCTCCATCACGCAGGTACCTCGGTGTGCCAGCATCGTTTTGCCAATATTCCTGTCGCAAGGCGTCAGCATGAGTTCCTTATTCGGATGTATGATGTAGGTGCCTTCCCGATTAACGATGAAGAAGTAAGACTGGTGTTGGAGTCCTTTCTCGTACTGATTGTTAATTTCGCTGATGTCTTCCATGAGTTCGTTTCTCAACCACTCCAGCGACATGTCGGCAGCAAGCAAAGCCACAGGGTGTCCTTCGTGGTCGTGGATAGGAACTGTGTAGGTGGTCAGCAGACGCGGTTCCTGGTCGTCAGCGAAAAACTGACTCTCGAAGTAGGGCTTTGTCCAGACGCTTTTGTCTGCCTTCAACTGATTCTGAAACCATTCTCTATAGAAGTAGCTGTTGTAGGTGCTGTCGATCCTCGACACTATGATACTGTCTGCCGCGTCCTTTCTGGCACAAGGCACGAATACCCGGCCTTTGCTGGGATAATAGTCTTGTTTGAACAACAAGGCGCAGCAGACGATGGAGCGGTTCTGACGGATGATACGCTGCATGTGATCGAACATCATGTCGGGATTGTCAATGTCGCGCTCAATGTCGTGGACATTGTTCTCTGCGGCCACATGCACATCCGACAGCTTGCGGCGTATCTCCTGATGATTCTCGAGCAGAAAGCCCAGATAACGTTCCTCGGCCTCGTCGAGCATATACTCCCTGACGGTGAAATACACCACGCCGGTAATGACAACCATCATCACCAGAACCACCGCCATGATGCGATAAGTGAGCCGTGCCGACAGGGTGTTCTGCATACTTTAATAATAATGATGGTGCAAAGATAAACAAAAAAGCTGGAAGCGCAAAACTTCCAGCTATTTTTTAGTTGATGGTATTCCACCAGGCCATCTTCTTGATATCCTCATTATATTTTGCGTAGTTTCCCTTGGCCGGATTCTGCTCGACGAACATCGACACACCGTGCATCTTCGCGTCGGTCACCGTGAAGTCGCTGTACTTCATGAACCAAACCTTATCGGTGCTCCAGATCGTGGCATTGCGGTGCTCCACGACGGCCTGGTCGAGGGACTGTTTCCACTGCTGATAAGCATCTTGGGGAGCATGGGCGAGGAAGAAGTCGCCGGCATCGTAGAAGATGTTGTACTCGGGATGAAAATCACTATCATCGTCAGTGTGGTAGTAGTGGATGAGTCCCGTCATATCGGCATAGTCACCGTTGAGGTTGCTCTGCACGGCCTGCATAGCCTGATGCGTAGCCTGTGCGAGCTGCTCCATCTGACTGCTCTGGACAGCCGTGAGGGGGAGATAGCCATTCACGCTCTTATAGTATTTATCGATGATGCTGGTATAGAAACGGCCGTCGGCAAACATGTCGGGTACGATCTCGTCGTAGGGGGCACCCTCATCGGGAATCTCTGCCGGAGAACCGATGATGTAGTCAGTCACGTTGCGCAGCTCGTAGAGAACCTCCAGGCACATGAAGTTACAGCAGTCGGCCATGATGAACTTCAGGTGGGGCATGCCCTTTAGGATATTAGCCATCGTGGGTATGTTCATCCAGAGTGCACGACCATCCTCGCCTTTATCAACGCCGAAGGCCCTGCTGTTAACGCGCTTCACCTCGTTATCCATCAGCCAGCCGCTACCGTGGCCCCAGAGCACCAGACCGTAGTTGCCATCCATGGCCGGATAGTGACTGAAAGCATAGTGCATCACGCCTTCCATCACCACGGGATCCGAGGCGCGGTTCTCACCGTCGCTGCTGGTGATACCCATATCGCTAAGACTTACGGAGTCGGTCACCACACCGTTCTTGATACGAGCCAACCAAGGCATCTTCTCTGTCTTATCACGACGCACGAACACCAGCAAGTTGTCATTGCTATCAAGACGCTTTGAACCCAGCTTCATCTCGTTCAGATCTTTATTGACCATGCCCGCCAAACTGTTTCTGCCAGCCATATACACCAACACGGTCTTGGCCTGAGCCACCGTTCTCGACTCGTGATCCTTCGGTGAAGGCTGTACGGGCTCGAAAGCATCGTCGTTACTACTACAAGCGGTCATCATCACCACTACCATCATCACTGCTGCGTAAAATACATTTTTCTTCATAACTTTATTTGTTTTTATTGATTTCTGATGCAAAGATACAGCGATTTCAGGCTGTTTACAACAATTCTGCAGTTTTTCGATCCAAGTTTATGCGACAAACGCCACGATTCTGCGACAGTAGTTTTTTACCCCTAAAAATCTGTCGTATGGGCACAAAAAAAGCTTCCCTTTTGAGGAAGCTTTTCTGTTGAGAGAATATGTGGGATTATAAGTCCATCACGAGGCGGATCTGCATGGCGAAGCATTGGGAAGCTTTCTTTGTTGGTGTGAGTGATTAATTACATTCTATTCATGTAGTAAATGATGCGGCTCATGAGGTAGTGGGCATACATCTGGAAGCTCTCGGGTTTGATACTGCCATCACGAGCTATTGCATCGTTGTAGGTATCCTGCAGTGCCTGGTTGTAGAGTGCTTCATTGCCCCTCAGCTTTGCCTTCAGATTCTGAATGCCAGCCTCTGTGGCCATCTTGGCTACAAACTGATCCCAGTTATTCTGGTTTTTAGCCTTAATGGCTGCTGACTGTTCCTCGACCTCGTTCTTCAGGTCCTCAATCTGCTTGGCGAGCTCAGAGTTGCCGCCCTTGCTGCTGGAATCCTTACCATCGTACTTGTAAGACCAGATGTCCCACTCAGGGCCGAAGGTGAGTTCAGTCTCCCAATCGAAGAGCTCAAGCTTCCACAGCTTTACCTTTGCACCTGCACGGCCATAGATACCAGCCTTGACACCAACCTCGAAGGTGAACGGGTTCTTCTCGAATGGAGCTAACTGCTCTTTAAGACCTGCCTTGACCAGAGGGCCTACGCTGAGTGTAGGGCCTGCTACGAAGTCTACCAGTACGTCGGCTCCGAGGAGTACACCAGCCTCTGCTTCTACGGAGAAGCCGCCACGTGGAGTGATCAGACCGAAATCGTTCTTCTTCGTCTTGTAATCGGCGATGGGCTTCCAACCACCATGCTTCTTGTCGTACTTCACACCTGCTGAGAACTCGTTGGCATATTCGTACTTGATGCCTGTGTAGACCTGACCCTTAACGCCGAGATTCATGTGGAGATAGATAGCGGGCTGAACGGTGATGGCTACGGGGATGATGCCTGCCATGAAGGTGAAGGTGATCTCGGTGAGTTCGCCAATCTTCTTGTTCTGATACTCCTTGGGGAGTTCTGCCTTACCGGAGATACCAAACGTCATCTGGGGAGCTACTGACAGTGAGCCATCGAGACGGCCCTCGAAATAGTCGCATGAGAACTTGATGGGGCAGAGGTCATCCCAGGAATACTCACTCAGGCTCTTCAATTCTGCCTTTGAATCGAGCTTCAGGGTGTAGTCGAGCTGAACCTTGTAAGGGATCTTGCTGTTGATGGTGACGGTATCGCCCTTGTTGTTACCAGTCTTGATGTTGATCTTCGGAGGTGTGAGCGTGCCTTCCATCTCGAGCATAGTACCGGAACCCTCGCCTTTGATAGTAGCACCATTCTTCTCGATGTATTCAACGAACTTTACGAATTCATCAATTGCATCTGAAAGACCACGTGTACGGGGGAGGTTGAAGTTCTCACCATTGAGGATCTGCTCGGCCGTGAGTACACCATACTGATTGAATGAACCACGGGTGGTTGCTCCTGCACGACGGGTAACAGCGACTGTCACGGGGTGGATCCGGTTGCTGCCGTCGGTGTACTTATTAGCTATGCCAGCTGCACCACGGGTATTGGCGCCGGCATTGGGATTCATATAGATTCCGGTGTTGAGTACTACATCCTGACCTGCGAGCACTTCACCAAGACCTGAGCGAACCACGTTGAGGATGTACTTGCCATTCTCAAGGCGCTGGGCTGTGGCGCGGCGCAAGTAAGCGCGTTCTTCCAGACTCTGCCAGATACCCATGGGGTGATTCACGAAGTCCGTGATACCCATCTTATCGGCGTAGACCTTGCTGACGCTGATCATGGTGGTGTCGGCATTGAGGATCTGCACGTCGTTGCTGTTGATAAAGTCGGTGTAGACCAGACCGTAAGGCTTCCTGATGCCATCCTCGTTAGAGGCAACTTGAGCGTTGTCAGCTGCGTTGTTGTTTACTGGGCTCTCAAAGTCGTCGTCTGAACAAGATGAGAAACCGAATGCGAAAATACCTGCGGTAAGTGTGCTCATGAGCACCTGCTTTACCAAATTCTTTTTTGTTGTCATAACTTTTAATTTTTTTATTTGTTTATATTCTATTTTTTTTCTCTTTATATTTATTATTTAATAATGTGTGTCCTTTTATTGTTCAGTCAGGACTCGACTGATATAGTAAGCACCCAATGTGCTGAGTTTTTAAATCCTTATTTCGTTTGTTTCAGTAAGTCAAAGAACGTTGTTTTGTCTGATTGACATTGCAAAGTTACGACGGATTTTACCTCATTCCAACAAATTTTTGGTTTTTCACTCAAAGTCTATACGACAACTGCCGCTTTTCTACGACTGTCATTTTTTACCCCTCAAAATCTGTCGCATTTACCACTGTTTTACCCTGGATTTTCCCATTTCGCCGCGATCGTGCCATCGTGCCATCGTGCCCAATAAAAAATATATGCTGGCGTTTCGCGTTGTGGCGTTTCATTTGGTATTTTAGTAAAGACAACTTGGATTCAAAATTCAAAAATTCAAAAATTCAAAATGGTAATTCAATAGTCAGGAATAGTATTATTAAATTATATATATTATTGTATAATATATATAATTCTTAGTGAATATTTTGTCTATTTACAAAATGGGTTTTGAATTTTTGAATTTTGAATTTTTGAATCATGATCATGGAAATTTCGTGGCTCCGTAGAAAAATTTAGAGGCTCCGTAGGAAAATTTGGTAGCCCTTTTCGCGCGAAAAGGGCCACCAAATTTTAGAAAAGCACCTGCTATTCCAACTTATACTCAACTGCTATTTTGAGAAGTAGTTAGGATTGCCATTGGGTTCGTCGCCTCCCCACGTGAAACCTCTCTCTTTGAACAGTCTCACTGCGAGGTCATTGCTGGTAAGTGGCTCTTCGCTAATCACGACTACAGCCATTCCCTGCTGTTGCACCATCGGTATGGTTCCATCCTGATCGACAACAAACTTTGCCTCATACAACTGGCGGAAGATAGAGACCAGGTCTCCAGCGATGCGCTTGTTGCAGATCAGTCCGCCTACGCGCGGTGCATAACCATTAATGGCATAGGTGTAGATCAGGCAGCGCACAAAGCGCAGGTCGTTGATATCGACGTCGGAACTGTTGGTGTTGAGTCCTGCTTTATCCCAAAGGCTGGCGGGAACTTCTGTTGCCTGGAAGCAGTTGTCGTAGCCAAACTTATCGATGGCCTCCTGATCAACCTCACTACCTATGTTCCAGTTCAATAGATTATCCAAACGCTCCTGCTTCTGTTTTTCTTCCCGTTCTTTTTGGCCTTTTGAATCGAGCATTTTATCGGCAACGCCATTAACCAGTCCTTCAGCAATATCCTCCATTGGACTAGTACACGATGCTAAAACTGTTGCGAAAATACCTGCGGTAAGGATGTTCATGAACATCGTCTTTACCAAATTCTTTTTTGTTGTCATAACTTTTATTTTTTTATTTGTTTATACTATTATTATCACATTTTGTCGCTCGTCGTTTTGGGGAGTTTATTGAGTCCGTTTCGACTGATTGACGATGCAAAGTTACAACGGATTTTACCTCGTTCCAACTATTTTTTTGTTTTTCATCTGAAGTCTATGCGACAAATGCCTTTTTTCTACGACACAGATTTTATACCTTTCAAAATCTGTCGCACTAAGGCGAAAAAGGGGTATAAAAGTTGCTAAATTCTTTGTTTTTCGACGATTATTTAGTACCTTTGCACCAAAATTATATAATAAGGTATAAAAGTAAAAAGGTAAAAAAGCAAAAATATGGCACAGGAAGATGTATTTAAGAAGATCGTGAGCCACTGTAAGGAGTATGGCTTTGTGTTCCCCTCCAGTGAGATCTACGACGGTTTAGGCGCTGTGTATGACTACGGTCAGAACGGCGTGGAGTTGAAGAATAATATCAAGCAGTACTGGTGGAAGGCCATGACGATGCTGCACGAGAACATCGTGGGTATCGACAGCGCCATCTTCATGCACCCGACGATATGGAAGGCCTCTGGACACGTGGATGCCTTCAATGATCCCCTGATCGACAACCGTGACTCGAAGAAGCGCTATCGCGCTGACGTACTGATCGAGGACCAGATCGCCAAGTACGACGAGAAGATCCAAAAGGAAGTGGAGAAGGCCCGCAAGCGTTTCGGCGATAGTTTCGACGAGGCTAAGTATCTGGAGACCAGTGAGCGCGTGAAGGAGACCAAGGAGAAGCGCGACGCCCTCCATGCCCGCTACGCAGCCGCCATGCAGGGCCCCGACCTCGACGAACTCAAGCAGATCATCCTCGACGAGGAGATCGTATGCCCCATCAGCGGCACGCGCAACTGGACCGACGTGCGCCAGTTCAACCTCATGTTCTCCACCGAGATGGGCGCCAGCGCCGACGCCTCGATGAAGATCTACCTGCGCCCCGAGACCGCCCAGGGCATTTTCGTGAACTACCTGAACGTGCAGAAGACCGGTCGTATGAAGATCCCTTTCGGTATCGCCCAGATCGGTAAGGCTTTCCGTAATGAGATCGTGGCCCGTCAGTTCATCTTCCGTATGCGCGAGTTCGAGCAGATGGAGATGCAGTTCTTCGTACAGCCTGGCACGGAACTGGAGTGGTTCCCGAAGTGGAAGGAGACCCGTATGAAGTGGCACCAGGCTCTGGGCTTCGGTGCAGAGAACTACCGTTTCCACGACCACGACAAACTGGCTCACTATGCCAACGCCGCTACGGATATCGAGTTCAAGATGCCATTCGGCTTCAAGGAGGTGGAGGGTATCCACAGCCGTACGAACTTCGACCTCTCTCAGCACGAGAAATACTCTGGCAAGAGCATCAAGTACTTCGACCCTCAGACCAACGAGAGCTATACTCCGTATGTCATCGAGACGTCGATCGGTGTGGATCGTATGTTCCTGAGCATCATGTGCCACGCCTACGAGGAAGAGAAACTGGAGAACGGCGAGACCCGCGTGGTGCTGAAGTTGCCTGCAGCCCTGGCTCCCGTGAAGTGCGCCGTGATGCCGCTGGTGAAGAAGGACGGTCTGCCCGAGAAGGCCCGCGAGATCATCGACAGTCTGAAGTTCCACTTCAATTGCCAGTACGACGAGAAGGACTCTATCGGCAAGCGCTACCGTCGTCAGGATGCCATCGGTACGCCGTACTGCGTCACCGTCGATCACGACACACTGACAGACGGCTGCGTCACCCTGCGTTTCCGCGACACCATGGAGCAGGAGCGCGTGAAGATCGAGGCGTTGAATGGCATCATCGAGGATAAGGTAAGCATCGCAAGCCTGTTGAAGAAACTGTAAGAGATGAAAGAACTGAAATACATATTGCTGGCACTGATACTGTTTCCTCTGATGGGAATGGTATCAGCGTGCAGTTCTGATGACTCGGAAGAGGACGAGTTTGCCAACTGGCAGCAGCGTAACAACGCTGTCGTCAACCAGTGGTCCAACAATAGTGCACTGCGGAAGATCAAGAGCTACACGAAGGACCAGACGACGGGAGGCACCAGCAACGACTATATCTACGTGGAGGTGCTGGAGGAAGGCGCTGGAACAGAGAGCCCGTTGTTCACCGATAGTGTGTGGGTGGCATACAGGGGGAGACTGATTCCCACGATATCATCTCCTGAAGGCTACGTGTTCGACCAGAGCTATACAGGCGACTTCAGTTGGCGGACGGCCGACATGGCACAATTCTGCGTAGGTTCCCTGGTAAGCGGCTTCTCCACGGCACTGATGCAGATGCACCGTGGCGATCGTTGGCGCGTGCATATCCCCTACCACTTGGGATATGGTGCCACGTCAAATTCTTCCATCCCTGGCTACAGCAACCTGATCTTCGACATTGCGCTGCTCGATTTCTGGCACCCAGGCGAAACAAGACCGGAGTTTAAGAGCAGAGAGATATAAGGGCTGACAAATCAGTTACAAGCATCTGCCCTGCTGATATCGCATTACCGCCCGCCCATCTAATTGGGCGAGCGGTTGTATCTTTTGAGACATAACTGTATTGTGGATATGTATGAATAGGATAATCTATTTTATAATAGGTATTTTGTTACTGATAGCCTGCTCCGAACGAAAAGACCATGTTATATCATTGAGCAGGGCTGAAACTGTTATGAACAAAGATGCTGATTCTGCCCTTAAGATTCTTGACAGTTTGTTAGAGTATAAAGCAGACTTCGGCCGACATTTCAAAATGCAATGCCAATTACATCGTATGAATGCCTATAATAAACTTGATACCATTTTCCATACAACAAAAGAAGGCCAGGAACTTGTAGATTACTTTGATAATCATGGCACTCCCAATGAACAAATGCTCGCTTATTACCTTTTAGGCAGATCATACTATGACACGCATGAGGTACCAATGGCCTTAAATTGTTTTCTTTTGGCAACCGAAAAAGCCGATACCGTTGATACTAATTGCAACTACCGCCAACTAAGTCGCATCTATGGCCAGATAAACAGTTTATTCTATCAGCAGAATCTAATGCGCCAATGTATAGAGTATTCTTTATTAGAGGAGAAATACGCATGGAGGGCTAAAGATACACTAAATGCATTAAAGTCGGTAGGAGACCGCATAGGAGTTTATAGGCGACTTCAATTAGAGGATTCGGTTATTTCCGTTTCCAAAAGAGTTACAGACCTATTGGCTAAATACGGTTATACTTCTGTATCTGCTGGATATTATGCAGGGCTGGCAAAAGCCTATATAAATAAAGGCAAGACTCAATTAGCAGGTAAATACCTTACTTTATATGAGATACAATCAGGCTTCTTTGATGATCATGGCAATATAGAACATGGACGTGAGATCTACTATTACACGAAGGGCTTATATTACCTAACAAGCCATCAGTATGATTCAGCAGAATATCTATTCAGAAAAGAATTATCATTAGGCAAAGACTTTAATAATCAAAATGCAGCATCCCGGGGTTTGGCTCTGCTTTTCCAACAGAAGCACATGGGAGACTCCGCTGCCAAATATGCCCTTTACAGTTATGAAATGAATGATTCTGTCTATGCTCGTATGGCCACAAAGGAAGTAGAACAGATGCAGGGCATGTATGACTACACCAGGAACCAGGAAGCAGCAAGACGTGAAAGAGATAGAGCAAACAAGGAGCATGAAAAAGCAAAAACAACACTCTTAATTCTTTTCCTATTCCTACTGCTTGTGGCATCTGCTTCAAGGATTGTTTACAATAGGCGTAAAGAAGAGAAACAAGCATTTTCAAAAAAGGTCTCAGACTTAGCGAAAGCCCAGATTGATATTGTGAAGTTACGGTCTATTGCTAAGCATACGGAAGAACTGAATCAACTTATCATTGAAAAAGAGTCGCAGATAGCACAAATGGCAGACGACATCAAATCATATAAAGAAAAGTTAGGCTCTCAAAAGAAATCTGCTGACTCTTTATTGGAAGAGTCTGATATATATCATAATTTACTAAAGAAAGCGGGAAGGGCAGAAGAACTGACCAATGAAGAATGGCATCAGGCTAATATGGTGGCTATTGAGATATTTCCGAACTTTTATAAGTTCATTTCTTCCAGGAAACTGGACTTGAACGACAAGGAGTTTAAGACCTGCATATTGATACGGATGCATTTTATTCCGAAAGACATTGCGAACATGTTAGGTGTTTCTCAGCCATATATCACTAAAATCCGCAATAACATGATGCCAAAGTTGTTTGATGTAGAAGGCAATTCTAAGGAATTGGATGAGAGGTTAAAACAGTTTACGTAAGACAAATTTGTATTCGCCTTTTTTATCGCACTCATAATTACCTGATTATGAGCATCTTATATTTTGGTTAATTCTTGGTTAATTCTTAATGATCTTTTTCAATATCTTATTTGAAGATTCATTGTACTTTTGCAGCCGTTTTTCAATTTTCAAATAAGTATTAATTTAAAAAAATGTACAATGAAAAAATTATTGTTTTTGGTTTTGTGTCTTTCTGCATTAGGTAGCAATTTCGTATTTGCAGGGAATCCTCTTAACATGACAGTGACTATCATTGACGATACGCCTCAAAACCCTTCTAAGGAAAAAGCGCCTATGCGCGTTCCTCGCATTTATCAGGATGGATATACGCTCTCTTTTTCTAATGCCCATCCAGATTATGTTATTAACATCATACAGGATGACGAAGTCGTATTTACATCTTATATCCCCTCGGAGTTGTCTTCGTTTGAACTGCCAGGATCTATCCATGGTGAATGTACTATACAGTTAATAATGGGAAGATATTGTTTCTATGGCAATGTATTACTATAGGAGGAATCTTTTGCTGTTATACTCTCTGTTTGTCTGCCTATCTCTGCCAGCCAGGATACAGGTTTCATCGTTCAGTCAGGATTCGATTTACATCTCGTCAGACTCAACCAAAACTGACACATTAGAGATGGATTCTGGAAATCCTACTGATATGTTGATTCCATCTATTCCCGCCTCTCCACAAGCTACCGCTTTTCAACGTGTTGGGGATTATCAGGTAAACAATGCATCTGGAGTGCCAGACATTAGTATTCCACTTTTTGAATTGGACCATCATGGATATAAGATGCCTATAACCCTTCGCTACTTGCCAACACCACTTAAACACGGTTACAACTACGATGTGACGGGTCATGGCTGGGCGCTTAACTTAGGATCCTGTATTTCCAGGACTATTGAATCATGGCCTGATGAGAAATATGATTTCAAACTAAATGTGGCTCCTATAGACCGGGACCTTTCATTAGCTTATGAAGGAAATAATGTAGGCGATTACATCGAACAATGTGATTTGGGACGTGACAGATTTAATGTCACACTGCCAAATGGCAAGTCATTCAGTTTCTTCATCACCAATTATAGTGGAAATATCAGCATTGTCTCAGGAGTTTTGGGCTATGATGTTCAGTTTAATTGTTCCCAAACCAAACATATCACCAGTTTTACAGTTATCGACAATTCTGGTGTTCAGTATCTATTTGACATCACCGAACTTTCCATCAACCAGACACGCCAGACTAATGGCAGTGAAGTAGCATGGTATCTGAGTAAGATAACGATTCCTCATGTTTCCAAACCTATTTATTTCAAATATGAGAAGAGCATCACTCAGAACAATGGTCATGGTGCCACAGAACCTGTGCTTATCATGAAAAGGCTATGGGGAGGTACGGGTTCAACCGACAGACTTACCTTCAATTATTATAAGCAAGACACCTGGACTCATTACCAGACCAAACTCCTGACAAAGATCTCCTTTGGAACCACTGAGGTTGATTTCAAATATAACAATGATAACACGACTACCACTTACAATAATCTGATTAGCATATCAATTAAAGACAATCAGACTGAAGTAAGAGGAATCAAATTCGAGTACACATTCCTTTCTCCAAGCGGCACTCTCGCCCTTCTCCGTAAACTTACTATTACAGGGAAGAATACAACGGATAAACTCGTATATAAATTCCTCAACCATCCAGCCCGCGCCATTCACGGGACAGACCACTGGGGCTATGGCAATAGTGTCTGCGACGACTATAGTTATAATCTAAGACAGATTGCCAACATGAATTTCTATACAGAGTATTATGGTATTGATCTCGATTTACTCATTGGAAATTCTGGATTGCCAGTTACGCCTATCGATTTAGCAGCAAATGAATACAGCCTACAGCAGAAAGCAAAACTTCTAAACGACATTACCGGATCTGACCCGAGGGAGCCTGCTGCACCAGAGAATCATGGTATTTTGTCTGCCATTATATACCCAACAGGTGGAAAGACTGTATTTGTATTTGAGAATCATCGGTTTGTCAGTGCAACTGATGTAAACGGGAACTATATCGCCACAAAGAAGAAACGCCGCGTAATAAAAGCAGGAGGTTTTCGTATCAAGTCCATCACCAACTATACTTCCGACGGAAAGGTTTCCGACGCGAGAGAATTTCGCTATGGTCCTACAAACCAAGAGGTAAAGGACAAGAAACTGAATCTACCCATTGTGGCTGGAGCCAGAATGGATGAGCATATCGGTTATGGTGAACCTGTCGTAGATCCTAATATCCTGACATACACCAAGATCAAATCATCATCGGATGTTACTTCCAAGATTTCGAGGATGCTAATAGGGAAAAACCATCCAAACGATTTTCCAAACACCATGCAAAACTATTCAGGGAAAAGTGGTTATCAGTGTACTTTCAGCCCATTGAATTTCCGTTGTCTCCTACAGGGACGTGAGCCTGTTGTCTATTCTGAAATTACGGAATATCATGGACAGATGGAAGAGAACGTCACGCCACAGAACACCACAGGAAAGACCGTCTATGAGTTCCAGATATACGACGATTCAGGTTCTACCCCAGACTCCGTCTATAATGTACCTTTAAGGTGGGATGGAAACACGTTATTGGTAGAAGGCAGCGCTTACAAGAAAGACTATCTGACGAAAAAGACAGATTACACCTTTTACTATTACAACGGCAAATACTTTCCTACGAAACTTCAAACCGAGACGTACAAGTATTCCCTAAATCACAGAACTGCCACAAGTTACATCCTTGCAAACAACTACGACTATGGTTGGTTCTGGTATTATGATATATACGGCAACGGACACGAGACATTCAGAGTGGGTTTTGTCTTGAGCCCGATTAGTGTCGGCTCATACAAGATGACCGAGAAGGAAGTCACGAGGGATGGCATTACGACGACCGAAAGAATCGCCTATAATGGAGATGGCCTGATAAAAGAACTCTCTTTCACGGGAGCCAAGCCCCATACCACTACCTTCACCTATCCCGTCACTGGTCATTCCGCAATAGAGACAAAACTCTGCAATAAGCATATATACTCCTGTATTCTGAAGAGCCAGACGAAATCGCACGGGAACAGCACATGGGATGTTTCTGGCTATTCTATTGACTATGCTGATTTTGGAGTAGGACTGCTTCCCTCTAAACTGAGCAGATTGTCTGTTGCCAATGGCGTCTCCACAGGATATGAAGAGGATGTAAGGGTGCTTTCTTATTCCTCCAGCGGTAATCCCACAGAGGTCAAAGATCGCAGCGGCATTTACACGGCCTACGTTTGGGGATATAATGACAGATACTTAATCGCAGAGGTTAAGAATGCCCGACTATCTACTGTAACGACTGCTCTTAATGCCTTGTCAGGCAATGTCGAAGGACTGCGCACCCATGCGTCTCTTTCTAATGCGATGGTGACAACCTGGACCTATCTGCCACTTGTGGGCGTCACCTCTCAGACCGATGCTTCTGGCATATCCACCTACTATGACTATGACGGTTTAGGGCGACTGAAAGAAGTGTATCGTTATAAGAACAATGTCAAATCTTCCGCTAATAAACAAATACTACATCAATACAACTACCACACCATCACCCAATAGCGCGATTATGATGACAACATATTGCAGGCTTCTTCCGCTAACTGTAGTCTTTCTTCTGTTGACAGCCACATCCTCTTCCGCTCAGGATGGCATTTCTGGGCTTCCATCAAAACTTACCTCCTCATATAGTTACGTGCTGTCGCGCACTATGACGAAGGCTGACGGCAAAAAAAGTCTTGACCATGTTGACTATGACAACGGTCTTGGCCAGATATACCAGAGTGTGGACGTTGGTATTGCGAGGAACAATGCCGACCTTGTGAGCCTTCAGGAATACGATGGTCACGGACACCCCCTGCGATCCTGGCTTCCCGGACTTGGCTCTGGCGGTGCCCTCATCAGTCAGAAAACGCTGAAACAGTCAGCCAAGGATCTATCAGGCGACGATGCCCCTTATACATGGACGGTATATGAGAAGTCGCCTCTTGACCGGCTCTCCGCCGAGTATCTGCCTGGCAGTGACTGGCACCAGCATGACAAAAAGTGCGAATATACCTACAACAGGAATCAGGATGCCCTTTTAGAAATGGTAATGGAGGGCGTGAATCTTTGCGTGAACAAGTCACGCAAATATACGGCACTGCACCAGAACGAGGTCCGCGACGAGGCTGGCGTGCTCCATATAGAATACCTGGATGCCGACGGCCGCATGGTTGCCATGTCCGACTGTCCTCCCAACAACGACAGTAAACATGTCACATATTATGTTTATGATGATGCCGGCCGTGTACGCTTTGTGCTGCCTCCAGAGGCCTACTACCAGTTGTCCACCGCCTACAAGAATACCACGGCGACCATCAGTCCCAGCCATGACGCGCTGGTCAAATACGCCTACGAATACCGCTACGATGCACGCGGCAATTGCATCTACAAGCGGCTTCCTGGCTGTTCCCCTGTTTATTATGTATATGACAAGGCTGGCCGCTGCATTTTCTCTCAGGACGGTATTCAGCGCGCCAAGACTCCGTCGCAGTGGGGTTTCACGATCCATGATGTTTTCGGCCGTACCGTACTGACAGGCACCTGCACAAATTCCCTGACATACACCTCGGAGCCTCTGAAAGGTTCCATTGTCAGGGCTTCTAGAATAACGTCGGGCGGAACCTACGGCTATGCTGTCAGCGGCGTCTCGCTCGACAGCATCGTAGTTTACACCGTCAACTATTACGACGACTACTCCTTCATAGGCAGCAATGGCGTGCCTGCCAAACTTGCCTATGCCGCACCACCCTCAGGAGGCTATGGTGTACGTGGGCTTCCAGCCCCGAAAGGACTGCAGACTGGCAATATAACAGCACGGCTGGCTGGCAAAACCGTCAGCGGCTATGACTACTCTGCCATGTATTACGACGAACGGGGACGGGTCATACAGACGCGAAGCACCAACCACCTGAAAGGTTACGAATACCAATATACGCGGTATGACTTCACAGGCCACATACTGAAACAGAGACATGTGCACAGCGCTTCTGGCAAATCAACGCAAACGGAAACTTACACCTATACCTATGACGGGGCTTCACGTCTGATAACCACGAAGTACAAACTTAATTCCAACGACGAGGTGACGCTAAGGTCGAATGCCTATGACGATCTGGGGCGGCTGGAGACCTCCACCCGAAACGGCAGCCTGACAACCACTTACACATATAACGTGCGCTCATGGCTGAGGAGTATCAAAACCGGCTCCCTCTTCAGTGAGACGCTCTACTACAATGAAAGTTGCAGCGGGAACACCCCTGACTACCGTGGCAATATCTCTGCCATGGAGTGGAAGGCCGATTCGAAAAAGCGCGCCTACCTCTTCACCTATGACTATCACTCACGGCTGAAACAGGCCAGATATACAGAGAACGGAAGTGCCAACGGCCATTACGACACGGAATACACCTACGACAGGATGGGCAACGTCCTCACCTTAAAGCGAAAGGGGAAGCAGGACGGCGGAACCTTCGGACTGATCGACAACCTGACATTCACGCTCAACGGCAACCAGGTGACGAAGATAGAGGATTCCCTGAACGACCCCACTTACAATGGTGTCTTCAACTTTATGGACGGTGCAAGTAGGCAGAAAGAATACACTTACGACAAGAATGGCAACATGACGAAAGATTTGAATAAAAAGATTTCGTCAATCCAATATAATTTGCTAAATTTGCCGTCGAAAATCAAATATAGCACCGGTAAGAGTGCGGTGTACACCTATGATGCGACAGGGAGGAAACTTCGAGTGGTATATAAAAACCCAAGCAGCAGGATAGACTATTGTGGAAATATGATATACGAGGGAGGAACATTGAAGCAGATATTGGTTGACGGTGGGTATGTCACTTTCAGCGGTGACGCGCCGCAATACCACTTCTATATCCAGGATCACCTCGGCAACAACCGCGTGATAGCCAATGCCGGTGGCACCAAGGAGCAGGTCAACCACTACTACCCCTTCGGCGGACTCTTCGGACAGAGTACCAATGGTGACGTCCAGCGGTACAAGTACAACGGCAAGGAACTGGACCGCATGCACGGCATCGACTGGTACGACTACGGTGCCCGTCACATGAGTCCTGATGTAGGACGCTTCACCACCATCGATCCTATGGCAGAAAATTATTATAGTATTAGTTCGTATGCATATTGCGCGAATAATCCAGTGAATGCGATAGATCCTGATGGTAAAAGTACTTGGGTTATAGCATTAGAAGATGGTACATATCAAGTAATCGGAGGGGACATTGATGATGATGATAGGAATATTTATTTATATAACCGAGATTCGAATGGTGACTATACTGTAAAAGGAGAGGCTATTGGAGTTACATCATCTACAACTTCATTCTATAATAGTGATAAGAATGAATGGAGAAACAGTATTATTAATCCTTCAAATATAAGTGGTAAGGTCTTTTTGGGAAAGATTTTTAAAGATCCCAATATTATTTCATACATGGACAAGGCAAGAACGAATCATGAGTATGATTTCAAAGTCACAAATGGCACGCCAGGGAAAAAGGACCTTGATATATATAGAGGAATGCCTATCGGACAAACAAAAGAGGGAATGACAATCTATACTTCTGCGCGTGATATAGGCAATATAGCAGCAGGATATGTTGCCGCTGTAAATGGATTGACATGGGGAGTGGCAAGACTAGGATTTGATTTATACCAGAAAGGAATAGAAGGTGCTTCTACCCAAAATGCACAATATTATGGGTGGAGGTACGGAAGAAAATCAATGCCTTTCGGAAAACAGAGATTTAATAGTAGTGACCCGTATATAATTCCCTAAACAAATGAAAAAAATATTATATTTATTCATCGTTTGTATCACTATATTTGTTTTGCATGATTGTATGGCAACTCATAGTAAGATATTTTATATTCCTGCTATAAATCTTTATGTAAAAGTAACTGCCAATTACCATACGGATGTCAGTTATTTATATCTGAGTCAGGATAAAGAGTTTGGTGACAATTATATAAAATTCAAAAGTCTCGATAAGACTTGTCCAGATATTCCATTACACTATATAAATAGCAAATATGTTGAGGTTTATAAAGTTAATTCCAGTATAATTTATGAGATAAAATCTTCCAATAGAATGATTTACACATCAATAGATTCTGTTATTCGCTGGGAGTTACAAAAAAAACCTTTAATTGTAGTATATGGACGCGGACGTCTCGTTTCTTTTTTCAACGAGGGAAGAGTAAATGAAGAAGTTGTTGAATTCTAGAAAGATCGAAAAGATCGAAGGGACAGGTCTTTGAGCGATTTTAAAACTTATAATAAAATGTATATGAAAAAGTTACTATTAATGATCATAGCAATGGCTATCAGCACGACTATTTATGGACAGCAAATTAACCAGTCGAACAACAGTTATCGCGGGGATGACATCATGGAGAAAAGGGATGTTTCAACTGACGTACCCGACTTAATTAACAAAAATGACATCTGGAGTCTGGAGAATGCAGAAATATCTGGAAAGGCATTCAATCAAGAATACACAACTGAGAAGGACACATTGATGCTATTGGAGCGGGGGAACCGTACTTACTATCTGCAAAAGGCTGGACAAATCTGTATCATCGGCTCGGAAAATGCTCAGGAACTTATAGGCTACGACATGCCTGAGACCTGGCTGAAATTCCCGATACAACTGGGTGACAGTATTTCTGGGTATTTCAACGGCACAGGCAAATACTGCGACAGACTTTTCATGCGCCGCTTCGGCACCTATCTGACCAAGGCGGATGCTGTGGGATGTATTGTTCTGCCGGGAGGCGATTCTCTAAGTAATGTTTTACGGCTGCATACGGAGCGGTATGTCAGCAATATCTACGCACCCATTGACACGATGAAGAGACAGATTCCCGCCTTCACTACAGACAGCATTATCCGATACATGACTGCTGACACGATGCTGATACGGGAAGACATCTACCGCTGGTATGCTGAAGGCTACCGCTATCCTGTACTGGAAGCCAAGATTGTCAGTCAAAATGAGGAAAATCATTCAGAGGAGATCTTCTATTACGCCCCAGAAATACAGGAACAACTGGTGCTGGACGATGAGAACAGGAACACGAGGGCGAGGCTGGCCGCTGACAATACGAGAGATGAAGACAATAAGAAGAATGGAAGTCTGGCAGACTTCACATATCATTTCAGTCAGGACGAAGATAGTGAGACCGTCACCATCAGTTACGTATCGGATCAGCCTGTAAAGGTTGTCATCCTACTGACCAACTATCAGGGTTATATCTATCGGCAGACTTCACAAACTGATGGTACACCCATCAACCTCTGCTACAATGGTCTGCGCCGAGGGCAATATATCCTTAGAATTGACGTTGGCTCGCAGCATTTTGCGGAGAAGTTTAACGTCAAGTGATTTGCAATCGGGAATTACAGTGAAAATAAAAGCTGAAAGTTTTGTTCTTTCAGCTTTTATTTGTATCTTTGCCCCAAGGAAACAAAACTTAGAACTATGGCAAAGTACGCAGACTATATCAAGCGCATCGAGATCGACTCGCTATGGAGCGGGAAGAAGCATGTCATCTGGGACTTGAACCGTCAGGTGAATATCCTGAGTGGCATCAACGGCATGGGTAAGAGTACCATCCTGAACAAGGTGGTGAAGAGCGTGAACACCAACGGTGATGTCATCAACCACCTGCTGAAGGGTGTACACATCGATCTGGAACCCGCCGACGCTACGCATATCCGCTTCGACATCATCCGTTCACTCGATTCCCCGTTGCTTGACAACGAAACCATCAACATGGTGGATACGCGCATCCGTTCGGCCCTTGATTTTCAACTGTTTCACCTACAGCGGAAATATCTCGACTATCAGGTGAACATCGGCAACCGTATCATTGCTGAACTGCAGACGGGCAATACCGATGCTGCCCAACAACTGTCGGAGAAGAAGAAACGATTTCAGGATATCGTTGACGAACTGTTCTCCGAGACAGGCAAGAAGATCGTACGCACCGAGAACGAGATCCGTTTCTCACAGATCGGTGAGACACTGGTGCCCTATCAGTTATCGAGCGGAGAGAAGCAAATCCTGGCCATCCTGCTGACGGTACTCGTGGAAGACAACCTGCCTTACGTGCTCTTCATGGACGAACCGGAGGTGTCGCTCCATATCGAGTGGCAGAAGCGACTCATCGACCTCTGCATCGAACTGAACCCCAACGTACAGATTATCCTGACCACCCACTCGCCCGCAGTGGTGATGAACGGCTGGATGGACAGTGTGACGGAGGTCAGTGACATTACCCTTTAATGCATCATGCATCATTCATAATGCAGCATTATGCCCAACAGGCTGAAGGATAATCTCAACAGCAAGTATTTCGAGGCGGCCAACGCCATGACCTCAAAGAAAGCCCGACATAGGATCGTTGCCTATGTCGAGAGTTATGATGACATCTATTTCTGGCGTACGGTACTCTCGGAGTTTGAGAACGACAAGCGCTATTTCGAGGTGATGCTGCCGTCGAAGATGACCCTGACACGCGGTAAGAAGTCGGTGCTCATGAACTTCCTTGAGGGAGAACCACTCGGCAAGGATATGATAGCCTGCGTGGATGCCGACTACGACTACATGATCCAAGGGCGCACGGGCCAGTCGAAGCGGGTATTGGACAGCCCATACGTCTTCCACACCTATGTCTATGCCATCGAGAACTTCCAATGCTATGCCCCGTCGCTGCATAATGTCTGTGTCTCCGTGACGCTCAACGACCACCGCATCTTCGACTTCCGCGAATATTTCCGACTGTTCAGTGAGGCCATCTTCCCCCTGTTCGTCTGGTCGGTCATGTTCTACCGCAACGGCAATCATCAGAAGTTCAGCATCACCGACTTCAATCGCATCGCCGATCCCGGGGGCTTCAACGTGCAGCATCCCGAGCCGTCGATTGCCAATCTGAAGCGGAAGGTGCATACGAAGATCAACGATCTGCAACGGCAGTTCCCTGATGCCAAGGAGGAGTATCTGACGACAAAAGACGATATCAAAGCACTGGGCGTAACCCCGCAGACCACCTATCTCTATATCCAAGGGCATCATCTGTTCGACACCATTGTGTCGCCGATCATGTCAAAGGTCTGCAACCTGCTCCGCCAGGAACGGGAGAACGAGATCTACCACGCCACAGCCCACAAGACGCAGAAATCCAACGAGATGACGTGCTACGAGAACTCGTTGCAGGATATCAAGGTGATGCTCAAGAAGAACAACGGCTATATGATGTCCGAGCAGTTCCGCCGCGTGCAGGAGGACATCCGGAACTATTTAGATGTAAGTCTCTAAGAACCTGACCGTCCCATGAACCTTCACCTCGTCTGTCGTGGCCGGCAGAAGGATGGTATCACCCTTCTGGAATGTCACGGCATCACCGTCAGCGGTGAGCGTTCCCTCGCCTTTGACAGCAATCAGGATGACAAACGAATCGAGGCCTGAGTAGTCGAGCGTCATCGGCTCCGTCAGGTCATAGACGGCTGTCGTGAAATAAGGACACTCTACCAACTGCACGCCCTCATCCTTTTTAGGCTCGTAGCCAGCACGGTAGTTAGGTAATACGGTATAGTCAATACTCTCGGCAGCCTCCTTGGTATGGAGTTCACGGCAATTGCCGTCCTTATCCTTACGCTTATAGTCGTAGATACGGAAGGTAACATCGGAAGTCTGCTGGATCTCCGTCACAAAGCACCCTGCGCCGATGGCATGGATACGACCTGCGGGGATAAAAAACACGTCGCCCTCATGCACCTCGTAACTGGCCAGGGCCTCGACGATGGTGTCATCCTCCACCATCTCCTTGTACTCCTCAGGGGTAATCTTCTTCTTCAGACCATTAAAGAGACGGGCACCAGGGGCTGATTCCAGACAGTACCACATCTCTGTCTTACCACAGGGTTTTCCAAGACGATGGGCAGTCTCATCATCAGGATGTACCTGGATGCTGAGATCCTGGTGGGCATCGATAAACTTGATGAGCAACGGGAACTCATCACCGAAACGTTGGTAGTTCTCCTTGCCGACAAGTTGTTCTTTCTGCTCGCGCACCAGTTCATTCAGCGTTTTACCCTTACACTTACCATCGGCCACGATGGTTTCTTTATCCTTGACACCCGAGAGTTCCCATCTCTCACTGCCCCAGATCAGTTGCTTTAATAATGGTTCGAATCTGTACATTGTTTTTAGTAGTTATTTCGTTTCTTCCTTTTCACCTTTATCAGTTTTCCTTCCAGAAACTGCGCGTAAACAACACTAACACCGTCATGATCTCAAGACGCCCCATGAGCATCAGCGGACAGAGAATCCACTTGATGTAGTCTGGCAATATCGCCCATGACATGACCGGCCCGATCTGGGTACCCAGCGTTGGACCCACATTACTCACGCAACTCAGGGCAATGGTGATGGCATTTGTATTGTCGATACCTGCTACAATCATGATGGTAGCCGTAACGAGTGTCATGAGCATCGTCAGCGTGAAGAAGGCAAATAGTGCCACGAGTTTCGACTGCGGTATGCTGATTCCATTGATCTTTACCGGGAGAACGGCATTTGGATGCAGAATCTGTCGGAAGTTATTGCGTATCACCTTCAGCAGCATCACACCTCTGATGCATTTGAAACCACCACTCGTGCTACCTGCACAGGCTCCCAGATACATAACGACACCCAATATGACCCATGTAATATGTGGCCATGTACCCGCATCGTCGTTAAACATACCTGTTGTGGTAATAAATGAAACTACTTGGAAGAGTGCACACCTGAAAGACTTCTCTAAGTCGTAGTCCATACGTGTAAACAACAGGTACATAATCCAAAGCGTTGCACCTACTACAATGCTCAGATAGAGTTTTAATTCTGAGTTGCGGAAGAGGGCTTTAATCTTCCCCTTAAAAATACATATATATAATAAGGTGAAGTTGATACCCGACAGGAACTGGAAGGTAATGGAGATATAGTCAATAGAAGCAGAGTGGAAATACTCCGTACTCTCGTTGTGGATGGCAAAGCCACCAGTGGCCGTAGTTGTCATCGAGTAGTTCAGGGCCTCGTACCAATCCATGCCTGCTAACCAGAATGACACACCACAACCAATAGTCAGAAAGAGGTAGATGCTCCAGATCCACTTGGCCGTTGTCGAAAGACGCGGGTGCATCTTGGCCTTGATAGGTCCTGTGGCCTCTGCTGCAAACACCTTCACACTACCACTGACGAGCGAGGGGAGAATGGCAATGGTAAAGAACAGGATTCCCAAACCACCTATCCACTGCATCAGTGATCGCCAGAACAAGATGCCATGGGGCAGGCACTCCACATCGTCAAGGATGGTGGCTCCCGTAGTGGTAAAGCCCGAGATGCTCTCGAAATATGCGTCTGTCAGATTCGTGATACTGCCATGAATCATAAAAGGGAAGATGCCGAAGAGTGAGAAGATGAGCCATACAGCCGTTACCAGCAGATAGGCATCTCGCCGACTCAGTGAGTTATCGGCATTTCTGCCCAGGAAAAGGAAAAGAAATCCGCATCCAAGAGTGATCAGCAGCGACATCAGAAAGGCAATCTGGTCATCCTCGTTAAAGTAGAAGGACATCACTGCACACCAAGCCATGAAGAAAGCCTCGATGAACAGCAGCGACCCGATGATCTTGCTGATGATACGGAAGTTTACCATATCGTGTTCTTTTTGAAGTATTTCTCGATATTGTTCAGTTTCTGCTCATGGCAGAACACCATGACGGAATCACCAGCCTGGATCTGTGAGTTACCGTTGACAAGCATACCGACGCCTTTGCGCACCAGACCACCAATGGTCGCTCCAAAGGGCAGACCCAGGTCCTTCACGGGTTTCTTTGTCACCCTCGAACCTTCGGCAGCCGTAAACTCTGCCACCTCTGCATCCACGAGCATCAGCGAGCGCAGGTTCTCCACGTCGGCATCAAGCATCATCTGGAAGATATGGCTGGCAGCGATGGTTTTCTTGTTGATAATGGTACCGATGTCCAGACTCTCGGCCATCGAGACGTAGTCGAGGTTCTCCACCATGGCCACGGTCTTTCTCACACCGAGTTTCTTGGCTGTCAGACAAGCCAGGATATTGGTCTCCGCATTGCCCGTCAGGGCCACGAAAGCCTGCGTGTTCCTGATACCTTCCTCCTCAAGCAGTCCTAAGTCGCGGCCGTCACCGTGGATGACCATCGCCTCATCCTTCTCCAGCAACTCGTTCAGTTTCTCACAACGCTGGGCATCCTTCTCGATGATCTTCACGCTCATGTAATTGGGAATGGTCAGAGCCGCACGGACGGCCGTCTTACCGCCACCCATGATAATGACGTTCTTCACATCGGTATAATGCTCCTTGCCGACGATCTTACGGATATAAGGGATATACTCCTTGGTAGTCATGAAATAGACAAGGTCGTTCACGCGCAACTCATCCATACCACCAGGTATGAGCGTGTCACCGTTACGCTTGATGGCCACCACATGATAGGGGTCATCAGGACCGCAGAGGTTACGCAGCGGCTGGTTCAGGATCTCCGCCGCCTCCCGCAGTTTGATGCCAAGCAGGATAAGTGCACCGTCGTGTACATCCCATCGCTGGCGCACCCAAGAGAGTTTCAGACCATTGGTGATATCAATGGCTGCCAACACTTCCGGATAGATCAGTGAATCGACACCGAGGTCCTTAAAGAACGACTGTAATTCCGGAGAGAGATATTCATAGTTGTCAATACGGGCCACGGTCTTCTTCGCACCAAGGGCATGGGCCAAGATACAGGCGTTCAGATTGATGCTCTCCTCAGGGGTCACACCGACAAACAGGTCCGCATGTTCCACCCCCGCCTCCTTCAGAGCCAGGATGCTCGTTGGCGAGGCCTGATAGGTCATCACGTCATACTCAGTCAGCGTGCTCAGCCGTTCCTCGTCACCATCGATCAGCACACAGTCCTGATGCTCGCGCGACAACAGTTTTGACAGATGAGTACCTACGGCACCTGCACCGACAATCACAATCTTCATATCTCCTTGATCGCTTTGATGATACCGTCCGTACCAATACCTACAATATCCTGCAGTTCATCGACAGTACCGTGCTCGACGAACTCATCAGGCAGACCCAGACGTACCACCTTCGGCTGATAGCCGTGGTCATTCATCCATTCCAGGACAGCCGAGCCAAGTCCACCCTTCTTCACACCGTTCTCCACAGTGATGACACGCTTGAACTTCTGTCCGACCTCCTCGAGGATCTCCTCGTCAATCGGTTTCAGGAAACGCATGTCATAGTGGGCCACACTGACACTGTCGCCTATCTTGGCGATGACGTCTGTCACGTTATTGCCTATCGGACCGATGCTCAGGACGGCAACATCAGTGCCGTCATGCAGTTTCCTGCCCTTACCCACCGGAACCTCTTCGAGCGGACAGCGCCAGTCCTGCAACACACCACCACCACGGGGGTAACGGATCACGAACGGTCCCTGGTCTGGCAACTGGGCCGTGAACATCAACCGTCTTAGTTCATGCTCGTCCATAGGTGACGAGATGACCAGATTCGGGATGGGACGCAGGGCGGCAAGGTCAAAAGCGCCATGGTGCGTCGGTCCATCCTCACCGACGAGTCCAGCACGGTCGAAACAGAACACCACGTTCAAGTTCAACAGTGCCACGTCGTGGATGATATTATCAAAGGCCCTTTGGGCAAAAGCACTGTATATATTACAGAAAGGCAGCAGTCCGTCCTTGGCCATACCCCCTGAGAAGGTAACGGCATGTCCCTCCGCGATACCCACGTCGAAGGTGCGCTCCGGCATCTCCTTCATCATAATGTTCATGGAACAGCCAGAGGGCATGGCGGGTGTCACACCGACGATCTTCGGATTCTGCTTCGCCAGTTCCAAAAGGGTATGTCCGAAGACATCCTGGTATTTCTGTGGTTTGTTCGGGTCGTTATCGACGATGCGCTCCCCTGTGTCGGGATTGAACTTACCTGGTGCGTGCCAGACGGTGACATCCTTTTCCGCCGGAGCGTAACCATGTCCCTTCTGAGTATGCAGATGGAGCAGTTTCGGGCCCTTCATGTCCTTGATCTGCTTCAGGATACGTACCAGTTCCTTCACATTATGTCCATCGAACGGTCCGAAGTAACGGATATTCATACCCTCGAAGATGTTCTGCTGATGAGAGATGGCACTCTTCAGGGCGTTTGACAGACGGATGATACCGTTCTTCCTGTCATCATTGAGGAGACCCTTGCGGTTCATCCAACGAGACACCCGGAAGCGCATGGCATTATAGGTCTCATTAGTGCTCAGGTTCAGCAGGTACTGTTTCATGCCACCCACCGAACGATCAATCGACATATTGTTGTCGTTGAGGATGATGAGCAGGTCGTTAGGCGACGAGGATACATTGTTCAGTCCCTCGAAGGCCAGACCTCCCGACAGGGCTCCGTCACCGATGACGGCCACCACATGACGATTGCTCTTCCCCTCCAACTTGGCAGCCACAGCCATGCCTAACGCTGCCGACACAGAGTTGCTCGCATGCCCGCAGGCAAACGTGTCATATTCACTCTCCGCAGGAGACGGGAAGGGTTTGATACCACCCAACTTGCGGTTGGTACAGAACTGCTCACGCCGTCCTGTCAGGATCTTATGGCCGTAAGCCTGATGGCCTACGTCCCATACAATACGGTCTTTGGGTGTATTATAGACATAATGAAGGGCAACAGTTATCTCAGCCACACCGAGGCTCGATGCCAAATGGCCAGGGTTCACTGCAACCTCTTCCACAATATCTTGTCGTAGCTCATCACAGAGCTGTGGCAACTGATCTACCTCCAGGTTTCTAAGGTCTTCTGGGGACTTGATCCCATTCAGTAGTGTTAATTCCTTTTTATCCACTTTGAATTGTTTATGCGTGCAAAGATACGCCAAAATTGGTAAAATACAAAGTTTTTATGCAAAAATGTTTGGGGTTTGTGAGATTCTTCGTATTTTTGCAGAAAAATCATCCTTGATGAGATACGGAATAGTAGGTACAGGTGCCATAGGCGGCTTTTATGGCAGCAAACTGGCATATAGCGGACAAGAGGTTCATTTCTTGTCGCATAGTGATTATCAGTTTGTGAAAGAGCATGGCATACAGGTGGATTCCTGCGACGGCTCTTTCCATCTCGACCATGTGAATGTGTATCAGTATGCGGCTGACATGCCAAAGTGCGATGTGGTGATTGTGGGTCTGAAAACTACCAATAATCATCTGCTCGCCGATCTCTTGCCGCCATTGTTCCTTGAACATACGGTTGTGGTACTGATACAAAATGGCATTGGGGTAGAGGCCGATGTGCAGAAGATGTTTCCCCATGTCCAACTCATAGCAGGTCTTGCTTTCATCTGTTCTGCCAAGACGGAGCCTGGTCGTGTGAATCATCAGTGCTATGGCAGCATCAATCTCGCCAACTACTCCTGTCAGGATGAGAGCGTCTTTACTGCTATTCTGAATGATTTTATCAATGGTGGTATCCAGGCGGGCTCTGTTCCCTATGATGAAGCCCGTTGGAAGAAAGCCGTGTGGAACATGCCCTTCAATGGCATGACGGTAGCTCTCAACACGCAGACGGATCTGCTGTTGAAGAATCCTGCCACCCGCCAACTCATCCGTGACCTCATGGGTGAGGTCGTGGGGGCTGCCCGCCATTTAGGCGTCACTGGCCTCGACGAGGCATTTATAGACAAGATGATCGAGATGACGGACGAGATGACGCCCTACTCCCCGTCGATGAAACTCGACTACGACTTCCACCGGCCGATGGAGATCTACTATATCTACAGTCGTCCCATCCAGATTGCCCGTGAGGCAGGTTTCCCCATGCCGAAACTGGAGATGCTGGAGGCAGAACTGAAGTTCCTGCAGGCCGTCGAGCAATAAGACATGAAGTATATCGCCCTGCCATTCAAGGAGATACGCCCACTAACCTTCTACCTGGCGATGGAGGAATTCGTGGCGAAACATCTGGATGAACCTGATTGTTTCTTTATGTGGCAGGTGGAGCCCACGGTGATTTATGGGCGCAACCAGGTGTTAGAGAATGAGGTGAACATCGACTACTGTCGTGAACATGGTATCCAGATCGTTCACAGGAAGAGCGGAGGCGGTTGTGTGTATGCCGATATGGACAATCTGATGCTGTCGTATATCTCCGATGGCGATAATGTGGGGTTTACCTTCAACAGATTCGTCCAGATGATCCTGCTGGTGCTGCGCAAACTGGGCATCGAGGCCACAGGCACCAGTCATAACGACATCATGATCGGCGACCGGAAGGTCTGTGGTACAGCGTTCTACCAGTTGCCCGGACGTAGTATCGTCCACAGTACGATGCTCTACGACACGAACATGCTGCACATGCTGAACGCCATCACGCCGGGGCCTGAGAAACTGGAGGCAAAGGGTATCCAGAGCGTCCGCCAGCGCATCACACTGTTGAAGGACCACACGTCGCTGAGTCTGGAGCAGTTGAAAACGTTCATCCGTGAGACCCTCTGCGAAGGCGAACGGATGCTGACAAATGAAGAAATAGAACATATCAATAAAATAACTAAAAACTATGGCTATCAAACAAGAACTGGAAAAGAAAACCAAACGCACCTGTCTATTTGACAAGCACCTGTCGTTAGGTGCGATGATGGTAGAGTTCGGTGGCTTCGACATGCCCCTGTTGTACCAGAATGCAGGTATCGCTCCTGAGCACATGGCCGTGCGCGAGCATGTCGGCCTCTTCGACGTGTCGCACATGGGCGAGGTGACTGTGAAAGGCAAGGATGCTGAGCGCTACGTACAACATATCTTCACCAACGACATCTCTGGCGCCCCCGTAGGCAAGATCTACTATGGCATGATGTGCTACGAGAACGGTGGCACGGTGGATGATCTCTTAGTCTATAAGATGGGTGAAAACAACTTCTTCCTCGTAATCAACGCCGCCAATATCGACAAGGACTGGGCGTGGATGCAAGAGAACGCTGCAGGCTTCGACATCGACCTGCAGAATCGCAGCGACTACTACGGCCAGATCGCCGTACAGGGCCCCGAATCTGAGGATGTAATGGAGCGTGTGCTGGGTCTGCCCTGCTCCGAATTATCTTTCTACACTTGTAAGACGGTTGACGATGTCATCATCTCCCGTACGGGATACACAGGCGAAGACGGCTTCGAGGTTTATGGCTCCCATGCCTTTATCAACGACTGTTGGGACAAACTGATCGCCGCTGGCGTACAGGCTTGTGGACTGGGCTGTCGCGACACCCTGCGCTTCGAGGTGGGACTGCCGCTCTATGGCGACGAACTTTCGGAGGAGATCACCCCCATCATGGCGGGGTTAGGTATGTTCGTGAAACTCGACAAGGAGGAATTTATTGGCAAGGAGGCGTTGGCAAAACAGAAAGCCGAGGGCCCCGCCAAGAAACTCGTGGGTATCGAACTCTTCGATAAGGCCATCCCTCGTCATGGGTATCCGGTGCTGAATATGAATGATGAGACCATCGGTGAGGTGACAACAGGTTATCATACCCTCTCGTCGGATAAGAGTGTCTGCATGGCACTCGTTGATGCCGCCTATGCCAAACTCGATACCGAGGTTCAGATTCAGATCCGTAAGAAGGTGTTCCCCGGCAAAGTGGTCAAGAAACAGTTCTATAACAAGAGCTACAAAAAGTAAAAAGGTAAAGAAGTAAAACTAAAAACAAATAAAACTATGGCAAAAGTAATTGAAGGACTCTACTACTCGGAGTCGCACGAATACGTAAGAGTAGAAGGTGATTATGGTTTCATCGGTATTACAGACTATGCCCAGAACGCCTTGGGTAATGTGGTGTATGTGGATATGCCTGAAGTGGATGACGAAGTAGAGGCCGGCGAGGAATTCGGCGCCGTGGAAAGCGTGAAGGCCGCCAGCGACCTATACTCACCCGTCAGCGGTACTGTCGTAGAAATCAACGAGGCCCTGGAGGATCAGCCCGAACTCATCAACCAGGACGCTTTCGAGAACTGGATCATCAAGGTAGAACTCAGTGACAAGTCGCAACTCGACGCACTGATGAACGCTGCCGCCTACGAGGCTTTCTGCGCCAAATAGTCTAATTGTGAAATAGTCAAATTGTCAAATGCATAAGTTTTTCCCCCATACTCAGGAGGATCTGCAGGCGATGATGGAGAAAGCGGGCGTGAAGACGCTCGACGGTCTCTATGCCCAGATCCCTGAGAACATCCGCTTCCGAGGCGACTACCAGATCCCGTCAGAGATGAGTGAGATGGAGGTGCGAGACACTTTCGCGAAACTGGGCTCACAGAACGAGCAACTCACCTGTTTCGCGGGCTATGGTGTCTATGACCATTATACCCCATCGGTCATTCCGAGTCTGCTGCAGCGTTCCGAGTTCCTGACCTCCTACACCCCGTATCAGGCAGAGATCTCACAGGGCACACTCCATTATATCTTTGAGTATCAGAGTATGATGGCCGAACTGACGGGCATGGATATCTCCAATGCCTCGATGTACGACGGCACCACCGCTGCTGCCGAGGCTATGATGATGGCTGTAGCCGCTGGCAAGAAACAGAACAAGGTACTGGTATCAAAGACATTGAATCCCAAGACCCGTGAAGTACTCGACACCTATGCCCTGCATCAAGGTATTGAGTTGGAAACGATCGCAGAGAAGGATGGTGTGACCGACATCGATGACCTGAAGGCGAAACTCACTCAGGGTGGTGTGGCCGGTGTGATGGTACAGCAGCCGAACGTCTATGGTATCGTCGAGGATTATACAGGCTTTGCCGAGGCTTGCCATGACCAGAGGGCCCTCTTCATCATGGACAGTGTGGCAGCCGACCTCGCCGTACTGAAGACCCCTGGCGAATGGGGTGCTGATATCGCCGTGGGCGACGGCCAGAGCTTAGGCATTCCCATGCTCTTTGGTGGTCCATACGTGGGTTATATGTGTTGTACGGAGAAACTCATCCGTAAGATGCCGGGCCGTATCGTCGGCATGACGAAGGATAACCGTGACCAACGGGCCTTTGTATTGACACTTCAGGCACGTGAACAGCATATCCGTCGCCAGAAGGCCACATCGAACATCTGTTCTAACCAGAGTCTGATGGCCCTCTTTGTGACGATCTACCTGTCACTGATGGGTAAACAGGGTATGAAGGAGGCCGCCCAACTCTCCTACGCAGGGGCCCATTATCTCTGTGATAAACTGCAGAAGACTGGCCGTTTCTCATTGGTCTATGACCAGCCCTTCTTCAATGAGTTCTATGTGAAGTACGATGGCGATATCGACACCCTCTACCAGCGTTTCATTGACGCCGGCTTCTTAGGTGGTGTGAAATTCTCCGATGGCATTCTCTTTGCCGTCACCGAGAAGCGTACAAAAGAAGAAATTGATAACCTCGTCAAGATTGCAGCCTTATGAATATTTGAAGCCCCTTGATAAGGGGCTGGCGTAAGCCAGGGATTAAAATGATAAGATATGAATAACAAATTATATGGTTCTTTGATTTTCGAACTTTCGAAAGAGGGTCGCAAGGGCTACAGTCTGCCCAAGAACAATTTTGGCGATTACGAGATACCTGCCTCGATACAGCGCACGGAGGAGGCACAGTTGCCTGAGTGCGACGAACTGACGGTGGTACGCCATTATACAAACCTATCCAATAATAATTTCGGTGTGGATACGGGCTTCTATCCCCTCGGTTCTTGTACGATGAAGTACAACCCCAAGATCAATGAGGAGATGGCCGCCCTACCGCAGTTCCAGAACCTGCATCCTCAGCAGCCTGCCAACACCGTGAAAGGGGCCTTGGCACTGGTGTCGCTGCTGGAGCGTTCGCTCTGCGAACTGACGGGTCTGGCTCACTTCACCTTTAAGCCCTACGCTGGGGCCCATGGTGAGTTGACGGGCTTAATGACCATCGACAACTACCACCGTTCACGTGGTGATATGCAGCGTAAGAAGGTCATCGTGCCCGACAGTGCCCACGGTACCAATCCCGCCTCGGCAGCTGTCTGCGGTTTGGAGATCATCGAGGTGAAATCGCTGGCTGATGGCACGGTCGATTTCGACGACCTGCAGCGTATCGTCGCAGAACAGGGTATGGAGATCGCGGCCATGATGATGACCAACCCCAATACCCTCGGACTCTTCGAGACACGCATCCCTGAGATTGCCCAACTCATCCACGACTGTGGTGGTCTGATGTACTACGACGGTGCCAACCTGAACCCCATGCTGGGTGCATGTCGTCCTGGTGACATGGGCTTCGACGTGATGCACATCAACCTGCACAAGACCTTCTCCACGCCTCATGGCGGTGGTGGTCCTGGCAGCGGCCCTGTGGGTGTGCGCGAGGGTTTGCAGGAATATTTCCCCGTGGTGTCACCTTATCATGGTAACTACGGTGTAATGATGCGTGCCTACGCCTATATCCTCTCACTGGGACGTGAGCATGTCAAGGAGGTGGGTCCGTTGGCCACGCTCAATGCCAACTATATCAAGGAGAGCCTGAAGGATGTCTATGAACTGCCCATCGACACCATCTGCTGTCATGAGTTCGTCTTCGACGGCCTGAAGGATAAATCGACGGGTGTCACCACGATGGATGTGGCGAAGCGTCTGCTCGACTACGGCTATCATGCGCCTACGATCTACTTCCCGTTGCTCTTCCACGAGTCGCTGATGATTGAGCCGACGGAGAACGAAAGTAAGGAGACGCTCGACGGTTTCATTGCCGTAATGCGCCAGATTGCCGAAGAGGCCAAGACCGATCCCGAGTTGGTGAAGTCCGCGCCTCACACGACACCCATCGGCCGCGTCGATGATGTCCTCGCCGCCAAGCACCCCGTAACGACTTTCCATCAACTCCTGGCAGAAAATGTTTAATGTTTAATCTTTCATGTTTAATGTCTGAATCTGATCTCATCGTCATCGGTGCGGGACCTGGAGGCTACCGCGCCGCTGAATATGCCGCCAAGCAGGGTCTGAAGGTTGTGATCTTCGAGGGCAGTGAGGTGGGTGGTACCTGCCTGAATGTCGGCTGTATTCCCACGAAGACCTATGTGCACTCGTCCTCCTTCGCCGAGACCCGCGAACGCATGCCTCTGGTTGTCAGTCAACTCCGCCAGGGTGTCGAAGGCATCCTTTCTCATCCCAACATCACCCTCGTCCGCGAGCAAGCGCGATTCGGGAATCATGGGGACTGTCCCTGCTGTGCAGAGCCTGCGTCGCACAGAGGGACTGTCCCCGTGATTCTCGCAGGCAACGAAACCTACACCGCCCCGAACATCATCATCGCCACCGGCTCGGAAACGAAATGGCTCCCCATCGAAGGCATCAAGACCGACCCGCGTGTCATCGATTCCACGGGACTTCTCAACCTCGACACCCTCCCCAAGCACCTCTGTATCATTGGTGCAGGTGTCATCGGTATGGAGTTCGCCAGCGTGTTCCACCGCTTCGGTTCCGAGGTGACGGTCATCGAATACCTGAAGGAATGTCTGCCCGCTCTCGACAGCGACATCGCCAAGCGATTGCGTAAGTATCTGGAAAAACAGGGTATCACCTTTAAGATGAAGACCGCCGTACAGTCACTGGCCGACATCGATGCCGACGTGATCCTGATGGCCACAGGCCGTAAGCCCCGCGTTCAGTCCGACTTTGCCAACGCTGGCTTCGAATACGACGAACGCAAGGGTATCACCGTCGATGACAACTTTGAGACCACCGTCAAGGGCATCTATGCCATTGGCGATGTGAACGGTCGTCAGATGCTCGCCCATGCCGCTGAGATGCAGGCTGTCAGAGCCGTGAACCATATCCTCGGCAAGGGCGACGGCATCCGTTTCGACATCATGCCCGCCGCCATCTTCACGGAGCCCGAGGCCGCCTGCATCGGTCCGACGGAAGACCAACTGCAAGAACAGGGTATCGCCTATGAATGCAGGAAGTCATTCTGGCGTGCCAACGGCAAGGCCCTCACCATGGGCGAGACGGAGGGCATGCTGAAACTATTCGTTTCACCAGATGACGGCCTCATCCTCGGCGGTCACGCCTACGGTGCACACGCCGCCGACATCATACAGGAGGTGAGTGTCCTGATGTGCAAGCATACCACCATCCATGAATTGGCCGATATGGTGCACATACACCCCACCCTTTCGGAGATTCTCAGCACCATAGCATAGAAAGTAGCCACTATAGGAAAATTTGGAGGCTCCGCAGGAAAATTTGGAGGCTCCAAATTTTCCTACGGAGCCACGAATTGGATGAATTCTCTCGAGGATCGAAACCTTTCTTACGCGCGCATACGTATATAGTTGTCTTACTCACTTGTTATGTGTCCTATGTGTCCCATCTGTCCCTTCCACATGGACAGATGGGACACATAGGACACATGTTTTCGAGTTATCCCTACTACCGCGCGCGAAGACATATAAAATCCCGCTCCTCAAACGAGTGAGAAGCGGGATCGTATAGTGTGTATTGCCTGAATCTTAGTTGAACAGGTAACGGATCGTGAACTGGATGCGATAGGTAGAAGCGGTGCTCTCATAATTCTGAGATGTAGAGAGGTGGCGCTCACCATTCACGAGGTTATACTGGTACTGATTGTTCTTGGCATCATAACTGAGCAGGGTATTACCCGTGATCTGCTTGTAGAGACCCCAATCCTTGCAAAGGAAGTTGAGCACGTTCTCAATATCCATACCGAGCTGCAAAGCGTGCTTCGTCTTGCCAATCTGAATGCTCATGTCACGCAAATAGCGGAAGTCCAACTGATGATGCCAAGGCATCTTGGCGCCACCGCGCTCTGCATACTTACCCTTGCGATCCTTCAGATAGTCATCCTGATTGATGAACTCCCAGAAGTCGTTACGCTGCATGTCAGCAGTATAGACCTCACCATTATACTTGCCTTCCTTGAAGTCCCAATTGTTCAGTTCCTGACGAGATGCAGGCACGTAAATCAGGTTACCTGGAGCATTAAAATCGTTAGTAACATTGTTGCTGAAGATGTAAGAATAGCGGCTATAAGCATAACTGCCAAGATAACCGTACTGATAAGCATCATAAACAAGGCTGAACGTAGAGGTAGCGTTCTTCGACTCCTTCAATTTGTAACTGGCAGAAAGGAGGAAACGGTTAGGAGCTACGTAGGTAGCGTAACCAGTCTCATTGTCGTTAACAGCATTGATGGAGTTACGATAATTAGTATAAGCCGATGACACCTGGTCGCCGATACCCTCGGTATAACTCTTAGCCGTTGAGAGGGTGTAGCTGGCATTGAGGTCAAGACCAAAGTCGAAGGCCTTGTGCAGCTGGAAGCTTAACGATGCATAATATGCCTTTGTGCCAGCGTTCTCAAGCAGATAGGTATTAGGAGTAGCGTTTCCTCTATCATCTTTATTATAAAAGTTCATTAAATGACGAACATCGCCATGACCAAGATCAATCTTAGAGGAACCATCCCAATAAACATTGGCGTTAGACACTACAACGGGGTTCAGATCGCGGTTGTAGATGAACTCAGTGGTGAAGTCGATATCGCCAGGCAACTTAGCATCGAATGCCAGAGAGGCCTTCCATGTCTTAGGCATGCGGAGATCTTCACTCAGGATGGTGGGACCACTGGGGATGGAGGTGGAGCTGACGGCACCAATCTGGCGGAGCATATCCTCCTGGGTCGGGGTCGTCTGTCCATATACGGAGATCGACGGCAGGGTATTACCATTAGAAGTCGTAGCCACGTATGTAGTCTGTCCCATACCAGAGTTACCAACGGCAGATATAAGCCATACGAACGGCATACGTCCTACAAAGAGACCTGTACCTCCACGGAGGATGTACTTACGCTCACCCGTAACGTCCCAGTTGAAACCTATACGCGGAGAAACGCTGATGCTGGCGTCGGGCACATTGTCCGTACGGAAGTGTCTGCCACCAAAGTCAAGCTTGTAAAAATCGGCGTTGTAGTTGTTCTCCAGTGAAGGATAAGAAGGCAACTCGAAGCGCACACCCAGAGACATGCGGAAACGCTCGCTCCAACTGATGTTGTCCTGGAAATAGAGTGACCACTGGTTGGTCTTCATCTCAGAGGTGAACATCGAAAAATCAGCGTTGTTGCCGTAAGTGATACCAAACACGCGGGGATCGCGGCTGAAGACTGCAGCCCAGTTGCCTGTAGCAGCCTCCTCAGGCGTAGCCTCATAGCAGAAGTATCCGGCAGCAGCCTGTGCATATCCGTTAGCAGCATAGTTGTGCTCAAACTGGAGACCTGCAAACAGGTTATGCTTACCTAACGTTACATTCAACTCATCGGTAATCACCGTATTCTTCGTCTGCGACAGATTACCATAAGTAAAGATATCACCTGTGCAGGCCCACGTTGGATAGTGATCCTGACCGTCGTTCATTACGATCTCCAACACAGGAGCGGCATCATTGTACTCCGTCGAACGCGGCTGGTCCTGGAAAGAGTATGTACCACGCAGGGTGTTGTTAACCTTTCCAAACTTTGAGTTTAACTCAGCTGCAAAAGAGGTGAACCTGAACTCTGCATAGTAACGGCTCGAGAGTGAGGTCATACCATAATAGGAATTGATACCATAGGTGCCATTGGAACCACCATAGATAGCTGTGTTCAAGTTGCTACCAATATTACGAGAGGCGGATGCAGCACTGGAGCTCTTACGGTTAGACTTCGTAAAACGGATGTTGAACTTATGATTGTCGTTGATGTTCCAGTCCAAGCGAGCCAGAATACGGTAGGCAGGAGTTTTCACATTGTAACCCTGCCAAGGACCAGTGGTCAGGCCATAGGTCTTACCCAGATAGTCACTCAGGCTCTCAAGTTCCTCAATCTGCGGACGACGGTTGGTATTGGAATAATTCGAAGAACCATCACCTGCGCGAGCGATAGGACCTGCCTGCACATTATCATCGATCTCACCATTCACAAAGAAGAACAACTTATCCTTAATGATAGGACCTCCCAAAGTAGCACCATAGGTATTAGTGTGACCATCGTCAACGTCAAACACGGTAGATCCTACACGATTACCCTTCAGTGAGGTACTTGTCAAGTAGGTATAAAGGCTACCCTTGAACTCGTTGGTACCGCTCTTGGTAACGGCATTCATACCACCACCAGTGAATCCGCTCTGACGAACGTCGTACGGTGTGATCGAAATGGTCATCTGATCCAAGGCATCAAGCGAGATCGGCGTGCCGCCGCCAGGCAGCGGGGTGGAATTCAAACCAAATGTGTTATTAAACGAAGCACCGTCAATGGTGATACTTGACTGACGATAGTTACCACCACCGATAGCCAAGCCACTGGCAGAGCTACTCTGCGGGGTCATCTTCATGATGTCGGTCATCGAACGGCCCACCGTAGGAACGGCAGCCATCTGTGCACCAGTCAGATTCGTCACAGCACCTGAACGGTCACTGCGCATCGTGTTGTTGGCCTGAGCCACAATCAGCACTTCCTGTAGCATCTCACTACCTTCCTGAAGGGTTGCATCGACCACGGTGTTCTGTCCCAGAGCGAGGTTGAAACCAGTCATCTTCGTCGTCTGATAGCCGATGTAACTAACCTCTACGTCGTATGGACCACCACTACGCATACCTGTAATGGTGTAGCGTCCGTTCACATTGGTCACAGCACGATAAACTGTTCCTGAAGGAACGTGCTTAGCCGTGATGGTTGCACCAATGGCCTCTTCCCCACCAGCAGTTACGATACCCGTAATACCAGAGGTAGTGACCTGAGCTACAACTGACAGCGAGAGTGTCAGCAGTGTAACAATCAGCAAGAAAACTCTTTTCTGCATAAATAAGAAATGTTTTAATTAATTATTTCAATCGGTTTATGACCGAAGTTACCTTTTTCGGTTGCAAATATAAGCAAAAGAATTTAGAATATCTATAAAAAAAGGAAGTTTTTTTTCAATAAAGCATAAAAACTTGTTAAAGATTAATGAAGGAAGATTCCTGTCAGGATGCGTCCAGAATCCGTGCCAAGTTTGCGGGCTGAGAAGTAGTCATCGGAATGGTCGTACGTACAGATGCCCGAGGTCTGTATGTTTTCGCCTTTTAGCCCCACATCCTCCAATTGAAGACGGCAGCACTGCCAGAGGTCGATATGCCATTTCTCATCACGACGGGCAATCTGTTCCATGGGATAACCTGCAGCGTCAAACTGCTCATACACCTCATCGCCTACCTCGAAGTTCTGCAAAGAGATACCTGGTCCGATGACGGCCTGCAACGCTTCCGGCCGTGAATGATAAGCCATCTGCATCGAGGTAACAGCCACCCCGGCGATATTGGCCACCGTACCGCGCCACCCGCTATGTACAACCGCAGCGGCATGATGCTCGGGGTCGTAGAGAATAATGGGGATACAGTCAGCCGTGGAAACACCAATACAGACATTCGGTTCATTCGTCATCAGGGCATCAATACCTTCGAGGACCTGACGGCGCACCTCATCGGAAAGCCGAAAGAATGTCTTACCAATCTGCGCGATACCCGTGGCATGGACTTGATGGGGCATCACGAGGCGGTCATCCTTGATCTTCAGCAACTGGCACAAGGCCTTGCGATTGGCAGCGATATTATCTGGATCATCACCACAATAGAGATTCACGTTGAACTCTCCGTGGTTGTCCTGACTGTAACCGCCATGACGCGTGGAACTGAAAGCGGTTATGCCTTCAGCTAAATTATAATATGTCAGTTGAGGCTTAGAGTTCTTCCTCTTCATACTCAAAATCTTCGAGGTCATCGATATCCTCTATATCCTCATCGCCAATATATTCGATATCTTCATCCTCTCCCTCGTCAGCCAGTTCTTGAGCGAAACGGCTCATATCCTTATCGCGATGCACGAGCGTATCCTCGGTCATAACAGAGGCAAGTTTATTGCTCTCGGCATTCAGTTCGCGCCAGAGCACATCCTTCAGTTCTTCGAGACCATAGCCCGTAACGGCAGAGATGAACACCACTGGCAAATCCTCAGGTAAGGTCTCGCGGAGCATCTCGATGAGTTCGTCATCAAGCAAGTCGCACTTTGTGACAGCCAGCACACGGTGTTTGTCGAGCATCTCGGGATTGAACTGCCTCAGTTCGTTGAGAAGGATCTCGTATTCACGCTTGATATCGTCGGTATCACCTGGCACCATGAAAAGTAACAGCGAGTTACGCTCGATATGACGGAGGAATCGGAGTCCCAGTCCCTTACCTTCGGAAGCCCCTTCGATGATGCCCGGGATATCGGCCATCACAAACGACTTATTGTCGCGATAGCCCACGATACCTAACGAGGGTTCCATCGTAGTAAAGGGATAGTTGGCAATCTTAGGACGGGCATTGGAGAGCGCCGAGACCAGTGTTGATTTACCCGCATTGGGGAAACCCACCAGACCGACATCGGCCAACAACTTCAGTTCGAGGATGATGGTCATCTCCTGCATAGGTTCGCCAGGTTGCGCATAACGCGGTGCCTGATTCGTAGCCGTTCGGAACTGGAAATTACCCAGTCCGCCACGACCGCCTTTCAGGAGGAGCACCTCCTGACCATCATAAGTGACATCACAGACGTACTTTCCCGTCTCGGCATTATAGACCACTGTACCACAGGGTACGTCGATATACACATCCTTACCGTCGGTACCGTGACACTTGTCCTTGCCGCCGTTGCCGCCATGCTCTGCGAAGATATGACGCTCGTACTTCAGATGGAGGAGCGTCCAGTAGTTATGATTGCCACGCAGGATCACGCTGCCGCCTTTGCCACCGTCACCACCATCGGGACCACCGTTGGGGTTATACTTCACATGGCGCAGGTGCATACTACCCTTGCCGCCCTTGCCAGAGCGGCAATATATCTTCACATAGTCAACGAAATTAGATTCCATCTATGACATTGCAGATATCTGCGAAAATCCTGTCGAGTTCTCCTAAGCCATTGATGTGGTAATGCAGACCTTCCTGCTTGTACCATTCAATAAGAGGCTGTGTCTGAGAATGATACACCACAAGGCGCTTCTTGATGGTCTCCTCATTATCGTCGGCACGTCCGCTCTGCTGGCCGCGCAGGATGAGACGCTTCATCAGTTCATCCTCAGGTACATCGAGTTCAATCATGGCAGCCACCTTGTCGCCACGCTCACTGAGCATCTGCTTCAAAGCCTCTGCTTGTGGGATCGTACGTGGGAAACCGTCGAAGATCACACCCTTGTGTTCCCGTCCAAAGGAGTCATAGACCGAGGCAAGAATGCTTACCATCAGATCATCGGGGATCAACTGTCCGTTGTCAATATAACCCTGAGCCGTCTTGCCAAGTTCTGTGCCCTTTTTAATCTCACTGCGAAGCACATCACCCGTAGAGATGTGGTTCAATCCGTACTTCTCTATCAACTTGTCGCTCTGCGTTCCCTTACCGGAACCTGGAGCACCAAAAATCACAATATTTTTCATTATCCTGATTAAAATTATTAATTTTATTCAACAATCGTATAAACATCTTTCAGTTCACGACCCTGTCCGTCGTAGTCCAGTCCGTAACCCACAATGAAGTCGTCGGGGATGCGGAAAGCCACATAGTCGAGCGTCAAATCTTCCTTCAGCTTGTCGGGTTTGAAGAACAGGGTGCAGATATGTACCGACTCGGGATTGCGGGTACCTAACGATTCTACCATCTGCTTCATGGTCTGGCCACTCTCCACGATATCCTCCACAATGATGACCGTACGGCCACTCAGATCCTCGTTGATACCAATCACTTCCTTAACCTTGCCCGTGGAGGTTGTACCTTGGTAGGAGGCCAACTTCACAAAGGAAATCTCACAGGGAATGGTCATCTCGCGCATCAAGTCTGCAGCGAAGATGAACGAACCATTCAGTACACCAAGCAAGAGCGGTGTCTTGTCTGCCATGTCCTTGCTAATCTGCTGGGCAACAGCCTTTACACGCGCCTTGATCTCGGATTCAGGGATGGATGTTCTGAACGCTTTATCCTTGATTTTTACAATACCCATACGCTGAAAACATTAAATTTTCTGCAAAATTACAAAAAAACTGCCAAACTCTGCTATTCGTTAGCATATTTTTCGTATTTTTGCACCTATGAAAATATTTACGAGTGCCCAAATACACGAACTGGACAAATACACGATCGAACATGAACCTATCAAGTCCATTGATCTGATGGAGCGAGCCGCCAAAGCCATCACACAAGCCATCACGGACGTATGGAGCACGGCCACGCCTATCGTCGTCTTTGCTGGTCCTGGCAATAACGGTGGTGATGCACTGGCTGTAGCCAGGATGCTGATTGAGAGGAACTACGATGTAAAAGTCTGGCTCTTCAATATCTCCGGACATCTCTCCGAAGACTGTGCTACCAATAAGCAGCGATTGGCAGAAAAGCGTTCGAAGGCACTCATCGAAGTGACACAGGAGTTCGAACCGCCACAGTTGGAGCCCAACATGCTCGTCATTGACGGACTCTTTGGTTCTGGTCTGAACAAACCATTGGCCGGTGGTTTCGCTTCACTGGTTAAATACATCAACGCGTCTCCCTCGAAAGTCGTCAGTATCGACATACCATCCGGACTGATGACGGAAGACAACACCTATAATGTACGTGCCAATATCATCCGTGCGGACATGACCCTGACCCTCCAGCACCAAAAGCTCTCGTTCCTCTTCGCAGAAAACCAGGTCTATATCGGTCAACTGCGGGTGCTTGACATCCGTCTGAGCAAAGAGGGCATCGAAAAAACAGATGCCAACTATACCCTTTTGGAGGAGAGCGACATTCTGTCCCGAGTGCTGAAACGCGATCCTTTCGCCCATAAAGGCAAGATGGGCAATGCCCTCATCATCGCCGGCAGTTACGGCATGGGCGGGGCTGCCATCCTCGCCACCAAGGCCTGTCTGCGAGCAGGAGCAGGGAAGGTAACCATTCACACGCCCAAGCGCAACAACGTCATCATGCAGATCAGCGTACCCGAAGCCATCATCCAGTTCGACAAGGAGGAGACCACCTTCTCAGAGGCTGTTGATACGGAGGACTTCAATGCCTTGGGCATCGGTCCGGGACTGGGTACCAGTGAACAGACGGCTATCGCTATCATCGCCCAACTGCGACGCACCCAGTGCCCGTTAGTGGCTGATGCCGATGCTATCAATATCCTTGCCAACCACCGTGCTTGGCTGCAGCAGTTGCCCAAAGGTATTATCCTGACACCCCACCCCAAGGAGTTCGACCGTCTGGAAGGCAATTGCACCGACAGTTACGAACGGCTGATGAAAGCGCGTGACTTAGCCGAACGCATCCAGGGGTACGTGCTGCTGAAAGGTCATAATTCCTCCCTCTGTCTGCCTGACGGACATATCATCTTCAACACCACTGGTAACGCCGGTATGGCGACTGCTGGCAGTGGCGACGTACTGACGGGCATCATTACCGGACTGCTGGCGAGAGGCTACAAACAGGAGGATGCCTGTATCGTCGGTATGTACCTTCACGGACTGGCAGGCGACATTGCCGCCCGGGACCTCGGTGAGGAGAGCGTCATTGCTGGTGACCTCATCCAGTACCTGCCGTACGCTTTCAAACGACTCAATGAATAATGAGCAGTGAGAAATTAGAAATGAGAAATTAGGAATTATGATCACCAAGATATACAGAAAGCCTCTAATGGCGTTATCTTTTATCATTTTTCATTTATCTATTTGCATAGCCCAAACTGCTAGCAGCCTTTACCAGCCAGGCGTGACGACAGAGGGAGCCATCTACTTCCTGCCCAAGACTGCTATCAATATCACTATACAGATAGAGAAGAGCACCTATACCCCAGGCGATTTCTGCAAATATGCCGAGCGCTACCTGCGTATAAAGGATGTCTCTCCCACTCCCTCCGTCTGTTACCGCATCACAGCCATCAGACAGGAGGCCGTCGCCATAGCCGACACAACGAAGGGCTTTGCCGTGAAGTTTGATGCCAAGACCTCCGCCACGAATGTCCGTCTCTCCGACGATGGCATCCTGTTGGCCATCAATGCCGAACCGAAGAAGGTCGCCGTCAGACAGTCCTTTGTGCCATCTCCCCGTCCTGCCGCTATCAACCCGCGCCAATACATGAGTGAGGAGATTCTCGCTGCAGGCAGTACCGCCAAGATGGCGGAACTGACGGCACAGGATATCTATGAGATCCGTGAGAGCCGTAACCTGTTGGTGCGCGGACAGGCCGACAACATGCCTAAGGACGGCGAACAGTTGCGGCTGATGCTTAGCCAACTCGACCAACAGGATCGCACAATGACCAGTCTTTTCACGGGCACCACGGTCAACGACACGACGGAACACACCATTACCATCGTCCCTGACAAGAACATCCATCGACAGATACTCTTCCGTTTCTCACAGAAATTAGGTATAGTTGACCTAGACGACCTTGCAGGTACACCTTATTATATTACTATAGAAGACCTGAAGGCGGTGCCTGCCCCGGAACCTGTCGATCCTAAGAAAAAAAACAAGCAGGTGCCCGGCATCTACGTAAACATCCCTGGACGCATGCGCTCCACCATCTCTGATGCCAAGGAAACACTTGTCACTGCGGAATTCCCTGCTGGACAATTCGGTAACGTAGAACTGCTCAGCGGCGCACTCTTCAACAAACGCTACGCCACACACCTCTGGCTCCACCCCCTCTCGGGTGCTGTCGAGAAACTTGAAGCCGACCAACCGAAATAGAAAGAAAAGGAAAGCCCCGCTAATTGGCGGGGCTTTCTTGATCATCATTTAATAACAACCTTCCTGTTTCCATGGATATACACGCCCTTCTTTACGGGCTGCATAATCCGCTGACCACTCAGGTCGTACCAGGGTTGATCGCCAGACAGATCATAGAGGACTTGTTGGATACCACTTCCCCTACTCTTATGTGTGACCTTGCGGACTCTCGTGTCAGATGCTGTCTTCTTGCCTCTGGTTCCGCTGGCACCTTCTGTACCGCCATTCCACAGATAAACGAAGGTCTGTGTATCACTCTGGTACGGAATACTATAGTCTCCCATTTCCAGCATATTAATAGCAATTGGGGCATTAGCACCAACCTTTACCATCAGATAAACACCTTCTGCTTCCTGTGAGGTGATAATAATATAACCATCACCTTCAGACACAAGGAATACCATACCCGTGAATTGACTGGCGAACTCCGCAGAACCAAGTTCTACACCACTTGCCAAGAGAGCGTTGACCGTCGAAGTAGCTGTTACGGTATTGATCACAATACATTTTTCCTCCGTATCATAACCATCACCCTTCGGCGAGGCCTGATCCTTCAAGGTAAAGAGGATATTATTAACAACAGCATTCGACAGATCCACCTCACTGCCATCCGCATTGATGAAATATTCTTCATCCATCAAATAATCCTCTTCCTTCTCAAGAGGTTCCAACAGCGACGCCCCTGACAAAACAGTCAAGTCATAGAAAGCAGAAGCAGATTCGTAATTGTCATCGCCCAAGTAAGATGCTGCGATTCTGGCTGTTCCTTCTCCCGTCAAAGTCACATCTCCCGTATTGTGATCCACCTTTGCCACTTGTTTATTTGATGTTGAATAAACAAGTGGGAGACCTGCCGGGGTCGTGGTCGCCTTGGGGGACGTGAAGTTGTCTCCCAGCGTGACGGTTTCCGAGTTAATATCAAATGACACCTTCACCGCGGCTTTGTTAACGGTCAGGTTAAAACTGGCTGTCTTACCCTGATATTCGTCATTGCCAGCAAACGTAGCAGAAATAACAGTCTGACCAGCACCCACAATCTGGATACTATTGTTTGTACCAATCTTGGCCACTTTCACATTACTACTGCTCCACGTCAAAGGTAGTTGCTTAGGATTGTTCAGGGCAGGAGGAGTGACTGTTGCATCGCCATACGTAGCAGTCGCACTCTCGGAGGCGAAACTCAGTTCCACCTCCACTGCATTTGCCTTCGACACTGTCAGTATATAACTATCACTGTCCGAATTGTAATTATCATTACCTGCGAACGTGGCGGTGATGGTCGTGGTACCTGCTGCCACAAGCGTCACCTTACCTGTAGATTCATCAACAGTCGCCACAGTAGGATCAGAAGACGTGTATGCGAGCGTCAGACCTGCCGGGGTTGTGGTAGCCGTCGGTGAGGTAAAGGCCTCGCCGATCTTGGCATCGGCACTCTTCGAAGCAAAGGCCACCGTCGCATCTCCCTTGCCGATGGTAAAGGTCGTAGTGATACCGTCAGCGGGCAACTTATAATTGGCGTTGCTCAGGGCAGAGGCTGTGGCAGTATAACTGCCGGCATTGGTCTGCGCACCGTCAACCGTGACAGAGCATTCATCAGAGCCCACGAGTCCCGTAGCCGTCGCTTCCGGCACATGAGCCTTGCCATCATAGGTAAAAGTGGTCGTACCCCATTCGATCTCTACTTTCTTCTTGGACACTGTCAGTATATAGGATACCGTAGAAGGCAGGAAACTGTCGTTGCCGGCAAAAGCGGCAGATATCTCCGTCTCTCCAACACCGACGATGGTGACGGTACCTTTGGAACTGACAGTTGCCACCTTCTTATTACTGCTGCTCCAAGTAAGGGAGAGTTTATTGGGATTACTCAGGGACGGAGAACTTACCTTCGCATCACCATACGTCGCAGTCGCACTCTCGGAAGAGAAACTAATCCCCGCATCCACAGGATCACTCTTCGACACCGTCAGCGTATAACTGTCCTCTGCCGAATTGAGATTGTCATTGCCGGCGAACTTGGCAGTGATAGTCGTGGAACCTGCGGCCACCAGCGTCACCTTACCTGTAGATTCATCAACTGTTGCCACAGTTGGAGCAGAAGACGTGTATGCGAGTGTCAGACCTGCCGGGGTCGTGGTGGCCGTCGGCGACGTAAAGGCTTCACCGATCTTGGCATTAGCACTCTTAGAAGCAAAGGTTACCGTCGCATCTCCCTTGCCGATGGTGAATTCCGTAGTGATACCGTCAGCGGGCAACTTATAATTGGCGTTGCTCAGAGCAGAGGCTGTGGCAGTATAACTGCCGGCATCGGTCTGCGCACCGTCAACTGTGACAGAGCATTTATCAGAGCCCACAAGTCCAGTAGCCGTCGCTTTTGGTGCATGAGCCTTGCCATCGTAGGTAAAGGTCGTCGTACCCCATTCTATCCCTACTTTCTTCTGAGCCACCGTCAGCGTGTAAGAGACAGATCCAGGTTTGACATTGTTATTTCCTGCAAATGAGGCAGAGATGATAGTTGAACCTGCACCGACAATCGTTACCCGACCAGAAGCATCAACAGTAGCAACACCCGTAGCAGATGATGAATATGTATAAGACGCATCTCGCGGCATCTTTCCCGTCTCCAAAGAGGGCGTATCCACTGTGGCATCGCCATAAGTAGCATCAGCCGTTGACGAAGAGAAACGCAGACCTAGATCTTCAACAGTATTGCGATCATCCGTATAAGTCAACGTGTATTCTGCGTAATCAGGTTCAAAAACGTCCTCAATTCCTTCAAAGGATGCAGAAATGATCGTCGTTCCTGGAGCTACTGGCGTAATGTTACCATTTGCATCAATCGTTGCGACGCTCACATTAGATGAAGAATACTCAACATCTACTTGGTAAGGATTGTCAAGCCAAGGATACTCATCCATTCTTTGACTCCAGTTCATCGTCCAATCTGTGACCTGTTTGAGTTTATCCTGACCACCATAGATAACAAACCTCAACTGCGGAAAGATGACATTAGTTTGTGCTAAAATGCCCAGTGGCATCAGCAACAAGGCCAATGCCACCAGACTACGGTATAGTCGGTTAATTAGTTTTCTCATTTCCCTAAAGGATTTTGGTCTTCTTTTGTCTTACAGCTTATCAAACTTCTTCAACAGATCCTGTATGCGAGCCACACTGTCGGGATCTTTGTCATTCTGGGCGATCAGTTCCAGATGATGACGGATATCGGCCATCTTGTCGAAGAGCAACAGTGCCTGCTCGTATCCTTTGCCGATGTTCTCGAAGTTCTTGGAAAGAGAGTTATAATCTTCCAGCAGACGCTGAAGTTCATCAACACGACGCTGGTAGTCGTTCAATAATTGCTGTCCATCCTCTGCCTGTTGCTTGGATGCCTTCATCTGGAAGAAGAGGGCTACGGCGAGTACGACAACAATAATCGCCAGTATAATTACTACATATAACATAATCCTTAACCTTTTTTCTGTTCAACTTTCATAAACTTTGTAAAGCCTGTCATAGCAAGCACCTTGTAAATTTCAGGGCTAACATTGGTCATCTTGAACTGTCCGCGCAACTGCATGACCGTACGCATTGTCTTCTGGATGATACGCAGACCAGAACTGGCCATGTAAGTAAGATCCGTGCAGTCCATTTCCAGATCCACGCCACCGTCCTTCAGGGCAGGCTGGATGTCTTCTTCAAACTGACTTGCATTCATTGTGTCGATACGACTTCCTGTCTTGATGATGGTCTTGCCACCTTCTTTTAAAATCTGTGTCATAATTGTAAGTATTAAATGATGATTATAAAATTCTATTCTATTCCCTTGGTCATCGTCAACAAGTTCTTGCCATCCAAGCGCTGGTAGGTCACCTTGTTCATGATATTCTTGACGATAAAGATACCCATACCGCCCAAGTCACGTTCTGCGGGGTTGAGAGTCATGTCTTTGTCCTCCTTAGCGGTAGGATCAAACTCACGGCCTTGGTCGCTGAGCACGAAGGTCAGTTCCTTGCCGTCGCTCTTGGCCAGTAACTCAATGTCGGCCTCAGTCCCTTCCGGATAGGCATAGGAGATGACGTTGACGACCATCTCCTCTATCACCAGGTTCAGATTCATCTGCAACTCCATACTGAGCCCCAGCTCCTCGCCGATTTCTTCAATAAACTGGCCAACTTTCTCCAGTTCACTAAGATGATTCTTGATACAAAGTTCCTTTCTCATAATTCTATCGTTGCGTTCTTAGTTATTTCTCATAATCTTCACACAAAGCATCGTGAGGTCATCATTGGGCTCTGCACCGTCACGATGTTTTTCCACAGCAGCCTCCAGCATCTCGATGGTCTGCTGTGAACTTTCAAAAGGCGTGGTCTGTAGAATCTCGAGCAGGCGTTCATCGGAGAACTGCTCCTGCTGACGGTTCTCGGCCTCGTTAAGACCATCGCTATAGACAAAGAATGGTATATCCATAATACTTTCCACCTCTTCTCCCTCATATTCCAGTCCTGGCCATAGGCCGATAGGTGCGTTAGGCTGCATTTCGAGGAATTCCGCTTTATTAGGTACGACCAACACTGGAGGGTTGTGTCCGGCATTACAGAAATTGAGGTGACCAGTCTTCAGATCCACCAGTCCTACAAACATTGTCACAAACATGCCTTGTTCATTGTCTTCACCTGATAACGCATCATTGATACGTGTGCATATCTCCGCAGGCATCATTTGCTGGGTGGCCAATGTTCTGAAAAGGCGCGTAGCCTGTGCCATGAAGAGTGAGGCAGGAACGCCCTTACCACTCACGTCTCCCAGTGTAAAGTAGAGTTTGTCATCCAACAACAGATAGCCATAGAGGTCACCACCTACAAGTTTGGCAGGAGTCATTGCCGCATAGAGGTCCAGATCGGGACGGTCAGGGAAAGTACGGGGAACCATACCCATCTGAATATTCCTCGCAATGCGCAGGTCACTCTCGATACGCTCCTTCGCTGCAGTGGTTTCCTCAAGTTGGTCGTAGGCCGTCAACAGATTGCTATGCGCCTCTTCCAGTTCTTCGTGAGCCACCTTCAGACGTTTGGCTGAACGCAGACGGAAATAGATAAATATCACCAATGAAAGGACAATGATGGAGGTGATGATTATAATACCAAGGCGTTGCTGCTGTGCCTTTTCCATTTCCAAACGGGCCTGTTCCGTTTCCAATCGCGCCTGTTTCATCTCCAACTCATCAACATTAAACCGGGCATTCATCTCTGCCAACTGTCGCTTTGTGTCACGGATATTAGCAGAGTCGTTGATCATGTATATTTCACGATAGAGGTCTGCTGCAGCCTTGTCCTTACCCATACTGGTCATAATTTCTGCGCGCTGTTGCTTCACACGAATCAGTTCCGCCTTGTCATCAATACCCTCCACCAAAGGAAGCAATTTACTGTTATATGAGAGAGCTTCTGCAAAAGAACCACGCTGCTGACAAAACTTGGTCTGATAGAAAAGCCAAGAACGGAAAGCGTCAATCTCCTCATTTAGGATAAATTTTCTTGCCTCGCTTAGCATCTTTGAGGCCTGTTCCGTCTGGTGCAAACCAAGTGCAGCCTGAGCACACCCGATATAGTAATAAGCCCAATTCTGTATGATACCAGGAAAATCTTCTGAAAGATCCCAGTCTTTTACATATCTATCAAGAGCCTTTTTCCACTGTACAGTAAGCTGACGAAGTTGCTGATACGCATTAAGTCGCTCCAGCGCATCACACTGAGAGGAGAACAAGTTTGGCATATCTTCTGGTATCGGCTGGAGCGTTATCAATAGGCTGATAGCCTTCTGATAAACCACAGACGCCTCCTCCACATTATGCATGTTATAATAAGCGTTACCCATGGCCACATAGGCCAGTCCCTGCCCCTGAACGTTTTGACACTTCTTAGCATCTTCATACATCGTCTGGGCCTCTTTCAAACCAGTAGCCAGCGAATCGGAATAAACATATGTATTAGCAAGAAGATACCACAAACGGTAAAAGCGCATCCACTGTTCCTGTTTGGCCAGATAGTCCAAATCCCCACGCACATATCGAAAAAGGGAGTCATTCTGGTCATAATTATAGAATAGCGTTGCTCTTGTCATAAGATCAGCACTCTCATGTTCCACATTCCTTTGCCGACGAGCCTCATTCAGATGATTATACAAACATTGTATCTGCAGCTTATAATCACCTTCATCCATACTCATCTCAAGCAACCGGCTGAGAGCCTCCAACTTTTCTTCCCCCTTAAGTTGTGGCAAGTTCTTTTTGATCTCTTCGGCCTCATTACCGTAGAGATCCGTTGCGAAAGTCAACAACATAACACATAGCAGACACTGGAGTATGCGCATTGGTAAGAATGATTAATCAGTTCGTGCTGCAAATATACGCACTTTTTTTTAATTATACAATTAAAAAAGGGAAAAGTAACAAAAAAAGGGAAACAGAACCCCTTATCGGGCCTGTTTCCCTTGATTTTCAAACCTGCAAAAGCAGTTTTTATCTCTTTTTTACTGCTGAGCGAGCTTGCCGTCAGAGCCGAGCACATTCACGATCTTGTGGATGTACATCTTCTTCATGTTCTCACGAGCGGGCTTCAGATACTGACGAGGATCGAAGTCTCCAGGATGCTCTGCCAGATGCTGACGAATAGCAGCGGTCATAGCCAGACGAGAGTCGGAGTCGATGTTAATCTTGCAGACAGCACTCTTAGAAGCCTTGCGAAGCTGCTCCTCGGGGATACCGATAGCGGCCTCGAGCTTGCCACCGAACTTGTTGATGGTATTCACCTCATCCATAGGAACAGAAGAAGAACCGTGGAGCACGATGGGGAATCCGGGAAGTTTCTTCTCGATCTCGGCGAGGATGTCGAATGCCAATGGGGGCGGCACGAGAACACCGTTGACGAGTGTGCACTGGGCAGGAGTGAACTTGTGGGCACCGTGAGAGGTACCGATAGAGATAGCCAGAGAGTCGCAACCTGTGCGGGTAGCGAAGTCGATTACCTCCTCGGGCTTGGTGTAATGAGACTCAGCAGCGCTGACCTCGTCCTCAACACCTGCGAGCACACCGAGTTCAGCCTCGACGGTCACGTCGAACTGATGAGCATACTCGACAACCTTCTTCGCCAGAGCAACGTTCTCCTCATAGGGGAGGTGTGAACCGTCGATCATCACAGAAGAGAAGCCCATGTCGATACAGTCCTTACAGAGCTCGAAACTGTCACCATGGTCGAGGTGCAGCACGATCTCAGGATGAGCGCAACCCAACTCCTTGGCATAAGCCACAGCACCCTCGGCCATATAGCGGAGAATCGTAGCGTTAGCATAGTTACGAGCGCCCTTAGACACCTGCATGATGACGGGTGACTTGGTCTCAACAGCAGCCTGAACGATGGCCTGCATCTGCTCCATGGTGTTGAAGTTGAAAGCGGGGATGGCATAGCCGCCTGCTACTGCTCTCTTGAACATCTCGCGGGTATTCACGAGACCTAAATCCTTGTAGTTTACCATAACTGTAATATTATTTAGAATGAATAACTTAATAAACTGACCGCAAAGTTAGTAAAAAAAGTAAAAAGGTAAAAAAGTAAAAAGGTAAAAGTTACTAATGAAGCACTTTTTTATCACTTTTTTACGTTTTCGCCCTTTCACCTTTTTACCTTTGCAAAACGCAGTTTGCAATCTCATACCAGTGTATGCTGGTCAAAGTACTGCTGCACCTCCTCCTTATAGTTCTCAGAGATCGGGATATACACGTCGTCGAAGACAATACGGAAACGATCAATGAGCGGTACTTCGCTCATATGAACGATGTAAGAACGGTGGGTGCGCTGGAACTCGGGCTTAGGGAGGTATTCCTCAAGTTTCTTCATGCTCATCAGCGACATCAGTTTCTCACCATTCTTCAGATAGAACCGGACATAGTCTTTCAGACCCTCGATATAGAGGATGTCATCCAGGGCTACACGCTGCAGTTTGTAGTCGCTCTTGACTAACATGAAACGGTCGCGCTGATAAACCTCCTGCTTCATGGAAATGGAAAACCACTCCAGAGCCTTGTCGGTTGATTTCAGGAAATCGTCGTAGGAGATGGGTTTCAACAAGTAATCAAGCGCATTGACCTTGTATCCTTCCACGGCATACTGAGAGAAGGCCGTCGTAAAGATAATCTTCGACTCCTTCGGCAGGATCTTCGCGAACTCGATACCACTGAGCTCAGGCATCTGGATATCCAGAAAAAGCAGTTGAACTGGGTTCTCCCGCAGGTCCTTCATGGCCTGAACAGCACTGTTATATGTTCCTCTGTGACTCAAATAAGGCGTCTTCTTTACATAACTCTCCAGCAGTCCTGCTGCCAGAGGCTCATCATCGATAATTGCACAACTGATAATCATATATTTAGCTTAATTGTTGATTTATATACTTTTCCATCGTCAGAAACCCCGTGAGTCCACTCATAGCGGTTGGGATAAGAGAGATCAAGACGGTGTTGTACCTGCTGGAGACCAATACCGTGACCGCTATGGTCATTCTCCGTCTTGGGATGATTAGAATTCTCAATATCATAGATCACACGAGAGTCCTCCCCCGCTATTCTGATGTGGATAAAACTGGGCTCTGTAGGGGAAATACCGTGTTTAAAGGCGTTTTCTATAAGACTGACTCCAATGAGCGGCATGATTCTAACAGGGGTAGCCGGTGGCTCATAGTCAAAGGTGACCTCCACATTCTCGTTGAAACGTATCTTCATCAGGTTGACATAGTTCTCCAAGAACTCTACCTCGTCTTGAAGATCAATCTCCTCATCCTGGTTATTATAGAGAATATGGCGCAGGAGTTTCGACAGTTGGAGGATAGCATCCTGAGCACGCATCTGGTCAATGGCCGTCAGTGCATAGATATTGTTCAGTGTATTCAACAGGAAATGAGGATTGATCTGCGAGCGCAGGTTAGACAATTCTGCCTTGGCACGAGCAGCTTCAGACTCCTTCAGTTTCTGATCGGCCGTTACCCAGCGACGTGCCAGAGCCAGTGCTGTTGATCCTGCTGCAAAGATGGCCAGATTAAGGCTATCACGCAATGTGCGTGTGAAGTCATCGAGCACATCGGTATGTCGTTGGGGTGTTGGATATACAACGTTTGTAAAATCCTTCCAATAGTGGAGTATAATACCCAACGTGATTACAAGCACAAGATTTATCAGAATGTCGTAACGATGCTTTCCAGGCACAAAGAACTTTGGAGCCAAATACATATAGTTCAGATAGAATACTATCATTAGGAACAATGGCTCAACACAATACATCAGATATTGTACTAACGTAATTCCTGTGCCTCTCCAATAAGTAAGAGGCGACAGGAAAAGGAAAGCCCAAAGGGCCATGTGGCACGCGCCAGCCAGGTGTTTATTGATATCAAATATCTTACTCATGCCTTATAGCTTCTATCGGGTCCATATTAGCAGCCTTCTGAGCAGGGATATAGCCGAAAAGCACACCGATAAACACACAGACAAGGAATGACACGTAAATAGACCAGGCAGGAACGCTCGACGGCATACCAAACGATGACACGAAGGCACTGGCTCCGACCCCCACGAGGACACCTATCAATCCACCCGTGACGGATATCAATACCGACTCTATGAGGAACTGTAGAGATATAACGGGCCCTGTGGCACCCACAGCCATACGGAGACCGATCTCCTTAGTGCGCTCCGTCACCGACACCAGCATGATATTCATAATACCTATACCAGCCACCAAAAGCGAGAAAGCAGCAGCCACCACAAGAATGATTGTCACGGTGTCCATCGTACTTGACATTGTCTCCATCATCTCCGCCTGAGAACGTATGGTGAAATCATCGTCAGCGTCCTCTTTCAATTTATGGTTGTCGCGCAGGATCTGTGTCAACTCCTCAATGGCGGCATCGGAAAGTTCCTCGGTGACAGCCGAGCAGACAATACTGGAGAAATAGGTCTGGGCAGCGATACGCTTCATGACCGTTGTATAAGGTGCAATGATCACGTTGTCCTGGTCCATACCCCATGAGTTATAACCTTTCGACTTCAGCACACCCACGATACGCATGGGGATCGACTTAAAGCGGATAGTCTTACCTATGGGATCAGTATGTTCGCCAAAGAGTTCTTTCACGATGGTGGCTCCCACGACACATACCTTAGCGGCCTTCTTGATATCTTCCTCGGTGAAGCACTCACCTTCCTCAATGGTCCATTGGCGGATGTCGAGATAGTCTATCGACTCACCGTACATCGAGGCATTGGTATTATTATTACCATAAATGGCCTGTCCACTGGCAGTCACCTCGGGGGATACCTTCGTCACGAACCGTTTCTCGCGTACGATACGCTCGTAGTCGGTCATCTTCAGCGTCTGCATCGATGAGGGATCCTGACGTACGCCACCACGCATGTCGGCCCCCGGACGGATCGTAAGCAGGTTGGTACCCATCGTAGAGAGTTCGGCACGGATACTCTCCTTGGAGCCCTGTCCGATGCTCATCATGATAATCACGGCTGCCACGCCGATGATGATACCCAGCATCGAAAGGAAGGAGCGCATCTTATTGCTTGCCACCGCCTTCAGACTCACCTTAAATAGATTCAGTATATTCATATATAAACTCTAAACTATAAACATGAGAAATCAATCATCCTGTGGTGCAGGCAACTGGGCAAGAGCCTCGGCTGCCGACTTGATATTCGTATTGATGGTATCCTCACGGATCTTGCCGTCGCGCAGATTGATATTACGGCTGGCATATTCTGCAATCTCTGGGTTGTGAGTCACGAAGATAATGGTGTTACCCTGCTTGTAGAGTTCCTGGAACAGCACGAGCATCTCAAACGAGGTACGAGTGTCGAGGTTACCCGTTGCCTCATCGGCAAGCAACACAGCGGGGTCATTCACCAATGCGCGGGCTATGGCCACGCGCTGCATCTGACCACCCGACATCTGGTTCGACTTGTGATACATACGGTCACCCAGACCTACCGCCTGCAGAGCTTTAATAG
>Ga0129306_1000205_pt1 | contig 102427 bp, 88 predicted proteins | sample P827metagenome_FD_94438 | JGI IMG/M metagenome (GOLD analysis project Ga0129306, IMG submission 94438) | Capybara group fecal microbial communities from Wisconsin, USA - P827 metagenome | ecosystem: Host-associated > Mammals > Digestive system > Large intestine > Fecal | place: USA: Wisconsin...
ATGGACCAGCTCTGGATCTTTGCCCTCGGCACCCTGGCGCAACTGCTCTTTGCCGCCCGCATGCTCATTCAGTGGCTGCTGTCGGAGAAAGCCCGCAAAGTGGTGAACCCCACCGTTTTCTGGATCCTGGGACTGTGCGGTTCACTGCTCTATCTGCTATACGGCTGGCTGCGCAACGACTTCGCCCTGATCCTGGGCCAGCTGATCGGCTACTATGTGTACATCTGGAACCTGGGCGCCAAGGGCGCCTGGGCGAAACTGGGTGCCTGGCGCTACGGGATCGTGGGCCTGCTGCTGCTTGTTCCCGTGGCGGCCCTCGCCGGGATGGCCTCCGACTGGTCCGTCTTTTCCGCCTCCCTCTTCCAGAATGATGCCATTCCGCGCGGCCTGCTGGTCTTCGGCTCCATCGGCCAGATCATCTTCTCCCTGCGCTTCCTCTACCAGGCCATCTACTCCGCCCGCCGGAAGAACTCGCTGCTGCCCGCCGGCTTCTGGCTCATCAGCACCCTGGGTGCAACCATCATCCTGATCTACGGCATCCTGCGGCATGATCCCGTGGTGGTGGCGGCCGAGTTGTGCGGCCTCTTCACGTACATCCGCAACCTGATGCTATGGAACCGGGAAAGAAAAGCCTGAGGGAGCGGCTGCTGGATGCACAGTGGCTGCGGCTGGCCCTCTACCTGCTGCTTTTCCTGCCGCTGCTGCTGCGCCGGGAGCCCACACCCGACAACGAACTGAAATACCTGCAGATCGCCGACGAGGCGCTGCGCGACGGGCATCGCTGGTGCCTGTATCTCGACGGCGCGGCCTACGCCGACAAGCCCCCGCTCTATTTCTGGATCATCATGCTGTTCCGCCAGCTGCTGGGCTTCCACTGCATCCCCCTGCTGGAACTCTTCTCGCTGCTGCCGGCCTTCGGCATCCTGGTCCTCTTCAACCGCTGGTGCGGTGAGCGGCTGTCCCGCTCCTGGCGCATCGCCGCCGAGCTTGCGCTGCTGACCACGGCTTATTTCCTGGGGGGCGCCGTGGTGCTGCGCATGGATATGCTCATGTGCTATTTCATCACGCTGGCCATGTGGCTGTTCTGGCGCATGGACCAGGGGGAGAAGTGTGCCTGGCTGCCCTGGGGCTTCGCCCTGGCCGTATTCGGCGCCATTTTCACGAAGGGCCCGGCCGGTTTCCTTTTCCCGCTGCTGGGTTGTTTCGTCTGGCTGCTGGGCGAGCGCAGGCTGCGCAGCTTCGGCCGGGCCTGGGGATGGCGCACCTGGCTGACACTCATCCTTCTCTGCGGCACCTGGTGGGGCTTCGTCTACCTGGAAGGCGGACGCGACTATATCGACAACCTGCTGATCCACCAGACCGTAGGGCGCGCTGTCGACGCATTCCACCACAAACGGCCCGTGTACTGGTATCTGTATGTGGTCTGGTATGCCATGGGGCCCTGGTCGCTGCTGACCATCCCTGTCGGCATCCGGGCGGCCGTCCGGCGCCGGCTCCAGTCTCCGGAGCGCTTCTTCCTGGTGGTTTCCGCCACCTTCTTCGTCGTCATGTCCCTGTTCAGCGGCAAACTGCAGATTTACCTGTTGCCGATGTTCGGTTTCGTCAATTACGCCTGCTTTCTCATCCTGGCCGCACAGGAAGGCGAAACACCCCGCAGCAGCCGCAACCTTCGCATCGTCTGCTACTCTGTAGCAGGGCTGATGCTCGCGGGCGTGCTCATCGCCGGCCTCTTCTTCCCCGACATTTTTTAGCGGGCGGAGTATAACTTTATCGTCAAATCGTTATTTTTGTGGATTAAAGCGAAAACGATGGCACAGAATCCCCCTTTGGCGCGGCTCGAATTGAGCCGCAGTGGTATTCGGAACAATTACATCCATTTCCGCTCCCTTCTCAAGCCTGAGACCCGGATCCTGATCCTGGTCAAGGCCAACGGCTATGGCCACGGCGCCGTGCCGTTTGCCAAGGAGATGGAGCAGGCGGGCGCCGCTTATCTGGGCGTGGCCCTGCCCGGCGAGGGCGTGGAACTGCGCAAGGCCGGCATCAATCTGCCGATCCTCGTGCTGACCACCGGCACCGACGACTATCCCGAGATCATCCGCTACGGACTGGAACCCGGCATTCCCGACCTCCTCGCGCTCACACGCCTGCGCGATGAGTTGCGCTGCATCGGCCGGCGGGATTACCCCGTGCACATCAACCTCGACACGGGCATGCACCGCCTCGGTTTCATGGAAAAAGAAGTCCCTGCCCTGATCGATTTCCTCGCCGAAAGTCCGGAGATCCATATCGAGGGACTCTATACGCACCTGGCCGCTTCCGACGAAGTGCAGCACGATGAATTCACCCTGGGCCAGATCCGGCTCTACGAGAAGCTCAGCACACAGATCATGCAGCACCTGCCTTACAAGCCGCTGCGCCACGTGCTCAACTCGGCCGGCATCGAGCGCTTCACCGAATACCAGTACGACATGGTACGCCTGGGCATCGGCATCTATGGCATCAGCGCCGTCTCCGACCCGCGGCTGAAACCCGCCGCCTTCTTCCGCTGCCCCATCCTGCAGATCAAGGACCTGAAGCCCGAGGACGGCACCATCGGCTACGGCCGCCACGGCCTCCTGCATGAGGGCATCACCCGCTCCGCCACGCTCTGCGTGGGCTATGCCGACGGCATCAACCGCCATTTGGGCTGCGGACGCGCCAGTTTCGAGGTCAACGGCCACATGGCTCCCACCATCGGCAACATCTGCATGGACATGTGCATGCTCGACGTCACCGGCATCGACTGCCAGGAAGGCGACATGGTGACCATCTTCGGCGACAAGCCGACTGCCGGCGACCTGGCCAAGGTCCTCGACACCATCCCCTATGAAATTTTCACGTCGATCCCCCGGCGCGTGAACCGCGTCATCGTGGACTGACCCCCGATTTTCGAATACTAAAACCAAAACAATCATTTACTACCATGGCAACTGAGAAACTCGACATCATGCAGACCATCCGGGAAGGCATCCTGTATGGCCTGAAGAACTTCTTTCCCCTCCTGCTGATGGTCATCCTCTACGCAGTGACTGTCTGGATCCCCTACATCAATATCGGCACCACCATCGGTCTCTACAAGGCCGTCATCGGCATCGGCCGCGGCGAGACCATCGATCCGACCGCCATCTTCGCGAAAGACAACTTCAAGAATCTCAGCGGATTCTTCCTGCTGCTCGGCCTGCTCTACATGGGCATCACCGTCGCTTGCTTCTTCATGCTCATCCCGGGCCTCGTAATGAGCATCGCCTGGGGCTTCGCCGTCTATTTCTTCCTCGACAAGAAAGTATCCCCGCTCAAATCGCTCCAGCTGAGCTATGACTCCACCTTCGGCAACAAATGGCGGATCTTCCTGGTCGGCCTCCTCTGCGGCTTGCTGATCAGCGTCATCTGCGGCATCCTCACCGCCATCCCGAAAGTCGGCATGGTGCTGTGCGGCGTCGCTGCCATTCTCTTCTGCGCCATCATAGTGGCTGTCGAAGGCGTGATGTACGACTTCTTCTCCAAGAAGGCCGACGAGATCCTGAGCAAAAAAGAAAAAGAAGAACAAAAAGAAGAAGGAACCGACATCGTTCCCACCGAGGCGTAAGATACTAGATGCAAAAGATTTTCCTGCCGCTGTACCGATATTTCCGCGGCCACAAGGCCGTGATGTACACCCTGCTGATCGTCAGCACACTCGTATTCCTGTTTTTCGGCCTGCAGCTCCGTTACGAAGAAGACGTAGCGAAGTTGCTGCCACGTTCCAGCGTCGACAGCGAACTGGCATTCAGCGATATCGAACTCAAGGACAAGATCTTCATCCAGATCACGTCGGCCGATCCTGAACAGCCGCTCGACACCTGGACGCTGAGCGATTACATGGACGAGTTCTGCGCCGCGCTGCTGCAGCGCGACACCGCGGGCCGCTACATCATCGGCATCCTCAGTTCGCTCGACCCGGGCACGATGCTCGGCGCCATGGATTATGGCTTCGAACACCTGCCCTCCCTCATCGACACGGCGTTCTACGCCGCCTTCTCGGAAGCCCTGGCCCCGGCCGCCATCGACGCACAGATGGCCCGCAACCGGGCCCTGATCGACGCCGACATGACCGGCCAGACCACGCAGATGGTCTGCACCGACCCGCTCGACCTGCGCGACATTTTCCTGGCGCGCATGTTCCCGGAGGGTCTGGACGCCGGTTCCGTGGGTGACTTCACGATGGAAAACGGGCACTTCTTCTGCCCCGACCGCACCGTGGCACTGGCCTTCCTGTCTTCAACCGTCAGCCAGACCGACTCGGGCACCGGCACCCGTTTCGCCCGCATCCTCAACCAGGCGCGCAAGAACTTTGAAGCCGCGCACCCCGACGCGCGCGTGCTGCTGCACGGCAATCCGCTCGGTGGTGTCTCCAACGCCAGCACCATCAAGACCGACCTGGTCTGGACCATCGGCATCTCGCTGCTGATCATCCTGGTCATCCTCCTGCTGTGCTTCCACCGCTTCCGCTTCGTCATCCACCTGCTGGCACCCGTCCTTTACGGAACGATCTTCGCCCTGGCCTGCGTCTACTGGATCAAGGGCATCATGTCGTTCATGGCCCTGGGCATCGGCGCCATCATCCTGGGCGTCGCGCTGAGCTACTGCCTGCACGTACTCATCCACTACTACTTCGTAGAAGACGTGGAACGGATGCTGCGCGAGGAATCCACGCCCGTGGTGCTGGGCTGCCTCACCACCATCGGGGCTTTCCTGGGCCTGCTCTTCACGGAAAGCGACCTGCTGCGCGACTTCGGCCTCTTCGCCACCTTCGCGCTGCTGGGCAACACCATCTATGCGCTGGTGTTCCTGCCGCATTTCCTCCGGAAGGAAGACATCTGCTATAAGAAAGAAAAAGGCTTCAAGGCCATTGATCGCTTCAACAACCTGCCCTGGGACCGCAAACCGTGGATCCTGGGCACCATGACCCTCCTGCTGGCGCTGGGCATCGTCATGAGCCCGCGCGTCAAGTTCGACACCGACCTGCGCAACCTCAACTTCGTAAACAAGGCACTGGCGGAAAGCCAGGACCTGTACAGCGAGAAGAACGAGAACGGCAGCATGTCGCAGTACTACGCCGCCTACGGCGAAACCCTCGACGAGGCGCTGGAATGCAACAAGCTCCTCCGCAACCGGCTCGACTCCCTCGAGAAAACCGGCCTGCTGACCCGTTATTCCTCCCTCGTTCCCGTGCTCTTCCAGTCGCAGCGCGACCAGGAAGACCGGATCGCAGCCTGGAAAGCCTTCTGGACACCCGAGCGCATCGCCCGGACACAGAAAGACCTGGCTGCCGCCGCCAGAAAGCAGCAGCTGGATCCCGCCCTCTTCGCGCCCTTCTTCGCGCTGCTGGAAAGTGACTACGAACCCGCCAACCTTTACGAGGCCGGCGTGATTCCGCACGAGATGATGTCCAACTTCGTCGAACACCAGGCCAGCGGACGCTGGATGGTCTTCTCCACCGCCGCGTTCAACCCGGACGACAAGGACAAGGTCAACGACGCCCTGGTCAACGGACCGCAGTCCGTGGTGCTGGAGCCGTTCTACTACTGCCGCGACATGGTGCAGATTGTCCACGACGACTTCCAGATCACGCTGCTGATCTCCTCGATCTTCGTGCTGCTGGTCCTGCTGTTAGCCTTCCGCAACCTCTGGATCGCACTGGTGGCTTTCTTCCCGATGTTCCTCTCGTGGTACGCCCTGCAGGGCTTCATGGCGCTGCTCGGCCTGCAGTTCAACCTGATCAACATCGTCATCGCGACCTTTGTCTTCGGCATCGGCGTGGACTATAGTATCTTCGTGATGGAAGGATTGCTGCAGGAGGCGCGCACCGGCTCGAAAGAAAGGCTGGCCTACCATAAAGTCGCCATCTTCTTCTCAGCCGTGGTGCTGATCATCGTCATCGGGTCCCTGGTCTTCGCCCGCCATCCGGCCATCGAGTCGACGGGCGTGATCACCCTGATCGGCATGATCTTCACCATCCTGATGACGTACTCGCTGGAACCGTTCGTCTTCCGCTGGCTGATGCGCTTCCCTTATTTCCGCAGGCAGTTCCAGAAAGACCGGAGCCAGAAACAATAACACCATGAAAGAAACCCTCGACGGCAAACGATACCTTACGATGATCTGCAGCGGGGCCCATTGGCTCAACGCGCAGCGGCAGCTCATCAACGAGCTGAACGTATTCCCGATTCCCGACGGCGACACGGGCGACAACATGTACATGACGCTCGAAGCCGGCTGCCGGGTGGCACCCGGGCCGGTCGGCGCTACCGCTGCCGCCGTTTCGCAGGGGATGCTGACCGGAGCCCGGGGCAACTCGGGCGTGATCCTCTCCCGCATCTTCGCCGGCATCGCGCAGGGGCTTTCCGGTCTGGAGGAAGCCGGACTTCCGGCCTTCGAGCACGCAATGGCCAGTGGCGTGGAGGCCTCCTACAACGCCGTCGCCAGGCCTGTGGAAGGCACCATCCTCACCGTATTCCGGGAGGGTGTCGCAGCGGCGGAAGGCAGCAGCGGATTCGATGAGTACTTCGACCGCCTCTGCACCGCCATGGACCGCTCGCTCCAGCACACCCCGGAACTGCTCGACGTGCTCCGGAGCGCCGGCGTGGTCGACAGCGGAGGCGCCGGCCTGCTCCAGATTGTGGAAGGCATGCGCGCCGGCCTGCACGGGAAAGACGCCCCCCTGCCCGAAACGGCCGGGACGCCCGCCCCGCAGCAAGTCGACCTCTCGGCTTTCACCGAGGACAGCGTACTGGAATTCGGCTATTGCACCGAATTCCTGCTACGGCTCCAGCGCAGCAAGGTCGACCTCGACCATTTCGACGAAAGCGTGCTGTCGGACTGGCTGGGCGCGCACGGCGATTCGCTGGTGTTCTTCCGCGACGGCAGCATCATCAAGGTCCACGTCCATACCCCCGCACCGGGCGAGATCCTCAATCATTGCCAGCAATACGGAGAGTTCCTGACCGTCAAGATCGAGAACATGACCCTGCAGCACCATGAGAACCGCATGGACGAGCGCTATCACACGAAGGGCAAGGCCCTGGGTGTGGTGGCCGTGGCGGTCGGAAAGCCCCTGAAAGAAGCCTTCCGCGACATGGGCGCCGATGAAGTGATCGAAGGCGGACAGACCATGAACCCGCCGGTGCAGGCATTTCTCGACGCATTCGACCGGATCGGCGCGGAAAACATCCTCGTCCTGCCCAACAACAGCAACATTCTGCTGACCGCCCGGCAGGCCGCCGTCCTGTATGAAAAGGCGCACATCGAGGTGCTCCCGACCCGAAATCTCGGCGAAGGCTATTTCGCCCTCGCTTCGCTCGACACATCCCTCCCGCTCGACGAGATCGTCACCGAACTCGGCGAAGCGATGGAAGGCACCGTCACCGGCCTGGTTTCGCGCGCCATCCGCGACAGCGAAGCCGGACAGGCCGGCGATTATCTGGGCTTCAGCGACAAGGACATCCTTTGCGGATCGCCCGACCGGCAGCAGGCCCTGCTGGACCTGGCCACCCTCCTCGACGCCGGCAGCCACGACATCGCCCTGCTGCTGACAGGGGCCGACGTTCCGGCCGCAGAGGCCGCCGATTCGCTCGAACGCCTTTCCGCCGCCTGGCCCCGCACCGAATACACCCGCATTGAAGGCGGACAACCTGTTTACGATTATATTTTACTGCTATGTTGACCCTTTATACTGACACCGATACCGACATCACCCCGGCTGTCGCAGCGCATTACGGCTACAAGCTCATCAGCATGCCCTACAGCGTGGACGCCAAGACCATCTACCCTTATGTGGACTTCGACGAGTTCGACGCCCGCGCCTTCTACGACATGCTCCGCGGCGGGACGCTTCCGACCACGAGCGCCATCTCCAAGGAGCGCTACATCGCGTATTTCGAACCTGAGTTCGCTGCGGGCAACGACATTCTCTACGTCCACTTCTCCCGGGCCATGACCGTTACCTTCGACGCCATGGACCAGGCGGTAGCCGAACTGCGGGCGAAGTATCCCGACCGCCGTTTCGCCGAGATCGACACCAAGGGCATCACCACCGTCAGCTACGCCGTCGTACGCGCCGTGGGCGACCTGCACCTGGCCGGCCGGACCCTCGACGAACTGCTCGACTGGGCACGCACGGAAGTCGACCACTATGCCATGTACTTCTTCGCCGACGACCTCAAATTCTTCCGCCGCAGCGGCCGCGTGAGCGGCCTGGCCGCCACGATGGGCACCCTGATCGGCATCCGCCCGATCATCTATATGTCGCCCGAGGGCAAGATGGTCTCGTGCGGCAAGACCAAGGGCCGCGTCAAGGCCATGGAACTGCTGGTCGACCGCGTCGCGGAACTGGGCGACGACATCAAGAACCATCGTTTCTACATCGGCCACACCGACGCGCCGGAGCTGGCAGAGGAAGTGGGCCGGATGATGAAGGCGCGCTTCGGGGACGACCTGGCCATCGAATATGTGGTGACCAATCCCACCGCCGGCAGCCATTCCGGCCCCAACGGCGTCGGCGTCTGTTTCCACGCCATCCACCGCTAACCTTCAAACCGGGCGTATGACTGTCATTCTGAGCGAAGCGAAGAATCTATGATCGAAATAAAAGAGGCACTTTCCCGCCGCCAACAACGCGAATTTCTGGAATTCCCGCTCCGGCTCTACAAAGGCAATCCGCTTTTCATCCCGCCTTTGTACGCCGACGAGCGGAAGATGTTCAAGCCGGGCTTCGTCTATTCGGACTGCTGCGACTGGATCTGCCTGAACGCATACAAGGACGGCCGGATGGCCGGTCGCATCCAGGGCATCATCCAGAAGGCCGCCAACGCGAAGAATGGTGAGCGGCGCGCCCGCTTCAGCCACTTCGACGTCATCGACGATCCGGCCGTATCGAAAGCCCTCTTCGAGGCGGTCGAGCACTGGGCGCTGGAGAAGGGCATGGACACCCTCTGCGGACCGCTGGCGTTCTCCGACCTGGAGCGCGAAGGCCTGCTGGTCGAAGGCTTCGACCAGCCCCAGACTTTTGAAGAGCAGTACAATGCTGACTATTATCAGCATCACATCGAGCAGCTGGGCTTCTCCAAGGAGGTCGACTGGCTCGAGTTCCGGATCTACGCCCCCGAAAACGACGAGGAAGACCTCGACAAGCTTACGGACTTCATCTTCCGCCGCTACAAGCTGCATTTCGGAGAATCGAAGGGCACGAAAGATTTCATGAAGCGCTACAAGGACGGCATCTTCGAGCTGCTCGACAAGTCGTACGAAGGCCTCTACGGCACCGTTCCATTCACCGACGGCATGAAGAAGCTGATGGTCGACAATTTCCGGCTGGTCATCGACCCGAAATACACCGCCGTCATCCTCGACGAGAACGAGCGGATGGTCTGCTTCGGCTTCGCCATTCCGTCCCTCGCCTCCGCGCTTTCGGGCACGAGCGGGCGCTACACGCCGCGGGTCCTCCGGCGGCTGCTGCGTAACATCCGCCATCCGAAGATCATCGACCTGTGCCTGATCGGCGTGGATCCCGAATACATGAACCGGGGCGTATCGGCCGCCTTCGCATCGGCCATCCTGCATATGCTCCGCGACACGGACGTGGAATACGCCGAGACCAACCTCAACCTCGAAGACAACTACGCCATCCTGAATCTGTGGCGCCGCTTCAACGCCGTTCAGGCCAAGCGCCGCCGCGCCTATGTGAAGAAACTCGCATGATCAAGATCCTCATCGACTGTTTCGGCGGCGACCATTCGCCCCAGGCGCCCGTGGAAGGCGCCCTCGCCGCCCTGGCGAAGAACCCCGGCCTGTACCTGATCCTGACCGGAGATGAGAGCCTTCTCCAGGCCGAACTCGCCGGCAAGACATACGACAGTTCCCGGCTGGAGATTGTCCATGCGCCGGAAGTGATCGGATGTGATGAAAAGCCGACCGACGTCATCCGGCTGAAGCGGAACAGCTCGATGATGAAAGCCATCATCCTGCTGCGTGACCGCGACGACATCGCCGCCCTGGTTTCCACCGGCTCGACCGGCGCCCTGGTGACAGGCGCACTCGTGCGGCTGGGCCGCATCCCGGGCGTTATCCGCCCTGCCTTCTGCCCGCTGCTGCCCACCATGGACGGCGGCATCGTCGGCATCTGCGACAGCGGCGCCAACCCCGAGGCCACGGCCGTCCATCTGCGCCAGTTCGCCATCATGGCCAGCCTTTACCTGGAGAATGTCTACGGTGTAAAGCAGCCCCGCACCGCCCTTCTCAACGTGGGCCGGGAGCCGGAGAAAGGCGACGACATCCGGCGGGAAGCCTACCGCTTGCTGCAGGAAACCCCTTCCGTCCATTTCGTGGGCAACATGGAAAGCCGGGACCTGCTGTCAGGCGCCTATGACCTCGTGGTGGCCGACGGCTTCTCAGGCAATGTGCTGGTAAAAACCACCGAGGGCACCGCCATCGAACTGCTCAAGAAACTGAAGAAAGACATCTATTCCCGTACGCTCTACAAGCTGGGAGCGCTGCTGATGAAGAAGATGTTCCTGGAAGAAAAAGAATTCATGAACTACCAGAACTATGGCGGCAGCGTCCTGCTGGGCACCGATAAAGTCGTGGTCAAAGGCCACGGCAGCAGCAAGGCCGTCGCCGTGGAGAAATGCATCGAACAAGCCTTCCGCATGGAGACCAGCCGCTTGTCGGCCAAGATCGAAGCGGAAATCGCCCGATACGAACATTACGAAGATTCATAAAAAACGAAAATTCATAAAACCGTCCATCCGGGCTTGACCCGGAATCCATACCGCCATGTTTGATAAAGTACAGACCATCCTGGCCAAACAGCTCCGGAAAGATCCGGCCATCATCACCCGCGAATCGAAGATCAAGCGCGACCTGGGTGCCGACTCCATCGACATCCTGCAGTTGCTCATGCGCGTGGAAGACCAATACGGTATCGTCATCCCCGACAGGGCCCTGGCCAACTTCGAGACGGTGGGCGATGTCGTGGACTTCCTCGAAAAACAGGAAGCTGAAGGCTAGCCCGGCGTCATGCCGGGCCAGGCCCGGAATCTCAATACGTAAACAGGTATTCGGTGGAGATGCCGCCGAATTCTTCAAGCACCATCCGCACGGGAAGGTCCTTCTTGTATTCCATGATGATTCTGGAATAGCCACGGGGCGCCGCCTTGCGGGCTTTCATCTCGACGGTCTTGACCCCGTTCTTCTCAGAAACGGTCAGGTCGGCGTCGTTGTCTCTGGCGGCGGTCTCACAGTTACCCGTGATGCAGTTGAGCAGGGTGTTTCGGAGGTTGCGGAAACGTGCGTTCGTGCTCGTATCGATGGACAACTGCTGCCCCTGGGAATTGGTGCGGAGCATCGGCCCGGAAATCACCAGATACTCCCCTGCGGGCTGGGTATAGGTCATCGTCAGCTGGTCGGGAGCCAGGAAAGAGATCACACCTTCGGAACGGATGACTTTGCCGGAAGCCTGGATGGTTCTGGCCTGGGTAAAACGGCAGTCCAACTGCTGGGCGCCGGCCAGCCAGGTGCAGCAGGTCAGCACAAAAAGTAACAAGTATTTTCTCATATTCAATTCTTTTCGCGTTAAAAGTTGCGCAAAGATAGCGTAATAATTCCTGATTATCCCTAAATTTGTGCCAAACGACCCAGAAATGTCACAAATCGAACCTTATTGGAATACCGCGCAAGACCTTGACCAACTCCAGTTCAGCATCAAGAGAGTGGACCGTCATGGTTTTTTTGATGTCTCCGATATTCCCCAGACCACCCTTCCTTTTCATGCTTTCGCTTACCTGACCGAAGGTGAAATGCTGTTGGAAGTCGAAGGCACGACCGGTCTCTGCCAGGCAGGCCAGATCCTGCTGTTGCCCGCGCGGACGCCCTTCCGCGTCCTGTATTTCAAAGGAAACGCCGGTTTCGAATGCGGCTTCTCGCTGCGCATGCTGAAAGATCCGTCCCATCCCTGCCTGCACAGCCCGCATCCGATGCTGCAGACCCTGTCCAGGGAGGAGGCCCATTTCACGACGCTGCTGCTGGAAAAACTGATGACGGCCTTCCACCAGGATAACAGGCCCCTGGTCGCCAGTGCGCTTGATCTTTTCCTGTGCAGCATCAACACACCGTCCGGCCATCCGGGCAACCCCCTCGTAAATCGTTTTCTGGAACTCGTTTTCGACCGCAGCCGCAAGCCCGGGAAAGTAACGGCCTATGCCGACGAACTCTGCATCACGCCGAACTACCTCAACCGGCTGGTCCGCAACCAGACCGGCCATTCCGCCATGGACTGGATTGAAATCTCGCGCCTGAACCTGGCCAAGCTGCTGCTGCATCAGAACCAGCTGCAGATTTCCGAGATAGCGGCCGCCGTCGGCATCGACGACCAGTCCTACTTCACGCGCTTTTTCAAGAAGAGCGAGGGATGTACGCCGTCGCAGTATCGCGACAAAGCCCTGCAGGGCAACGAAAAAGTCCGCTAGGCAAAGCGCATCTCCACGCAGAACGAAGAACGGTCGCCCACGCGGCCTTCCACCATCCATCCGCCTTCGGCCGGAGCCCGGAAGATTTCGACCGTGTCGCCCGGACAGACCTCCTTGTTGAAATTGATGCGAAGGGAACGTACGCGCTGCGTCGTCACCTGTCCGTAATCGAGGCAGTCCATGGCCCAGACCACATAGCGTGCGTTGTTGGCATGCCCCACGAAATCCACGTCCGAATAGGCCACGCGGTGCTCAGCCATCTGCTCGAGCTGGTCGCCGGGCATCGTCACCTTGCCGCAAGGCGCCTCGATGGCATGCTCATGGAGCTCCGTATCGAGCGGCAGCTTGTCCTCCAGGTGCTCGCGGCGAAGAAGCCGGCGCGTGTTCATATCGAGGATCAGCCAGGAAGAAGTTGCCAGGACCGCCGGCTGCCCGTCAGCGCCCAGCATCCGGAAATCGCGCACATAGAAAGGTCCGTCGAAACCCTTGTGCCAGGTCTGGAGTTCCACCATGTCCTTCCAGCGCGGCATGTTCAGGAATTCGATGTGCATGCGGGAGAGAATCCAGGCCGTGCCATAGCGCTGAAGCTCGTCGAAGCCGAAACCCAGGGAATCGGCCGAGATATTGGCAATTTCCTGGGCCAGGTCCATGAAGGCACCGGGTTTCAGATAGTGGGCCACATCGGTATCGTAGCAGGGCACGGGGAAGCGCCGGACAGTCATTTTATCGGAGGCAGGCATGGGTTCCGTCATTTTTTTCTCAAAATTAACGATTGTTTCACTATTTTTGCACGTTGCGCATGAATATTTCACCTCCAGGCGGATTTTACACCATGAGACGACTCGCCACGATTCTTTTGCTGCTGCTGTCAGCCGGCCTGCAGGCCCAGTCTTTTTCCTTTGGAAACGAGACGCTGACCTATTCCATCCGACACAACCTGTTCCCGGGCAACATCGGCACGATGACCTACGTCACGCACGACGCCGGGGAGAACTGGCAGGTCGACGCCACGCTCAAGGCCGCCGTGGGCAGCATCTATACACTCGACTGCGACTACGGTTCCGTCTTCCGGAAAGACGCTGCGCTGACACCTGTCTCGGCCACGCGCAGCCAGACCGAAAAGAAATACTGGGCCAAGGGCCTCTATGAGTGGCTGGCACCCGGCGAGGTGCACATGGACATCACCAAGAGTTCCCGTCCGCACCGCGACGAGGTCCTGTCCTGGGAAGGGACGGTGCGCGACCTGCTCGGCATGATCTGGTGGCTCCGCACCCTCGATTACGACCAGCCGTCGCTCGAGACCGGTCCGAACGCCCTGCTGATCGACCACGACGCGCTGCCCGTGACGATCGCCTCCTACAAGAAAAAGAACCTCAAGTATAAAGGACAGTCCGTCCCCGTCATCGAAGTCACCCTCTCCCAGGAAGGCAAGGAAGCCCTGCACCTGACCCTCTCCGACAATGAGGCCCGCCAGCCCCTGCGCTTCTCCATCGGCCTGCCGTTCGGGACGATCAAAGGCACTCTCAAATAAACAAATAAAACCATGCATCTCTCCCCTGTCGCCCGTATCCCCTTCCTCCTCCGCGCCCAGAAGCTGGAGCGGGAGGCGCTGCAGGCGGATGTGCAGCAGCGCAAGGTGCTGGCGTGGCTGCTGCGGACGGCACAGGGCACAGCATATGGAAAGGCGCACGGCTTTGCCGGGATCCGCGATTATGACGCGTTCGCCCGGCAGGTACCGGTCAACAGCTATGAGAACCTGCGCGATGACATCGACCGCATGCGCCACGGAGAGAAGGATCTGCTCTGGCCCGGCCGGATCCGCTGGTTCGCCAAGTCATCCGGCACGACCGGCGACAAATCGAAATTCATCCCGGTCAGCCCGGCAGGACTGCACGACACCCACTACCGCGGCGGCTTCGACACGGTGGCTTTCTACCTGAAGAACCATCCGGAAAGCCGGTTTTTCGACGGCAAGGGCCTCATCCTGGGCGGCAGCCATGCGCCCAACTACAATGAGAAGCACAGCCTGGTGGGCGACCTGAGCGCCATCCTGATCGAGAACATCAACCCGGTCGCCAACCTGTTCCGCGTGCCGGGCAAAGAGACAGCCCTGCTCGCCGACTTCGAAATCAAACGCGACCGGATTGCCCGGGAGACCCTGCACCAGAACGTCACCAGTCTCAGCGGTGTCCCTTCCTGGATGCTTTCGGTGCTGCACCGGGTGCTCGAACTGTCCGGCAAAGACAAGATCGACGAAGTGTGGCCCAACCTGGAAGTCTTCATGCACGGCGGCGTGGCCTTCACCCCCTACCGCAAGCAATACGAGCACATCATCACCCTGCCGGGCATGCACTATATGGAAACCTACAATGCCAGTGAAGGTTTCTTCGGCATTCAGGACGACCCGGCGGACCCGTCCCTGCGCCTAATGGTGGACTACGGTGTGTTCTATGAATTCATCCCTCTCGATGAACTGGACAGCGCACATCCGCAGGCCGTCCCCGTCTGGGGCGTGGAGACCGGCCGCAACTATGCCATGGTGATCTCCACCAGCGGCGGCCTCTGGCGCTACCTGATCGGCGACACGGTGCGCTTCACGTCCACCCGGCCGTACAAGTTCGTCATCACGGGCCGGACGAAGCACTTCATCAATGCTTTCGGCGAGGAACTCATCGTCGACAATGCCGAACAAGGCCTGGCCTGGGCCTGCCAGGAAACCGGTGCGATGGTGCTGGAGTACACAGCGGCCCCCGTTTTCATGGATGACGAAGCCCGCTGCCGCCACCAGTGGCTCATCGAGTTCTCGCGCCCGCCCGCCGACCTGGCGCAGTTCGCCACCCTGCTCGACCGCAGGCTGCAGGAAGTCAACAGCGACTATGAAGCCAAGCGCTTCAAGGACATTACGCTCCAGCAACTCGAACTGGTACAGGCCCGTCCCGGACTTTTCCACGACTGGATGAAACAGCGCGGCAAACTCGGAGGACAGCACAAGGTTCCGCGGCTGAGCAACAGCCGCGACTACATTGACCCGCTGCTGAAACTCAACGGCGAGACTACAGGTATTTGACGAAACCCCGGATCATCAGGAAGACGCCGAACGCGACCAGACAGATACCGATTGCCTGGTTCAGGATGCGCAGGCGCCGGGGATTGAAGAATCGCTGAAGGAAGGTGGCCGCCTTGGCCTTGAGCAAGTCGCAGCAATAACTGGTCCCCAGCGTAATGGCAAAGAAGAGCAGGATATGGGGCTTGTTCCCTTCCAGATTGCTGGCCGTTACGGCCACGGCACTCAACCAGAACAACAGCACGAAGGGATTCAGGCAATTGAGGAGGAAGCCCTTGCCGAAGAACACAAACCAGCTCGGTGCTTTTTCGGGCATGGGGGCCTCCTCACCGGCCTTCGAGATGGCCTCCATGCGGGCCTGCATATGTGTGTAGGCATCTTTCCCGCCCCGCCGGTAAAAGGTGTACAGCCCGAACAGGATCAGGATGATGCCGGCACCCAGGCTGAACAGAAACATCTCCCGTTCGTTCTCGACCACCAGCTGGATGGAAGTCAGCACACAAAGCGAAACAAAGATCAAGTCGCAGAACATGACCCCCAGGGCCAGCCACGCAGCAGACCGGAAGCCCCGGTCGATGCTTGTTTGCAACAGGGTGAAGAACGCCGGTCCAAATCCGAAAACCAGCGAAAGTGTCAGGCCGAAGACGACCGCGTCAAAAAATAGCTTGCCCATTGTTTTATCTTGCAAAAATAGCTATTTCTGACGAAGATTGTTTACATTTGCACCCGAACCTTATTCTAATCGACCCTTTCGTACCCATGCCCGTCAACGAAACCGTCACCCTCGACCTGGACGCCATCGTCAAACAGCGCTTCGGCGACAAGAAGATTCCCAAGCCGGTCCTGAACTGGCTCAAGAAATTCATCCATCAAGACCACCTGAACGGCTATCTGAAGCAGGGATGGCTGGGCGTGGAGTTTGCGGAGCAGGCGCTGGTCTATTACGACATCCATCTCACCGTGAAAGGGCTGGAGAACATCCCGAAGGATGGACGTTACACCTTCGCCAGCAACCATCCGCTGGGCGGCATCGACGCCCTGAGCGTAATCGGGCAGGTAGGCCGCAAGTTCGACGGCCGGATCGTTATTCCGGCCAACGACCTGCTCATGGCCATCAAGCCCATTGCCGAATACACCGTACCCGTCAACAAGCTCGGTGGCCAGAGCGCCGACCTGGTCCGAATGATCAACGAGGCCTTCGACTCCGACCGCCAGGTCATCATTTTCCCGGCCGGGCTCTGCTCCCGCAAGATCGACGGGGTGGTGCAGGATCTCCCCTGGAAAAAAACCTTCATCACCAAGAGCCGGCATTCGCACCGCGATATCGTGCCGGTCTGGTTCAGCGGCGAAAACTCCAGGCGCTTCTACTGCATCGACAAGCTGCGCAACTTATTGAAACTGAAATTGAACATTGCCATGCTCACACTTCCCGACGAGCTGTACAAGACCCAGCACAAGTCCTATACCCTGGTGTTCGGCAAGCCCATCCCCTGGCAGACCTTCACCAAAGACAAAACCGACCTTGAATGGGCGGCCTGGGTGCGGGAGAAAGTCTATGAGCTGAAAAACACGGAAATGCATGAAAACTAAACCCCTTGTCGAACCCGTCGACAAAGAGCTTCTGAAACAGGAACTCAATGAAAAATGCTTCCTGCGCGACACCAATCATGCGGGCAACAAACTCTATATCATCGACAACCAGACCGCGCCCAACGTCATGCGCGAAATCGGCCGCCTGCGGGAAATCGCTTTCCGCAACGGCGGCGGCGGCACCGGCAAGGAAGTCGACCTCGACGCCTTCGACCTGGACCCGGCCTTCAAGTACAAACAGCTCGTCCTCTGGGATCCGGAAGCCGAGTGCATCATCGGCGGCTACCGCTACGTGCTGGGCGACGACGTGATGTACGACCGCTTCGGACAGCCCATCATGCCTTCCTCCCACCTGTTCCGCTTCACGCAGCGTTACCTCCGGAACGGTTTCCTGCGCACCATCGAGCTCAGCCGCTCCTTCATCCGTCCGGAGTATCAGAGCTCCGAACATGGCATGAAGAGCCTCTACGCCCTCGACAATCTGTTCGACGGTCTGGGCGGCCTGATCGTGCTCTACAAGGGACGGATGGAATACTTCTTCGGGAAGATGACGATCTACCCGTCTTTCCCTGAAAAAGGGCTGGCCATGCTGCTCTACTTCCTGCGCAAGCATTTCGGCTCCTGGGGAACCGGACTGCAGGAGCGCCTGGACCGCATGGTCATCCCCAAGAACCCTGTCAAGATCAAGACCTCACGCGACTTCGGCAAGATCTTGACCGAAGACGACTTCGCAGCCGACTACAAGATCCTCAAGCGGGAAATCCAGCAGATGGGTGTCAACATCCCTCCGCTGGTCAATACGTACATGAACATGTCGCCGACGATGAAGTCGTTCGGCGCTGGCATCAACGACGAATTCGGTGATGTCATTGAGGCGGGCATCCTCATCAAGTTCGACGAGATGCACCCCGACAAGGTGAGGCGCCACCTCAATTTCCCTGCCTTGAGCCGCTACAGGATGCGGCATCTGCGCAACAAATAGCCGCAGACATCCGCCTCAACGGCGGCGCCAGGGAAAGATGGATTTCTTTGCATGACGGGCGGACCTGAGTTCCGCCCGCTTTTTCGTAATCATCTCGTAGATCGCTCCCCAGTCATCGGGGATGCCACCCAGGTTGCGGTCGTCGATATAGACATCGGCGATTACTTTGGCGGACGGGTACTTGAACAGCGCGTCATCAGGCTGGTTGCTGTTGACCGCATAGAAATCGAGTCCGCGTTCATGGCAGAACGCCACGGCGTCCTCCAACAGCTTGCCTTCCCGGGAGGTCCAAAGGATCAGCCGGTTGCCTTCCTGCTGCAACTGCTTCAGGCACTGGATGGCAAAGGGCTTCTCCTTCCCGATCTCCGGATATCTGTGTTCGACGATCGTGCCGTCAAAATCTACTGCAATGGTCATTTGCCAAAGAGACGTTTCCAGAAGGGTTTCTTGCCTTCTTCTTCGTAGGCATTGTAACTGTTGCCATATCCATAACCGTAGCCGTAACCATAGGAACCGAAGCCCCAGCCGTGGCGGCGCTTGATCTCGGGGCCGTTGAAGACGATGGCCATGTTGGTCAGGTGACGGTTCTCGTTGAGTTCGTCGAGCTGCGGGAGGATACGGCGGTCGAGCTGGCCGCTGCGCAGGACAAAGAGGTTGCAGTCGACCACCCGGTTGACGATCAGCGGCTCGGACAGCATCTGCACCGGTACGCCGTCGATCAGGATATAGTCGTACAGGCCGCGCAACTGTTTGATCAGTTCATCGAAACGCGGGCGGCTCAGCAGTTCGCCCGGGTTGGGCGGCGTGGAACCGGCCGGGATGAAGTCGATGCCTGGCTTCACGTCCTTGTGGAGGATATCCTCGAGCTGCAGATCGAGATCGTAGAGGTAGTTCGACAGGCCTGTCGTCTTGTGCTTCAGTTCCAGTTCTCCGGAGAGCGAGCGCTTGCGCATGTCCGTATCCACGAGGACCACCCGCTTCTTGGCGTCTGCCAGGCAGGATGCCATGTTCGCCACGATGAAGGTCTTGCCCGAATGCGACGAGTACGACGTACTGCCGATGACCATCGGCAACACGCAGTCGGGATCGAGGAAAGCCAGGTTGGTGCACATCATGCGCATGGCCTCCGTGAAGATGCTGCGGGAACCGGGGTTGTACACAAACGGAGAAGGCTCCTTGCTGCCCTTGAGGCGATACTTGTCCCTCCAGATAAAGCGGCGCATGTCGCGGTTGAACGGAATCTCGGCCAGGAACGGCACATCGATGTTTTCCTCGATCTCCTTGCGCGTCCGGATTTTCGTATCGAGGAAGAGACGGGCGATCAGGATGACCACCGGAACCAGAAGGCCGACCAGGAAAGAAAGAATCGCGACCTTCTTCTTATTGGGGGATGTGAACGAGTACCAGGCCACAGCCGGGTCGATGGCCCGGATATTATCGTCGGCCATCGCCTGCGAGAGAGCATTCTCTTCGCGCTTATTGAGCAGAAAGATATAGAGGGCCTCCTTGATGGACTGCTGCCGCTCGATCTCCACCATCTCACGCGCCTTGGCCGGCATGGCTGCATATTTCCGGATGGAGGCGTCCTCCCGCTTGGCGAGGTCATTCCGGGCGATCTTCAGGCTGTTCTGCAGGTTCTGGATGAGTCCGAGAACATCGTTCCGCTGCAAGACCATCGACTGTTCCATCTTCTTCACAGCAGGACTCTCCTTGCTGCTGGCCGCGATGAGTTCATCGCGCCGCATCAGCAGCTCGTTGTACTGATTGATGGCTCTTTCGAGATTCGGGTCATCCAGGCCGGTATTGGCCGGAATCATCTGAAAATCAGTCTCTGATTCCAGAATATAGTCTCTGAGGTGGGAAGCCAGCGACATCCGGGTCTCAATCTCGACAATCTCATTGTTGAAAGTACGGCTCTCGGTGAGGTAGTTCAAAGCGGCTTCATCGACATCCATCAACTGGTTGGAGCGCTGGAAACGGGCCAGATTGCCTTCAACGCCACCCAGCTCTTCTTCGATGATCAGCAGACGTTCTTCAATGAACTTGGCCGTATTGACCGCGACCCTGTTTTTCTCACGGATCGCCTCTTCGTTATACTTGATCACCAGGGTATTCAGGATATCCGCCAGGCGCTGGGCATTGCCGTCCCGCATCACCAGGGTCAATATGCCGTCATCGTGCGTGACAGACAGTTGATTGACAAAGCGGTTGGCGGCCACATACTCTTCAACCCGCCTGACACGGATGGGAATATTGTAATACTCCGGGATGTAACGTTCTGTCGGGTAGAAGACCACCTTGCCTGTGCCGATACGCACGGTATCGCCGAAGGCAGCCACCAGCATCCCCGCCTCACCCATGTCAATGCGGAGAATCTCCCCCTCCAGGGGGGTCACCGATATATCGAAGATGCCGGGATCGTCCACTTCCCTCGAAAACTTCATGATGAAAGGGCAGTGCGAGGTATAACGCTCCACGTCGCGGAATTTGATGTGTTCGGTATAGCTGACGTCAATGCCCAGTTCCTTGACGACTTCCATCATCAGCGTCCATGACTTGAGCTGAAGTTGTTCATAACTCACGGATACGGCATTGATCATGTTGTCGTAGGTATCCAGCCGGGCGGAACGGGTCCCCTGGCTGGGGTCTTTCAGGATGGCTGTCACTTTGTTGGTATAGACTAGCGGCCTCCGGGCGTAAAGCAGATAGCCGATGCCCAATGCCAGGATCATGCAGATGACAAACCATATCCAATTGGAGAGCAGATAGTAGAAGATGTCTACCAGGTTGATCTGCTCGTTCCGCGTTACTTTCTTGGTTGTATTCTTTTTCATAGGCTTATCGGGAGGTCCAAAGGAGCATATAGGCAATGGCGGACAACGCAGAGATGGTGGGCGTGAAAATCTTCAGGAAGAGGTCGCCGCCGGAGGAAAGACGGACGCCGCGCGGCTTGACGTAGAGCACGTCGTTCTGTTGGAGCCAGAAAGCGGGCGATTCGTAAAGAGACTTGGACTGAAGGTTCACCGTATAGGCCGTCCGCTGGCCATTCTCCGTCCGCACCACCATCACGTCGGGAATCTTGGAGTTCTGGTTCGTTCCCCCGGTGTAGGAGAGCGCTTCCAGGATATTGATCGAATTGGACTGGACTTCCAGCACGCGCTGCCCTGTCTCACCCAGGACCGTGATCGTGAAGTTTTCGAGTTCCACCTTCACCATCGGATCCTTGATATATCCACGCTCCGTAATCTGGTCCTCCAGCAACTGCTTCACTTCCCGGAGGGTTTTCCCTTCCACGTGGACGGCCCCCAGCACCGGAAAATCAATGTCACCGTTCGCGTCAACGCCATAGGTCGTACCCAGCAGCGAAGTACCGGTCGTCTCCTTGATGCGCTTGAGGAGGATGGTGTTGAACGGCGCCGCCAGTTCCGGCTCATCGGCGAAGACCTGGATGCTGAGCCGGTCATCCACTTTCAGGCGGAGCTCCGGTGCGGGCTGGGCCATCATCGGGACATTGTATTCCAAATCCCGCAGGTAGCCTAACTGTGAAGGAGTTGTACAGGATAAAGGCAGGAGGATCATCACTGCCAGTATCCACCTGTTACATTTTGTTTTCATATATCTTAATAATTTTGTCGATCATTTCACGAGAAGTAAACAGGGTCTCGAAGCGCTCCATGGCGCCGGCCGAAAACTGGAGGTACGTATCGGGATCACCGCAGATCTGCTCGATGGCGGCGGCGATGCCTTTGAAATCGTGTGGACGCACATTGAGGCCCGACACACCGTTGTCGTTGACCCATGAGACGCCGGAATGGGGAATCAGCGTGGCCACGATCGGCTTGCCGCAGGACATGGCTTCGATCTGCACCACGCCGAAAGCTTCGGTGCGCCGGTCTGAACTCAGGACGAAAACGTCGCAGGCACCGAACCAGTTCGGCACGTCCCAGGTTTCCAGATAGCCCAGCAGCCGGACTTTTTCCTGCAGGCCGTTGCTGTCAATTTGCGCCTGCAACGCATCCTTCAGCGGTCCGTAACCGCCGATCAGGACGCGGTAGTCATCGCTCAGATACCTGGCCGCCTCCACCAGGGTCGCGAAATCCTTATACGGCACCAAACGGCCCAGGGCGAAGACCAGTTTCTTGCCGGGCATCGAAGCGCGGATGGCTTCGACCGCTTTGTAATCGTAGACGACCGGGACGATGCCGATGGGCACACACACCACTTTCTGCTGGACCCTTGTCAGGTCGCGGGACTCGCGGAGATAGACGGGCGAAGTGCCGATGACACGCTCGGCGCGGCGGATCAGCCACCACTGCAGCGGCCGGTAGAAGAACAACAGCAGCTTCTGGCTCAGGATGTCGCTGTGCCAGTGCAGGATCACCCGCCCTTTGTAGCCACTCAGGAAAAGCGCGAGCGCGGCCATCGGGTCCGGATGATGAATGTGGATCACATCATATTCAGCCGCATGTTTCCGCAGCCAGCTGACCATCGGCTTCGAAAGCATGGTCTTGGCCTTCTTGGAGCTGGCGGGCACACAGATCACGCGGTTTTCGGGGCCGAATTCGATGATCCGGCCCGTTTCGGTTTCCCGGCAGAAGGCCTGGTGTTCGGGATCCACGGTGTCTGTCTTCATATAGGCGCAGAGCATGTCGCAGGGGATGCCTCGCTCGGCGAGGCCCCAGGTCAGGTCCCACATCACCTTCTCGACGCCGCCGCGGATGGGATAGAATTTACCGAGTTGTAAGATCTTCATAGAGCCGGATATAATGCTGATAACAATCTTCTTTTCGGAAATGAGCCTCCGCCCGGGCACGGCAGCGGGCGGCGGTGGCAGCCCGGTCAGCAGCCGACAGCTCGCGCACCCGCGCCAGCATGCCTTCCACATCGCCCTGCTCCACTACGAAACCGGTGCCGTCGGCCACCGATTCGACGCTGCCGCCGGTCCGGTAAGTCACGACGGGTGTACCGCAGGCGATGGCCTCGAGATTCACCGTCGGGTAATTGTCCTGCCATGTGGGGTTGACGAACACCGTTGAGCGGGCATACAACGCCGCCAGACGGCCGATATTCTCGGTCCGCTCGATCAGTTCCACGCCGGCCGGGAGCTGACGCCGCTGCTCCTCGGTGGTGCGGCCCACCAACACCAGCTTTTCACCGGAGCGCAACTGGCCGGCCAGGCGCATGAGGTCGCGCCAGCCTTTTTCTTCGAGCCAGATGCTGGCCACGCCCAGGATCTGCGTCCCTTCCGCTTTCCCTTCCGCTTCCGCCGCTTCGGGCCGGAAGGTCTCCAGGTCGATACCGTTGTGAATCACCTGGAAATGCTTGTCAGCCAGGATGGACGAAGCCATCTCCCGCCGGATCCACTCGGAAACGGGCACGATGGTCAGGTTTTCGAGCGCGTCGAAGGCTTGCTGCTTGTCGCGCAGGTTGCGCGCCGAACGGTCGAAGAGCCAGCTGGCCGGGAAAGCCCGTTTCTGCGGACAATGGCCGCAGCCTGTCTGCCACTTATTGCAGTGAGCCGCCGAATAGTAGTAGCAATGTCCTGTATAGAGCCAGCAGTCGTGGACGGTCCAGACAACCGGCTTCCCGCTTTCCCGCAGATACTTGAACAGCAGCGGATAGTTCAGGAAATACCCGTGTATGTTGTGGATATGGATCACGTCGGGATCGATGGCCCGGATGCGTTCGATGAACTGCCGGGTGCCCCGCTTCGACGCCAGTCCGTGGGCATCGAAAAGCCGTGTGGCAGCGGCATGGATCGCCAGATCGAGCTTGTCCCCCACCGGCACCAGCTGTGAGCTGTGCTGCGGCATGCCGTCGCGGGCACCGCTGTACGCCACATAGCTGTCCCAGCCGGAAGCCATGGCCAGTTCACCAATCTCGCGCATGATGCGCCCGGTCGAAGTGTTGAGCCGGACTACGGGATTGATCTGCAGCAGTTTCTTCGTCATGCCAGCAATTGTTGGAAGCAGGCCTCCCACTGAGCCATGACGGCCGCTTCGGAATACGTCTGTGATATCTTTTTCGCCCCGGCGGACATGCGGGCAAGCAAGGCAGTATCTTCCATGACCCGCCGCATGGCAGCCGCCAGGGCGGGAATATCCCCTTCCTTTACCACCAGCCCGTTCTCTTCCGGACGGATGATATCGCGGGGGCCGCAGAGAAAATCGAAGCAGACGGCCGGCAGGCCGCAGGCCATCGCCTCGATCATCACCATCGGAAAGCCCTCATAGTGCGAACTCATCACGAGGAAATCACTGGCGGCGTATTCATCAAAGATATGGCCGGTCGGCTTATTGATATGGGCCGAGTCCGCAATGCCCAGGGTGTCACATTTCTTTTTCAGCATGTCTTCCCACTCCCCTTGTCCGAAGATGTCGAGCCGCCAGCCGGCACGGAGGTCGGCAGGCAACAGGGCCCAGGCTTCCAGCAAACGGTCGAAGCCCTTTTGATAGTCCAGCCGCCCCACGGCGATAACGCGGTGGTTGCCCGTCATATGGGTCACTGCGGGAAGCTCGAGCGCGGCATTGGGAATCACCTGCAAGTTGGGCAGGGCACCCCAGTTTTCCGCATCCTCGCGGGTCAGGACCACGAAACGGTCGAAACGCCGGACAATCTTCTCGTCCTGCCGTGTCCGCCAGCGGTCGGCCAGCCCCAGCAGACCCGAACGGTTGTACTGAAGCCGGAAATATTTGTTGAAATGCAGTTCCAGCACTTTCTTGCTGCCATCCTGGATAGACGGAATGAACGAGGACTCCGACGGATAGAGCGACACCACGATATCGGCTTTCTCCCGCATCAGCAGTTCAGTCAGTTTCCGGCGATGAATCTTTCTTTTCCGGAGATAGGACAAGGTCTTGGCGATGGGGTTCCGCCCCTTGTCCGCCTTGTAGTTGATGGCCAGATCCACCATCCGCACCTCGGGCGGAAAGTCGTAGAAGGGCGGCCGGCCGTTCTGGTCGGTCGTCACCAGCACCAGCTCGCAATCCCCCCGCCGGGCCCACCAGCGAAGCTTGTTGAGCAGCACCCGTTCCATCCCGCCAGGGTTATAGACATCCGCCATGCAGTAGACCAGCTTCATGGTATCATCAGTTGAGAATCCCCTATCAATACTTCACCTTCCTCCATTTCATCAGCCGCCACACAGAAAAGCAGGGCATCGATATAGAAAATGTCGGTCGCGACCTTGGCCCAGAAGATGAAAGTCAAAGCCACCAGCAACAAGGAGCAGATCAGAAAATTCCTGAATTTTCGGTTCAGCACGAGATGGCAGTAGATGAAATAGACCGAAAAGATGAACAATCCGATCACGCCGCAATAGAAAACGAAATTACAGTATCCGATATCCGTATCGTTGATGTAATCGGCAAAGGTTCCTCGGCCGATCATCCACGTCCGGAAATCCTCGGGCCATATCCACATCGTATGCATGAGGACATCGGAGGAATGCGTACGGAATTCCCCCGTTTCCACCCAGTTGAAGAAGGCCTCAAAACCGAAGCGAAAATAGTTCTGGAAAGGTACGCTGTTGTTATAGATGATAATCGTCACAATCACAATACCGGTCAGGGCTATCAGGAAACGGTAGATCATTTGGATCGTCTTGAGGGTCATGAATCCTCCCCGGCGGAATTTGATCAGCGAAAATAAGATATAGGCCACGCCCATAGCGGCGCCCACCAGCGTGGTTCGGGAGATGACCGCTCCGAGAATCATGATAATACTGTAACAGATCATGATGGATACAAGATACCAGCGGTTGGACTGCAGGGTTTTGTTGGTGGCAATCTGATGCGCCAGCAATATCAGGACGGTGGAGAAACGGATACCGGCAGGATCAAGCGCAGCACCGATGCCATAGAGCCGATGTCCGCGCTTGTACACAATCTGGCCCGTAGCCATAAACTTATCCACCAATTCCCCCACAACTGTGGAATTGTCTATAATCACTGCTATAATGCACTGTGCCACACAAACATACGCTAAATATCGGGTCAGCAGCGGCAAATCCACTCTGTCGTACCCGAGACGGAGTGCCGCATAGACGCCATAGGCACCTGTCATCCAAGTCAGGTAGGATACAATATACGAAGCATAGGTCATGTCGCTCGTATCCGCAGCAAAGACACAGAAAAGGCACCATGCAGAAAAGATGATGGCGATCAGTGCAGAGACAATAGTGTATTCCGACAGCATAATGCCGCGCTTACGGATACTGTCGTAAACGAAAGCGGCAATGCCGAAGACCGCCACCAGGATCTTACAATTGATACTCTGAGGAAGGAAGGTGAAGGAGAAGGGGAAGAGATAGAAACTCACCACCACCGTCAGCAGGATACCTTTCAGCAACTTCAGCATAGCCTACCGGTAAATGAAGCCGTAAACCATCTTGTAAATCAACACATAGTAGAGCCTGACGCCCCACCAGCAGCGTCGCGTCGCCATTCCCTGCAGGATGCGGGTATGGCGCGGCAGGTCGTCCCCCTCCGTCGCATGGGCATTGGTTTCGGGGAACCAGTTGTACCAGGTTTCGTAATCTTTCTTGTCGGCCGAGATCAGCAGAGGCCGCTTCAGGTAGAGTTTGAGCTCCGTCATGGCCCGGGGCACTTCCCGGCTGAAAGGAGAATCCACAAAAGCGCGCTCCGCTTCCGCCAGGTTGGTTTCGATCTGGGCTCTTTTTGCCGGGGTAAAACTCCGACTGATCGACGCGGTATTCGCCGAATTCCAACGATAGAGGGCTTCGTGCAGCTGCACCACTTTTCCGGCATTCATATAGGCGCGCAACATGAACTGCATGTCCTCTCCCAGATCAGCGCCCGGCACAAAACGGATGTGATGCTGCTCGACCAGCTCCCGTCGGATCAGGAAAAGCCAGAGGTTCCAGCGGGAGGCGCCGCCCGTCAGACCGCGGAAAGCCTGGAGCGGCGTTGTATAATCGGCCTGCCGCATATAACGGGCCCCTTGGAAAAGACCCCGTGTCCAGTCCCATCCCACCACGTCAGCGGGGCCATTCGGCGTTGCCGCCGCGGCGACGGCATGGGCCAGCATGTCCGGTTCCAGCAGGTCATCGGCATCCGCGAAGGCCAGGTATTCGCCCTGCGCCACGTCCAGCGCGCGGTTGCGGGCAGCCGCAGCCCCACCGTTCCGTTCCGCCAGCAGCAGTCGGCAGGAAAGATCGCTCTTCCGGCAGAAATCCTGCAGAATCGCCACGGAACCGTCCGTACACGCGTCTTCGGCAAAGAGCACTTCAAAATCGCGGAAGCGCTGGGCCTGGATGCTTTCCAGGGTGGCGGCAAGCGTCTTCTCCGCGTTGTATACGGGTATGATCAGGCTGACTTTCATTTCGCTTCAGACGCGGTGACAGAAAGAGCGACGATACGGCCGATAAAAGCGGGGTCCGTCCCGTTGAACTTCCGGGCGAAAAGGGCACCGCTGGCGACAAGCTGGTCGTAATCCACAGCCTTCCAGTCGTATAATTCGTCGTTGAGCCAGCCGATGCGACGCAGACAGCCTTTCTCCTCGGATTCCAAGCTATAGAGGCGGGCACGGAAAGGCGAGTTCCATACAAGTGTCTGCAGCACGCATTCATCCGGCACAAAAGTATGTGTAAATGTCTTTTCGATCCAGGCGCGCTGCGCAAGCAGGTGCCGGACCAGCGCATCGGTGATGCTTGCCCACTGGGCGCCTTTCCGGAATTCGACCTGACGGTTCCGCTTGATTCCCAGGAGTTCCTGCATGCGGATGCAAAGTGCGCGGACCGCGCTGTATCCATTCCGTCTCCGGCTGAAATGGCGCGGGAAAAGATGCCAGCGCTGCATGCGCCGGACCAGGTCCGGCGTCATTCCAAGATACAGATATCCCACAAACTCCTTTCCCTGGTTCGCATCAAAGAAAGCATGGATCTCATCCTGGCTGCGCAGCGGCAAGTCCACACCGGAGAGCAAATGATAATACGCGTAAGGACCCTGGGCGGCAGCTGTATCAAACAGGGCCAATTCAGCTTCGACCATCGAGTAATCGCCCCAACGGATATCGATTCGACGCTCCAGCAGACGCAGGCCCGCACGTCTGACATGCAGATCGGGCAGCTGCTCCACCTTCCTGTCAATATGGACGAAAAGATCGTTGCGGACATCATCCAGACAATCCACCAGGGTCTGGAGAAGACCGAATTCCGTATGGGCCAGTATCAGGTAAGCGTGCTTCATCGGCTGGCAGACGCCCCTATTTGTACGTCAATTTATGAACGGCCATGGTCTCCCGGATAGCCTCGGGCGACATAATGTGGAAGTCCGGATCATGCAAGGACTGCTGCAGGTAGTGCGGCCATGTGTCGCTGACCAGCGGAAAAGCCGCCTTGCCCTCATACACGTCGAACAGGATCTGGAAAAAGAAATAGTCGGGCACGTCATCGTGCTCTTTCCACCAAAGAAGGAGCAGGTCGCAAAGGTCGGAGACCATCGGGTTGTTTTTCGTGGCGACGATAAAGCTGTTCAACACATTGACCCGAAATCCTTTCGCCCAACCGAAGTAATATGCATAGACATTGCGCCAATACCGATAGTCGGGTTCTGCCGGATCGCGCCGGAACATAAAAAAATCGTTGTCAGCATAGGCTTGAGGGATCGGTTGGGTGAGCAGAATCGTGGCATCCAGCCAAATTCCGCCATAGGTCCTTAACAGCATCAGTCGAAGCACATCGGCAAAATGCGCCGCGCTCATCTTCTCTCTTTTCTCCAGAAGGAAGGCCGGGAGATCCAGATACGCACCGACCGTTTCATCCGTCAGGCGGACAATCTGATAATCGGCGGCATACTGCTCCACGGATTGCAGGCACTCCCGAACCAAGGGAGGAACCTCATCGAATCCGGTCGCCCAATACTGCCAGATAAGCTTGTCCGTATCAAAGGATATCTTGGGTGTGAGCGCATAATGGACGGGGTTCGCCTTGTAAGAAGCGATCAACTCCGAGCAAATCGCAGCGACGCGCCGGTGATTGCGCAGGATCTTCCGCTCCCGGAGCAGGCGCCATATAGTGGACTTGGACAGGTTCATGATGCCTTGAATTTGCGGGCCCACAGGCAACCGGTCTTTTTCAGTTCGTCATATGCCTCCAGGGGAAAAGTCCGCGGGCTGTCATCGCCAAACTCGGCATACAGCAACTGAGGGTAATGGAAGTAAGCGCCCGCCTCCGGATGCGCCGTCAGTTCCGTAGGGACAAAGAACTCATCGGGGCAGAAAGTCCACTTGTATTTCTTCAGGATGCGCTTCTGGTTGTCCACGAAGAAACGGCAGCTCTGCTCGGTCAAACTGGCCCACTGATCGGCCTTGCAGAAATCTTCGTGCCGGAAGTGACTGATGCCCAGTCGCTTCTGCACCCACAGCGATGCCCTCCAGGCCGTACGGCACGCTTGGCGTCTCAAGCGACAGGGGCTGTTGAAATCCCGGATCGGATAGTGAAAACGGCGCATCTTGAAGTCCACTTCGACTGCGACGCGCTCCCAAAACCGGAGAACGGTCTCGCCGGAATGACTCTCGTAAAAGCGAATCAGTTCATCCGTCGGCCGCAGGGGCAGATGGACGCCGGAGAGAATGTGGTAGTGCGTGTACGGACCATTTTTCAGAGCGGTCTCCATGAGCAGCAACTCTATCTTGACCAGAGAGATATCTCCCCATCTACCGTCTATCCTCTCTTCCAGAACAAACAGGCGGCCATGCTGAAGCGGCTCGAGAGCCGGCAAGGTCTTGACCTTCCGGTCGAAATGGATGTAGAAATCGCTGTCCGGACTGTCCAGTTTCTGAAGCAGCAGCTGAAGGACCGCGAATTCGTTGTGTGCCAGGATGAGCCAGGCGTTACGCATGGATCAGATGTTCGTAGAAAGTGTTTTTCGTATCGCCCTGAAGGCCGGCCGCCTTCCAGTTCAGTTTATGAAAATCGGACATTTGGGCCAGCTGGCAGAAGCGTTCCTCCCTGTAGGGTTCGAACAATTCGAACTGCAGCACATGCGGCGGAATGTTGGAATAGCGCGGCTCTGCTTTCCACAGGTCTGGATACCATTCCGTAGCCAGATGGAAGAAGAGATGGAAGAGATAATATTCCAACAATGTATCTTCGTGCCGCCAGTACTCCAGCAGCAGCGCCTGCACAGCACACAGAATCGGATGTCCCTGAGTGGCGGCGATGAGCCAGCTGGAGACGACACTGGCATAGGGCTGATCGAACTTCCAGTTTTGATACGCGAAAAGCGGCTCCTCGAGCAAGGGTGTATGGTATCCCGTACAATAAACGGAAGAGTCTATCCAGACACCTCCATATTTCACAAGAAGCATCGTCCGGACTATATCGGAAAAATGGGCACCACCGAAAAGGCCCTTGCGGTGCTTCTCCATGATATAATCCGGGATCTCGATATAGCTTTCCAGATTCTCGTAATCGACAATACGGATCTCATAATCAGGAAGTTCGCGCCTCAATGAAGCCAGGCAAGCCCTGCACAACAAGGGTGCCTGGTCCTCCCCCTGCAGCCAGCACCACCAGATAATCCGTGGATGCCCGGAGCCTATCTCATACGGTGGAAGCGTCTCCCGAATCCAGGCATATTTCCGCTTGAGATACAAGTACTCCTTCCATTGATGTGTTTCTGCAAGAATGGTGGAACTCATTTCTTCGTTGTGGAGAAAAAATGAGCGTTCAGGCTTCCTGAACAGCGTCCGGTAGGTTTCTTTTAGAATTTCGGTAATCATGTATCGTCTCGATTACATAACGCAGACTCTCTATATGGAGCAGTTTCGCCAGGCCCAGATAGAGCGCGGCACCGACTGCCAGCTGGAGCAGTAGCACCAGATAGATATTCCACGGCAGCTGGCCGATGGCAAAAGCGGCGACACCCGCGACCAAGGCCAGCAGCAACTGCGGCAGGATATCCAACAACTGTTCTCCATATCGATAATCGATCAGCCGCTTGTTGGGAATCGCGTTGACTGCGGAGCTGATGAGGGAATAAACCGCGTTGCCGGCCGCGATGGCCAGCGGACTGATCAGCATCGTACCCAGAATGATGGCCAGATAAAAAGGCTTCTTGATGAATTCAAGCTTGAATGTAATGTCGCTCCGGCCAATGGCGTTGATGGCCTGCAGATTGGCCGAACCCATAACTGCAAAAATATAGCCCAGGCTGATGACTTGCATGAACGGAACAGCTCCCAGCCATTTTTCCGTAAAAAGAATCAGGACCAGTTGCTTGGCCGTAGCGGCCAGTATCACCATCAGCGGAGCCAGAAAAAAGGCACTGGTCATCATGGCCCGTCGCATCGACTGCTTGACCGCCGGCTTGTCATCCTGCAGTTTGGTCATGGCCGGGAAGAGAACGGTCGAAATGGTGCCGTTCACATTGTCGTTCACCAGGCCGGGGATACTGTTCCCCCGGTTGTAGAAAGCCAGGTCGGCGGGCATGAAACGAAGACCGATCAAGAAGCCGCGCAACTCGTTGAACAAAGTACCCACCAAGTTGGCGGCGGTCAGGTTGAAGCCAAAGGAAAACAGCTTCTTCAAGCGCTCCCAGGAAAAACGGAACCGGGGAATCCATCGGACCAGCAGGAACAGGACCAGCACGACCATGACGGAGCGAACCAGGGTTTGAAACACCAATGCCCAGACGCCATAACCCCCGTACGCCATCCCGATACCGACGGCCGCCGAAACGAGGGTGGCGGACAGATTTGCGTAGAAATACTTCCGGAAGTCCATCGCGCGCATCACGATGGCACCCTGGACACTGTTGAAACTGGTGAAGAACAAGGCGATGGACGACACGCGGACAATGTCCGTCAACGCTTCCGCCTTATACATTCTGGCGATCAGGGGTGCACACAGGAACAGTATGAGATAGAGGACGGCGGACAGCAGGAAGCCGAAATGGAAAACCGTATCCTGATCCAGTTCGTCCACTTCTTTCTTCTGGACGAGAGATGTTCCCAGTCCACTGTCGGCCAGTACATTCGCCACGGCCATGAAGATGGCGGCCATGGCCACGATGCCGAACTCATCCGGATCGATCAGACGAGCCAGGATGACGGATACGACAAAGGAGACGACTTGGACTGAGCCCTTCTGGAGAAGCTGCCAGAAGACCCCCGTGATGGTCTTGTGTTTAAGATTATGGTTGTTTTTCCCCAAGTGAAATCACTTCCTTGATTCTCGCTGCCACCCGCTCCGAAGCGTGGCCATCATCATAGCTGCAAACCCTTTCTTTCAAAAATACTTCCAGTCTGGAAGAAAAAGAAGGATCGAACGCCTGGGCAAGCGCCGCCGGCAGCGCTTCCTTTGCCTGGGCCAACGGGAAAGGCACCTCCCAGAAGATCTGCCGTAAACCGCGCGTAGCCTGATAATGGTCGACATCGGGAGCAAACAAAACAACGGGCTTGCGCTGGAGGGCAAAATCATACATAATGGACGAATAGTCCGTAATCAATAAATCAGACGCTTTCGTAATATCCTGAGGATCTGGATACTTGGAGCCGTTCAGGACGTGGTCTGAAAATGTAACTTTTGCCAATTGCCCCTGGTCAAGGGGGTGGAAACGGACAAGCAGAACCCACGGATGCCCGTCTAGGGTACGCAATCGGCTGACGACAGCCTCGAAATCCGGTAACTCGAAGTCCTTTTCCTCTCCATCCCGGAATGTGGGTGCATAGAGTGCGATATGGGTTCCGTCAGGAATCCCGAACTTGGACTGAATCGCTTTTCGGGATCCTTCGCTCGACGTAAAAAAAGGATCATTGCATGGAACGCCACATTCGAAGATTTCTCCATCATACCAGAAAGACTGACGGACGATGTTGGAGAACTGCCGGCTGCCGGAAAGAATCAAGTCGGTTTCGCGGGAATCCGCTTTGGACTCGGCCACATAACCGGGATTCAACTTGTCTTCAACTTCTTTCTCAATGAACTTCAGGGCGAAATCCCCATGCCAGGTCTGGATGTAATACTGCCGGAACCGTTTCTTGAAAGGAAGCTTGTGCTTCACATTATTGACGATGACCGCTGCCGTCGCCAGCTCATAGCGTCCTTTCACGGAATACATCTTGACGGGCCGGATGCCTTCAGTGAACGTGGCATTCCGGTCTTCTGTCAACCAGACCAAATCATAATCCAGACCTTCGCGCAGCAACTCCTCAGCGATGTATTTCGGGCTGCCGCCCATCCCTTTACCGATGAAATTGGCGAATACGATCTTGTTCCGCTGAATCGGAAAGAGCCGGCATATCCACTGGATAGCGCCGACCAGAGCCCGTTTCAACCAGGGCAACTTGCTCAGACGTCCTTTCTTTGCCATGTTTACTTCAAATCGTTCGATTTCTCGATGACGGCCTTGCGGATTTGTGTACTGCTGGTTCCTTGTGTATAAGGGAAATATACAATCTCCACACCCTTATCTTGAAAATAAGCCTCGTAACGCTGGAAACGCTCGGTACCCTTGTAATCGGATCCTACAAAAAGCCTGTCGTAATGCCAAAGCGACCACGCATCAGAATCCTCCGTGCAACTGTCCACGACCTTGTCCACATAGCGGCAGGCAGCCAGCATCGCCTTCCGTTCCTCAAGCGGGATGAAAGTCTCTTTCCCTTTCCAGCTGCCACTCGCATGAACGCCGACAATGAGATAGTCACACTGCTGTTTGGCCCGACGCAAGAGGTTCAGGTGTCCCACGTGGAAAAGATCGAAGGTACCGGAAAGATACCCGATCACCACACGCCGCTGATTATCCTGCCGCCCTGAATCTTTCTTGTATTGATAACTATGAAGACCGTACCCGTGCGGATCGTTGTGATAGCGTTCCAGTACGTCGTGGAAAACCTCTTCATACTGCGGAATGAAGCGCGTATCCCGGGCAAACAGATGCGTCAGAATCTGATCGGCCAGGGGGGAAAGCAAGGACAGGTCATTCTTTCCGCCATAAAAGCGGGAACCTTTGAAGGAAGCCGGAGACACATCCAGAATGCGATTGTCTGATCCGGAAACCTCCAATTCGATATTGACGGCCTCGACCAGCCGGACAACGGCGGCTTTGGCAGCAGAATAGACGGATGCGGCAGGAGAACAGAGCCATCCGGCAATGGATCCCATCACACCGGCATAAAAGGATTCCTTCGATATCATCCGCTCATAGAAAATGCGAAGAATCTTGATGGTGGAAACGGTATCCACCTGCAGCATCCGTTCTATTTCGGCGGTATGGTGATACTGAAAGTCGGCCACCCGGCCAAATCCGGCCGTAATCATCAAGACCTTCACGTCGGGATCCGAGGCCAGACTTTGGAAAAGAGTCTCGTCGAAATCCAGCAAATCGCAAGGATGGAAGCAAACTTCCCTGCTGGACAAAACGGTTTCTTCAAGCGCTTCCCGATCACAAATCTCCAAAAAATAACCCTGCTCCAACAACTTTTTGCCCATTGCCAGGCCGATGCCATTGCTTCCGCCGATTATTACAGCTTTCTGCTTCATACAAACTCAAAAAATTTCGGACCTGCCGATGCGATAATAATTATTTATGCCGTTTAAAATGGTAAACCACGCCGAAATAAACCCCGACATCCATGTCCAGCACGAAACTGAACCATCCCTGTCCGTCATACGGATCAGCCCAAAAGGACATGCCCAAGTCCGCGAACAGGCCGAAACCGGAAGGAAAATTATACTCCAGAATGGTTCCCAGGTTCAGGCCTCCGGCCCAATTGGGGTCGTTGACAACCCTGAGGGGATGGTTCGGATCGCTGAAACCGAATGTATAGGCTATCCCCGGGCCCACGTACAGATTGGGGCTGAAAGGATAGAAAGTTTCTCCCAATGCCCTGAACGACAGCACATAATCAGCAAAGAAGCTGACACTGTGGAAGGAATAGGGATAGAGCAAGTGGTAATTCGTCGAAATGCATGTGGCCTTCTTCTTGCCATAGGTCGCCGTCAGACGCAGCCCATGGCCATTGGCGACACTGTATCCGAGTGAGGCGCCATAAGCCGGCATGACGGGCGTCAGCCATTCCCCCCGGTATTCCCTGAATACATGCGACCAGTCTCCATTGAAATAAACCGGGCCGCCCTGCAAAGAAACATACCAGCGCTTCCCAAATTCGTAGGGCGACAATTGTGCGTGCAGCGAAGCCACCCCCGACAGGAGCACGAGCTGGAGCACGAAGACCCTTCGTAATGCGCTGTGCAACAAAATGTTGATTTCAGAGTAAGACTTCGTCTACGTACCTGCAACGCAGACACGCGACAACTGCGAATGACAAAGACGCCATACGGGGGCAAAAATACGCTTTTATCCCCAGAAAAACAAGAAAATAGGTCTTGCGCTTACTTGAAATGGTAGATGAGGCCGAACGAAAGTTTCAAGTTCGCATCCACGGGGAAACCGACCGGCTGCTGGCCGTTATACCAGTCACCAAAGAATTCGATGCCCAGGTCGATGAACCAGCCGAAACCGCCGGGACTGTCGAACTCCCAGATACCGCCGAAACGGAAGGCCGGCACCAGGTTGGGACTTTCCACCACTTGATAGGGATGGTCCACCGCCGTGAAACCGTAGGTATACGCCAGTCCAAGACCCAGATAGTTCTTGAAGCTGCCCTTGAGATAGTTCTCCCCCAGCGCATTGTAGCATAGAGACAGGTCGGTGAACAGACTGGCCGCCTTGAAACTGTAGGGAAAGAACCCATTGTAAGGCTTGCAGGCGCTCACATGGAAGCCATAGTTGCCCGCCACGCGCAAGTCCACGGCGTCGGTGAAATTATATCCCAGTGCCACGCCGGCGCTGGGCGAAACAAGCTTCCAGCCATGTCCATAGCTCCAGTAGGAGGCAACATTCTCGGCAGGGAGAAACTGTGGCCCGACCTGGGCGGAGATATACCAACGCCCGCCGTACTGATACGGAGACATGGGCTTCGGACGCGGTTTGGCGCAGAGACCCGGTACCGTCAGCAAAAAAGCGACCAGCAGAAGAAAAATCTTGCGTTGCATGCGGGATAGATTATTCACCACAAAATTAGTCCATTGCCACTAAAAAAACAAACGCAATTCCATTGAAAAACCGTAACTTTAATGCGTAAATGCCGATGTGCCATGCAAAACGAGCCTTGGGACACTTTTCTGAAGCTGTTGCGGGCAGGACTCCGGGAACAGGACCTGCAACTGTCCGCCGTGCCGGACGCAGCCGGCTGGGAGCAGCTGATGCGCATGGCCCGCAGCCAGAGTGTGATGGGCTTGTTCCTCCGCGGCCTGGCCCATCTGCCCGCCGGCCAGCAGCCGCCGGGAGCGGTGCAGCAGGATCTGCTGCGCTGGCGCACAGCCCTCGAGCGGACCTTCGGACGCCACGCCCGCGTACAGGCGCTCCTGTTGGAGGAACTGTCTGCCGCCGGCGTGCATCCGGTGGTCCAGAAGGGCAGCGAAGCCGCCAAGTACTACCCCCGCCCGGCCATGCGGCAGGTGGGAGACATCGACCTCTACTGTCCGGAATTCGCCCGGGCGCGGGCGCTGGTCCCGGAAGCCCGGCGCGCCCCGGACGGCGCGGCCGTGTTCGAGCAAGAGGGCGTTACGGTGGAACTGCACCCGCGCTACTACGACGTGCATCTGCCCGCCGCGCAACTCCCCGCCCCCGGCAGCCCTTGCGGCGAACTGCTGCTCCTCTCCGCCCATGCCTTCAAGCATGCCATCGGTGCCGGCGTGGGCTACAAGCAGTTGTGCGACCTGACCCTGGCCCTCACCCGGCTGGAAGGGCGTTACGACAAGGCGGAGTTGGAGACGGTCTTGCGCCGCGCAGGCCTGCTGCACTGGCACCGCCTGCTCTGCTCTCTGCTGGTGGAAGACCTGGAACTCGACCCCGCTCACTGCCTGAACGACTTTCATCCCTGCAACCCGGAAGTCCTGCGCCGCATGGTCCGCGAAGCGGGCAGCTTCGGCAAAAACAAGCGGCAGCGGGAACACAAGAAGTCAGCCCTGCAAAGAAAAGCAGCCATCGCAGGTTCTTTTCTGCGACAGCTGCCTTTTTCGCTTCGTTTCGGCGCCCGGGAGACACTGGCCACGCTGAGGGACCTGGTCTGGGGAAACCTCCGGCCGGCCTAATGGAAGGCTATCGTAACCGGTGACTCACTATACGGCTGATAGGTCTCGAAGCTGGCACCGAGGTTCGGGCAGTTCACTTTCGTGGCATAGATATTCATGGACACCTTGTCAACGTTGAAGCCCGTCACGCCGTATTCAGAGCTGTCTGCCGCCGAATCACCCAGCAACGGAAGGTTGGCCAGGGTAATGGACTTGAGCAGCCAGTTGGTCTGGTTGGCCAGGATCACCCGGACCAGCTCATCGCAATTCGAGATGGTGATGGAATTGGTTGCATTCACCTGATCGAGATAGATCGTTTCCAGGGCCGGGAGGCGGTCGAACTGCGCCGTTTCCATGGCGACCTGTGCACTGCTGCTGCTCCGATAGACTTTGATCACCTTCAGGTCCGGACAGTCATGGATGGTGACATTGCCGATATTGCCGCCGCCATTGTCACCGGCGACCAGATGGACTTCCGTCAGGCCGGACACGTTGTTGATGTCCACGTCCATGGTTTTCGTTGCATTGAGCACCAGCGGCTGGCTGCCCTCACTGAAGGAGCAATGGCTGATCGTCACTGACCGCGGATTGCCCGAGAAGGCCATTGCCAACAGGTCGTTGAGGTTCTCGACATTCACCGTCTCGGTATTGCCCAGCTGCGCGAGATGCAGGTTGGTCAAGTTCGGGAAATAGGCGAAATCATCCGGAACGAGGTTTTTCAGCAGATAATTGAGCCCGTACTGCTCATCGACGATGGTGGTGGTAACCGTATTGAGCAGTTCGGCCAGGTCTCCAGTGGAAATCGGACGACGGGGATACTCATCTCCCTTGTAGTACAGGCCCGGAGGATTCATCCACGGCACATATTCAATACGCTGCGCGACCGGGGAGTCCGACAGCGACGCCAGGATCAAGGCATTCTGCGTCAGCTCGATGACCGGCTCGGCGCTACCATCCAGATTCAGGGTCAGGTTGTACTTCTTGCAAGACTCGAACGAGCTCACCACGCTGTTGGCCAGCGATATGGAGATTTTTCCATCGGTGGTGGTCAGCGTAAGTTTCAACTTGCTGGGATCATAGGAGCTGCGTGGCGCCAGGAAGAAGACAAAATCCGTGAAAGCACTGTACGGCACCGTAGCCGAGGCACTCACGGTAATGGACGTAGAGCCATCCCAGATATTGTCGGCTGAAGGGACGAACTGCCCGCCGGAAATGGAGGCCGAATACGTTCCCGTAAGCTGGAGACTGTTGTCCGTGGAACTCAGCTCGGCTTCGGTGATGGTAATCGTTTCCCTTGTAGGGAGGAGATTCTGGAGGGAGAAATGGAGCGCGGTTACCATCGGATAGTACTCCAGCACCACGGAACCCCGGCCGTCGGAATGATAGCCCTCCGCCACGGCAGCCATATAAAGGAGCCCCATATTGCTGGTTTCTCCATCCTGGTTGCTGGGAAGCTTGAAGGAGATGTCGCTTCGGTTACCCCAGAACCAAAGTTCGCTCATCTGGTTGTTATAACCGGCGAACGTGGGCGGATAAACACTGTAGAAATCGTGCTCGCGACCCTCGGCCCATTCCAGTTTGTCGGTAACGGCCATCAGCTGGCCGACGCTCTTTTCGCCCTGCGCCCGGATGCCCACGACAATATAATCCTTGACCGAGAGGTTGTTGTTGCCCCAGCGGTTGTTGGCGTCATGGGTGTACATGAAAACGCGGACCTGGTCGCCGTTCTCCCAGTCGATCCGCTCCCTTCCGCTGGTGATGACGCCGGAATACGCGGCTTTGGTCTTAGGGCTATGATCGGAAGACGCACCGAACGTGACGGCTTGTCCGGAACGGTCGTGCGAGATGAAATTCACGCACGAGGAGAGAGCCATCATCAAGGCTCCCAACAACAGGACTGTCTTGAGCTGCTTCATGATAAACACGGATTCGGAACAATTATTTCCAACCCTCGAGCCATTGCTCGGCACCGACGGTACCGCCGATTTCCTGGCCCATCGTCTCGACCTGACGGATGTTCGGGTCCACATCAACTTCGGCGGAGGATCCGAGAATCTCAGCTTCGAGTTCCATCGTCACTTTGTCGATGATGGCAGGTGCCTGGTATTTGATCTGTTTCATATCGCTGTTTTCGGTCAATCTATAGTTATACGCGTTTCACGCAGAAAAAGTTGCAGAAAATTGACTGGGGCGCTCGATTTTTTCGAGCCAGGCCCGCGGAACGCGGGCACGTGCATACCAGCCCAGCAGTTCCACCACCACGTAGAATTCCCCGTGAAATTCCAGTACACGCCCTTCCACGCCCCGCAATGTCCCCTTGACGACACGCACGAAGTCGCCCAGGGCCAGGGGCTGGTCGAGCAGTCCGCCCTCTCCGGCCGAGAGGTCGAGGACGCGGCGGAAATCGTCGAGCTGCTTGTCAGGCACGACGAGCAGCGTATGCGTGGCCGGATCGATGAGGTAGCGGACCGGCAGGCTCATTTCGTTGGTCAGCGCGCAGGCCTGCTTCTTGGTAGCCCGCAGGAAAATCAACCCGGGTATCAGCGGATGCTCGTACGTAGCCCGCGAGCGGGTGCGGCGAAGCAGCTCCACGGGAAGAAAGTGCTCGGTGCCGAGGCGGTCGAGGCGGTCGCGCACACCGAGCTCCGCCCCGCAACGGGTGCGGGCGGCGAACCAGCAAGGTCGGTCGGATGTGAGCGCGTTTCCCATTGTTTTTCAGAATTTCTTGCCGCCTACGATGCTCAGGAAGGTCAGTCCGAGGATACGCAGGTCGAACCACACGGAGTGGTTGCGCAGGTAATACAGGTCCATGTCGAGCCGCGTCAGCATCTTCTCTTTCGTGTCGGTGTAGCCGTTGTAGAGCGTGGCGTAACTTGTCACGCCGGGACGGATCTGGTAGAGGAAACGATAGCGCGGGTTCACGGCCATGATGCGATCGATGTAGAACTTCCGCTCCGGGCGGTAGCCGATGAACGACATGTCCCCGCGGAAGACGTTCCACAACTGCGGCAATTCGTCGAGATGGTGCTGGCGCAGAAAACTGCCCGATCGGGTCAGACGCGGGTCGGTGACGCCCGAATAGAGGGAGGGGCCGGCCGCCTCGGCATCTTTCCGCATCGAGCGGAACTTGTAGATATAGAAGGGTTTGCCTCCGCGGCCAATGCGCTCCTGCTTGTAGATGACGGGACGACCGTCATCTACCATCACGGCGATGGCGGAAGCCAGGAAAAGCGGCGAGAAAACGATCAGCAGCAGTCCGGACAGGCTCACGTCGAAACTGCGCTTGATGAATTTTCCCACTTTGCTCATCGGATCCTGTGGCATCGGACTGTCATCAGAAACCTCCGCCGCCGGACCCTGCCAGAGGTTGGCGTTACCCTGCCCCATGCCTTCGCCCTTCGGGAAGAGGATGCAGTCAATGCCGCCCAGTCTCCACTGAAGCGCCTCGAGATCCCGCTCGCTGCCCACGTAATAAATCACATAATCGCGCAGGACCTTGCCGTTCATGTCGGGATCGCGCGAAATCAGGCCCAGCACCTCGTAACGGCCGGACAGCTCAGCGCTCTCCGCCATGTCGGCAGAGGCCTCGCCGTCACCATAGACCAGCGCATTGATGCGGTCGCCGATCGAATGCATCTCCTTGCTCTCCTTACGGAGCCGCGCCACGATGACGCGGGGATAGGTCATCAAGGCGATGGAGAAGAGCGTATCAGCGAAAAAGGCCAGAATGATGTGTGCCACCGACTGATGACCGGCCCATCCGGCGATCATGACCGCCAGCAAGCCGATCTCCTTGATCATCACGGCACCGATGATTTTGCGGAGGTTAAAGGAAGAAGCATCTTTCCGGAGCTGCCTGGATGAGCCGGAGATGATCAGGCCCGCCAGCGTGAACACGAAAGCAGCTCCTACGAAGATGGCCAGGTGTTGGGTAAAACCAAACTCAGGCGCAGAAAGCCATCGCACGAGCAGCATGGTGCCCAGCGACGCGATGCAGGACAGAATGAGGTCCTGCAGCAACGACACATGGGAAAATACGCGCTTGGCGGTGGATTTCTGGTTCATGGGGCTATGCCTGGTTTTTCTTGGCTTCGGCGAGCTGCAGGTGCGTCACGACACAGGTCAGCAGCTTCTCCATGATGATGGGCTTCATGATGAAATCGTTGGCGCCGACATCAAAGCCCTTGATGATGTCTTCGTTGGAGGTGAGCGCCGAGAGGATGACGATCTGGATGTCTGCCGTCTCCGGATTGGCACGCAGCCGGCGGATGACCTCGAAGCCGTCGATGCCGGGCATCATCAGGTCGAGCAGGATCAGATCGGGCTTTTCCTGGGCAACGGCATCGAGCGCCAACTGCCCGTTGGTAGCTTTCCGGAATTTGAAATTGAAGCGGGAAAGCATCTTCTCCACGAGCAGGAGGTTCAGCGGGATGTCATCGACTGCCAGAACGGAGAACTTGGAGAAGTCGTGGTCTTGTGCGTAGATCGGAATCATATAGCTAGGTTATTGTTTCAAGTAAGAAGGAACGGGAATGCCGGCAGCGGCGTCTTCGGGCGGGTTCACGGGTACGATGAACACGAAGCGCGCACCACCGGCCGTATAGGTTGTATCGAGGAAAATGCGTGCGCCCATGCGCCCTGCGATGTCGCGGCAGATGCTCAGGCCCAGGCCCGTGCCCTGCACGAAACCGTTCAGCTTGACGAAGCGCTCGAAAATGACCTCGGCCTGTTCGGGCGGAATGCCGGTACCGGTGTCGGTACAGGTGAACGTCACGTAGCCCGGATTGGCGGAAAGGGAGCTGGCCAGGTGGATTTCTCCCTGGGCGGTATGCTTGCACGCATTGGTCAGCATGTTGATGAGGATCTGCTGCACACGGCGCGGGTCGGTGCGGAAGACGAAAGGCGCTTCGTTCTCCGGGTCATAGAACAGCTGGACGCCTGGCTGGAGACGGTGCTCGGAGCTGCTGATGGCCGCGCGGCACATGGCGTGGCATTCGCCGTCTTCATAGACGATCTTGTATTCCTTGTGATCGAGGGCCGACGCGTTGAGAATATCGTCGAGCAGCATGGTCAGCATCTGGGCGTTGTTGACGATATGGCCGCTGAAACTTTCCTTTTCTTCGGTGGAGAAAGAACCGTCGGGCAGCGAAAGCAGTTGCGAGAAGCCGACGATGGCGTTGAGCGGCGTCCGGATCTCATGGCTCATGTTCTGCACAAACTGGGTCTTGGCCTCGTCGGCGGCGATGGCATGTTCATTGGCCTCTTTCAGCTCAGCGATACGTACGGCATCGCGGGCGCGGTTTTTCCGGTAGCTCCGGATCGACAGCAGCAGGAAGGTGATGACGATGAGCATCGTGGCGAGCGCCAGGATGAACACCAGACGGCTGATCTGCGTTACCTGCGAAGATTTCTCGCGAAGGTTGGCCGCCAGCGACATGTTGCCGATGCGGGCCTCCACCTCGGCCAGGCGCGAGCGGTTGTTTTCAGACACTTGTTTCTCCAGTTCATCGACCAGCTGCCGGTACAGGTAGAGGGCATAGCCCCGGTAGCCATGCTGCTGAAGGAGCAGGGCGATGTATTTCCATTCACGCAGCAGCGTCAGGCGCTGGATGTCGTTCAGGTGCCGGCTGATCGTTCCCTCAAAGACAGCGTCGATCACATCGAAGAACAGGCGGCCCGAGGGGGTGACGGTAAGCAGGGAAGCGCTGTTGATGCAGTAGTCACGCGAGGCATAGTAGGCGGGCATGTCCTGGTCGATGGCGGCCAGTTTGGCCAGATAATACTCGCAGCGCAGCGTATCCAGGAAGGTCTTCTGGGTCTCGACGGCGCGCTGGATGCACAGGCGCGATGAATCCGAGCCGATGGGATAGTAGTCCGACAGGTCGCACCACAGGCGTGTAGGAGACTGCCGGCGGATCAGCGAGTCGCTGGAACTCTCGTAGGTCTGGAGGGCCCGGTCAATGAACCGCTTGGCCGACACATAGTCGTTCTGGTCCACATAAAGTTTCACCATATAGCGGTCGGCCATCCACTTGCCGTACTCGTCGTCGTGCTCCAGGGCAAAGTCCTGCATCTGCTGGATGAGTTCCATGGCCTTGAGCATACGCCCCGTATTGAAATAGTAATTCTGGGTCAGTTCATACCCGAAGTAATAGTACTGCATGTGGCCCAGACGCAACGCCGCTTCTTTCAGGTCACGGAAGGCCGCATTCACGGCGGCATCCTGCGAGCCGTCCAGCGGAACCACGCGCACGATGTCACGAAGTTTCTCCACATAGAACAGGGTCTGCGCCTTGGTGTCCCCATTCTGGAGAGCCAGTCGCAACAGGGTGTCATTCACAGCTTTGAAGCCTTCCTTGCCAACCATCTCTTCCGCCTTGCGGAAATATGGATAGCACTCATCATCAAGCTGATAGGGATTGTTTTGCGCACGTAGAGATGCAAACTGCAGCAGCAGGAGCAATTCCACGGCCAATACCCGTATGATCCACTTTTTTATCATCTTTTGCAAAAATAACAAAACTTTTCAGATAAAAAATGAAATAGAAGCGATTATGTAAAAGTAAAAATAAAGCAGGCTTGACCCGTCGTCAAGCCTGCTTTCGTATCAGTACTCCTCCTCGTCGAAAAAGAAGTCATCCTTTGTCGGATAATCGGGCCAGATGTCTTCGATTGAATCATAGACTTCGCCGTCTTCTTCCAGATCCTCGAGATTCTCGATCACTTCGAGCGGAGCTCCGGAGCGGGTGGCGTAATCGATCAATTCTTCCCGGGTTGCGGGCCACGGGGCATCTTCCAGTTTGGATGCGAGTTCCAGTGTCCAATACATACGCGAATCGTTCTAAATTTGAAATGGGCCGCAAATATATAAAAAAATCAATATCGCAAACGTTTTATTGAAAGATTACGGAAGCCAGTAATCATCGTGCCCGGCGCACAAGAATCTTGCCAGTGTAAACAGATAGTCACTCAGGCGGTTGATGTAGCGGATCGCCGCCTTGTCCTGTTCCGTTTTGTCGTCGATCTGCACGGCGCTGCGCTCGGCCCGGCGGCACACGGTGCGGGCTACGTGGGCCAGCGACGAAGCGCGCGGCTCGCCCGGCAGGACGAAAGCCTTCTGGGGCGGCAGGACGGCCGTCATCCGGTCGATCTCTTCCTCCAGGAAGCGGGTCTCCGCCTCATCGAGCGGCTGCAGCTTGACGGAACGGCCGTCATTGGCCAGATGGGCGCTCACATTCATCAAATGGATCTGGATGCGCCGCAGCGGCAATGCCTGCTGCACCTCACAGCGGAGCAGTCCGAGACAGCTGATCAGTTCATCGAGGTCGCCGTAGGCCATCACCCGCGGATGCGCCTTGCTCACGCGGGTTCCGCCGACCAGCGAGGTGGTGCCGGCATCACCGGTTTTCGTGTAGATTTTCATCGCTTTCAACTTTTCCGTCGCGCAGGCGTATGATGCGCCGCGCACAATGCGCGACCGCCTCTTCGTGCGTGACGAGTATGACTGTATTTCCTTTACGATGGATGGCATCAAAAAGTTTCATCACTTCGCCTGTCGCCACGGAATCGAGGTTGCCCGTGGGCTCGTCGGCCAGGATGAGAGAGGGACGCGTCACCAGCGCCCGGGCCACCGCCACCCGCTGCCGCTGTCCGCCGGACAACGCATCCGGCCGGTGCGTCATGCGGTCGGCCAGGCCCACCTGCCGCAACGCTTCCGCCGCCCTGCGCAGGCGCTCTTCCTTCCGCACGCCGGCATACTCCAGCGGCAGGGCCACGTTCTCCAGCGCATTCATGCGGGGCAGGAGGTTGAACGACTGGAACACAAAGCCGATTTCGCGGTTGCGCACAGCCGAGAGGGTGTCGTCGTCGAGCGTGCCCACATCCAGCCCGCGCAGAAAATAGCGGCCCGACGTAGGGACATCGAGACAGCCCAACAAGTTCATCAAGGTTGATTTTCCGGAACCCGAAGGCCCCATGACGGCGACATACGCTCCTGTTTCGATGCGGAGGTCGATGCCGTCAAGCGCCCGCACCACACTGTCGCCCGCGTGGTAGTGCTTCCTGACTCCCTCCATGTTGATCAATACGCTCATAGCACTGGTACAAAGTATCGACGGCCCGGTGTCCTTCCTCTCCCAGGTCGAGAGAGAAAGCGTTGACGAACAAGTCGATGTGTTTCCGCTGGATCGCTGCCGACAACTCGCGGGCGTACGAGGCGACATAAGCGCGTGAGTCTTCCGGACGGGCGAATGCATGGGTGATGCTCCGGTGCAGCACGCGGTTGAAAGAGGCAGCAATTTCCGGGCCAAGCGAACGTTTGATGGCGATGCCGCCCAGCGGAATGGGAGAACCCGAATACGACTGCCACCAGGCGCCCAGGTCCCGGACCAGTTCCAGTCCCTTGTCGCGGTAGGTGAAGCGGCCTTCGTGGATCAGCACGCCCAGGTCGGCTTCACCGCGGGACACAGCGCCTTCGATCTCGGAAAAAAGCATCGGAACCTGCTCGCCAAGGCCCGGATAGGCCAGCGTACAGAGCAGGGCTCCGGTGGTATAGCGACCGGGGATGGCTATGCGCAGCGGACGCCGCTCCAGCACGGCATCATCACCGGCGCGGCGGACCAGCAGCGGACCGCAGTCCCAGCCCAGGGCGGAACCGGCATCGAGCATGTCATAGGCGTCGCGCACGGTAAACCAGCCGTGGTAACTGAGTTTTGACACGTCGTATACGCCGCACTGGGCCCGTTCGTTGAGTTCCTCCACGTCGTAGATATCGACGTCGAAGGTCAGGCCTTCGGTATCGACCAGGCCGTGGACCAGGGCGTGGAACATGAAGGTATCGTTGGGGCAGGAGGAAAAGGCTAGTTTCAGATTCTTCACTTCGTTCAGAATGACAAGGGTTTGTTCAGAATGACAAGGGTTTGTTCAGAATGTCAAGGGTTTGTTCAGAATGACAGGTTATTGCGGAAAGTGGTGAGGGCGGACCGGAGGTTCTGCAGGGCCAGGGGGATATCCCAGCGGGAATGGTCGCGCTCCCCCACTACGTTCGAGACGGCACGGATTTCGGCGAAACCGCAGCCCTGCTGCAGGCAGGCTTCGAAAAAGTCCGCCCCCTCCATGGTTTCCACGTCGTAGTCCACCTGGCGGAACCGGTCGTCCAGGACGGGGACGGTGTTGCCCGTGGCCTTGGGCAGGAAATCCAACTGCGGGCAGGCTGACGGCTGGTGCAGCAGCACACCGGGACGGTCGCCCCGCTGCTCGACCGTAACCTGTACGACATCACCGACGGCGGGCCCGCCGGGACGGCCGCCCGCAATGCCGGCATCCACGACCAGGTCGTAGCGGGCACCCCGGGCAAAGACGACCTGCAGGGCACGCTGTGTAGCTTCACCGCCCCAGCCACCCAGCAGATAGTCCGCCGGGCATCCGTCCCATGCGGCGCGAACCGCATCCAGTTCAAAATCAACGGCTGCCACGAACAAAATCCGCATAATTGCAAGTTTAAAGTTCCAAAACACGAAAATAATGAAAATATTTCGTATCTTGCCATAATTTTAGAGAATAGCCATGGCTTATCAAAAAGAGGAATTGTTCGATGAAGCGCTCACGGAGGAGCTGAGCGGACATTATCGTGAGATTCTCCGCCTGCTCGGAGAGGATCCCGGCCGCGAGGGCTTGCTGAAGACCCCCCTGCGCGTCGCATGTTCCATGCAGTTCCTCACCAAGGGCTACGAGGAAGATGGTGCGGAAATCCTCCGCTCGGCCATGTTCCGTGAAGAATACCATCAGATGGTGGTCGTCAAGGACATCGAGCTCTACTCGATGTGCGAGCACCACATGCTCCCCTTCTACGGGAAAGCGCACGTGGCCTACATTCCCGACGGCTATATCACGGGCCTGAGCAAGATTGCCCGCGTGGTGGAAACCTATGCCCGGCGGCTTCAGGTCCAGGAGCGCCTCACCGTCGAGATCCGCGACTGCATCCAGGACACCCTCCACCCGCTGGGCGTAGCGGTCGTCATCGAAGCAGCCCACATGTGCATGCAGGTGCGCGGGGTCCAGAAGCAGAATTCCGTGACCACCACGTCCGCGTTTACGGGCACCTTCCTCAAGGACATCCGCACCCGCAACGAATTTATGACCCTCATCGGAGCCAAATTGCATTAGGATATGAAAATCGTTATCGCCGGAGCCGGAGAAGTCGGGTGCCACTTGGCCAAGATGCTGAGTGAGGGCTACCACGAGATCACCATCATCGACAACGACGAGGAGCGGCTGGCCCTGGTCACCGAGAGCATGGACGTGCTCACCGTGCAGGGCAACCCCACCTCCATCAAGGTCCTCAAATCCGCCGGCGTGGAAAATGCCGACCTCTTCGTGGCCGTCAATCCGGCCAAGGAGCAGGATGTCAACCTGGTGGCGGCCATCATCGCCAAGAAGCTGGGCGCCAAGAAAGTGACGGCCCGCATCAACGACGCCGAATACCTCAACTACGACAACAAGCTCATGTTCACCGACATGGGCATCGACCTGCTTTTTTATCCCGAGAAGATTGCCGCCACGGAAATCGGCGACCTCCTCAAACAGTCCGACGTCTCGGAGTTCGTGGATTTCGCCCGCGGTCAGCTGCAGATGGTCGTCTTCCGCATCGACGAAGACTCGAAGCTGATCAACAAGACCGGTGCCGACTTCAACTACGACCCCGACAACCTGCCGTTCCGCATCGTCGCCCTCACCCGGGGCGGCGACACCATCATCCCCCATCGCGACACCCTTTTCAAGCGGGGAGACATGGCCTATGTCGTCACCAAGCGCTCGCACGTCGACGAGCTGATGGCGCTCTCGGGCAAGCGCTATCTCGACATCAAGCGGCTCACGATCCTGGGCGGCGGCCGCATCGGCGAGATGGTGGCGGCGCAGTTCGAGAAGAACGCCGAATTCGTGAAAATCATCGAGATCAACCGCGATCGCTGCGAGGTTCTCTCCGAGAACCTCGACCACACGCTCGTCATCAACGGCGACGGCCGCAACTCCGATTTTCTCTATGAAGAGGATGTCAAGAGCTGCGACGCCTTTGTGGCCGTGACCTCCAGTTCCGAAACCAATATCCTGGCCTGCGTGGCCGCCAAGAAGATGGGTGTGGCCAAGACCATCGCCGAAGTCGAGAACATCGAATACATCAAGCTGGCCGAAGGCATGGGCGTGGATGCCGTCATCAACAAAAAGATCATCACCGCCGGCCGCATCTTCCGCTTCACCATGAGCAACAAGGTCCGCACCGTCAAGGTGATCGGCGGCTCCGACGCGGAAGTCATCGAATACATTGTCAATCCAGACAGCCAGATCACCAAGGCGCCCATCGGTCAGCTCAACCTCCCCCAGGACGCCATCATCGGCGGCATCATCCGCGGCAACGAGGCCATCATCGCTTCCGACAACACCCTCGTCAAGCCCTATGACCGCGTGGTGATCTTCGCCCTGCCCACCGTGCTCGGAAGAATCGAGCGTTTCTTTGCATAATCATTCATTAACTCCATAAAATATTTTATCAAATGATCGAATACAAATTCAAAACTTCTGGCAAGACCCGTTCTGAGCACGACTTGCTGGGCGACAAGGACGTTCCCGCCGAGGCTCTCTTCGGTGTACAGACTCTCCGCTGCATCGAGAACTTCGACATCAGCCGCAACCTCCTCGGCGACCACCCGGAATTCGTCAAGGCATTCGGCATCGTGAAGATGGGCGCCATTCTCGCCAACCATGAACTCGGCCTGGTCTCCGACGAGATCACCGACGCCGTCGTGGCTGCCTGCAAGGAACTCATGGAAGGCAAACACACCGAGCACTTCCCGATCGACATGATCCAGGGCGGCGCCGGCACCTCGGCCAACATGAACGCCAACGAAGTGATCGCAAACCGCGCCCTCGAGATCCTGGGCAAGAAACACGGCGACTATAAGGTGATCCACCCGAACGACCACATCAACATGGCCCAGTCGACCAACGACGCCTATCCGACCGCCATGCACCTCGGCCTGTACATGATCCACCAGGACCTGATGGCCTCGATGAAGGCCCTTGCCAAAGCGTTCCGCGCCAAACAGCGCAGTTTCGCCACCATCATCAAGATGGGCCGCACCCAGCTGCAGGACGCTGTGCCGATGACCCTCGGCCAGACCTTCGGCGCCTTCGCCACCGCCGTCGAGACCGAAATGAAACGCCTCGACGCCGCTGCACAGGAGTTCCTCGTCATCAACATGGGCGCTACCGCCATCGGTACCGGCATCACCGCCGAACCGGGCTATGCCGAGGCCTGCACCAAGCACATCAAGAAGATCTCCGGCTGGAAAATCTCGCTCGCCAAAGACCTCGTGGAGGCCACCAACGACACTTCCTGCATGGTCTGCTACCACGCTGAACTGAAGAACATCGCCATCCGCATCTCGAAGATCTGCAACGACCTCCGCCTGCTGGCTTCCGGTCCCCGCACCGGCCTGGCCGAGATCAATCTTCCGCCGAAGCAGCCGGGCAGCTCCATCATGCCGGGCAAGGTGAACCCCGTGATCCCCGAAGTGACCAACCAGGTCTGCTTTAAGGTGATCGGCAACGACACCTGCATCACCATGGCCTCCGAGGCTGCACAGCTCGAGCTCAACGTGATGGAGCCGGTGCTCGTCGAGTCGATGGTCGAGTCCATGACCTGGATGACCAACGCCCTCAACACCCTCCGCATCGAGTGCGTGGACGGCATCACCGCCAACAAGAAGCGCTGCAAGGACCTCGCCGAGCACAGCATCGGCATCGTCACCGCCCTGAAGCCGTACATCGGCTATGCGAAGTGCACCGAGGTGGCCAAGGAAGCCCTCGTGACCGGCGGCAGCGTCTATCAGCTCGTCCTTGACAAGAAGTACCTGACCAAGGCCCAGCTCGACAAGATCCTCGATCCGAAGAACATGGTCAAACCCACGAAGGTGGAGCTCTAATCGCCCGCCATCCGTTCCCTGAGAGCGCAGGCCGTCAAGCCTGCGCTTTTTTTGATGTAACGGTTCATGGTGTCGGCACTCGAAAAACCGCTCAGGAACGCGATCTCGTCGGGCGTGGCGTCGGAATAGCGGCCTTCCGCCATCAATCCGATGGCATGGGCTGCACGGAACGAATTGACGAACTGCGGGAAACTGAGCCCCCGCCCTTTCAGCGCACGCGTGATGTACGTCCGGTTGGTCAGCACCTCCCGGGCCAGGTCTTCCCGGCTCAGGCTGCGGCGCAGGTACAGTTGCTTCTCGAGCATCAGCTTCGTCATCTTTGCATACGTGCCGTCCGCATCAAACTGCTTTCGCCTCATTTCTTTTGCGAAACTCTTTGCACCACTCGGCGGGCGTGAATCCGGTGTTCCTCCCGAAGGCCGTATTGAACGTGGTCATCGAGTTGAAACCGACCCTGCGACACAGCTGGGTGATGGTCAGTTCGGGGTTCTGGGCATAGAGGCGCATGGCCTCGCGGACACGGTAATAATGGACCAGCTGGCAGAAATTTTTGCCCATCTTCAACTTGATGGTCTGGGCCAGATAGCTTTTGTTGGTGTAGAGCCGCTCGGCGAGGTCACCGACGCGGATGTCGGGGTTCAGGTAGAGTTTCTCGCGCTCCAGCACATTGCAGAGCCGGTCCCGCAACTCTTCCATGTCAGAATCTTTCAGGCTCGGGCCCGGATCTTCCAGCATCCGGTCTGCATGGGGAATGGCCCGGTCCTGCATGGGATAATCTTTGACCGTTTTCACGGGCCCGGCCTTGTGCGTGAGATGACGCCGGCGCAGGAAAACAACCAGAAATACCAGCCCCACGAGCAGGGGCAGGTAAGCGATCAGGAGGACATACGTATTCATAGTTCCGTCGTTTTGTATACGAAGCTACGAACAAATCGGCCGGAATGGCCGTTCCGGCATATAACCGGCCTATACTGAAAAAATCGGATTTATTTCTTGATCGCGTCGAAGCCGGATCCGTACACGCCGGAGACACTGCCCACGGAGATGAAAGCCTGCGGATCCTCCTCCTTGATCAAGTTCAGCAGAAGCTTGAGCTCGGGTTTGCGGGCCACGACCATCAGGACGGTGGACTCCGTCTTGGTGTACCAGCCTTTCCCTTCCAGCGCAGTTACGCCGCGATGTACGTCGCCTGTAATACGGTCCGCAATCTTTTCATACTTTTTCGAGAAAATAAAGATTTGCACCGACTGCTTGGAACCGGACACGAACAGGTCGAGGGCCACGCTGAAGACGCCGGCCATGACATAACCGTACATCAAATTGGCCACACGCACGCCCCAGCTGCCTTCCGTAGGGACGATGAGGGAAGAACCGATGATGAATATGTCGAGGAAAAGCAGGATCTTGCCGGGTGAAATGGCGCGGTATTTTGTAATCATCAAGGCAATGATATCGGTTCCGCCGGAACTGCCGCCCTGCGAAAAAGTGAGCGAGATGCCCAGGGCGGAAATCGTACCGCCGATCATGACGCTGAGCAGCTTGCCGTTCTCCAACGCGATGATGCGGATAAACTCCTCCGGGATGACGAAGGGCATGAAACGCAGCAGCAGCGTGGTGACGACCATGGCATAAATCGTCTTCACACCGAACGAAGGGCCCAGCACCTTGAGGGCGATCAGGAGCAGGACGGCGTTGATGATGAAGAAAGAGTAGCTCACGTTGAAGCCGGTGCAGTACTGGATCACGGCCGAGATACCGGTCACGCCGCCACCGACCAGCTGATGGGGAATGATGAAGACCACCCATGCCAGCACATAGAAGATGAGGCCGAGGGTGATGATGGCGTAGGACTTGAGCGTCGCCAGAACCTTGTTCTTTTCCATTAACAGACGATATTGATGATTTTACCGGGGACGACGATCACCTTGCGGATCGCAGCGCCCTGCAGGTATTTTTCGGTTTCGGCGGCGGAACGCACGGCAGCTTCCACTTCCTCGCGGCCCAGGCTCTTGGGCAGTTCGAGCAGGAAACGCATCTTGCCGTTGAACTGGACCGGATACTTCACGTTGTCTTCCACCGTGTAGGCGGCCACATACTCCGGATAGCTGGCAAAACTGATGCTCTCGGCATGGCCGAGCTTCTGCCAGAGCTCTTCGCAGATATGCGGGGCGAAGGGGCTGAGCACGATCAGCAGCGGCTCCAGAATCTCGCGTTTGTTGCACTGGAGGTCGGCCAGGTCGCCCACGGCGATCATGAAAGCGCTCACCGTGGTGTTGAACGAGAAGTGCTCGATGTCGTCCTGCGCCTTGCCGATAAGCTTGTGCAGCACCTTGAGTTCGGCCGGCGTCGCTTTCTCTTCGCTCACGCTGAAATCGTCGCGGTCGAAGAAGAGCTTCCAGAAGCGGCGGAGGAAGCGGTGCACGCCGTCGATGCCCTTGGTGTCCCATGGTTTGCTCTGCTCAAGCGGGCCAAGGAACATCTCATACATGCGGAGGGTATCGGCGCCGTAGCGCTCGCAGACCTGGTCAGGGTTGACCACGTTGAACATCGACTTGCTCATCTTCTCGACGGCACTGCCGCAGATGTATTCGCCGTCTTCCAGGATGAATTCAGCGGAGGCGAAATCGGGCATCCAGCGGCGGAAGGCTTCGGTGTCGAGCCGGTCGCCGGAGACGATGTTGACGTCCACGTGGATCTCGGTCGTGTCGTACTGGTCCTTGAGGCCATAAGACACGAAGGTATTGGTGTTCTTGATGCGATAGACGAACTTGCTCTGTCCCTGGATCATGCCCTGGTTGATGAGCTTCTTGAACGGCTCGGGCTCGCAGACCAGGCCCAGGTCGTAGAGGAACTTGTTCCAGAAACGGGAGTAGATGAGGTGGCCCGTTGCGTGCTCGGTGCCGCCGATGTACAGGTCCACGTTGCGCCAGTACCGGTCTGCCTCGGGGCTGACCAGGGCCTGGTCGTTGTGCGGATCCATGTAGCGCAGGTAATAGGCGCTGCTGCCGGCAAAACCGGGCATGGTGCTGGTTTCGACGGGATATCCCTTGTACGTCCATTCCTTGGCCCGTGCCAACGGCGGCTCACCTGTTTCCGTAGGGAGGAACTTGTCGACCACGGGGAGCTCCAGCGGCAGCTGGTCGAAGGGCATCGCGCACGGAATGCCGTCCTTGTAATAGATCGGGAAGGGCTCGCCCCAGTAGCGCTGGCGCGAGAAGATGGCGTCGCGCAGGCGGTAATTGATCTTGCGGCGGCCGAGGCCTTTCGCCTCGATGTAGTCGATGGCGGCCGGAATGGCCTCCTTGACGGTCATGCCTGTCAGGAAGCCGGAGTTGCACATGATACCTTCCTTGGCGTCGAAGCTTGCCTCGGATACGTCGCAGCCCTCGATCAGCGGAACGATGGGCAGGTTGAAGGTCCTGGCGAAGGCGTAGTCGCGGCTGTCATGCGCCGGAACGGCCATGATGGCGCCGGTACCGTAGCCGGCCAGCACATATTCTGAAATCCACACGGGGACCCTGTCGCCCGTGAGGGGGTTGATGGCATAGGAACCCGAGAACACGCCTGTCACCTTGCGGGTCTCGGCGATGCGCTCGCGCTCGGTCTTTTTCTTGGCCTGCAGCAGATAGGCGTCCACGGCCTCTTTCTGCTCCGGCGTGGTGAGTTTTTCGACCCATTCGCTCTCAGGCGCCAGGACCATGAAGGTGACACCGTAGATGGTATCGGCGCGGGTGGTGAAGATGTTCATCTCGTATTCCTGCGTGCCGTTGAACACATGGAACACCATCTCGGCGCCCTGGCTCTTGCCGATCCAGTTGCGCTGCATCTCCTTGAGGGAGTCGGTCCAGTCGAGCTGCTCCAGGTCGGCCAGCAGGCGCTCGGCGTAGGCGCTCACGCGCAGCTGCCACTGCTTCATCTTCTTCTGCTCGACAGGGAAGCCGCCGCGCACGGAATAGCCTTCCTTCACCTCATCGTTGGCCAGCACGGTACCCAGCTGCGGGCACCAGTTCACCGAAGTCTCGCCCAGGTAGGCGATGCGGTACTGCATCAGCAGGTCGGACTGTTCCTTCTCGCTGAGTCCGTCCCAGCGGCCTTCCGCCTTGAAACGCGCGATCAGCGTGTCGATAGGCTCGGCCTTGTCGGTCTCGGGGTTGTACCAATGGTTGAACATCTCCAGGAAAGCCCACTGCGTCCATTTGTAGTATTTCGGATCGCAGGTGCGGACTTCGCGCGACCAGTCGTAGGAGAAGCCGATGCGGTCCATCTGCTGCCGGTAGCGGGCGATATTCTTTTCCGTGGTCTCCGCCGGATGTTTGCCCGTCTGGATGGCGTACTGCTCGGCAGGGAGGCCGAAAGCGTCGTAGCCCATCGGGTGCAGCACGTTGAAGCCCTTGAGGCGTTTGTAGCGGCTGTAGATGTCGCTGGCGATATAGCCCAGCGGATGGCCTACATGAAGACCGGCTCCCGAAGGATACGGGAACATGTCCAGAACGTAATACTTGGGACGGGAGGGATCGGTCTCGGCCGCGAAGGTATGATGCTCAGCCCAATAGGCCTGCCAACGCTTCTCAATGTCGACGAAGTTGTATTCCATGGAAAAAAAATTGCGCCTTTTATGAAATTTGGCGCAAAGATAGTTATTTTTTCAAACCTATGTCCCACTTTGATGCCAAGCGGAATTCGACAGGAATGACCATCCGTGTCCGGACCTTTTTTCCCTTGATCTGGCCGGGAATCCATTTCGGGGAAATGGAGATCACCCGGACAGCCTCGTCGTCGAGCATGTCATCGAGGCCGTGCTCCACTTCGACGTTCGTCACGGAGCCGTCCTTCTCGATGATGAAGCTCACCAGGACCTGGCCCTGCAGCTTCTGCTCGATGGCCCGTTCCGGATACTTGAGGTACTTGTATACCCAGCTCTGGAGGAAGTGGCGCTCGTTCGAGTGGAAGAACTGGGGACGCACGTCGCAGTCGGATACGGCATAAACCCGCTCCGCACGCGCGGCCCGCTTCTCCGGGTCGGCGTTCTCCGAGGAGATTTCGTCGATGTCGGCCACGATCATCAGGAAATGGTAGAGATAATTGCAGTTGATCTCCATCGATGACCAGTCGAGCAGGCGCGGGGTATCCTTGATGGTGCGATGTTCACGGGCCGTACCGGTCGAAAACCAGAACACGGGAATGTTGCGCTCGTAGAAGGGCAGATAATCGGAGGCGGGCAGTTCGCCGCGCGCGATTTCCGGCAGCCGGACCACAGGCTGCTCGGCGGTCTTATCGAGCAGGTAGTCGAAATCCTTGCCGCGAAGCTGGGAGAAGACGGTCAGCGGATGGTCGAAGCCGCCGCGGCCCAGGCAGTCCAGGTCGATCATCGCCTTGACGCTGCCGATCTGCTCGAAGGCACGGTTGACAAAATACCAGGCGCCGGCCATGCCCTCCTCGCCAGCCCCGAAGCCCACGAAGATGATGGAACGGCGGAAAAGCCCCTGATACTCCGCCACAAGGCGGGCCAGCTCGATGAGCATCGCCACCCCTGAAGCATTGCGGTCCGCCCCGGGATAGAGCTGGACCACGGGCTCGCCGTCGACCATCAGGACATGGGTGCCGATATGGTCATAGCGTGCTCCCACCACCACATATTCGTCGCGGAGCGCGGGATCGGCGCCCTGCACAATGCCCAGGATATTCTGGGAGTGGATGTCCCCTTCGGGCCGGGTGATGGTGAAGTCCTGTCCCAGTGAATCGGTAAGCATCAGCACGCCGGCCTCTTCCAGCGCCGCGTGCAGGTAGCGGGCCACCGCCCGTTCGCCCTCGCTGCCGGCCTTGCGGCCTTCCTGCTCTTCGTCACAAAGGAAAGCCACATGCCGCTGCAGGGCAGGCGTAACAGCAAAATTCTGTGCGGCAAGGCTTGCCGCACAGAATATCAGCAGGATGGTTATGATCCGTCTTTTCTTCAATTATTTCTGGTAGAACGGCATCTTCACCACAACGGCCTTCAGCAGTTTGCCACGGATCTCGATGTAGATTTCAGAGCCGACTTTGTTGAACGGTACATCTACATAACCCATGCCAATCGCTTTCTTCACCGTCGGGCCCATGGTGCCGGAGGTCACATGGCCGATCTGCTTGCCTTCGGCATCGCAGATGGGCATCTCGTGACGGGCGATGCCGCGGTCCACGAGCTCGAAGCCTACGAGCTTGCGGGTCAGGCCGGCCGCCTTCTGGTCGAGCAGATACTGCTTGTCGATGAAGTCGCCCTTCACGTCGTTGAACTTGGTAATCCAGCCCAGGCCGGCCTCCAGCGGAGAGGTGGTGTCGTCAATGTCGTTGCCATAGAGGCAGAAGCCCATCTCGAGACGCAGGGTGTCGCGGGCGCCCAGGCCGATCGGCTGGATGCCGAAAGGCTCGCCGGCTTCGAAAACCGCCTTCCAGAGCTGGTCGCCGTATTCGTTGGGCACGTAGACTTCGCATCCGCCGCTGCCGGTGTAGCCGGTGGTGGAAAGGATGGCATCGGGAATGCCGGCCACTTCGATCTGCTTGAAGGTATAATACTCCATGGAGAGCACGTCTTCCTTGCAGAGCTTCTGCATGACCTCCATGGCCCTGGGGCCCTGGATGGCCAACTGGCAGGTCTGGTCGGAGGCGTTCACCAGGTCTTTGCCGACGGCCAGGCCAAATTTCGGAGCGACGGCGCAGAGGTGGTTCCAGTCTTTCTCGATGTTAGCTGCATTGACGGCCAGCAGGTATTTCTCGGTGCTGAAGCAGTAGACGATGAAATCGTCGACAATGCCGCCCTTGCCGTTGGGGAAGCAGGTATACTGGGCTTTGCCCGGGAAGAGGGCCGAGGCATCGTTGGAAGAAACATACTGCAGGAAGGGCAGGGCCTTCGGGCCTTTCACCCAGATTTCACCCATGTGGGAGACGTCGAAGACGCCCACTTTCTCGCGGACGCAAGCGTGTTCTTCGTTGATACCTTTGTATTGGATCGGCATGTTGTAGCCGGCAAACGGAGCCATCTTCGCACCCAGCGCGATGTGCTTTTCTGTGAATACGGTATTCTTCATGTTTATTTGTGGAGATTTTGTTTCGTATTGTAGATCCAGGGATCGGAACCCGAGAGCTTGAGTTCCTTGAGCACAACCACGTCATGCTGCGCATCCGCCAAAACGTCGTGCCCTTCCAGGCAGACCACCGTCAGGCCGCTCTTGAAATCGAAGAGGTGGACGGGCAGGCCCTTTTCTTCCAGTTTGTCGACATACTGGCGGGCTCCCTCCGGGTTCTTGAAAGCCCCGGCAACGGCGTAATAGCGCTTGAGCGACTGGCCGGCCTGCGCGGCGGGCCGGGCGGCCGGTTGCGCGGGCTGAGAAGTTTGCGTGGGCTGAGAAGTTTGCGTGGGCCGGGCGGCAGGCTGCGCAGGCTGGGCCGTGGGTGTCGTGGGTGTCGTGGGTGTCGTGGCCGTTGCGGAAGAAGCCGGGACTTCGGGCAGCGTCACCCCGGCGGCACGGACGGCGGCGACACTGTCGCGCAGATACTGCTCGCGGGCTTTCAGTTCGTCACTGATCTTGACCAGGTCCTTGGACGTAGGCTTGCCAAGGGAAGCACGGATGAAATCGCATCCTGTGCACAGGACCAGCGCCATGACCAGCGGCGCGATAAAGAATCCGAACTTTTTCATGTATTGGTTTTTATCTTACAAAGATACATAAAAAACCGAATCGCCGCCACTTCTCCCTGTGCATTTTGCCGGGGCCCCGAATCGGGCACTTGTCAGCGGCTCAGCTGATCGTTGCCCAGGACGATACCGGAGAGGGCGCCTGTATGGGCGCCTTCCCGGATGGTATGGACGCCGTTGACGAAGACGTGCGCGATGCCGGCGGGGAACTGGTGCGGGCTGGCGTAGGTCGAACGGTCGGCGATGGTCTGCGGGTCGAAGACCGTGATGTCGGCGGCGTAGCCCGGCACGAGGAGGCCGCGCTCTTTGAGCTTCATGCGCGAAGCCGGCAGGCCGGTGCATTTCCAGATGGCCGTGGCCAGGTCGAGCACCTTGTCTTCCCGGACGAACTTTTCGAAGAAACGCGGGAAGGTGCCGTAGGAACGAGGATGGGGCAGTTCCTTGCCCAGTACGCCCTCCGGCGAGTAAACGCTGCCGTCGGAGGCCGGCATCGAGAGCGGATGCGCGTAAATCTTCTTGAGATTGTCCTCTTTCATGGCGAAGGTGGCCTGGTTGACCTCCAGCTTTTCCGAGATCAGCAGGTAGCGGATCATCTCCCACTCGTCCATGCCGGAGAGCCGGCAGCATTCGGCCAGGTTCTTGCCGGCATAGACGGCGTTGGCCGGATCGTTGCAGCCGGCGACGACCACCTGCTGCGGCCCGCCGAAGCGCTCCAGACGACTGTAGGCGTATTTCTTGATCTTCTCGCAGGTCGCCCTGTCGTTGAGACGGGCGTAGATGTCCTCGGAAGTTCCGTCGCGCAACTCAATGGGAATGAACGACGTGAAGCCGGTGGAGAAGGCTGTGTAGGGATAGCGGTCGAATGCGATGTCGATGCCTTCGGCGCGGGCGGCGTCGATCTTGCCCAGCATTTCATCGATCTTGTCGAAGTTGGCCGGGTTCTGCGCCTTGAGGTGCGAGATTTCGAGCCGGGCGCCGGACAGGCGGGCGGCCGCGATGGCCTCGTCCATGGCTTCGAGCACGTGGTCGTCCTCGTTGCGCATGTGGATGGTATAGAGAGCGTTGTGCTTCCGGACGACCTTGTTGAGCTCCACCATCTCCCGTGTGTCGCAATAGCAGCCCGGGGCGTATTCCAACCCGTAGGAGAGTCCGATGGCACCCAGTTCCAGCTGGCGGTCGAGCACGGCGCACATCTGTTTGAGCGCTTCGTCGCCGGCCTTCACGTTGTAAGGGCCGACCACGGCTTCCCGCACGTCGCCATGGCCCACCAGGCTGGCGTAGTTGATGCCGATCTTTTTTTCCGTCAGGCGCTGGTAGAAGCCGTCAATGTCGCGCCAGGCCGGTCCTCCGTGGCGGGGCCGGTCCTTGCGGCTCTCCCAGGCTTCGTCACTGTAGACGAAGGGGCAGTAGCCGCAATTGCCGCCCAGATCGGTCGTGATGCCCTGGTAGATGCGGCTGTCGCCCCTGGGCGCGTCGAACAGGTTGGTGTCGGTGTGGGTGTGGATGTCGATGAAGCCCGGCGACACGACCCGTCCGCCGGCATCCAGCACATGCTCCGCCTGGCTGCCGAGATCCTTCCCGATCGCGGCGATCCTGCCGTCGCGGATGGCGATGTCACCTTCAACCGGCGGCTTGCCGTCACCGGCATAGATGACGCCGTTCTTGATGATGGTGTCGAAGGAATGCCGCGTCGTGACCTTGCAGCCGGTCATGCCGCTCAGTCCGAGCGCCGCTGCGCCCAGCGCAGACGCCCGGAGGAAGTCTCTTCTGTTCATATTATAGGGTTTTAAGATTCTCGGTCTGGTAGGAAACCATCTCACCGTCGCGGTCATACACCAGAAGGCCCTCGATATCGGAGCGGATTTCCAGGAATTGCCGGGCGCGCTCCACTCCGATGACCATCATCCAGGTGGCATAAGCGTCGGCGGTGGTTGCATCGGCGGCCGCCACGGTGGCACTCAGCAGATTGTGCGTGACGGGCCGGCCGGTGGAAGGATCGATGGTATGGGAGTATTTCTGCCCATTCTCAACGTAGTAGTTGCGGTAGTTGCCGGAGGTGACGATGCCGCAGTCGGTGATGTTGATGATGGCCTGCAGGTCGGCGCCTTCGTCGAAATTGCCGTCAATGGGCTTGTCGAGGCCGATGCGCCAGGGCGTGCCGATGGCGTTGATTCCCTTGCAGAGAATCTCGCGGCCAATGTCGATCAGGTAGTTGGTGCAGCCGAGCGAATCGAGGATCATGCCCACCCGGTCACAGGAGAAACCCTGCGCGACCGCGTTGAAATTGAGCTTGACCCGCGGATCCGCCTTCACGAGGTGCACCCCGTCTTCGCGTTCTTCCAGTGAAAGGAGGTCCATGCCGATGAAGGCACGGATCGAGTCGATGGCATGCTGGGTGACGTTCCCCTTGTTGGAAAATCCGAAGCCCCACAGATCGAAAAGCGGTGCCGACGAGGGGTCGAAAGCACCCTGCGACTCTTCCCAGATGAGTTTGGAACGATTGAAGCAGTCAATGAAGATGTCGTTGAGGGGAACGTCTTCCCCGGCATTGATCTTCGACAGGATCGAACCTTTGTTATAACCGCTCAGCGTAAAGTCGATTTCCTGCAGGCAGGAGCCGATCCGCTGCCGCAGTTCCTCTTCACTGATGCCGTTGAGAGGATTGCAGACAATGTGAAACGTGCCGCCTTGGGCAAAGCCTTCGATGCGGTGATACGTGGTGTCTTTGGCGCAGCTGGCCAGCAGCAGCGAAGAAAGCAGGAGGAATAGGAGTCTACGGTACATTTCTTGCAAATTTACGATTATTTATGCACCTTTGCAAGTTGTAATACACAGAAATCCGATGCAGTTGACGCAATATTTTCGCTGGGTTGCCCTGACGGCCATGGTTCTCCTGAGCCTCCTTTCCTGCAAGAAGACCGAGGAAGAAGAAGTGAAGCCGGATTCCATGTCGGGCACCATCGTTTTCGACGTTCCGTACTATGTCCTGAAAGGCGAGACGGTCACGATGACCGCCTCGGGCGTCATCTATCCCAAGGAAGTGGCCTACCGCTGGTTCATCAGCAGTGTCTATCCCGACTCTCTGTCGCGCCGCACCATCACGGTGCAATTCCCTGACAGCCTGGGCGTTTTTACCGTGACGGCACAGGCTTCCGCTTCGGGTTTCTACAGCGCCAGTACCTCGCGGCTGGTAACCACCATCGACACGGCGCGAGGCAGTTCGCTCTCCGGGCTCAAGTTCAGTGAGTTTCAGATCGAGGACGAGCGTGACGGCCATGTCTACGACTATGTGACGGCCGGCGACCTGGACTGGTTCAGCCAGAACCTGTCCTGGCAGGGCGAGGGTGTCCCGTTCCGCTCTTCTCCGGCCACGGCGGACATGTTCGGCAGTTTCTATACCTGGGAGGAAGCCACGAAGGGCGATATCTGCCCGGAAGGCTGGCGCGTCCCCACCAACGAAGACTGGGCATCCCTGGCGGCCGTCCTGAACGACGGCACTCCGCTGCCCTTCGTCGACAACTGGGCCGGATTGGGCACGAAAGCATCGGCCGATGCGTATCTCAATGAAAATCGCATGTGGCCCTATTCACCCGACAACACGCATACGAACGATATCGGCTGGAATGCCCTTCCGCTGGGTTATACCTTCACCAACACCCTGGATTTCTCCGGCCTCAACAGCTATGGCTGCTGGTGGAGCGCCACGGAGAAAGACGACGCCCAGGCCTATTACCGTTATATCTGGTATGACCGGGGCGACTTTCCGATGGCCTACACGGGCAAGGATGACATGCGTGCCAGCGTCAGGTGCGTTCGAACGCATCCACAATCTTGGTAACCAGCGGGTGCCGGACGATATCCTCTTTCCCGAATTCCACAATGCTGATGCCCTTGATGTCGCGGACCAGTTCCACGCCGCGCATCAGGCCTGAGTCGCTCTTGTTGGGCAGGTCGATCTGCGTCGCGTCGCCCGTGACGATGAACTTGGCGTCGCAGCCCATGCGGGTGAGAAACATCTTGAGCTGGCCGAGCGACGTGTTCTGGGCCTCGTCGAGGATGACGAAAGCCCGGTCGAGCGTACGGCCGCGCATGTAGGCTAGCGGGGCGATCTGGATGATGCCCTCCTCCATGAAATTCTGGAGCCGCTTGGCCGGAATCATGTCGCCCAGCGCGTCGTACAGCGGCTGGAGATAGGGATCGAGCTTGTCCTTGAGGTCGCCCGGCAGGAAACCGAGGCGCTCGCCGGCTTCCACGGCGGGCCGGGTGAGGATGATGCGTTTCACCTCCCGGTTCTTGAGCGCGCGTACGGCCAGGGCGATGGCGGTGTAGGTCTTGCCGCTGCCCGCCGGTCCGATGGCGAAGATCAGGTCGTTGCGGTAGTACTCACGTACCATGCGCTTCTGGTTGGGCGTACGGGCTTTGATGGGCCGGCCCTCGTTGCTGTAGACAATGATGCTCTCGGCGCTTTCATCGGTGGGGACGGTACCGCTCTCGGCGCTGCGGTCACTGCCTTCGAAGAGCGCTTCCACGTCGTATTCCGTGAGGACGCTCTTGTGCATGCGCTTGCCGCGCAGCCGCTTGATTTTCTCCTCAAAGTCATCGAGTTCGCTTTGCGGCCCCATCAGGTAGATCTCGGCACCGCGGGCCACGGCCTTGATCTTGGGATAATGGCTGGCAAGCAGGTCGAACAGGCGGTTGTGGACGCCATAAATGTCGATCGGATCGATTTCTTCGAGGATGATGGTTTTTTCCATATACAGATGAATGCGGTTTACAAGTTGTATTTCGTTTGCAGGGCCGTCCATTCGCGCAGCATTTTGTCGTAGTCGCTCTTGTCGATCCACGCATCGCGGCGGCCGATCCAGTCGAGGATGGGAATGACGGTGTAATTGTCTTCGAGCATGCGGCGGCGTGAGCACCAGGTATAGGTCGGACGGGCTTCGGCGATGGTCAGGACGCCATCGTCACCGGCGGTGAGCACCAGTTCGTAGAGCATGCCGATCTGGGTGTTCACGTCGCTCTGGTTCGACATGAAATTGCCCAGGGAATAGGCCGTGGCGAAGGGCGGTTCGAACTCGACGGGCTGCACCACATGCGGATGGGAGCCCACGACGGCAGCCACGCCGTTGCGGTGCAGGAACGCGGCCCAGCTGCGCTGGCTGTCCGAAGGATCGAGGTGGTATTCCTCGCCCCAGTGCGGGAGCGCCACGATCAGGTCGGCGCCGCGCTCCCTGGCCCGGCCGATGACCTCCTTCACGTGCGTGGAGTCGAGCAGGTTGACCCGCCAGGGCCGGGGCACGGGAAGGCCGTTGGTGCCGTACGTGAAATTGATGAAGGCGATATCGTAGCCCTTGATGCGGACAATCAGCGGATTGTTGAGGTACTCCTCCCCTTCCGAGCGGTACATGCCGGTAAAAGGGATGTCCATGCGGGAGTAGATGGCATAGGTGCTGTCCATGCCGGCGCTTCCCTTGTCACAGATGTGGTTATTGGCGGTCAGGAAGAGGTCGATGCCCACGCGCTGCGCCTCATAGGCGAGGCTCTGGGGTGCGGAGAACTGCGGAAAGCCGGTGTACGGCGTCACACCGCAGGGAAACTCCATGTTGGCAACCACGAAGTCGGCTTTGTCGAAGCGGTCCTGCACATGACGGAAGCAGCCGCTGTAGTCGAAATCGGCGGGATTGTCGCGGTCGCCGCCACTGCGGAGCGCGGCTGTCACCTGCGGACTGTGGCTCATCACGTCACCGATGAAAACGATCCGTACGGTATCCGGCTGCGCTGCCTCCGTAGAGAGGCATATCGCCAACCCCAGCATCACCAGCAGTGTCTTTCGAAACGATCGGACCATCAGAACCATTTATGATGTAAAGATAACCTTATTTATCCATATTTCCGCCTTTTCCCTGCGATTTCGTCCCGAACGGACCGGACCGGACCCGGCGGAAAAGCAGTCCCCGGCCGACAGATGACGACCGGGGACTGGTATGGGCAGTATCGGTAGCTGAACCGCTAGAATCTCGCGTGGAGGCCGACCTGGGCGATGCCCTGCATGCCAATGCCGAGCTCCAGGAAGGCGCTGACGGCCTTCCCCACCTCCAGGCAGACGAAAGAAGTCTGGAAGGTAGGAGCCACGACGGCACCGTTGAGCAAACCCTGCAGGACGATCCCCTGCACGACCATCAGGCCCAGACCGACTTTCGAGTACATGCAGAAAACATCATTGCGCGAGTGGAACCAGTCAAATTGGGCTGTCCCCATCAAGGAATAGATGTTGGCGCTGGCGAGGGTCAGATTCGCGTTATAGACGATTCCGTTGATGCTGGCCCGGTTGAATCCGAACGAGCCGCCGACGGAAATGCAGGAATTCAGCTGGCGGGAATACCCGATGTTCATGACACCTCTCGATCCGCCGCTGCGTATGCCGGTAACCCTGCCGGTTTCGGAATCTACATAACTCAGCTTGGCCTTGTCGATCATGCTCACGCCAAAATTGATCAACGAAAACCCGAAACTGGTGGAAATCTCGTTGGGTTGGTATAATCTGTAAGACTGCGCCCGGGCCGACAGAGCCAGCAACAGGAGCGTCAATAAGATGAACCCTTGTTTCTTCATAGGTAAACAGGAAAGGTGAGGCTAGAATCTTGCACGGATGCCGGCCTGGACAATGCCCTGCATGCCGACGCCGAGTTCCATGAAGCCGCTGAAGCCGCGGCCGACCTCAAGGCCGACGAGTGACAGATGACCGGTGGGAAGCCAGACCGTCTTGTGGAATTCTTCCATCAGCGAACCGCCGATGCCCATCACGCCCAGGCCGACTTTCGAGTACATGCCGAAAATGTCTGACTTGGTGCGGAACCAGTCAATCTTGCAGGTGCCCATAAGCATCCAGATATTGGCGTTCGCCGCGGTGAGGGAGCCCGTATCGTCTTTCAGTTCGACGCCGATGCTGTTCAGGCTCATCGTTCCGCCGACGGACACCACCTTGCTCAACTGGTGGGTGTAGCCGAGGCTGATGACGCCCTTGGTACCCCTGTTCCGGATGTGGATTTCTTCATCGATGCCAAGCCATTCGTTCAGGTTATCGGCCTTGTTGATGACCGTACCGATGGCGGTGCCCAGCAGAGAGAAACCATAGCTGGCGGAAATCTCATTGGGATGGATCTGCTTGTAATAACGCGTCTGGGCAGATGCCTGCACGGAAAGCAGGAGCGTACAGACAGCCAAAAGGGAAATCAAAATCTTTTTCATTGTTGTTATGCGTTTTGATATTTTTTTGATTGCTCGGCGATGAGTTCCTCGAGGGCCCCCTCGTCGAAATAATTGATTTTCATGGCACGCTTGACGGCGGACAGCGTCTCGGCAGCGGCGGCACGGGCCGCTTCCGTACCTTCGCGGAGCACCTCGTAGACGTAAGGGAGGTTCTGCTCCAGGGCCTTGCGGCGCTGCCGCATCGGTTCCAGCGTATCGTTGAGCACTTCCGTCAGGAAGTTCTTCACCATCACGTCGCCGAGCCCGCCGGCGCGGTACTGTGCTTTCACCTCGTCCAGCGAGTGGAAGTCGAAACTCACCTTCTTGCCGTGGAAACAGTCGCCGAAGCGCTCGAAGTGTCCGGGTTTGCAGAACGCGTCCAGATAGGTGAAGACCGTATTGCCCTCCACCTTGCCCGGATCGCTCACCTGCAGGTGGCCCGGGTCGGTGTACATGCCGCGGACCTTGTTCTTCACCTCCTCGGCGCTGTCCGAAAGATAGATGCAGTTGCCCAGCGACTTGCTCATCTTGGCCTTGCCGTCGGTACCGGGCAGGCGCAGGCAGGCCGCGTTATCGGGCAGGAGGATCTCCGGCTCGGTCAGAGCCGGGCCGTAGGTCGCATTGAACTTCCGTACGATCTCGCGCGTCTGCTCGATCATCGGCTCCTGGTCCTCGCCCACCGGCACGGTGGTCGCCTGGAAGGCCGTAATGTCGGCCGCCTGGCTGATGGGATAGCAGAAGAATCCGACCGGCGTACCCGCCTTGTTGTCGGCGCCTTCGGCATCGTTGAAGCCACGCAGCTGGATCTCCTGCTTCACCGTCGGATTGCGCTGGAGGCGCTGCACCGTGACGAGGTTCATGTAGTAGAAGGTCAGCTCCGTGAGCTCGGCCACCTGCGACTGGATCAGGATATGGCTTTTGGCGGGGTCAATGCCCGCAGAGAGGTAGTCCATGGCCACCTCGATGATGTTCTGGCGGACTTTTTCGGGGTTGTCGGCATTGTCGGTCAGGGCCTGCGCGTCGGCGATCATGATGAAGATCTTGTCGAAAGCCCCGGAATCCTGGAGTTCGACGCGGCGGCGCAGCGAACCGACATAATGGCCTATATGAAGCCGTCCGGTGGGTCTGTCACCGGTCAGGATAATCTTTCCCATCAGTCAATCAATCAATCTTTAGTCTTTAACTGTTTTGAGTTTCTCGCGGATCCTGGCCTCGATCTCGTCGGCCAGCTGCGGGTTGTCCTTGAGGAGCGCCTTGACGGCGTCGCGGCCCTGAGCCAGCTTGGAATCTTCATAGCTGAACCACGATCCGCTCTTCTTGATGATCTCGAGCTCGACGCCCAGGTCGACGATCTCGCCGATGTGCGAGATGCCTTCGCCGAAGACGATGTCGAACTCCGCCTTCTTGAACGGCGGGGCCATCTTGTTCTTGACGATCTTGGCGCGGGTGCGGTTGCCCGTGGCCTCGTCGCCGTCCTTGAGCTGGGTGACGCGGCGTACGTCGATGCGCACGGAAGCGTAGAACTTCAGGGCGTTGCCGCCGGTCGTGGTCTCGGGATTGCCGAAGAGGATGCCGATCTTCTCGCGGAGCTGGTTGATGAAGATGCAGCAGGTATTCGTCTTGGAGATGTTGGCGGTGAGTTTGCGCAGCGCCTGGCTCATGAGGCGGGCCTGGAGGCCGACCTTGTTGTCGCCCATCTCGCCTTCGATCTCGGCTTTCGGGGTCAGGGCGGCCACGGAGTCGATGACGATGATGTCGATGGCGCCGCTGCGGATGAGGTTGTCGGCGATTTCAAGGGCCTGCTCGCCGTTGTCGGGCTGCGAGATGAGCAGGGTGTCGATGTTGACGCCCAGGTTCACGGCGTAGGAGCGGTCGAAGGCGTGCTCCGCGTCGATGATGGCGGCGATGCCGCCCTGCTTCTGCGCCTCGGCGATGGCATGGATGGCCAGCGTTGTCTTGCCGCTGCTCTCGGGACCGTAGATCTCGATGACGCGGCCGCGCGGATAGCCGCCGATGCCCAGCGCATGGTCGAGGGCGATGGAACCCGTTGCGATCGTAGACACCTCGAGCGAAGGCTGGTCGCCCATCTTCATGATCGTGCCTTTTCCGAAATCTTTCTCAATCTTGGCAATCGTAGCCTGCAACGCCTTCAGTTTTTCGGCGTTCTTCCCTGCGTCGACTGTCATTTCTTCATTTTCTTTTGCCATAGTTTGTTGATTTTGTGGGTTAATGGATCGCTGACACGTTCCGTCTATCCGCAAAGATACGATTTTTGTGTAGATTTTCACTTGTTTTATCGTAAATTTGCGTAATAGACCGCTATGTACCATGAAAGAGACGCTGCTGGGCAAAACACTCTCCGAACTGAGGGAAATCGTATCGCAGGAGGGCCTTCCCGCCTTCACCGCGAAGCAGCTGGCGCAGTGGCTCTACCAGAAGCGGGTGACGGAGATCGACGCGATGACCAATCTCTCCAAGGCCGCCCGCGCCGCACTCTCGGAGCGCTATGAGCTGGGACGCGTCCTCCCCGTTGCCTGCTACACCTCCCGCGACGGCACCCGCAAGTATCTCTTTCCCACCTCCCGGCCGGACAAGTACATCGAGACCGTGATGATTCCCGAGTACGAAGACGGTTCGGAAGGCGGCATGGCCCGCGCCACGGTCTGCGTCTCCTCGCAGATCGGCTGCAAGATGGGCTGCCGCTTCTGCATGACAGGACGCGGCGGCTTCCACGGCCACCTCACGGCCGGGGAGATCATCTCCCAGTTCCTGAGCCTCGACGAAGCCGACCAGCTCACCAACGCCGTGTTCATGGGTATGGGCGAGCCGCTCGACAATTGGGAGGAAGTCTCCAAAGCACTGGAAATCATCACTTCCGACTGGGGATTCGGCTGGAGTCCGAAGCGCGTGACGCTCTCCACGATCGGCGTGCTGCCCAAGCTCCGCCGCTTCCTCGACGAGAGCCGCTGCCACCTCGCCGTGAGTCTCCATAACCCTTTCCCGCAGGAGCGGGAGCGGATCATGCCCGTCCAGAAGGCCTGGCCGCTGCAGGATGTCATCGCGCTCATCCGCCAGTATGATTTCTCCGGCCAGCGCCGCGTCAGCTTTGAATATACCATGTTCGCCGGGATGAACGACAGCCCGCGCTATGCCGACGCGCTGGCCCGGCTGCTGAAAGGCATCCCCTGCCGGGTCAACCTGATCCGCTTCCACGCCATCCCGGACACGCCGTTCCGGACCGCCCCGCCCGAGGCCATCGCCGCATTCCAGGCGCGCCTGCAGAACGCGGGTATCGTCACCACCCTCCGTGCCTCGCGCGGGGAAGACATCATGGCTGCCTGTGGCCTGCTCGCAGGCAAAGGACTGAAACCCAACAACTGAAAACTATGAAACGCATCCTCCTGATTACCCTGTCCCTGCTCCTCATCGCCCCCGCACTCCGGGCGGAAGATACGGAAACCCCTGCGCCGGGCAAGACGCGTCCCAAGGTAGGCTTGGTCTTCTCCGGCGGCGGCGCCAAGGGCATCGCCCACATCGGCGTCCTGAAAGTGCTGGAAGAAGCGGGCATCCACGTCGATTACGTGGTGGGTACGAGTATCGGCTCGATCATCGGCGGCATCTACGCCCTGGGTTACAATGCCAGCGAGATGGACTCCATCGTCCGCGCGCAGGACTGGAACCTGCTGATGAGAGACCAGGTGTCCCGCACCGATGTGTCTTACGGCTATAAGGAAGATAACGACAAATATCTGGTGGTCCTCCCGTTCATGAACCGGCAGGGCCTGACCGAACAGACGGAAGCCCAGCGGGGAAAGAGGAGGGGCCTGCTCCGCAACGTGCCCGCTGCCCTGGTGGAAGGCCAGAACCTCGACCAGCTCTTTACGAAACTCTCCGTGGGCTATCAGGACGACATCGATTTCAACACGCTGCCGATTCCCTTCGCCTGCGTGGCGGTGGACCTCAACACGAAGGAGGAAGTGGTGTTCCACAGCGGCGACATCGTCACAGCCATCCGCTCCAGCATGTCGATCCCGGGCTATTTCGCCCCCGTGCGGGTGGGTGACAGGTACCTGGTAGACGGCGGCATGCTCAACAACCTGCCCGTGGATGTCTGCCGGAAGATGGGCGCCGACTACATCATCACCGTCGACCTGCACCATTTCAAGAAGGACCAGGAAAGGGAGACGGAACAGACCATCCCCGAGATGGTGGGCACCATGCTCAGCATCATGAACGGCGAGAAATACCAGGCCGGTCGGAAAGCCTCCGATATCCTCATCGAACCCAATACCAGCGAATACGGCGTGCTCGCCTTCGATGATGCGAGCGTCAATGCGCTGGTCGACAGCGGTGTCGTGGCCGCGCAGCGTGTCCTTCCCCAGCTGCGGTCGCTGGCCGAGTACCTGAAAGAGTTCCCCGATCCGGAGCGCCCGCGCCCGCGCAAGGCCATCGACCTCAACCGGGAATCGGTCCGCATCTCCCAGCTCGAAGCGACAGGCACCGATGCGAAGGAAATGAACTGGCTCCTTTCCAAGACCAACATCGCCCCGGGCCAGATGATCAGCGGCGAGGACATGGACAAAGCCATGGCCTTCATCTACAATACCCGCTGCTTCACCAAGGCGACCTATGATGTCGCCGGAAACGAGGAAGAGGGCTACCGGCTCAAGGTGAACCTGCGGCCCCAGCGCATCCACCAGGCCGGCATCGGTTTCCGTTTCGACACGGAGGAAATGGCCTCCATCCTGCTGGGCATGAGCCTGAACAAGCGGAAGCTCTTCGGCTCAAAACTCGATGCAGAAGTGGAACTGGGCGCCAACTCCAGCGGTCTGGTCCGCTACGGCTATACATTCCGCAACCTCACCCGCATCAACGTAGCGGTCTCGGTCAAGCACGACGTCATTGATTTTTACGAGTATTATACCGTCAACGACGGCATCAGGGATTTCTCCCGATACTCCCTGGCCTATACCGACCGTTACAACATCTTTACGGCGCAGGCCGACTACCAGATCACCGGCTGGTTGAGCGCGGACATCGACCTGGGCGTCCAGTATACCCACTATTCCTGCCGTGTCGTCGAGGGCAAGGCGGGAGAAGAAGTCGTGGGGTACAGCTTCCGCTACGATATGCTGAGAGGCTTCCTCAACTGGCGTTTCGACAACATGGACGAGACCTATTTCCCGAATCGGGGCATCCAGATCGATCTGCTCGGGGATGCCCGCTTCAATCCGGAAGACCACCTGTGGGGCTTCGACCCGCAATTCAACCTGAAGGCGGCCATTCCGCTCGGTGCACGGGTGACACTCATTCCCCAGACCTACAACCGCTGGGTCTTCGGCCCCAGCTACCGCTATTTCAGCAACATGGCCGGTGGATACATGGCCGGCCGGCATACGCCCTGGCAGATGCCCTTCGTCGGCATCAACCACACGTTCAAGTGCCTGAACAATGTGGACATCGCCCGGCTTGACCTGCGCGTCAATCTCTTCAAGCAGCACTACATGACCCTGATGGGCAACTATATGGCAAACTGGCTCCCGGGCATCGAGTCCACGTCGTCAATCGAGCACTACTACGGCTTCGGCCTCGGCTATTCGATCAACACCATCGTCGGCCCGGTGAAACTGATCGCCCACTGGTCGAACCTTTCCAAGCGGGTGGGCATCCACTTCGCGCTCGGTTATGACTTCTGATACGTAAACACCCCTGTCGCATGAAACGCCTCCTCACGCTCACCCTCCTGCTCCTCCTGCTGGTTCCCGCCTTCGCGCAACGGCCGAAGGTGGGCGTCGTCCTGTCCGGCGGCGGGGCCAAGGGCGCCGCGCATGTAGGCGTGCTGAAGGTGCTGGAAGAAAACAACATCCCCATCGACTACATCGCCGGTACCAGTATCGGCGCCATCGTGGGCGGCCTCTACGCCATCGGCTATTCGGCGCACGAGCTCGACTCGCTCATCATGACCCAGAACTGGAACATCCTCATGAGCGACCGGATTCCCCGGCTGGAGCGTTCTTTCGAACGCAAGCAGGCCGAAAACAAATTCCTCGTCCGGATTCCTTTCGGGGCGGGCGACTACAGCCGCCTGGGCGCCAGAAGACAGCGAAAGCCCGAAGAGACCCCGATCCTGAGCAACCTTCCGATGGCGCTCGTCAACGGGCAGAACGTCTACAACCTCCTCACCCGGCTTTCCGTCGGTTACCAGGATTCGCTCGACTTCAACCGCATGCCGATCCCTTTCGCCTGCGTCGCGGTCGACCTGGTGGGCAAGAAAGAAGTGGTCTTCCGGAACGGCAGCCTCGTCGACGCCATCCGCGCCTCTATGGCCATCCCCGGCTACTTTTCCCCGGTGCGCATGGGTGACATGGTGCTCGTCGACGGCGGTGTACTCAACAACTACCCGGTGGATGTCTGCCGGGCCATGGGCGCCGACATCATCATCGGCGTCAAGCTCGGCGACCCCGATGATGCGGAAGAAGTGGCTGTCGAGAACATCGGCGACATGTTCAACGAGATGCTCAATCTCTACATGGACACCAAGCTCGACGATGCCATAGCCAACACCGACATCCTCATCACCCCCAGCACAAAGGGCTACGGGACACTGAGTTTCGACAACGAAAGCCTCCGCACGCTCATCGAGCGGGGCGAGACCGCCGCCCACAGGAAACAGACGGAACTCGCCGCCCTGAAAGACCGGCTCGACCGTTCCGAGCAGCAGTTCATCGGCCCGATGCTGCCACAACAGCATTATGACAAAGCCCTCCGCATGGACCGCGACTCCATCACCCTGGGACACGTCTCCTACCATGGCCTCACGACCAAGGATGCCCAGTGGCTTCTCGGCAAAAGCTGCCTGAAACCGGGGGCGCGAATCAGCGGCAACGACCTGGAGGCCGAAATCGACCGCTTCTACAGCACCGCCGCCTATGAGTCGGTGACCTACCTGCTCCTCGGCCAGGAGGAGCCTTACGACCTGGAACTGAAATTCGTATCCCGCCGCAAATCGATGCTGGGAGTCGGCGTCCGTTTCGACAGCGAGGAGATCGCCGCCGTCCTGCTCGATGTCGGCTTCAACGCCAACGCCCTGTACGGCTCCCAGTTTAACGCCACGGCCAAACTCGCCTACAACATGCGGGCAAGCCTGCAATACAGCTACGCTTTCCGCTCGCTGGCCCAGTTCCGCGCCAACTACAGCTTCCGCCACTCCGACCTCAACATCCTGAACCAGGGGAAGCGGAGCAACCTCGATTACGTACAGCATTCCGCAACGGTCGCCTTCGCCACCTCCAAGATGCGGGACTTTTCCCTTGATCTGGGTGCGCGTTTCGACTTTTTCGACTACAACACCCTCCTCAGCGAAGCGGAGTCGCTGCCTACCTACGACACCGACCTTTCGCGCAACAAGTATCTCTCCGCTTTCGGCCATTTCCAGGTGGACCGGCTCGACCAGCCCGACTTCCCCACGCGGGGTTTCAAGTTCAACGGCCTGGCCTCCTACTACTTCAACAAGGTGTTCGGCCATGAGAACTTCCTCGCCACGCAGGTCCACCTGACCGGCGTGATTCCAGCCGGAAGCCACCTCGCGTTCCTGCTCTCGCTCGACAACCGCATTCTCTTCGGAAGCAACATCCCGCTCATCTACGGCAATATCATGGGCGGCGCGATGGCCGGGCGCTACCTCGACCAGCAGCTCCCCTACCTGGGCTTCGGCTACACGCATGTCTTCCAGAACGTGCTGACCAGCATCTCGCTCGATTGCCGCGGCCGGATCCGGGACAACCACTACATCTACCTCTCCGGAGCCTACGGGCGTGACTTCCAGAACTTCCAAACCATCTTTGAGCACGCCCCGATCATCGGCGCCCGGCTCGGTTACGCCTACAACTCCGCCATAGGACCGCTGGCCGCCAACCTCTTCTGGTCGAACTACACCAAAAAGGTGGGCGCCTATGTGAGCATCGGCTTCAATTTCTGACCCATGGAAGAAAAGGAGAAACTGCTGGGCCGCATGATGCGGCGCTGTGCCGGACAGGAGTGCTGCCGGAGCGACATCCGCCGCAAACTCGCCACGCTGCCCGAGGCGGACGCGCAGGAGATCCTCGACACCCTCTGCCGCGAAGGCTACCTCGACGACGCGCGCTACGCCCGGGCCTTCGCCCGCGACAAAAGTGCCCTGCAGGGTTGGGGAAGTCTCAAAATTAGATTAGCTTTGCAACAGAAACAGATCGATGACGCCGCCATCGCCGCAGCGCTGGAAGCCATCGACCAGCCGGCCGCCGACGCCCGCAAAGAGCAGCTGCTCCATGCCAAATGGAAGGCGCTCGCCCGCGAGGACGACCCTGCCCGCAAGCAGGCCAAGTTCTTCCGCTACGCACTCGGACGCGGCTACGGCTATGAAGAAATAAAACGGATTTATGATCACCTCAGAAGAGATTAAAACGATTAAACAGCGGATAGAGACGTTGGGGAGGTTTCTTTGACATCCCTGCGAAACGATCTGAACTAGCTGAAAAACAAGCCAGGACAACAGCCCCCGACTTTTGGGACGATCCGAAGGCCGCCGAGTCTTTCATGAAGGAAGTCTCGGCCGTCAAGTACTGGGTCGACGGCTTCGATGCGCTCGAAAGCGGGCTCGCCGACCTGGAGACGCTCGCCGACTTCGGCGAGGACGCGGCCGACGACCTTGACGCTGCCTACGCCGGCCTCGTAGAGAAACTCGAAGCGCTGGAGATGCGCAACATGCTCGGCGAAGAAGGCGACAACCTGGGCGCCGTGCTGACCATCAACTCGGGCGCCGGCGGTACGGAAGCCAACGACTGGTCGTCGATGCTCATGCGCATGTACACCCGCTGGGGCGAGCGCAACGGCTACAAGATGACCGTCACCGAGCTGCTGGAAGGCGACGAGGCCGGCATCAAGTCGTGCACCATCCAGTTCGAGGGCGACTATGCCTACGGTTACCTCAAGGCCGAAAACGGCGTGCACCGCCTGGTCCGCATCTCGCCCTACAACGCGCAGGGCAAGCGGCAGACCACGTTCTCTTCGGTGTTCGTGTACCCGCTGGTCGACGACACCATCCAGATTGAGATCAATCCCGCCGACCTCGAGTGGGACACCTTCCGATCCTCCGGCGCCGGCGGCCAGAACGTCAACAAGGTGGAGACGGGCGTGCGCGTGCGACACATCCCCACGGGCATCACGGTCGAAAATACGGAAACTCGCTCGCAGCTCGACAACCGGCAGAACGCCCTCCGCATCCTCAAGTCGCACCTCTACGACCTGGAGCTGAAGAAGCGCCAGGAGAAGCAGGCCGAGCTGGAAGGCCAGAAAAAGCGCATCGAGTGGGGCTCGCAGATCCGTTCCTACGTGCTGCACCCCTACAAAATGGTCAAAGACCTGCGCACCGGCTACGAGACATCGGACACCCAGGGCGTCCTCGACGGCGACCTCAACCCCTTCATGAAGGAGTTCCTCATGCGAAACGACCTATAGCGAAGCGGCTGGAGAATAATCGTCTGATTTACAACGCATAACAAAAAATCGCCCTCCCATCTTACGGGAGGGCGATTTGTAAGATGTAGCTGATTTACAGCTACTTATCCTCCAGTTATACTATTTGAACTGCGCGAAGAAATCATTCCCCTTGTCATCCACCAGGATGAAGGCAGGGAAATCTTCTACTGTAATCTTCCAGATGGCCTCCATGCCGAGCTCCGGGTACTCGACGCACTCGATGCTGCGGATACTGCTCTGGGAGAGCACGGCAGCTACGCCGCCGATGGTGCCCAGATAGAAACCGCCGTGCTTCTTGCAGGCATCTGTCACCATTTGGGAACGGTTGCCCTTGGCAATCATCACCAGGGATGCACCGTGATCCTGAAATTCATCTACATACGGGTCCATGCGGTTGGCCGTGGTGGGGCCCATGGAGCCGCAAGGCATGCCAGCCGGTGTTTTGGCCGGGCCGGCGTACAGGATGGGATGGTCCTTGAAGTAAGCGGGCATATCCTCACCGGCGTCCAGGCGGGCTTTGAGCTTGGCATGAGCGATGTCACGGGCCACGATGATGGTGCCCTTCAGGTTTACGCGGGTGCCTACGGCATATTTGGTCAGTTCGGCCCTCACGGCGTCGATGCCTTTGTCCAGGTCTATCTCAATGCCCTTGGGACCTTCGCCGGGACGGCGCAGCTCTTCAGGAATGAGCTCGGAAGGGTTGGTGTCCATCTTCTCGATCCATACGCCGTCGGCGTTGATCTTGGATTTGATGTTGCGGTCGGCGCTGCAGCTTACGCCCATGCCGATGGGGCAGCTGGCGCCATGACGCGGAAGACGGATGATGCGGATGTCGTGGGCCATGTATTTGCCGCCGAACTGGGCGCCCAGGCCAATCTTCTGCGACTCTTTCAGGAGCTTTTCCTCCAGGTCGATGTCACGGAAGGCACGGCCGGTCTCGTCGCCGGTGGTCGGGAGGTTATCGTAGAACTTGATGCTGGCCAGCTTCACGGTGAGAAGGTTCTTTTCGGCCGATGTGCCGCCGATGACAAAGGCAATGTGATAGGGCGGGCAGGCTGCGGTACCCAGCGAGCGCATCTTCTCCACCAGGAAGGGAATGAGGGTTCCTTCGTTCTGGATGGTGGCCTTGGTCATGGGATAGAAGTAGGTCTTGTTGGCGCTGCCGCCGCCTTTTGCTACCATGATGAAACGATACTCGGCACCGCAGGTGGCCTCAATGTCAATCTGGGCGGGGAGGTTGCACTTGGTGTTGACCTCGTTGTACATATCCAGCGGAGCGTTCTGGCTGTAGCGGAGATTTTCCTGGGTATAGCAGTTGAACACGCCTTTCGAGAGGGCTTCCTCGTCTTCGAAGCCCGTCCAGACCTGCTGGCCTTTTTCTCCGTGGATGATGGCCGTACCGGTGTCCTGGCAGAAGGGAAGCACGCCCTTCACGGAAGTTTCGGCGTTGCGAAGGAACTGCAGGGCCACATACTTGTCGTTGTCGGAGGCCTCGGGGTCGCTGAGGATCTTGGCCACCTGCAGGTTGTGGGCGCGGCGCAGCATGAACTGGCAGTCGTGGAAAGACTGCTGAGCTACCATCGTGAGCGCCTCGGGGCTCACTTTCAGCATTTTGTGACCCTCAAACTCAGCGGTGGACACGAGTTTTTCGGAACCGGGAATCTTGTAGTATTCAGTGGTGTCTTCACCCAACTGAAACATAGGAGCATATTTGAAATCTGCCATAATGGTTACGGGTTAGTCTTACAAAGATAGCCAATCCGTCCCACCTCTGCAAATCTTTTGGAGGGCTTAAATACAACAAACGCAGCCCGAGGGCCGCTTTTGATAGTAATGACCGGATGACAGCTACTGCCGTGGCGGCTGAATCCGCTTAGACGGAGAAATCGAACTTTTGAAAAAGGATGATGGAGGAAAGTTTCGGGAACGGATGACGATTATTTTGTATCTTTGTCGTTTAGCATGAAAGATTATTGTTATATTGTTGCCGGACAATGCTTTTCGGTTGAAGCTGCGGACGGGGTCGACCTGTCGGAATACCTCTCTCCTTATGTGCCTTTTGCGGTCAGTCCGCAGGAGGCGCCGCAACGGGTATTCCGGGTAAAGGTGGTGCCGAAGGACGCCATGGCTGTTCCGGAGGACCTCTCCGAAGAATTCAGTCAGGATGATGACGGCTCGCAGATCCGGCTCTGCCGGACGGGCAGCGGCGCTTCGTGGTTTGAATTCAGCCTGTTCGGCGAACTCGCCGGTACGATGCTGGCCGATGCGGGATTCGAATCCGCGACGCTGGCCATCCAGGCCTATCCGTCCTTTGCCTTGAGCAACGCGTTGATGGTGATGTTTGCGCTCCGCACGGCTTCCCTCCGCACAGCGCTGTTCCATGCCGCAGTCATCGGCTGCGGCGGACGGGGCTATCTTTTCCTCGGGAAGAGCGGCACGGGCAAAAGCACGCACGCACGTCTGTGGCTCAAGCATATACCGGGCTCGGAACTGGTGAACGACGACAACCCGGTGGTCCGCATTCATGACGACGGCACGGCATGGGTGTACGGCTCCCCGTGGAGCGGGAAAACGCCGTGCTACCGCAACATGCGCCTGCCGCTGGGCGGCTTCGTGCAGCTCGCGCAAGCCCCGTACAATGCCATCCGGCGCCTCAAGGGCATCGCGGCATACGCAGCGTTGGTGCCGAGCATCTCCGGCAAGCGCTGGGACCGCGCCATCGCCGACGGCCTCCACGAGACGGAAAATGACCTGGCTGCCAACGTGCCGGTGTGGCACCTGGACTGCCTGCCCGACGAAGCGGCCGCCCGCCTGTGTGCCGGAGCGGTAATGAAGGAATAATACCCTGAAGATGAGCACTGTATCTGATGAGCAAATCCTCGCCGATGCCGTTCGCTTCGTAAACGAAGGGATGGCGGTGACGCTGCTGGTCAAGGGGCGCAGCATGCTCCCCTTCATCCATGGCGGCATCGACAGCGTGGTGCTGACCCGTCCCGGCCAGATCCGTCGCGGCGACGTGGTGCTGGCCCGGATCGACGGACGGCGCTTCGTGCTGCACCGCGTGATGGAGGTATCGGATACGCAGGTGGAGCTGATGGGCGACGGAAACCTGGTGGGCCGGGAGCGCTGCCGTCCGGAGGATGTGCTGGCCCGCGCCGACGAAGTGGTGAAAGGTGACGGCCGCCACCTGCGGCTCGACACACCGCGCCAGCGGCGGGCCGCCCGCCTGTGGCGCCGGCTGCTGCCCGTGCGGCGCTACCTGCTGTTCATCTACAGACACACGATTATCAGAAACAAGAACATACAATGAAAAGGAAAGAAGGATTCGTGCTGCGCACCGTGTGCGGCGAAAAAGTCATTGTGGGTGAAGGCCTGGGCGCCATCGATTTCGGCAAGCTCGTGAGCCTCAACGACACGGCGGCCTGGATTTGGGAAAAGGCCGGCGAACTGGGCGATTTTGACACCGATTCGCTGGCCGCGGCCCTGTGTGAAGCCTATGAAGTGGATACCGACACGGCCCGTGCCGATGTCGATAAACTGCTCACCCAGTGGCAGGAACTGGGTATCGTGGAATGAAATACCTGCGGTGGATCTGGCGTGCGATGGCAGGGATCCGCTGGGATACCCTGTGGCGCATCCTCATCGGCATCGCCCAGGTCGCCCTGGGACTGCTGATGGTATGGCTCAGCCGCCGCTTCATCGACCAGACCATCCGCACCGGCACCGACCGCGAGGTCGTGGCGATGATCGTTCTGCTGGTGGCCGTGGTGCTGGGCGGCGTGGTGCTGCGCCAGCTCTATTACTACCTTTCGACCCTGGCCTGCACGCGGCAGACCAACGCCATCCGCCTGCAGGCGTTCAGCCGCCTCTTTGCCCGGCAGCTCTACGCCGAGCGCGACATCCATTCGGGTGACGTGGCGTCCCGCCTGTCGAAAGACATCGAGGTGGTCGGCGAAGCCTCCACGGACATGCTGCCCCGCGCCGTCATCACCCTGGTCCAGCTGGCCGGCGCCTTCCTGCTTTTGTTTTCGATGGATCGCTGGCTGGCCGTCGCCCTGCTGGTGCTTACGCCGCTGGTCATCGTCTTCGCCAAACTCATCGCCCGCCCGCTGCGCAAGATGACGCTCGACATCCGCCAGGAGGAGAGCCGCATCCAGATGCAGGTACAGGAGGGCATGGAACACAACGCCACCCTGCGCTCGCTGGGCAGCGAGCAGTGGGTCACCGAGCGCCTCGACCAGACGCAGTCCGGCCTCATGGGCCGCGTGAAGCGCCGTACGCGTTTCACCGTGCTGACGCGCGTGCTCATGGCTTCCTGCTTCGGCCTGGGCTATATGATGGCGTTCTGCTGGGGCGGTCTGCAACTCCGCAGCGGAGCCATCACATTCGGCGTGATGACCGCCTTCCTGCAGCTGGTAGGACAGGTGCAGAATCCCATCCTGACCCTGCTCAACATGGTGCCGCAGCTCATCCACACCACGGCCAGCATCGACCGGCTGGAAGAGGTGCTGGGCACCGAAGCGGACAGGAAAACCCCGTCCGAGCTTAAACCCCTGTCTGAGCTGGTGGCCGGTGTGAACATCGTAAATGTCAGCTTCCGCTATGTGAAAGGAGAACGCACTGTGTTCGAAGGATTCTCGCACGATTTCCATCCGGGTACCAAGACCGCCCTGACCGGACTGACGGGGGCGGGCAAGACAACGCTCTTCCGGCTGATGCTCGCACTGGTCAAGCCTACGGCCGGCCGGATTGAGCTCTATGATGAAGGCCATGCCTGGCCCGTTTCAGCCGCGACACGGACCGACTTCGTGTTTGTGCCGCAGGGCAATTCGCTGATGAGCGGTACAGTGCGTTTCAACTTGCTGCTGGCCAAGCCCGATGCCACGGAAGAGGAGCTGCGGCGCGTGCTCCATACTGCCGCGGCTGACTTTGTCTTCGACCTGCCGCAGGGCCTCGACACGGAACTCGGTGAGCGTGGCGCCGGCCTGAGCGAAGGCCAGGCCCAGCGCGTGGCCATCGCCCGCGGCCTGCTCCGTCCCGGCAGCATCCTGCTGCTCGACGAGATCAGCGCTTCTCTCGACGAAGCCACCGAGCATGAACTCTTCTCCCGCCTCTTCACCGATTTCCCCGACCGTACGATGATCTTCATCACCCATCGTCCGGCCGTCGCCGCCCTCTGCGACGAAACCCTCCGGCTCCTCTAGACCTCTGTCCACCTTCTACTTTCGCCGCGAAAACACTGTGGCCTCGTCCAGCGTGTTCTCGCGGCAAAACATGTTTTTTCGGAGAATTCCCAAATTATTTTTACTTTTGAAACCCGTTATCAAACGTCTTGTACCATGAACACCAAGTATGTATTTGTAACGGGCGGAGTGGCTTCTTCTCTTGGGAAAGGCATTATCGCTGCTTCTTTGGCCAAACTCCTGCAGGCGCGTGGTTTGCGTGTTACCATCCAGAAATTCGATCCCTACATCAATATCGATCCCGGCACGCTCAACCCGTATGAGCACGGTGAGTGTTATGTCACGGAAGACGGCGCCGAGACCGATCTGGACCTGGGCCATTACGAACGTTTCCTGGGTGTCCATACGTCCAAGGCCAACAACGTAACGACCGGCAAGATCTACAACACCGTCATCACCAAGGAACGCGAAGGCGCCTATCTGGGCAAGACCGTGCAGATCGTCCCGCACATCACCGACGAGATCAAGCGGCGCATGCTCCTGCTGGGCCGGACCGGAGACTATGATATTATCCTGACCGAGATCGGCGGAACGGTGGGCGATATGGAGTCACAGCCCTTCATCGAAGCGGTCCGTCAGCTGCAGTGGGAATTGCCGGAAGAAGACTGCATGTCCATCCACCTGACCCTGATTCCGTATCTCCGCGCCGCCAAGGAGCTCAAGACCAAGCCGACACAGCATTCAGTGCAGATGCTCCAGCAGAGCGGCGTAAAGCCCGACGTGATCGTATGCCGCACAGAACAGCCCCTTACCCCGGAGCTACGCCGCAAGATTGCGCTCTTCTGCAACGTCAAGCCCGGCCACGTAATCCAGAGCATTGATGCCTGGAGCATCTACCAGGTTCCGCTCAACATGCACGAGGAACACCTCGACGAACTGGCCGTCCGCAAACTCCAGATCGAAAACTTCACCCAGCCGGAACTCGGCCGGTGGAAGGAGTTTCTGGAACGCCTGAAACATCCCAAACAGGAGGTAAGCATCGCCCTGGTGGGCAAATACGTGGAGCTTCAGGACGCTTACAAGTCCATCCAGGAAGCGCTGGTACATGCCGGTGCGGCCAACGAATGCAAGGTCAATGTCAAGACTGTCCATTCCGAACAGGTCGGCGAAGACAATGTATCCGAGGTCCTGGCTGGCATGGACGGTATCCTGGTGGCTCCGGGTTTCGGGGAGCGGGGTATCCCCGGCAAGATTGCTGCGGTGCGATACGCCCGCGAAAACGGCATCCCTTTCTTCGGCATCTGCCTCGGCATGCAGATGGCCGTCGTGGAGTTCGCCCGCGACGTGCTGGGTTACGCCGATGCTGCCTCCACGGAGATGCACCCGGGCACGACGCATCCTGTCATCGACCTGATGGAGGAGCAGAAGACCACTACCATCAAAGGTGGAACCATGCGTCTGGGCGCCTACGCCTGCAAATTGGTTCCCGGCACGCTCGCGTCGAAGATCTATGGACGGCCGGTCGTACAGGAACGCCATCGGCACCGCTACGAATTCAACGACTCCTACCGCAGCGCATTCGAAGAATCCGGCATGGTGATTTCAGGCACCAATCCCGACACCGGGCTGGTCGAGATGGTGGAAATCCCGTCGCATCCGTTCTTCATCGGTACGCAGTTCCATCCCGAATTCAAGAGCACGCCGGAACAGCCGCAACCCATCTTTGCCGCTTTTGTCAAAGCCGCCATCGACACGCACCTTCAGAATAATCAAATATGAAGTCATTCCTTTTTTCCACTCTGTTGTCTGCCTGGGTCCTGGCGGCAGCATGCTCGCATCCGAATCCGCAGGATCCACTGCCGCGCGGAGCAGCCTCTCCGGCATTGGACGAGGCATTCGCATCTTATCTTCAGGCCGTTGCCGACAGTTCCGAAGAATTGCACAGCATGCTGGTCCTTCAGCATGGCAAGGTACTCAAGGAGCACTTCGCCGTTCCCGATACAGCGCACATCCTGAACTCCGTTTCCAAGACTTTTACTTCAACGGCTGTCGGTTTCGCGATTGCTGAAGGCTTGTTGTCGCTCGACGACCGGATTGTGGATCTGTTCCCGGAGTCGCTTCCGGAGCAGGTATCCGATACGGTGGAAAAGATAACGATACGTCATCTGCTGACGATGAATTCCGGCCACGGGACCGATCCCACCTATGCTGTCCGTTCGGACGACGGAGACTGGGTGAAGGGCTTTCTGGAATGGCCTTTCGATTATGAGCCGGGCAGCTGCTTCTGCTACAACAGCCTGGGCACCTATGTGCTGTCGGCAGCTGTGCAGAAGGTGACTGGACAGAAAGTCGTGGACTACCTGGAACCACGCCTTTGGAAACCGCTGGGCATTGACAAGCCGTACTGGCAGGAGAGTCCGGCCGGCATCAATGCGGGCGGCTGGGGCCTGTTCCTCCGTACCGAAGACATGGCCCGGATGGGCCTCTGTCTGCTTCAGCACGGCCAGTTCTGCGGCAAGCAGGTGATCCCGGCCGATTGGGTACGGGAGATGTCAGCAGCGCAGGTAACTTCAGTAAATGCCGGCGTGAACGAGCGGATTGTGGAGGACATCCGGAAGGATCCGTCAAGTCCCGTCTACGCTTACTTCGACCCGGAGCAGAGCGACTGGATGCAAGGATACGGCTACCAGATGTGGCGCTGCCGTCATGGTGCATTTCGCGCAGACGGTGCCAACGGCCAGTACATCCTCATCCTCCAGGACAAGGACGCGGTCATCGTGACCACCGCCCACATCCCGAATATGCGCCAGGAACTGAATCTGATCTGGGACTATCTGCTGCCCGTGCTTTGACCCCTTGAGCGGAGAATCTGCTCTTGCCGAGGAAGCACACTGGAGAAGGAAAAGATCCTTCGCTTCGCTCAGGATGACAGTTCACGCGCCATCAGGCGCTAGCGGAGACTGAGCAGTGCCAGCCTGGTGCAATGGCAAGGTCGGAGCGGCGGGGTTCGGGACAGAGCCCCGTCACTATTATCCGATGGTGGCACCGTTGGAGAGGCGCTCCTCGGGCGTGACGATGCGCATCTTGCCGTCGATCTGCCTGGCCATGAGGATCATGCCCTTGCTCTCGATACCGCGGATGACGCGCGGCTGAAGGTTGGCCAGGATGCAGATCTGCTTTCCGACCATCTCTTCCGGCGTATAGTACTCTGCAATGCCGCTCACGATGACACGCTGGTCGAGGCCCGTGTCGATGGTGAGCTTGAGCAGCTTGTCGGTCTTGGGAACGCGCTCGGCGGCGAGCACCGTCGCCGTGCGGATGTCCATCTTGCCAAACTCGTCGAACGTGCAGGCCTCTTTGCCAGGCTCCACCTTCGGTGCTGCGGCTGCCGCAGCAGCCGCCTCGGCGGCCAGGCGCTCCGCCTTGATCCGCTCCAGGCGATCGACCTGCTTCTGGATCTCCGCATCCTCGATCTTCGAGAACAGCAGTTCCGCCTGATTCAGCTGATGGCCCACCGGCAGCAGTTCGGCCTTGCCCAGCTCGTCCCAGCCGATCTGCGATACGTTCAGGATACGGTTGAGCTTCTCCACGGAGAACGGAAGGAACGGTGCAAAGGCCACCGTCAGGCTCGCCGTAATCTGCAGCGAGGTGTTCAGGATGGCAGCGGTACGGTCCAGGTCGGTCTTGGCCACCGCCCACGGCTCGGTGTCGGAGATATACTTGTTGCCCAGGCGGGCCAGGTTCATGGCCGCCTTGAGTGCCTCGCGGAACTTGAAGGTCTCGAGGTTGTCCTCGATCTCCTGCTTGAGCTGCGGAATCTGCGCCAGTACCTCGCGGTCGATGCCGGCCAGCTTGCCGGGTGCCGGGACGCGGCCCCCGAAATATTTGTGCGTCAGCACCACGGCCCGGTTCACGAAGTTGCCGAAGATAGCCACCAGTTCGCTGTTGTGGCGGGTCTGGAAGTCTTTCCAGGTGAAGTCGTTGTCCTTGGTTTCGGGCGCATTGGCGGTCAGCACGTAGCGGAGCGTATCCTGCTTGCCGGGGAAGTCCTGCAGGTATTCGTGGAGCCACACGGCCCAGTTCTTCGAGGTTGAAATCTTGTCGCCTTCCAGGTTCAGGAACTCGTTGGCCGGCACGTTTTCCGGCAGGATGAAGCCGTCGCCGTAGGCCTTGAGCATCGACGGGAAGACGATGCAGTGGAACACGATGTTGTCCTTGCCGATGAAGTGGATCATGCGCGTGTCCTCGCTCTTCCACCATTTCTCCCAGCTGTCGGGCAGCAGTTCGATGGTATTCGAGATATAGCCGATCGGCGCGTCGAACCACACGTAGAGCACCTTGCCCTCGGCGCCTTCCACCGGCACCGGCACGCCCCAGTCGAGGTCGCGCGACACGGCACGCGGCTGCAGGCCGCCGTCAAGCCAGCTCTTGCACTGGCCGTACACATTGGTCTTCCATTCCTTGTGGCCGTCGAGGATCCATGCGCGCAGCCAGGGTTCATACTGGTCGAGCGGCAGGTACCAGTGCTTCGTCATCTTCTTGACGGGCTCGGCGCCGCTCACCTTGGAGTGCGGGTTGATGAGCTCTTCCGGGCTGAGCGTGGAACCGCATTTCTCGCACTGGTCGCCGTAGGCGCCCTCATTGCCGCACTTGGGGCAGGTGCCCACGATGTAGCGGTCCGCCAGGAACACCTTGGCCTCGGGATCGTAGAACTGCTCGCTCTCCTTCTCGATGAACTTGCCCTCGTCGTAGAGCTTGCGGAAGAACTCGGCGGCATACTTGTGGTGCGTGGCCGACGTGGTCCGGGAATAGATGTCGAAGGTGATGCCGAAATCGGCGAACGACTGCTTGATGATGTTGTGGTACTTGTCGACGATATCCTGGGGGGAGCATCCCTCCTTGCGGGCCGCAATCGTGATGGGCACCCCGTGCTCGTCGGAGCCGCATACGAAGAGGGTCTCGCGTCCGCGCATCCGCAGATAACGGACATAGATGTCGGCCGGGACATAGACGCCGGCCAGGTGACCGATGTGGACGGGACCGTTGGCATAAGGCAACGCGCAAGTGATGAGATTCCTTTTTTTCATAATCTGTTCAATTCTCTGGATAATCTGTTTTTGACGGTATTGAGTATCTGCAGGCGGGACACCAGTTCCCGGAGCTTGTCCTGATCGCCGCCGCGCTGGGTCAGGGTAATCTCCTTGGCCGTGGCGGTACACTGCTGGTCGGTGATGCGGAGCTTGTAGAGCAGCACCGACTTGGGGACGGTGCGGCCCAGGGCCTGCTCTTCCGGGGTGATGGACTCTTCGTAGGTGCGCACGGTCAGCGGGTGCTCTTCGAGGATCAGGTCGAGCACCGCCCGGGCGACGGCCGGGTCGTCCCCCGCCGTGAACCAGCGGATGATGCGCTGCTGCATGACTTCGCTGTCCTCGCGGGGCAGCGTGGCCAGGAAGGAGAAATAGCGCTCGAAGATCGTGCGGTAGAGCCCGTTGACGAACACCAGGTCGTCGTCGGCCAGGGCGTCCCGGATATATTGCGACACGGTGATTTCATCGTGCTGTTCCGCGCCGTAGTACATGTCTTCCTCGAAAACCATGGGATACTCCCCGAATTTCACGAGGTAGTAGGTCAGTTCGCGTTCCGGCACGGCCAGATAGCCATCCTTCAGGGGATAGGCTTCCGCAGGCCCGGACGGCGGCACGGTGCCTGAATCGGGCAGGTCTTCGGGGATGAGTTCTTCGGGCTCGTCATTCCGGGCCGGGCCGGGAACGGCGGAGGAAGAGGATTCTTCGAAGCGGCGGCGCGAGCGCTCCAGCGCCCGTTTTTTGCGGCGGAACTCGCCGATCGTGGCCATGATGGCATCGGGCTTCATCTCGAACTTCTCCGCCACCATCTCCACATATACGTTGCGCAGGATGGGATCGGGCACGACGGCCACGCTCTGCACGATGTCGCGGATCACCTGCGAGCGGCGGACCGGATCGCGCTCCGTGTCCTTGAGCAGCAGCTCGCTCTTGTAGGTGATGAAATCTTTCTCGTTTTCTTCGATGTACTCCTGGATCTCGACCAGGGAGTGGCTCTTGGCAAAGGTGTCGGGGTCATCCTCGGGCGGCAGCAGCACCACCTTCACGCTCAGGCCCTCCTCCAGCACCAGGTCGATGCCGCGCAGGGAGGCCTTGATGCCGGCCTCGTCACCGTCGTAGATGATGGTGATCTTCTCGGTGAAGCGCTTGATCAGGCGGATCTGCTCAACGGTCAGCGAGGTGCCCGACGAGGCCACCACGTTGGTGACACCCGCCTGGTGCATCGAGATCACGTCGGCGTAACCCTCCACCAGGATGCACTTGTCGGCCTTGGCGATGCTGTTCTTGGCCTGGAAGATGCCGTAGAGCGAGCGGCTCTTGTCGTAGATCTCGCTCTGCGGGCTGTTGACATACTTGGCGACGCTCTTGTCGGTCTTCAGGGTGCGGCCGCCGAACGCGATCACGCGGCCGCTGATGGAGTGGATCGGGAACATCACCCGGTCGAAGAAGCGGTCGTAAAGCTCGCCGCTTCCCTCCCGTTCCAGGCAGAGGCCCGATGCCACGAGGTATTCTTTCTTGTAGCCGGCCTTCAGGGCGGCGGCGGAAAAAGTCAGCGGGCGCGAGGCGGCATAGCCCAGGCCGAACTTGCGGATGGTCTCGTCGGAGAATTTGCGCTCGCGGAAATAACTCAGGCCGATGGCCTTGCCCACTTCGCTGTTCCACAGCACGTCGGCATAGAACTTCTGCGCATATTCGCTCACCACCAGCAGGCTCTCATAGCGCATGCGGCTGGCGATCTCCTCGGCCGTCTCTTCTTTCTCCACGATCTCGATGTGGTACTTTTTGGCCAGGTAGCGCAGCGCCTCCCAATAGCTGAGGTGCTCGTGCTCCATCAGGAAGGTGACGGCATTGCCGGCCTTGCCGCAGGCGAAGCACTTGAAGATGCCTTTGGTGGCCGACACGCTCATCGAGGGGTTCTTGTCCTGGTGGAAGGGGCACAGGCCGAGATAGTTCGCGCCCCGCTTGCGCAGGGACACGAAATCGCCGATGACCTCTTCGATCCTGACGGCATCCAGAATCTTCTCGACAGTGGCGCGGTCGATCATCCTACCTCCTCCTCAAGAGCTCCAGCTCTTCTTTCGTATACAGCAGCCGGTCGAGGATCGGAGACATTTCATCGGTAAACACATAGGCCGAGACGATGAACAGCACGATGAGCACGGCCAGGATAATGAGGATCAGTCTTCCCGTACGCAGTTTCCAAATCGTGGACACAACGCCGGACACTTCTTCCTGGAATTGGTCCCACACCGGCTGCTTCGCCGGTGCCGCTGCTGTCTCCGGAATCTCGCTTCGCTTCCCGTCATTCCGGGCTTGACCCGGAATCACGCTTCGCTGCTCCGGTGATCGTTCCGCTCGCGAAAAATGCTCGCGGCTCCGATCACCGCCCGCAGCTTCGCTCGATTCTTCTTCGGAGACTTTGATGAAAATCGGTTCGAAACCGATACCGTCGGGCCAGATGTCGAGTTTGTCGTCCGGAACGAAGAAAAACTCGTTGCGCGCATTGGCCCGCATGACGCCCAGTCCCGGCAGCTTGCAGCTCTTGTGGCCTTCGAGCTCGGAACTCAGCCGGCTCAGGCACCAGCCCAGCTCCACGCCGGCCTGCTCCTGCGTCACTCCGGATTCACGCATCACTTTCTCGAGCAGAAGCCGCCCCTGCTCCAGCGAGACATCTTCCTTGTGGAACGACATCTTCCGGTACGGGGGATGGATGGTGGTCTGGTGGTCGGAATAGGTGGCGGGCTGCAATTCCGCCGTAAAACTGCCCAGATACGGCACGTCAACCCGCTCGTTTTCCACGATGAGTTCCTTCACACATTTTGAGAAAAGGCTGATATCCATGAACGAAGCGGGCCGGTGCCGACGGGTTTAACGTGCAAAAATAATCAAATTTCTTTATTCGGGCATCTGTGCGCCATAGCCGGCGACCTTTCCGAAGAGATCCTTCGCCTTCTCCCAGGGATACTTGTTGCAGTACATGCTCGGGCGGACGATCTCGGTTCCCTGCTGGTTCAGGCCGAACATACGGTTGACCTGGTTGGCGGCGGAATTGGCGTTGTAGCTTTGCGAAGAGATGATCTTCAGGGTCATGAAACCTTCCAGATAAGGCTTGTCGATGGCGTTGATGAACGCTTCGTTGCCTTCGGGAAGTTCCTTGTTCCCTTCGTATTTCGGACCGATCTGCTCGGCTTCTTCGATACGGGCGGCAGGCACGGAAATCGTCGAGGCGCCGGGCGCGGCGATTTCGAGGTCACGGCGGTTGGCGAAGTAGTAGTTGTCGTAGAGGTTGCTGATCTTGGCCGCCTCCAGGTCCTTGCTGGACTCATAGTACACGCGCTCGACACCGCAGTTGCTGCTGCAGCCGAAAATGTTGTTGTGCACGTCGATGGTGCGGATGCCGTTCATGAAACGGAAGCCCTGGCCCATGTCCTCGAAAGTTTTGGTCCGGGTCCAGGTGAAGAGCACCGTATTGTGGTGGAAATCCAGGGAAACCTGGTCGACATCCGAGTCCCGTACGCTGCCCCTGACCTGGCAGGCGGAATAGCGACAGGCGATGAAGATGTTGTTGCAGATCTCCATGTGGCCTTTGCCCATCATCGCGGAGATGCCATAGTCGCGGCAATTGACGAAAATGCAGTTGGACACGCGGACATTGCCCTCGACATCCATGTGCAGGCCGTACTCATCGCCGTTGGAATAGCCTTCCAACGGGCAGTTCGGAGAGGCGCCGAGTTCGACGAAGCGGCCGGTGAGCACACCCTCGTTGGGCGTTCCGGTAATCTCCAGGTCGACATTGGCCTTGCAGTACAGGTTGTTTTCGCCCAGGTCGAAAACCAGACCGTCGATCACGACATTGCCCATGGGACCGTTATATCCGTAGGGACGGCGGGCGTTGACATTGAACAGCGGGGCGCTGAACCGCTGCTCGACCGGCTGGAGTTTGGTCACGTGCTTGATGATGTCGCGCTCGCTGAAATCGGGCGACCAGCCGCCGTAGATGCTGAGGAACTTGCCCCGGTCGTTCTGGCCGTTGCCGAACTGGCCGATCTGGATGTATCCGCGGTCCATGTTGCCGAGGTAGTTGCCTTCCGCCACATAGATGATGTCATTGTCTTCCGCCGTATCGATGGCCTTCTGCAGGTCCTTCATGGCCGTGCCCGGGGTCAGGCCGTCGGCGCGGGCCGAACCGGTGGTCTGGCTGACATAGAACGTCTTGCCGGCGGCGGCGACGGTATTGCCGGCATTGCCAGCCTTGTTGTCATTATTGGGTTTGCTGTTTTTGTTGTTCGCAGCGTTTCCGTTCCCCTGAACGGCCTTCTGAGCCGTTTGCTTGAGACCTCTCAAAAGGTTCTGGGCCTCGACCTGGAGGCCGCATGACAGGAGCGCCACCAGCGCCAGAGCCATGAACTTCACGAAGGAATTTTTCATAATATCAATCATTTAGGTTTTTCAACGTTTCGATCAACTTACAAAGTTATGAAATAAACACTAAAATAATAACGCTTAATACCAACGCTAAAAAAATCCTAAACACTATGTCGGCCGAAGGCCGAGGGGTCTGGGGGCCATGCCCCCAGTGAAAACAGTGCCCCTTGGGCACAAAAAAACCAGCTTTGAAGCTGGTTTTTTTAGTGCCCGGAACAGGACTCGAACCTGCACAAACTTGCGTTTACTAGTCCCTGAAACTAGCGCGTCTACCGATTCCGCCATCCGGGCGAACCGTTAGGGACTGCAAAGGTAGTAAATAATTTCAAACTTCAAATTTATTTTTTGCTTTCCGCCGGGCAGACACACAAGGGACCGGTCACACGACCGGTCCCCCACCTGACAATAACCTTATTATAACCTAAAAGCTTATTTCCAGTTCGTATACTGCGCCGAAGCGTCGGTCCAGCCGGCATTCTGCGTCAGGACGCCGGCCGACAGGCTGATCTCGGACTGCGGGAAAGGACGGAAACCCCAGGTAGCCTCATAACGGGCCTTGTAACCGGCGTTCTGGTCTTTCATCACCGTAGCGGCGCTGTTGTTCTTGATCGGCTGTCCCAGCTGGGTCTCGAGGGCCTTGATGGCGTACGCCTTGCCGTAGCGGCGCATGTCATTCCAGCGGATGCCTTCGAAAGCGAGTTCATGCTGGCGCTCCATGCGGAGGGCGGCCACGCTGTACGCCTTGTCGGGCAGGCCCACGCGGGCACGCACGGCGTTCATGCCGCTCCTGCCGTTGTAGATGACCTTGCCGTCCGTCAGCTCGGAGTGCATCAGCAACACGTCGGCGAAACGGATGACCTGGACATTCTGCAGCGAGTGGCCACGGCCGAGGTCGGTGCCGGCGCCGCCGTACTCAGGTACGGAGGAGAACTCATAGAAGAACTTGCCGTTCACCATGGCGCCCCAGGCCTGGTATTTCTTCTGCCAGAAACCGGTCTCCTCCATCTGCTGGTCGTTGCCCCAGGTGTACTTGGAAGGATCGGCCATTTCTTCGTTGATATCGTAGATGGACGCTGCCTTGCGGATATCGCCCGGTTCGTCTTTCTCCCACTGCTCCCACACGTACGGATTGACGGTGGCCATGCCGTAGCCGCGGCCGAACGGGAAGGCGTTCACCTCATAGTTGGAGCGCTTGCGCACGCCCAGGTACTGGTCGAACTTGTTGCGGTTGCGGGACGATTCGGCGATATTGGAGAAGCAGATGCTGAACATTTCTTCAGGGTTCACGTCGTCGGTGATCCAGGTGCCGGGCACGCTCTGGGCGTACTTGTAGTCGGCCTTGGTGGCGGAGTTCATGTAGGGCCACATCAGGCGGAAGTCGCTGACCAGCTTGTGGCCGGAGTTGGCGATGCAGTCTTCCAGGCCGCGCACCACTTCGTCCTTGGCGATGACGCTGTTGATGATCTCACCGGTTTCCAGGTCGATGAGCGGGAGGGTCGTGATGTTCTCGCCGTTCTTGTCGCTGTAGAAGCCCGTGTAGAACAGGTACACGCGGGCTAGCAGCGCCTCGGCGTCCCACTTCGTGGCGTGACGCTTGCCGGAAACGCATTTGTCCCAGGTATCGGAAGGCATGATGGCGATGGCCTCTTTCAGGCCGGCGGCAATCGTGCCGTAGATCTCGGCAGTCGTGCCGGGAGCCGGATACTCGGAGGCCTCGTCGACGGAATTCGGAACGAACTTCACCAGCGGAACGTCACCGAACTGCTGCGCCAGGTCGAAGAGGAAATAGGAACGGAGGAAGTATGCCTCACCCATCAGCTGGTTGCGCATCTTCTCGTCCTGCACCTTGTCGAGGTTGGCGATGGCCAGGTTGGCCCGGACGATGCCCGCATAGTAAGGCGTCCAGAAATCCAGCTGGGCATTGGGCTCAAAATAAAGCAGGTGATCGTAGGCCTGGATCTCATAGTCGTCCTGGCCGCCACCGCCGAAGCATTCGTCGGACATGGTCAGGTTGGCGATGAAGGAATGGGCGCTGGGCTCGTAGGCAGCCTGGTTGAGCACACTGTAGATACCCGTCACGAGCTGCATGGCGTCCGTTTCCGAAGCCGGGAAGTTACTGGTGTTGCTCTCGGTGTAGCTCACCGTGTCGAGGAATCGCTCGCAGCCTGCAAACAGCAGGGTGAAGAGCACAAGAACCGAAATATAGTTAACTATCGTTTTCATGACGCGTTAGAATTGAATGTTGACACCCACGAGGAAGGTACGGGCGCTCGGGTAGTAACCGAGGTCGATGCCGGACACCCAGTCCTCGCCGAAACCGTAACCGATCTCCGGATCCATACCCGAATACTTCGTGATGGTCCAGAGGTTCTGTGCAGAAATGTAGAGACGGGCCTTGCTGATCCAGTTGCCTTTGATCAGGCGGCTGAAGTCATAGCCGAGCGTGATGTTCGACAGCTTGAAGAAGTTGCCGTTCTCGATGTAGATATCGGAGATGTTCGACCAGTTGCGGTCGGCGCAGGTGGTCCAGAGCGGAAGCCGGTTGGACGTACCTTCGCCGCTCCAGCAGTTCAGCAGGTCGCGGGTATAGCTGTCGGTCGGACGGTCGAAGAACGAGCGGTAGGACTTGGCAATCTGCTGGCCGAAGGCACCGTAGCCCGTGATGTTCAGGTCGAAGCCCTTCCAGGCCATCCAGATGTTGAGACCGGTGGTGAAATCGGGGTGCGGATCGCCGATGATCGTGCGGTCGTCGTCGGTAATCTGGCCGTCGCCGTTGACGTCGACGAAGATCAGGTCGCCGGGCTTGGCGTCGTCATACTTGGCTTTCGTCGCGTCGATCTGTGCCTGGTTCTGGAAGACACCGGCCGTCTTGTAACCGTAGAAGTAGCCGATCGGGTAACCGACCTGGGCACGGTACATTTCAGAAGTACCCTGGCTGAGCACGTCGTCGTCGCCGTGGATGATACCCTCGGCGTTGGCGATACGCGTGACGACGTTCCTGTTGTAGGCGCCGTTCAGCTTGATGCCGTAGGTGAACGCACCGGTGTGCTTGCCGTAGTCGATGGAGAACTCGATACCGGAGTTGCGCACGTCACCGCCGTTGACATACGGCGAGTTGAAGCCGTACACCGAAGCGATCGGGGCCTGCACCAGCCAGTTCTTCGTGTTCTTGATATAGGCGTCGAAAGAGAAGCCGAGGCTGGAGTTCAGGAAGCGGGCGTCGATACCGATATCGGTCTGCTCCGAAGTCTCCCAGCTCACATCCGGGTTGGCCAGCACGTCGGGCTTCGCACCGGTCGACATCGTAGCCTTGTCGGCGAAGTAGTAACCGGCGCTGCTCGACAGCGAGATGGTGGTCAGATACTGGAAGTTGGAGATGCTGGCGTTACCGTTCTGGCCCCAGCTGGCACGCAGTTTCAGGAAGTCGAGCCAGCCGCGGCTGTCGCGCATCCAGGGCTCGTTGGAGATGACCCAGCCGGCGGATACCGACGGGAACACACCCCAGCGGTGACCGCGGGCGAAGTTCGAGGAACCGTCGGCACGGACCGTGGCGGACACCAGATAGGTGTCACGGAAGCTGTAGTTGATACGGCCGAAGAAGGAAGCCAGGCCACCCTGCGAGGACGGGGAACCGGAAGCCGAGATCTGGTTGATCAGGGCCGGCTTGGTATTCGACAGCCAGGCGCGGGCGAAGTCGTTCGGGAAGATGCTGTTCATCGCGGAGGCAGAGATGCTCTCGCCGAAGCCCCATTTCTCGATGGACTGGCCGAGCACGGCGTCAAACACATGCTCGTCGGCGATGGTGAAGTGGTAGGATGCGGTGTTCTCCCAGGTGAAGCGGCTACTGAGTTTCATCTTCTGCGACACCTGGTCGTTGTCGTTGTATTGCGAAGCGTTCAGATGGTAGAGCATCTTGTAGCTGCGGGTCGACGAACCGGACATGCGGTAACCGAACTGGGTCTTGAACTTGAGATTCTTGATGGGCTGGAGTTCGGCGAACACGCTGGCGTGCAGCGCATAGAATTTCTCTTTGTTGCGGCCGCGGTTGTAGTAGTCCAGGCCGATCGGGTGCTTGGAATCGCTGAAGAACTTCCAGCCGTATTGGTCACGGGCGGCCTCATCGTAGAAACCGGTGATGTTGCCGGAGGCGTCGGTGTCATAGACCGGCAGAAGCGGGGTGGCGCCGATGGCGTCGTGGAGGGAACTCTCATAGATGTCACCCTCACCGATGCCGCTGTTCTCGCCGTAGCTGAAGTTGAGCGTCTCGCCGAACTTGAGGATATCGAGGTTGCCGCGCTTGATGGCCACGTTGTCCGTGTTGATGCGGAAGGTGTAGCGGCGATACTTCGCGTTCATGGGTTCGATCTTGTTCCAGCCGAGGATACCGTCCTGGCCCGTATAGGAGAGACCCATCGAGAACTTGTGGTCCGCCGAACCGCCGGCCACGTTCAGGGAGTGGTTCTGCGTCATCGCGCCCTTGTTGTACATCTCTTCCACCCAGTTGGTGCCTTTCCAACTGCCGTTCATGATGGACTGGTAGAGATTCGAAGGCAGCACGGAGGAGAAGTCCACCTCTTTCACGCCCGAGTTCTTGCGGGCGAGGTTGTAGAGCTGCATGTATTCCTGGGCGTCGACCATGTCGGGCATTTTGGCAATGTACTGGCCGCCGTAGTAGCCGTCGTAGGAAACGATCACGCGGCCTTCCTTGCCCTGCTTGGTGGTCACCAGCACCACACCGTTCGCGGCGCGGGCACCGTAGATGGCGGCGGAAGCAGCGTCCTTCAAGATATCGACCGACTCGATGTCGTTCGGGTTCAGCACGTTGATGTCACCGCCGGCCACACCGTCGATGACATACAGCGGCTCCGAGTCACCCACCGTACCGATACCGCGGATGTTGACTTTGTAGCCGCGGCCCGGCTGGCCGGAATTCTGGGTGATGGAGACGCCCGGGCTCTGGCTCTGCAGGGCGCCGAGGGTCGAGGTGGTGCTGAGTTTCGCCAGCTCGTCACCCTTGACCTGGATGGTCGAACCGGTGAGGAGTTTCTTCTGCTGCACACCGTAACCGATGACGACGGCTTCGTTCAGCACGTCGAGATCCTGGTACAGGACGATATCGAGGGCGGCGCGGCCGTTGACCTCAATTTCGGCCTCCTTGTAACCCAGGCAGGACACGGTAAAGATAGCGTTGGCCGGCGCTTCGATGACATATCGGCCATCCGCGTCGGAGGTAGTCCAGATCGTCATGCCTTTGACGACGACCGATGCAAACGGAACCGGGTCGCCGTTGCTCCCGTCCGTAATCGTTCCTTTCACCGTCAGGTTCTGCGCATGGACGTTGCATGCGAAAAGAATCGACAGCGAAAGCAATAGACATTTAAAGCATTTCATAAGTCAAGATTTATTGTGTTGTGGATGTATTTCATTTCATCAGGCGCCGGATCCGGGCAGCCAGCTCCGCGTTTTCATACACGCCGGAGAAGGCATCGGCATGAGGCCCGTAGGCAAAGACGGGAACCAGGATGCCGTTATGGCCCTTGGTCGAAAAATGTACCTTGGCCGTACGCTCTTTCAGGCTTCCGCCCAGCAGCGTCAGGCCGCCGGTCGCATGGTCGGCCGTGATGATCACGAGCGTATGGCCGTCTTTCTCCGCCCACTCGAGCACCTTGCCCACCGTCCGGTCGAAGTCGAACAGTTCCTCGGCCATGTGGCCCAGCTTGTGGCGGTGGCACCAGTCGTCGATGCTGGAGCCTTCGATCATCAGGAAGAAGCCCTTGCGGTTGTCGAGCAGTTCGATGGCTTTCATGGCGCAGTCCTCCAGGACGGGACCGCGGTCGAGCGCAGGCTCCATCTCCAGGGGTGCAAACAGGCCCAGGAGCTTGCCTTCCTTCACTTGATGCAAATCGTCGAGATTGTCGACGAAACTGTAGCCGCGGTCTTTCATTTCCTGCACCAGGTCGCGGCCGTCCGCGCGGTTCTGCCAGAACTTGATGCCGCCGCCGGTCAGGAAATCGACGCCGCTGTCGACATACTGGGCGGCGATGCCGGCCTCATCGTGGCGGTCGGTGCTGTGGCCCACGAAGTCGATGGGGGTCGCATCGTTGATGCGGCAGGTGACGGCGACGCCCGTCTTCATGCCTTTCCGCTGCGCGTCATGCAGCAGGCTGGCCACCGGATGGCCTTCCGGGTCGCAGCCCATGTAGCCGTAACGGGTCTTGACGCCCGTCGCCAGGGCGCTGCCACCGGCGCAGGAGTCCGTGATGAGCGAGTCCACGGTGTAGGTGCGGGAAAAACCCGTCACGCGGCAGTTGTCCATGTTGAGATGGCCGCCGTTGAGCACCCAGCCCACGCTGACCTGTTCCAGGCCCATGCCGTCGCCGATCATCACGATGACGTTCTTGATCCGCCGGTTCCTGACCGGTGCCACCGTGACCGTCTGATAGGGCTCGGCCACGCGGTACTGGTCGTCGATGCTGAACTTGTCGTCAGCATATTTGGACAGGTCCCTGCCCTGGTCGACCTGTGCGGAGGCCAGGGTGCAGAGACATGCCGCCAAAGCTATGAAGAAGATTTTTTTCATGACGATGTTTTATTGTTCCAAAACGATTTGCAGGTCCTTCTGCTCCGTCCGGCAGCGGAGGGTGATCGTATCGCCCGGCAGGAGCGCGCAGAAGTTGTCGCTCCAGAACACCGGAACGGCGAGCCTGCCTTCCTGGTCCAGAGCCTTCAGGATAAGCTGGGGAACGATGCGATCCGAACGGTTCTCCAGGGTGACGGTATAGCCCTCCTCCGTGGGCTCGACCTGCACGGCCACGTCGGCGGCCGGATGGTCGAAGACAAAGCGCAGGTCCGTCCACCGGCGGACCGGGGTATGGTACCAGGTCGATTTGTCGAAAGCGTAGACATTGTCGGCGGCCCCGATTGCGTAGAAGTTGCGGGCCACGACACGGCCGTCGCCCGCCGTCAGCATCAGGGCGATGTAATGCGGCTTGCCGTCATATTTCTTCAGGTCGAACACCGGCACGACCGTGTGGTAGCGTGCCATGACGCTCTTGTATTCCTGGCCCATGATCCGGGAGTTCGCGTCGAAGACCTGTACATAGGCCGTCATGTCCCCGCAATTCATGCATTCGTTCACCAGATAGATTTTCCGGTCTTTGTAGTTGAAGACCAGCTGCTCGGGCTCGCACGCCTTCTTCACGCCGTAATACGCGGCGGTCGGCACGCCGTACCAGTCGTAGAGCTGCCAGTAGATCGAAGGCCAGGCGGAATTGAGCATCCACTGCACGATACCGGTCGCTTCCGGCATCCGTGCGCGGAACGCCTCGAACATGCCGCGCGTGCCGGCATAGTCCAGCGCGTGCGCCTTCCGCACGAAATCGTTCAGGTCCGCCGGCGCGCCATACTGGGCCGAAACGGTCTCCACAAGGTAATCCACCGTATTCATCACCGACGAGGAAGCCGTGCAGTGGTAGTTCCAGTCGTCCGAAAGCGGCCAGAGCCGGTCGGGGGGAAGCATCCGGCGCAGCGACTCCATCTGCGGGAGGTTGGCGCCGATGCCGGTTTCCGTGTTGAAACCGAACGCACCGCCGTGCTCCGTATCAAAATACCAGTAATCCGGCCCCACGTAGTCGTACGGGCCTTCCATCTTCGTTCCGGACCAGCCGCTGACCGTGCTGAAGAGGTTTTTTGCCGAATTGACATACGGCCGGTAGTCCTCCTGCCCGTAGATGGCCAAATAGCGCTCTTCCAGCCCCGGGTTGGGGATGCGGTCGCTGCCGGTCATCCAGGCGAAGACGGAGGGATGGTTGTGCAGGCGGACCACCTGGTCGTGGAAATAGCGGACGGCCAGGTCTTCCGAAGCCGGGTCGTTGATGCAGCCGTAGCCCTTCGTCTCGGGAAGGCCGCAGTAGTCCTCCCACTCCCACTGGCAGCTCCAGCCCACCAGGGCGAGCAAGCCTTCGCGGTCGCAGAGGTCATAGATCGTATCGTCCTTGCCCCAGATGTTCTCGAAACGGATGCAGTTGAGATTCATGTCCTTCACATACCGGACCTGCCGGGCCAGGGACTCCGGCGTGTCGAGCAGGAAGATGTCGTCGGTCCAGCCGGCACCCTTGATCAGGATGTCGCGGCCGTTCAGGGTAAACTGGCGGTAGTTCTTTCCGGTGAGCCGGCTCTCGATCTTCCGCACGCCGAAAGCGGTCGTGCGGGTATCGGACAGCGTGCCGTCGGTCTCCACGGCGACATTCAGTTCGTAGAGCTCGGGGGAACCCAGTTCCCAGGTCCACCACACGCGCGGGTGGTCGAGATGCAGCTGCGCGGCTTCCGCGGGCGTCAGCACCACGGTCGTGACGGCCTGTGCGGGCAGCGTCGCCTGTGCTTCGAAAGCTCCGGCGTCCTGCAGGTTCAGCTTCAATTTCGCATCCACGGGACGGTCTTCCTTGTTGCAGAGCTTGACACGGACCTCCAGGTCGGCCTCTTCGCACTGGGGAACTTTCAGGTCGGGAATGACAAACACGTCTTCGATCGACACGGCGCCCGTCGTATGCAGGCTGACCGGCCGGACCAGGCCCATGCTCTCATCGAAGGGACGGGGGTTCCAGTCCACGAAGCCGAGGTTCAGGTCGCCCGGTTGCGCCCGGCGGAGCCGCACCTCCAGGCGGTTGCGGCCCTTGAGCAGCTGTTCCACGTCGTAGCAGTGCCGGGTGAAGACGCCGAAGGTCGTATCTGAAGCCGCAAGCTGCGTCCCGTTGAGGAAAATGTCCGCACGGTAGCCCAGGCCGTCGAAGACCAGTTCGCTGTGCTGGCCCCTGGCCGGCCTGGCCAGGAATTCGGTCTGGTAGACCCACTCGTCGTCGAAGATGGACTTGTCGACTTTTGTGTAGTTGCGGCCGGTGAAGAGGTCGTCGCCGAAGCAGCCGGCCGCGTAGAGCGAGCCCGCCACCGTCGAAGGCACGACGGCCGCCACCTGCTCCGAACTGCCGGTCCGGCTCAGTTTCCATCCTTCGCCCAAGGCAAGGACGCTTCCGTTCTCCACTTGTGTTTGCTGCGAGCAGGCAGTCAGGGCCGCCGCGAGGAAAAGGATCCAGAACTGTTTCATAGGGATTATAGAAGAGCTGCTCCGATGACCGGAATATGATGATCGGTGAAAATATCCACTTTCAGGCGCTCGAGCGCCTTTCTGTACGGGAAATGCTCCCGCAGGTACGCTTCCATCGCGCCGCGGAACCAGTCATAGTTGTTGGCGATGCCGCCGCCGAAGGCGATGTGGCTCGGATCATAGGCAAAGAGGACGGTGCAGAGCAGGGCGCCCAGGTTGCGGCCCAGTTCGTCGAAAAGAGCCAGGGCTCTGGGATCCCCCGCCCGGGCCGCCGCAGAAGCCTCCCGGCTGTCCCAGTTGTTCCGTTCGAAGAAGTGCCGGCCGCAGAAATCCTCGATCAATGCATCGCGATACGGCAGACTGCCCAGTTCGCCTGCTCCGCAGTTCGCGCCGCAGAAGAGCCGGCCTTCCTCCACGATGCCCATGCCGACCCCGGTACCCAGGGTGATGGCCACCAGCAGTTCCGGCCGTGCCGTTGCGGGATATTGCGCATAGATGCCCAGCGCATAGCAGTTCGCATCGTTGTTGATCGCGACGGGAATCTGGAAACGCTCTTCCAGAAAGGCTTTCAGCGGCACCTCTTTCCAGGAGGGGATGTTCTGGGTGTCATAGACAATGCCTTCCTTGACATCCACGACCGAAGGGACGCCGATGCCGATCTTGCGGGTGTCCGGCGTGATGATCCGGCGGATGTGCCCGCAGAGGCTTTCGAGGGTCTGTTCCAGGCTGGCTTCGGGAGGAAAGGAGGGTGCGGAGAAGGCATGTTGGAGGACGCCCTGACGAACGAGTCCCAGGCTGACATTGGTACCTCCGATGTCGATTCCGAGTGTCATGGTTTCGATTTTTCACAAAATTAGCTAGAAATGCGCGATGATTTGGTAAAAATTGCGTATTTCAAGGTACAATTTGCGGATATTTTTGCTTTTTCGAAAAAAAATTAACAATTTTGTACCATTAAAGTGCGCAAATCCCGTCCATCATGCTTCGTCTCCTGATCATCTCCGACTTCACCGAAGCCTTTCCGAGCAAACTGCTGAAAGGCATCGTCCAGTATTCAAGGCGCAAAGAGCAATGGAGCATCTGCCGCATGCCGCCCGCCTATAAAAAGATGATCGGCATTCCGGGGGTCGTGCGCTGGGCCCAGAGCTGGGGCGCGGACGCCGTCATCGGCCAGTTCGAAAAGACCGACGACGTCGGCCTGTTCGCCGTCAACGGCATCGTCGCGGTGGCGCAGGACTTCAAGCAGCGCTTTGCGAACATCCCCAACATCACGGCCGATTACGTCGGCACCGGCCGCATGGGCGCCCGTTTCTTCCTCAACCGCGGCTTCCGCCACTTCGCTTATTTCGGCTTCCGCAATGTCTGCTGGTCGGACGAGCGTTGCGACGGCTTCTGGCAGGAAGTGGAGGCCGCCGGCTACGGCAACTCTTTTTATACCTATAATTTACAGGACATCGACAATCTCTGGTTCTACGAGCAGGACAAACTCACCGACTGGCTGCGCGCCATTCCCAAGCCCATCGCCATCATGGCGTGCGACGACAACCAGGGCAACAACCTGGTCGAGGCCTGCCACGCTGCCGGCATCAAGATCCCGTCCGAGGTTTCCATCCTGGGCGTGGACAACGACGAACTGCTCTGCAGCCTCGGCAGCACGCCCCTGTCCAGCATCCAGGTGAACATCGAGGAAGGCGGCTACCAGACCGCCGCCCTGATTGAGCAGCGCGTGCTCCATCCCGAGACCCCGCTGCAGGACGTCGTGCTGAAACCCGTGAAGATCATCGGCCGCATGTCCACCGCCGCCTTCGCCACCCAGGACGACCAGATCCAGAAAGCCATCCAGTTCATCCACCGCAACATCACGAGAAAAATCTCGGTGGAAGACGTGACCGACGAAGTCGCCCTGTCACGCCGGCTGCTGGAGCGCCGCTTCAAGAAAGTCACCGACCAGACCATCTACCAGTATATCACCGACGTGAAGCTCAAGCAGTTCGCCCAGATGTTGCTCGACACAGACGATCAGCTGATCGACATCGCCCTGTCCTTGGGCGAGAGCGACACCAAGAGCATCTCGCGCCGCTTCAAGCAGCTGTACGGCTGCTCCCCCATCCAATGGAGAGAAAAAAACCAAACCCTACGATAACGATGACCCGACGCTTCCTCCTCGCTGCGCTGCTTCTTCTGTCCGCCGCCTTCCTGGCAGGCGCCCAGCAGCCCGACTATCTCCAGCAACTCGAATCGCATCCCGAATTCCTCGCGGGAACCGACTACCTCTGCCCCACCGGGGCTGTCGAACTCACCCCGGCACCCAGAGGATACAAAGCTTTTTATATCAGCCACTATGGCCGCCACGGCGCGCGGTACGCCTGGCAGAGCGACATGTACGAGCGCCTGCGCACGGTTTTCAGCACCGCCGCGGACCAGGGCAATCTCACGTCTCTCGGCCAAAGCTTCAAGGAGCGCTTCGACCGCCTGTATCCGGACGTGCGCTACCGCGTAGGCGACCTCTCGCGCAAAGGCTGGCAGCAGCAGCAGGAGCTCGCCGAGCGCATGTACAAGAACTTCCCCGAGATTTTCAAGGGAGAAGCCACGGTCCGGGCCTGGGTATCCACCTCCACCCGCTGCGTGATGACCATGTCGTCGTTCTGCCTGGGCCTCAAGGGCATGAATCCGAGACTCGACATCTTCGAGAATTTCGGCTACAGCTTCCTGCCGGCCATCCTGCCGCTCGACAGCAAGAATCCCTTCCGGGTGAAGGAGGTGCCCATGACGCCGCTCCGCTTCCCGGAGACCTGGGAGGAATATGTGGAGCGCACCGTCAACTACCGGGCTGTCCTGGCGCGGCTGTTCAACGATCCGAAAGCCACCGTGGACGAGAAAGACCAGTGGAGCCTGGTCTCCTATCTCTATTTCTTCGCCGCCGGCATGAACAGCCTCGACACGGACCTGGACTTTACCGACATCTTTTCGCACGACGAGCGCATCGATCTCTGGAAGGCCGACTGCTTCCAGTTCTATGCTTTCGCCTGGCCGACGCATGAAGGGTACATGCCCATTGTCAACGACATCATCGAGAAGGCCGACGCGCGTATCATTGCCGGACAGCGCGGCGCCGACCTGCGTTTCGGCCACGACTACACCTTCCTGCCGCTGCTGATGTGCCTGGGCGTGAACGGCTACGACCACGACGTGGAGTGCGGCGACGACATCCCGGTGTGGTGCCGGCTCCAGGACGTCCCGATGGGCGCCAACCTGCATTTTGTCTTCTACCGTTCGAAGAAGGCACCCGAGGTTATCTTCAAGGTCCTGCTCAACGGCCGCGAAGCCCGTCTGCCGCTGGTCACCGACAACTGGCCGTACTACGACTGGGTCGCCTTCAAGCAGGCCTTCATGCCGCGCATCATTTCGGCGGTCGGGGTTCCGGAAGCCGCGTCAGCGGGAGTGGTCAGGTAGCCTGATGTAGAAATTTCTGCAAAAATATTTTGCACTCCCGAGAAATTGTCCTACATTTGCAGTCCCGATACGGGAACAACCTTCCTCAATAGCTCAGTTGGTTAGAGCACCTGACTGTTAATCAGGGGGTCGTAGGTTCAAGTCCTACTTGAGGAGCAAACACGGACAAATCTTCATTTTTGAGGGTTTGTCCGTTTTCTTTTTCCTCGTATTTTCAGAATCTTTTTCGGATCACCGCCAAAAGTGGGTGGAGAAGTATCGACCTGGATTCTGTCTCTCGCGGCGCTCTTGCGCAGGGGCTGACAGCGTTTCTCCTCAAGGTTCGCGGCAGGCGCAGCCTGCGCGTCCCACCTTCGTGCGGCACAGAAGCGGATGCCGCTTCTTCTGTGTCGCCAGCTGCTTGATGCCGAAATCGACTGTTTTTGCTCATCGACACAGACGAGAAAGATAAACCATCTGTGTCGCGCAAAAGAAATGGAATTATTACGGATCTGC